>Ga0209022_1000114_pt1 | contig 108462 bp, 105 predicted proteins | sample PinacodermPK_FD_187300 | JGI IMG/M metagenome (GOLD analysis project Ga0209022, IMG submission 187300) | Host-associated microbial community of the marine sponge Aplysina aerophoba from Gulf of Piran - sponge pinacoderm, lysed by proteinase... | ecosystem: Host-associated > Porifera > Sponge >... | reverse complement strand
CATCTTAAGAACAATCCGATTCAGAATGCATCCGTGCTTGCGAGTCTCACAAAATTGCGTGATGTGGATATTGAGATTCCGCCGCCCTCCCCTGTCGTACGGGTCGACGCATCCGAACGCCCACCTATGTATTGGGTTAACACCGACGACGGCACCCTCCACCGCCTCATCGGAGACAACGTGGAAAACCTTCTGCCGAGCGTCCGGAACGCGACCGGTCTTGCTGTGGATATAATAAACAGCAAGGTATATTGGACAGAGAAAACAAGCGATCGGACCGGCAAAATCAGACGTGCGAATCTCGACGGTTCCAATCCCGAACGCGTCAAAGACCTCACGAGTGCGCCACTCTATATCGCTGTGGATACAGCGAATGGGAAACTCTATCTCATCAATGCTTGGAACAAGATCCAACGGATGAACCTTGATGGCACCGTCTTCCAACCCAATCTTGTCACTGGATTACAGGCACCCAAGGGGCTCGCTGTGGATGCAGCAGGCGGCAAGATGTATTGGAGTGAGCAAACAGGTCAGCGAACCGGGAAAATGAGTCGTGCGAATCTTGATGGTTCTGAAGTGGAAGTCATCAAAACGCTCACAAGCGTCCCACAGGGCATTGCACTTGATGCAGCAGGCAACACGGTGTATATCACCAACACTTATGGGAAAATACAGCGGATGAACCTTGACGGGAGTCATTACCAACCCAACCTCATCACAGGATTGACAGCACCTCTGAATGTTGCTGTGGACGCAGTCGACGGTAAAGTCTACTGGATGGAGCGGGGCAGTCTCCGGCGTGCCGATCTCAACGGTGAGAACATTGTGGATGTCGTCACAGGGTTAGGAACGAGTGCGGGTCTCGTTTTAGGGACGATGCCAATGGATGTGGGTGCGCCTGCGGCACCTGCAGCGGTTGCATCGCTTTCTCGTAAGAACGCCCTACTGGCGAACTACCCGAACCCGTTCAACCCAGAGACCTGGATCCCGTATCAACTCGCCAAGCCTGCGGAGGTCACAGTAACCCTCTATGCAGCGGACGGACGGTTGATTCGGACGTTAGCATTAGGGTATCAGCCTGCGGGAATGTATCAGAACAAAAGCCGCGCTGCGTATTGGAATGGGAAAAACGCCCTCGGTGAATCTGTGGCAAGTGGTGTCTACTTCTATACACTCACCGCAGGTGATTTTACCGCTACACGCAAGATGTTGATAAAAAAATAGCATCATAGGATCTTTAGTAGTCTGTCAAATTTCAACTGATAGGTCTATCTGTTTGTAGTAGGGAAACTATCCAGGGTCTCCCGTTTGGAACCTGCGATAAAGCACTTCGCATGAATCAGAATCAACGGTATGAAGTGCTTATGCACTTCCCCGGGTATGAATGCCTTATTGCATTCCCCGGGGCGAGTACGCCGCAAAATCGCACGACTACGAACTGCCCAAACTCAAGGTTGACCCAGCATCAGTATAATTCATGGGGTAATTTGAATAGAACCGGGGAAATGTAGAAATACCCTATCAAAAACCCTAAGCAAACCCCCTCTCCTACACGCAAAATAGAGTCAGTGCGCGTAAAAAATCGTACCGGAAATGTTTGCACTTTCTTCGGAAACCTGCTACGTGCTATTTCAAAACCGTACCTACCGCGGGTGGTGCGTCAAGGGGTGGTTGAAGGTGCTACTTGTATGACGGGAATGACATAACTCCGAATGCTCACACCTTCTACGGTTTGGGTTTCTACGCGAGATTCCGGTTTTTGGCGGTGATCGAACACGACGTAATATCCTTCCGTCACGCCTTCCAATTTAAGATATACCGATAGTTGCTGCTTGCCTGCCTGATAAGACCTATCGCCTTCCCAAATCTTTGTTTCAACAATATATTTTCGTTGATTGTGTAGGAGCAGGAGGTCCATCCTGCCGCGGCCTGTTTGGACTTCAAGGAACATATCACCGCGGACGATTCGGACAAAGGTGTCCAGATAGGCGTAAAGCAGATGCTGTCCAACGTATTCTTGAGGTGTATCTGGGACTTGGAGGATCCTGAATCCTGCGCGTGCGATGAACGCCTGAAAGTTATCAAGGAGGGCCCCCATTTCAATCACGCCCTCGGGAGTGAGGTAATCAATAAAATCATCACCGTTTTCTTCAGAGAAGTATTCATCCTCCAATCCATTAAACAACGGCTTGAATGCTTGCAGAATGCGATGTTGATAGATCGGGTTCACGATTTCACACATTCCATTAGCACTTTTCGCGATGATTCCATACATAGCGAGTTCGGCGATGATTTCATCGTCTGGATTGAAACGCAAACCTCTCTCATAGGAAGTGATTCTCATGAGGACGTTTTCAAAACGGGGGTCCCGGCGGATGTTAGTAAGTAGATGGCTAATGTTGGTATTCCCTTCCTCGAGGAGTTGCGTATGTGCTTTTGCGAAGTGTGCCAGCATAATCGTCTCCGTTTTGGGAACGCCCAGTTCTTGGGTAAGGATTTGTGCTGCGCGATTGACAAGAAAAGGTTGCCCGGCAGTCTGTTTGTGCAACGTCTCAATGACTTCTGGTGCGAAGGGTTGTCCGACTTCCTCGGTATATTGTGCGAGGAGTTCACCGACCTGTTCGCGAGTGAAGTTTGGCACGACGAACTCATCTTGGATATTGAAGGGTGAAATAGAATCATCATAGTTGAGCTGCCTGATATTCTTAACACCGACGATGCCAATGCTGTGCGGGCTGCGCGGCTTACCGGCGACGTAAATGTGGCGCAGCGAGTGAAGAAACCCTTTAAGCACATCACGCGGAATGCCATCAAACTCGTCAATGAGGAGAACCACCCGTTGGGCGAGGGACGCCGTTTGGACTGGATTCGGGGCATCACGCGACAGAAGTTTTGCGAACTGCCGAAAGAACCTGCGCATAGAGCGGTGATCGGTAATACGGTTGTTATTCTCCAAGAAGTCTGCTAACGGGGCAGAAGGCATCTCGCAGCGTCGCTCAAAAACATTCTCTATCTGTTCAAGAATATCTTCATAGAGACCTCTGTAAAAATCAGCAGCAGTGTCGTCTTCAGCCTCTTCAAAATTGAGTTGAATAGGAAAATAGTGTTGTTCTTCGGTGGTGAGGGTGTCCAAGGCGCGTTGAAAGAAAGTCGTTTTTCCGGTCTGCCGGGGTGCGAAGATGACGATGTATTTTCCATTTTTGATGCGTTGGATAAAATCAGCGGTTTCTTTAGAACGGCTGACGATATAGTTATCGTCCGGGTTGACAGGTCCCTGTGTTCCAAAGGTTCTCACGGTTTTTCCTCCTTGTGAAAGCGTTCGTCTCTTTAGTATATCAGAGGGGATCGGGAGTGTCAAAATTTACTTCAAATCTCAAATTGAATTCCATGGAGGGGAGACTACTCACAGACCATTCCGATGGTAGAACCACCACTCTAACACGAGAAGCAGGAGTGCTGCAAGCGCGAACCAACGCCATATTTCCTGTGTCATCGGTTGTAATCCGCCTTCTACACCCATTGAAGGGTCTGCAATCGTTGCTGTTGGCGTATATGTCAGTGCCGATTCCGTAGCGTTCAGCAAATTGACCGTGAATCGTTCAAACCGGCGATCATCCGCAAAAAGGGAGTAGACCCCAATCTGATCCGTCTCGGTGTATATCGAGTTCTCCAATCCAACCGTCGTTCCATCAGGTTTCTGCACGTGCAGCGTGCGTCCCTGGCGTGTCAACGCAACCCTCACCTGCTCTCCTGTTCGGAAGGCGTGCCGGGTTTCATCTTCTTGAGACTGGAGCGACTGCAGCGGGGCAGTTCCCGATTCAAACCATGCTAAACACTGATAGATAAATTGTGGGACTGCTGGAATCGTTAACGCAAAGTTAGAGATTTCGGGGTTAAACGCATCAAACTCGAAAACAAGGAACCGAGTGCCTGATCTGCTACCGCTCCATATCAATACGCCTTTCTCCGTTTCAACAAGCGAATGCCCCCAAAGAGGCAACGCTCGGTACATAGACTCGCTCACCTGTATCCCTTGCAGCGATAGCCCCCTCATGAGCGGATGATTCACATCCTCTTTGATAACGCGCACAGGTGTTGTCTCCGTTTCAACAATCGGAGCATCTTCTCGGATGAAGGGCAAATTGTTACCCGGTGCAATGAAGACCAAATGCGCCTCAGAGGTCGCCTCAGACCTTCCAAATAATGTAGGGTGCCCAAAAGCCTCGCGTCCGGCGAGCGTGCCCCCATCGAAAATTGCGACATCCGCATCACCAGTGCCGTGATAATCCGCTGGATTCACCAAATTCAGTTGCACGTGATCCGCATAAGATTTCAAAAGATCGGTCAGTAAAGACTTTCGATTGTCACTCACAAGCAAAATTCGCAACGAAGAGACATCAGATAGAAGTGCCCACGCACTGTTATCAAGTGGAAAATCGTCATCCACACCAAGGTGTCCGCTAAGAACCTTTCCCTCTAAACCGCTCGGATCCCCTGAAAACAGCACCGATTTGGTTTCACCCGGTGGAATAGACACCGTTCTATCATCAAGAGAAACATCTTCCACCGCCAATTGAACGTCTAATTCCCTCGGTGTATCCGTGAAATTTTGAACGCCTATGAGGACTTCATAACGATCCTCTAACATTTCAACGCTGAACCGAACGATACCGATATTCTCTGCATCTCCACCAACCCCAATTTTCTGCACAGGCAGCGCTATATTCGGTAGATTTTCAAATCTATCACTGATAAGAACAATCTCGTCCTGCGGTGAATCCGCATAGCGCGTTGCCGCATCAAAGACAGGAGGTAGATTCCGCGGGGCATGCGTCTCAGCGATTGCCTCTATTGCGCGATGGAGTTTCGAGGTATCCGTTGTAAAAGCTTGTTGGATGTAGGTTTCAGGGGAGTTCGTCACCATGAGCATCATCCCACCACTCGCAGAAACGTCTTTAATATACTGCTGCGCTTCCTGTTTGGCAAGTGTGAGGCGGGTTTGCCCCATTTCTTGTGACAACATACTCGCCGAATTATCAACGATGAGAATTGCTTTTCCGGGCATGAATCCGGGTCTACGCAGTGCGGGACGCGCGACGCTGGATATGAGGAGCAACAAAAATAGCACCTGTAGCAATGGAAGAAGTAAGTTACGGAGTCGTTGGAAAGGGACATTCGCTCTCCGGTCTTCGTCAGTAGAGAGCCAAAACATAATGCTGGGAACGAGGTGGGTGTGGCGGCGTAATTTCAGAAAGTGAAGTGCTATCACTATTGGAATAATACCCAGTAGATAAAACGCGGCAGGATTTAGGAATTGCATTTTTTAAATTAGTTGTCAGTCAGTTGCCAGTTACAAGAGGGTGTTTTTGCTTGGGGTTTTTGATAGGGCGTTTTTTCCCTTTCCTTAAATTTCCCCTTATTAAACGAAAACCTCTGTAAGGATTGGGTAACCCCACCCCTACGAAAACCGATAACTGAAGGTTTCCTGCATAGCAGGCGAACCGAAAACTATTAAAACTTGCTGTTAAGAAGTGCTTTTGCTTCCTCCTTTCTTCCATTCTTCCAAAATGCGTAGCCTGAAACGTAGTGTAAAGGTTTTTGCTTGAGTGTTTTTTCAGGTCTATGTAAAGGAATGTGAAGCCTCCAGCCTACCTTACTGAACCGCAAGGCACATTAAGAATCTTCTTCCTCTTTCTCCTTGAGGCTCTGCAGTACCTCATCGGCATCCAGTCTACCGGTCTCGCCATAGTCATGGAGACGCTCACATGCGGCTCGGACCTTATCGTGTTCGTCAAGTTCTAAATAGAGGCTTGCCAAATTTTTGTGCATTTCCCGAAACACACCGGGCCAATTCCGCTCGCCTTCCTTGTCAATGATACGGGTAGCATTCGTAATAGCGGTATTGACAACCTCGTCCAATTCCGCTTTGTCCTCATTTGAGATACGAAAATCCGCCTCTTTGCGTTTTTGGTTGTATGCTTTTAGTTGGCTAAGTGCGTTATCACATTGGTTATATGTATTTTCAATACTCAACGCACCTTCAAAAATTTTTGATAAGAATCCTAATTTCATAGTGCCTCCAGATGAGTGTAGGGACGAGGCAGCAATGCCTCGCCCTATCAATTATTTTAGAAACTGGCTTTCAACTCTCCCCATGTCACCGCCAACTTATCGTGGGCTTCAACAGCAAGTACCACCGGCACACTCAGCTCCATCGATGCCTTGATCTCTTCTTCAGTCAACGCCGCCGCGTATATGACGACTTCATCGATGATTGCATCTTCGACTTTGTGGAGGGTCGGATTTTCGCCTGCCCCGATGTAAATCGCTGCCTCTTTGAACTTGGGCCACTTAAAATTCTCTGGCTGTTCACCGATAAATTCACCGTTGACATAGATTTTGCCATCTTTCCCATCGGCAACCATAACGTAGTGGTACCACTCTTTCAATTCAAATTGGTAATTCGCGAGGCTTTTGTCGGCGTGATGCCCAGCATCCCAAAACGGGTTGAAACCGGGGTTCACCATCGTACGAAACTCGCAACAACCACCGGCAGCGGCTTCAATCGAGATGATCCCATCATACGAAGCGTGTTGATTCAGGTAAAACCACGCTTCCATTGTAATCTCTGTTTTCTCACCGATTGGAACGATAAAGTCGTTCTGTTCCATTACAACGACACCACCGTTGAGCTGGATGGCTTTATTGAATGCCCCATCAACAAGCGAGCCCTTTCCAGCCAATACTGCGTCATTCCCGTTGCCGGAATCATCGGGGACCTTATCACCATTCAGCTTGTCAAAAGAGTAATAGACGAGGATGTCCTCTTCCTCGAAAGCGTCCGAGAGACTCACAGCAAATACACAGATTGCTGTCAGCCCCAACAAGATTAGATTTCTACGCATTTTCATTTCCCCCCAAGAGTTTTAACAAAATTTTAACACAAATATCGAACAGCGTCAATGCATTATACAACAGTCTCGGAATTAAAACAACGGCAATCGGTTGTCGGCACAGAGCCATTCAGTTCTCGGAAACCAGAATCGGGGTTACAAACCCCTCCCACAAAAATGGTTTTGACAATTGAATGGCTCTGATACCAGACAAAATTGCCCTTGCAAGCCGACACATTAAGTGCTACAATAACCGCATGACATTTCTTGAAGCGATTCTTCTTGGGATTTTACAAGGTTTAACAGAATTCCTACCCGTCAGTAGTTCTGGACATCTCGTCTTGGCACAGCAATTCCTCGGACTGAAGGAACCCCTCGTCTTTTTTGATGTGATGCTTCACGTCGGAACATTAGCCGCCGTGCTCGTCGTCTATCGTGATGCAATCGGGAGATTAGCAATCGGGGGACTTTCCGCGCTCGGAAACACACAATTCTGGCAACAACCGAAGGCAATGCTTAACACATCGGCAGAGCTGAAGTTTATATGGCTGATACTTCTCGGTTCCATTCCAACGGGAATCATCGCGGTGGTCTTTAAGACCCAATTGGAGTCTTTTTTCGATGAGGTACGCCTCGTGAGCATCATGCTAATCCTCACCGGTGTTATCCTCCAATTACCCCGACTCCGTAGAGAGAAAGCAGATAGTCCTGATACTTCCACCGGGGAATTGAAAACGTGGCACGCACCGCTCATCGGAATCGCACAAGGATGCGCAATTACACCGGGCATCTCCCGTTCCGGCACAACAATCTCGTTGGCACTATTTTTAGGGATACCCGCGAAAACCGCTGCGGAATACTCCTTCCTACTCTCTATTCCGGCGATCCTCGGTGCGGTTGCCCTCAAAATCCGAGATGTCGGAGACACCACGATTCCGTTTCACATTGTGGGAACCGGAATGCTCGCGTCGTTTATCGTGGGTTACATCGCGTTGCGGTTCCTCTTAGTCATACTAAATCGCGGTAAATTCTCGCTGTTCTCCTATTACTGTATCGCCTTAGGGCTAACCTCACTCTTAATCGCCTTAATCCAGTAAGTCGCGACGCACCCAAGCACTTTTTTGTTGTAATGCCGCACCTCTGGCACCACACCAATACGCCTTAAGATGTTACACATCTTCCTATCGTTTTGCAGTGTGTTCCGAATCCATTTTTTCCCCGTGTATCTATAAATCAGACTGGCGAGGTACATCTGCAACGGTTTCACCTTGAAACGTCTGAGATACCGAAGCGGAAACCCCATGCCATGCCCAGAGATCGCGAGTGTACCACCCGGTTTCAAGACCCGCGCCAGCTCAGTTAAGGCAATTCTGTCGTCTGGGACATGCGGCATGACGAGGAAACAGGTTACGAGATCAAAAGTTTCGTCTGCGAACGGCAGGGTCGGAAGCGAAGCACGAAGCAAAACAGGATCTACAGAAGGCGGCTTTATTAACTCCGTGATTTGAGAGCGTCCGGATACCAAGAAAACCGCATCCACATCAACACCAACAAGGAGTTCTGGTGTATCGGTAGAGAGGGCAACAAGAAGATTCCCCGGTCCGCACCCGACATCTAACACCCTTTTACCGGTAGCGTTGATGTTCAGCGTATCGAGTTGCCTTCGCGTTGTGCCCCGTTCTAATTCGCGGTAAGCGTTCTGGATATAGGCGCGGTGCCATTCTGTCACGCGATTTTCCTTGTGATAGCAATCAGCCATCTGCTAAGCCGTTGTGGAATTGTCGTGAGTTCTGAACGGAAGAGCATTATCCCAGCGTCATCGGTGATAGGAACAGTCTTCAGCTGATACAGTGGCGTATCCACCATGTTCCATCCGATATCCGTCGTGCGCGCTGACTGGAATTCACCCGCCTTCACAATCTCAATTTCGCGTTCGGTATAATCACCGTTCGGGTAACTAAAATGGGAACACGCAATTCCCAACAGCGTTTCCAAATCCGTTTTGCTCTCAAGAATTTCCTGTCTACACTCCGTTTCCGTACAGCGCGGTAGAATCGGATGGAATCGGGTATGCGGTTGAAAGTCAACGTTCTCCGCCATCTCTTGCATTTCCGAAATATTGAGTGCTTGCTTGTCTGGATACACCTTTGCAGGTTCAAAGTCAGCCGCACGTTTCAGGTGCGCTAATCGTTCCGCATTTGGGAGTCTTTTCAGTCTTTCCTTCTCTGCTTTGGAGTGTCCGTCTATCTTAAACCAGAAATGACGGTGTGTGCCAACAATCTGCGTGCAAACATAAAGCGTTGGACGAATGCGATATTTTTTGAAAATCGGCAGGAGTCCGATATTGCCAGCGTGTCCGTCGTCGATCGTAATCACAACACTTTTCGGTGGGATCTCTGAAAAATCCTTTCGCTGGAGAGCCGAGACGAGGGTATCCAGTGAGATAACCGTGTAATGGCGAGCGAGATAGGCGATATGTTTCTCGAAAATCGCTGGTTTCGGGTCATGATACAGGAGAATAGCAATCCGATGCCGACACACCCACTCTCGAATGAGAAGTGGGATCCCTGATAGGGAAACAAAAGTTGCCACCACATTTTTAAGAAAATTACGCATCTCTTTTATAGTTTTCAGTATAGAGTTGTCGGGTTTCGCTGTCGCTCTACCCGACCTACGACGTGGATAGAGTGTCGGGTTTCGCTGTCGCTCTACCCGACCTACGACGTGGATAGAGTGTCGGGTTTCGCTGTCGCTCTACCCGACCTACGACGTGGATAGAGTGTCGGGTTTCGCTGTCGCTCTACCCGACCTACGAACTGATAACTCCTACATAAATTTCTTCCAACTTCTGAATAGACACTGTACTGTTGAACTTCTGCTGAATAGACGCATGTGCATTCCTCCCCAATTCGCTTGCAAAGTCAGGGTTTGTCAGCACGCGGTGCAGTGCCGCCGCTAACGCTGCCGGGTCCTGTGGCGGAACCCGGATACCGTTTTTCCCATCTTCCATCAGATCCACGATGCCACCCACATCCGAGGCAATACACGGCATTCCGATCCCCATTGCTTCAATCAGTGCATTCGGTGAACTCTCGTGTAGCGACGGTAAGACAAAGACATCCGCTGTCAACAACAGAGAAAAAACATCCTCACAAAAACCCGGAAACATCACCTGTTCTGAAAGCCCGTATTCCGCTGTGAGTGCTCGGAGTTCCGCCTCCAGTTCCCCCTCACCGAGAAACGTGCATCGCCATGCGACATCTTCGCGGTTCAATAAGTTTAATGCCTCAATCAGATACCGATGCCCTTTCTCAGGTGCGAACCGTCCGACGCTTACGATTAACTTCTCCTCGGAACCACCCGTGCGTGGCTGTGTCCACGTCTCGGTGGGTAATTCCAATAGGTTGGGGATGCTAAAAATCTGTTTGTCTGGATACCGCTGGTGGAGATGCCGTTGGATCTGTGCTGAGTTCGTCAGAAGGACATCGGCGGCATTGTAGATGAGTTTTTCTGTCAACCAGAGCCGAAACTTTCCGTACCTCGCATGGTAGTCGCCGCGTTGTGAAGCGATGAACGGAATCTGCCGCCACAACCCAAATTTACGGGAGAGTCCGCAGAGGAAATTGGAATACCATAACCAGCTGTGCACGATGTCGGGTGCAGCAGCATTAACAATACCACCGAGTGCAAACGCCTTTTCGAGCAACCGCATGCGTTTGCCTTCACCTGAGAGCGTTGCAACCTCCCGTACACAGGGCAGTGCTGCGAGTTCTCTGACGCGTTCCCCTTCGGCACGACTCAGCACAACGGTTGCTTCATACTGATCCGGTGGCAATCGATCCAACGTCTTGAGCAGTTGCGATTCGGCGCCGTCCTTTGTCATGGAATCAATGACATAGAGAATTTTAATTTTACCTTGCGGGGGAACAACGGACGTCTCAACTTTGACGTGCGTCCCTCAAATCCGCCCTCCGCTACGCTTACGGGCTAACGGTTTTGAACCTATTGTAGCATAATCTGTTAGGTTGTGCCACCCGCTACCCCCCGTAAGCCAGGACTATTTAGTTTTAAGGTTTTTTTCCGGCTTACGCGAAGAGCGAAGCGTCGCGATCGGGAGATCGCTCCTACAGGGGATCCGCTCAAACCGAAACTCAATAATTTCGGAAAACTGAATAGCCCTGCCCGTAAGCAGAGGGTGTGCAGGATACCAACAGTTGCCTACACTACAAAGAGTCCCCGTTTGTGAGGCGAAAACCGAGAACTGACGACCGACTGCCACTTCCTACCAATACGTATAGAGCAGGACTTCCGACACGATAAGTTGCACAACGAGTATGCCAGCGACCCAATAAAGATCCGACATCGGACGCGCTGTAAGGTGTTTAGCAACCGGAATAACGAAAAACGGTACCATGAAAATCCATATCCGCTCGACCTCCATCGTAAACAGCGTCGAGAATGTGAAGAAGAGGAGCGTGATTAGGAAACCGATGACGAATGTGTCCAACGCTTCATCATGGCGAAGTATCCAAGGAATACGACTGCCATTTCGCTCCGGCACTGATGCCTGAGTATTCTGCCGCCATTCTTTCACTGATGCAACGAGTTCCCGCAACCAGAGGGTCGTTATCGGTAGTCCGACACCGATGAGGAACGCAAACAGGTTCGCGAAACTCAGGTGAAAATAACGCTCAATACTTTCATAACCCGTCCCCATACCCATCTCATCTTTCTTGATAGCTGCCCAGAGTGCCTCGATTGGACGGAATCCGGTCAGGACGAAAAGCAATAGGTAAAATCCGATAAATCCCGAAGCCGCGAACAGCAAGACCTTTAGATACTGCACGAATTGCTTCCGTTCCAGTAAGGCAACAACACACAAAAAGACCCCCACAACGACCGTCGCATAGGTCATGAACATCCCAAGCGCAAGCGCAAGCCCCGTTAGTAAGCTATAAGGACGGAATTCATGCCACCTTTGGTCGGGTATGGTTTCCCGATCTCGTGCTTTATAAAACAGGTAAACACTCAGGATTGGGAAAACACTGAAGGGACCGTCCATTGACGTACCGGTGAACATTACGAAGTTGGGGGTGATGAGAAAAAGGAGGAGCGCGTACCGACCGACCTTCTCGCCGTAGAGATGTTCGCCGAGGCGGTAGATCGGTATAACTGTGATCGCGGTGAAGATAATTGTAACCAACGATGCCGATATGAGATTGTAACCGAAGAGTCCGCTAACATGCCATAAGAAAAGCACACCGCCCGGCGGATGAGTGCGGGCGTGTCCTGAAAGTGTGTTAAACACTTCCGGTTTACTATAATCGCGTAGAAACCTACGGATCCCGAGTTCGTCAACCCTCGGTACATCGCCGTAATACTCCAAGGAAGTCCGCGTATAAGGTTCTAAAAGCGTTAAGACGCGTTCCTTCTTCCCTTCTCGTTCAATCTCTCGGTAGCCATCAATTTGAGCAACACTCATATTAATGGCAATGAAGCAAGCAATGGCTATCCAGATTAAGTGACGAGCAGATGCCCCCGACAGCAGGTATTTCTGACAAAGATACAGAAAACCGATACACACCACGACGGCAGGCAATATCCACCAACTCGCGTCGAAACTCGGTTCGGCATAAAGGGGCAAAATGTGCTTTTCAAACCGGACTGCACCGAGATTGATAGACCTCTCCCGCATGCTGTAATACAGGAATAGATGGTAGACGCAAAAAAATAGCGAGAGCAACCCAATCTGGACAGGAATCCATCGAATCGCTTTTCGGATATATTGCCAAAAGTCCTTCATTTTTCCCTACATGGATTTATCGGTTTGTGATACCTCTAACTGTTGTGCCGCTTCTAACAACGCATTCGCCAAAAATTCTGGATTGACCTCGTCCGTCCCCCGGAAGGTACGTACCCGTTCACCGCGAACCTTTAGAACGGCAAGCTCCTTGCCACCCAAATGGATGCCGACTTCAGCGTTGCGCGTCTCACCAGGTCCGTTAACTTCACACCCCATCACAGCGACGGGGATTTTGATGCCGTGTTTCTCTAAAAGCTCCTCAGCGACAGCAACAATATTTTCATAATCTGCCGCAGGATCGCCACGCCCACAGAACGGGCAGGAAACAACATCCAGCATATCATCCGCCATTCCTAATGCCCGAAGGAGTTCTTTAGCCGTCAAAACCTCCTCAACAGGATCACCGGTAATCGAGATGCGAATGGTATCGCCGATCCCTTCCATCAAAAGCGTTCCAATGCCGAGTGTCGATTTGACATGTGAACGCCGAGGCGTACCGGCTTCCGTTACACCGAGATGTAACGGATACGGAACTTTCGCCGCAAACTGGCGGTTCGCTTCTATCATCCGAAGCGGATCACTCGACTTCACGGAGATGGCGATGTCTCTGAAATCGTGTTCTTCACAAATATTGACGTGCCGCATAGCACTTTCCACCAACGCTTCCGCCGTCGGCGACGGGTATTTCTCTAAAAGATCCCGTTCCAGTGACCCCTCATTGACCCCGATACGGATGGGGATATTCGCCGCTTTTGCCGCAGACAATACCTCGGCAATCCGTTCCTCACTACCGATGTTCCCCGGATTGATTCGTACCTTCGCTACCCCCGCGTCTACTGCAGCGAGTGCGTATCGGTAGTTGAAATGGATGTCTGAGACTATCGGGACGGGCGCGCGTTTTACAAGCGCACCGAGTGCCTTCGCGTCGGGTTCTTCGGGGACAGCAACTCGGACAATCTGGGCACCCGCTTCCACACACCGTTCCACCTGTGCTAACGTGGCATCAACATCGCGCGTCAAGGTCGTCGTCATCGTCTGGATAGAGACGGGACTCCCACCACCGATCGGTACGTTCCCTACCATAATTTGTTGCGTAGGTCGTTTGTTACTGATTTGAATTAGTTCTTTCATATTTTTTAATGGTTGACCACTTTTAAAGCCTTGATGAATTTTATGTTTTCCTGTTGTGTGCCTATCGTTACGCGCACCGCATTCGGGTAGCCGTAGCCCTCAATTGGACGCACGATAACACCCTCTTTCAGTAGAGCGTCGGCGATGTCCGTTCCTGATTGTTCAAGATGCAACATGATGAAATTCCCCTCGCTTTCGACATATCGAAGTCCCATGTCATCAAACGCATCGTAGAGAAAGGCTTTACCGATAGCGTTCTGTTTTCGGCTCCTCGTAATGTGTGCAGTATCCTTGAGTGCCGCTCGAGCCGCCGCTTGTCCGACTAAACTGCAATTGAAAGGTTGGCGCACCCGATTTAACGTCTCAATCAATGGAGGTGGCGCGACACCGTATCCGATGCGCAGTCCAGCCAGCCCGTAAATCTTAGAAAAGGTGCGAGTGATGATAAAATTCCGTCCCTCCAACACATACGGGAGCGTCTGCGGATAGTCTGAACGGTCAACATACTCATAATAGGCTTCGTCAAAAACGACCAGCACATCGTCCGGTACCCGTTCCATGAACGCCGCTGTCTCATCCATTGTAACCATCGTACCGGTAGGATTGTTCGGATTCGCGACGAAGATAACCTTCGTCTTATCAGTAATCGCCGTTGCCATGGCAGAGAGGTCGTGTGTGTGATTCACCATCGGCACGACGACTGCTACCGCACTGCACAACTTCGTCACGAGACTATAGGCGACGAATGCTCCAGCTGCATAGATGACCTCATCTGCTGGAGCAACATAAGCTTCGGCGACGAGTTGTAGCACGTCGTTCGAGCCGTTCCCTAAAATCAGATGTTCAGCAGAAATTCCGAGATATGCTGCGAGATCCTCTTTAAGGTAGTAGGCGTTACCGTCAGGGTAGAGGTGCACCTGTGTAGCACTCTCTGAGATCGCCTGCATCGCCAACGGCGAGGGACCTAACGGATTTTCGTTGGATGCCAGTTTGATAATATCGGTAATGCCCAACTCGCGTCGGACCTCTTCAATCGGTTTACCACCCTGATAGGGTTGAATCGTGTCAATGCTGGGTTTCGGTTTTAGCATAACGTTCGCTTCTCAATTCTCTTATCCCTATGACTGCAGGCGCGTCCACCGCACACGCCCAAATACAATTCTATTATAGCATACCATCTTCTTTTTTGAAAAGACTTTTATCAACCCTCTGCTAACTACTAACGACTGCTGACCGCCGATTGCCAATTGACTTTCACACGTAAACTTGATATAATGTTTGCACCTAAGACATCAGGAGAGAAACATGAGACGATTTGGGACTCAAGGTCCCGTCAATTCCACAGATAATTATGTCGTCGCGCGAAGTGAAGAACTCGCCGATTTCATCGCCCGAGTTAAGCAGGGACGATACATCGTCCTATTCGCACCACGACAGACCGGTAAAACCACGTTCTTCCAAGATGCGCTCAAGGCACTCGCAGCATACCTTAAGTCGGAAAACGCAACAGAAGGTTACTATGTGGTGTTTGATTACCGCGAAAACCCGGAACCCCGAACAGAAACGGATATAGTTGACGGTCCCACGATTCACAGTTACGTCATTCCTGTCCTTCAAACCCGTCCATCACGACCATGAGCCAACCGTGTCAGCGATCAGCGGTCAGTGGTCAGAAAAATAGTGGTCAAGAGTCAGTTGGCAGTAAGAACGTGCGATGAATCGCACTACTACAAACGAGAAATAGCGGTCAGCGGTCAGCGGTCAGTTGGCAGCAAGAAGTGGGAATCAGAGTTCTCTCCTACAGGAATCGCCCTGATTCCAAATACCTATTTTCTTGACAAAAAAGCGAATTTCGTTAAAATAAAAAAAATTGTTTTTTCACTACATCAATTTGCGCATGCACAGCATGCGAAAGGAAAACTCATGACACAAACTCCACCAGAATCCGCTGTCATCCTCTTTGACGGTACAGACCTCAGCAACTGGACAAGCTTAGATGGCAGCGAACCGGGTTGGCAAGTCGAAGGCGACGCAATGCTGGTCGTCCCGCGCTCCGGCGATGTAATCAGCAAGGAAACCTTCACAGATCATTTCGTTCATGTCGAATTCAGATGCCCCGATATGCCCGAAGCGACCGGACAGGCAAAAGGCAACAGCGGTGTATTCCTTCAAGGCAGATATGAAGTCCAAGTCCTGGATTCTTACGGCATTGAAGTCCCCGGAATGGGTGACTGTGGTTCGATTTATAACCAATTCGCACCCCTCGTCAACGCTTGCAAACCACCGCTTGAGTGGCAGACCTACGATATCACCTTCCGGGCACCCCGTTTCAACGACGCAGGCGAAATGACTGAAGGTCCCCGGATCACTGTCATTCAGAACGGCTTGGTAATCATTAACAACGCGCAGCTCGCTGGCACAACCGGCGGAAGTATCGATTCAGAAGCCTCTACACCGGGTCCACTCAAACTGCAAGACCATGGCAATGACGTTCGGTACCGGAACATCTGGGCAGTCTCACTCCCACTTGAAGGTTCGGACCAGTATTAGCGGCATGGCTATCGGAAACCATCAGCGATCGGCGATCAGTTAAGAGGTTTTCGTTTAACGATATCCTCCTACCGATTGCTGACGGCTGACCGCTGACACCCAATTGACAGAAAGGAACTCTATGGAAACTAATCAAGATCTTCCCACAATTCCGAGGCGACGACTCGGACGAACGGAACTCAGCATCCCTGTTATTCCGTTCGGCACGCAAGGGTTTGGAAACAACTTCGGTTTCGTCTCAGATGAAGAGGCAGTGGATCTCGTTAAACACTCGGTGTCTATCGGTGTGAACCACTTCGATTGTGCACGCTGTTATGGGGATTCAATGCGGAAACTCGGTTTGGCAATGAAGGAGATCCCACGCGAGGACGTCATCATCACCGGAAGGCTCTGCTGCCATTCCGCCGCCGATTGGGGTGGCTACGGAGACGGAAGACCCAACTATTCCGCCGAACGCGCAATCGCTGACCTCGAAGACCAACTCGAACTCCTCGGCATAGACTATTTCGACGGTATGCTCATCCACGACCCAAGCGAGATTGATCCCACACTCGAAAAGGGTGGCACGCTTGACGGTTTGCTCCAATGTAAGGCGCGTGGACTTGTCCGCTACCTCGGATACGGGATGCGTCCGCACGATTTCCATCTCAAGGCGATGGCAACAGGCGATGTAGACCTCATCCTCTGCTTCAACGACTACAACCTCGTCCGGCAGAACGCCGCTGACGACATTCTCCCTGCCGCTGCTGAAGCAGACATCGGGGTCATGAACGGTTGGTCGATCCTGCGCGGTATCCTCACAGGTGTCGATATCGACGCTGAGATTGAAAGAGGACGCTGGAAAAAAGAAGGTGATGTTGCAGCAGCATACCCAATTTGGGAATGGTGCGTTGAAGAAGGAATAAGTTTGCTTCAACTCGCGCTTCAGTTCTGTCTGAAAGAAGAACGGATTCAGGGCAACAACATCGGGAGTCTGAACGTCGAGCAACTCGAAGCGAACGTCCGAGCCGCCAGTACACCCCTACCCGATGAAGTCTGGGAGAAATACGAAGCGCGTTTCGGCTCAAATTAGCAATTAGCAGTCGGCTATCAGCAGTCAGCAAGAGACTCTGATGGCTGACCGCTATTCCCCAATTAATTTTCCCAAAAACTTATGCGTCACACGTGGGAGCGGATACTCCTGCAGTGCCGTAACCTCGACCCACTTTGCATCCCGTGGACCCTTCAGAACCACCTCACCCCTCTGATACTCACACCGAAATACGTCGACAACAACCTTGAAATGGGTGTAGGCGTGCTTGACACGCGTGAGATACCGCACGTTGGTAACAGAGAGGTTGACGACATCATCAATATGTCGGATGCAAGCCGCCTCCGCAGTCTCATCCTCGGTAAGTCGTCCACCCGGAAACTCCCAGAGTCCACCGAGCAAACCGTCCAATTGCCGCTGCGTGAGTAAAACATCGTTGTCCCTATAGATAACCCCGACAGCGAGATGGTGTTCCGGGACAGGTTTCGTCTCGCGCCGATACGGAAACTCGTCCTGTCGTGCCGTGTGGAACGCCTCACAAAACGAATTCACAGGACAGACGAGACAGGTCGGCGATTGCGGACGACACACCGTTGCTCCCAACTCCATCATCGCCTGATTGAAAAATCCGGGTGCATTCGGATCCAAAAGCTCATCCGCTTTCTGCTGAAATACCTTCGCTGACTTCGCGTCGTTAATTGGTGCCTCCATCAGAAACAGGCGTGTCAACACGCGTTTGATGTTCCCGTCTACAGCCGCATACGGTGCATCAAAAGCGATACTTTGCACCGCCGCTGCGCTATAATCCCCGACACCCGGCAACTTCCGAAAGGTCGCATAATCCACCGGGACTTTCCCGTCCAGTTCATCCACAATCACTTGTGCCGCTTTGTGGAGATTTCGCGCCCTGGCGTAATACCCCAAGCCTTCCCAGACCTTCAGCACATCCTGTAGCGGTGCGGTTGCCAAGTGTTGCACATCTGGAAACCGTGCGATAAATCGCTCATAGTATCCCACAACCTTCTTGACCTGTGTCTGTTGGAGCATCACCTCAGAGACCCAAATCCGGTACGGATCATCTGTGTGTCGCCACGGCATATCGCGTTGGTACACTTTGAACCACGCCAACAAGGCATCCCGAAAATCTTGGTAGTGTTCGTGTAAAGGTTTTTTGTGCATATTTATCTGAATCGCGGATTTGGCAGATTTTACAGATATCGCGGATGTAATCTGGTATATTTATGGTCAGAATCAGGATTTTCAGGATTATAGGATTCTCAGGATTATAGGTACTGCTTGATTGACCACTGGCACTGATGGTTGATAGTCATTATTCGTCGTCTGAATCGCGGATTGTAGCGGATTATACGGATTTCGCGGATTTTTGAGGACTCTGTTTTTTGTGTCTCCTGCAAAACCTAACTACTATTTTTTGTAGGTGGATCGGAAAGAGATTATCTTCAACAAAGGATAACTGACTGCTGACTGCCGATAGTCGACAGCCAATTCACATATCCATGGCAATCCGAAAACCGACACTATGAATCCCTCGGATCGGCTCATACGCTGCACGGTTCGCACAACGTGCCGCGAACTCGCCACGCGCAATCCACGAACCCCCACGAATCACCTTCCGTCGTCCCTCACTCGCACCCAACGGATTCTCCGCTGGCGAATATTTATATGTCTCCATGTGAAACCAGTCGAAACACCAATCGTAAGCGTTCCCCGCCATGTCGTAGCATCCGTAAGGACTCACACCCGACGGATAATTCCCCACAGGCATTAGCCGCTTATTCCCCGATTCTGATGTATTCGATCGACTCGCGTCCCACATATCTCCCCACGGATACTCCCGAGCATTCGTGCCGCGTGCCGCTTTCTCCCATTCCGCCTCCGACGGCAAGCGATACTCCACGCCTTCAAGCCCGCTGAGCCATGTCAAAAAATTCGTCGCATCGTGCCAACTCACACCGACGACAGGAAAATCGGGGGCGTTGAGATGCGCATCGTTATAGAACAGCGGTTGTGGGTGTCCCGTCTCCTCAACAAACTGCGCGTATTGCGCATTCGTGACCTGATACGTCCCGATGGCGTAAGCATCCAGCAGAACGCTCCGTTGCGGTTCCTCTGGATCGGTTTTTCGCATTCCGGTCGGAATCGTCCCCATTATGAATGCCCCCGCGGGGATATGGATTAAAGGGTAATCGAGTGTATTGATGTGCATATCGGGTGTATATGTTCCTTGATGCAAAAAATGGGGCAGAAACTTTTCCTTTAGTATAACACACCTCCAACCTCCGTTGCAATTCCCAATACTATTCTGTCAGAGCCATTCAGTTTTCGGTTATCAGTCGCCAAGAATACGTTGAACACAGTACCTCCGATGAACAATAGAAAACCACGCGAATTTCAGAGTATTCAGAGTAAATCCCGAAAGATGATAGATTGTGATCGGGTTGTAAACATAGACGGTGACTGGGTTTTCGGCGGTTTTGAGAGGTGGTTTGAAAAAAGTTACTCTGAAAATGAAGGTTAAGATCAGTCATTACTGACTTTACGATAAACACTTGTTAGGAACATGCATTTTCACGGAGGCTTCACGGAGGTTTTTTACGGACATAGGTGTGCTGTAAGTCGCCAAAACACAATATGTCCCTTTTTCGTGAAAATATAATAAACTTATAGTAAATATAATCTGAACGGCTCTGATGAAGATGCAAGTTTCTGTTGCATTTTGAGGGATAAGGCGGTACAATAGGTAATCAACAGATTTGCTTATTTACCAGAGGGTTCACGAGGCATATCAATGAACGATATACTCGCCTCTAAACCGGAACCGCGCTTGGATAATCTGCAAAACATTCTTTCTGGACTCAGATTTCAGATTCGCTTGGAATTCACCGAAAACTAACCGTAATATCCGTAGTTTGCACCCAATCGTTCATTACGATATAAACTTCGACCTAAATATGAAGAAGGATAAAACAGTCATACAAGATGAACTTCGTCCAGAGTATGATTTGAGAAAATTGCGAGTGCGGAAATTCGGTCCTGCGCGCAAGCAGTTCGGGAACTTTATCAAGTTAGAACCTGATGTCGCCGAGGCATTCCCAGACGCTGCATCTGTGAACGAGGCATTGAGATTTCTGATTCGAGTTACCAAAAAAAACAGCACAGCACCGCCTCATACGGACAGCGACAAAGGCACTTAAAACTGCCTCAGGAGAAAGCATGGGACAAAAGATACGCCACCTTCTCGGTCTTTCAGGCGGGAAAGACAGTTCTGCTCTTGCCGTTTATATGAGAGACAAGGTGCCAGAGATGGAATACTTTTTTTCCGATACCGGTAAGGAATTGCCAGAAACTTATGAGTTTTTGGACCGGTTAGAGGTATTCCTCGGTAAACCTATTGTACGCCTCAACATGGACACTGATCCCAACAAGAATCGAGATTTCGATCATTGGTTGACGCTTTATGGAGGCTTGCTGCCGTCGTCTCAAGTCCGTTGGTGTACCGTTAACCTCAAAATCAAACCTTTCGAGGATTACGTCGGTGAAGACAGCGCGTATAACTACGTTGCTATCCGCGCCGACGAAGATCGCGTCGGCTACAAACCACTGAAAACCGCTTCCCTCCGCAACATTGAACCCAAGTATCCGTTCAAAGAGGACGGCATCACCAAAGAGGATGTCTACCGAATCCTTGAGGAAAGTGGACTCGGTTTGCCTGACTATTATAATTGGCGGACGCGTTCCGGGTGTTATTTCTGCTTCTTCCAACGTAAATCCGAGTGGGTGGGACTGTTAGAGGAACATCCAGACCTCTTTGAACTCGCCAAAGGTTATGAGAAATTCAACTCAGAAACGGGTGAACGTTTCACATGGTGTCAGGGTGAAAGCTTAGAGGAGTTGTCGGATCCAGAGCGGATAGCAGAAATAAAGGCAAACACCGAACAGGCGTTGGCATCCAAAAAAACGGCAAAACCAAACCGTCGTCTGATAGAGATCCTCACCGATGTTCACGACGACGAGGATGACGAGGAACCGTGTTTGATTTGCCATAAATGATGCTGTAGAGAGGTTACCAATGGATAGAGAACTAATTATTCAGAAATTTGAAGATATTAAACCATGGCAAAGGGGCGGGAAAAGAGCGTATCACAAACCTTTGCTAATCCTGTATGCCATTGGTAAATTTCTACGCGGAGAGAATCGACTTATTCTATACTCCCAAGTAGATATAGACCTTGGTAAATTATTACAAGAGTTCGGATCTAGACAAACAAAACAGGGAACTCATTATCCTTTTTGGCGTTTGCAAAACGACAGTGTTTGGGAGGTAACCAATGCCGACCAAATTACTCCGAACTCTTCCGGTGATGCAAGAAAGGGAGACCTCCTTGCTCACAATGTTTCTGGAGGTTTCCACGAGACCATTGCCGCGCAGTTTCAAAGTGATTCTACACTGGTTTTTGAAGTAATTCAGAACCTATTAGCAAAACACTTTCCAACTTCCATTCACAGCGAGATTTTACAGGCGGTTGATATTGAACGTCCTCCACAAATTTTGGAGACGAGAAAACCTCTTTCCAACTTCAGGAAAAATGTACTAAGAGCCTACGAGTATAAATGTGCTGTGTGCGGATTTGATGTAAAATTGGGAACTTCATCCATTGCATTAGAAGCTTCTCATATTAAGTGGAAATCACATGGTGGACCTAATGAAGAAGTGAACGGACTGGCTCTCTGCATCCTACACCATAAACTATTTGATCTTGGCGCCTTTACGTTGTCCAAACAACTACAAATTCTTGTATCAGATGATGCACACGGGACAAAGGGTTTTAAGGAATGGCTTATGGATTTTCACGGGCAAACAATCAATTTGCCGCAAAGGTCCTCCTACTATCCGGCGGAGGAGTTCATCAATTGGCACGTCAGAGATGTGTTCACAGGGGATTACCGAGAACTATAGGCAGCCAATCTGAAACGTCTAAGCTGATCTCTTTGGTTTAAAACAGATATTATCCTTATCAGAAATCAGTTCTCAGATAAAATTGAAAATAAGATATGAAACTTACTAAGGAGCGTCAAACACTTCAATGCACATGCCAACTGCGTATGTCCTTAAAACTAAGGTGTCGTGAAAATGAAAAAAGAAGAGATTAAGCGGAGATTTCAGAAATTGAATGTGTATAAAAAAGGCGATAAAAGAGCAGTACACAAACCTCTATTGGTGTTATATGCAATTGGAAAATTGGTGCAGGAGGATAGCCGTCTTATTTCATATGCTGATACAGAAAAAGATATTAAAAAGCTACTAAGGGAATTCGGACCGTGGAAATCAAATCATCTACGGCCTCAGTATCCTTTTTGGCGACTGCGAAATGCGCGAAAAGAAAAAGACAGAATCTGGGAGATACCCAATGTCTCCAAAATTCAAGAGTATAAAAGGAAAGATGGAACATCAACTGGAGATGCCATCATAGGTGATTTGAGGCAACACGGTGAGGGAGGTTTCCTTGAACCTATTGCCTATCAACTTGAAACAGACTGTAAATTAGTTTTTGAAATCGTCCTAGATTTATTGGACTTTCATTTCCGCTTTTCCTATCATGAGGACATTTTACAGATGGTTGGCATTCCCTTACCGACGGAGATGCTACATTTACAACCGCGAGATTCCAAGTTCCGAGAAAACATTCTAAAAACCTATGAATATAAATGTGCGGTGTGTGATTTTGATGTGAAACTATTAGATCATCCGGTTGGATTAGAGGCTGCTCACATCAAATGGCATGGGAAGCGTGGTCCCGATACAAAATCAAATGGATTGGCTCTATGCTCACTACACCACAGATTATTTGATCGTGGACTTTTTAGATTATCTCCGCAATTGGAGATTCAAGTATCTAATGCTGCACGTGGATCAGTGGGGTTGAAGGAATGGCTCATGGATTTCCATGGAAAAAAAATTAACTGCCCGCAAAAGCAGTCCCATTATCCGGATAAGAAATTTATTCAATGGCACGCCGAATGGATGTTTAAAGGGAAAGCTCGGAAACAGTAATCTGCAGAAGCGAAAAAACAGGTTATGTTTAGAGAGAAAAGAAAACCGATAACCGTCGCGACTAAAAATGTTACACTTTGCCCCAAATTGTTTTTTTTCACAACGGAGGCTCACAAAAAACGCCTCTTACCCCTTACAGAGACTGGGTTTCCTGCCGATAACCATTGGACACTAAATGTTACACCAGTGTAACATTTTAAGGCGAATTTTCCTTAAATCTAACAACCAAATCGAGAAATCATCATAGTCCTGAAAAGATCAAAGCCACCTATAAATTCTGATTCTGACAACCCATAACGGGTGTGTAAAGTTTTTGGAATAATCCCCAATTAACTCGGTCATTCACATACCGCTCCGCTGGAGCGGAAGATGCTAAACACCACGCGTCCTATAGACATACCGCCCCGCTGGAGCGGAAGACACTCAAATGTGGTTAATTTTCGATGAGATTCCCAACATTGTTTGCATCCTTCGTTGTGGGATGGGTTTCTAACACCACTGATGACTTCCGACTGACAAAATATCTACATACCTGCCAATAACTCATACCATTTCTAAAAACTTATATTGCATTAACCGCACCTGAGCGCACAGACTCACAGTCTATGCTACAAGGGGAAACCCAAACTAAAAGTTTATGCTACAATTTCAATCAGAAATGATATAGCAATTGACACCTGTTCGTCGGATATGTTATCATTCTCACATTCACGGAAATCACCGACATCCAAAGAAGAAAAATCTATTGGACATGAGAGATCAACGCACATTATTCGATCTTACACAGGACGGCTTGGTCATCGGCAAAAAGATTCAGCGCATCTATCCTGAGTTCGATGTGTCTGCTTTCGTTTCGGAGGTTCGGACGGAGATGGAGGGACAGACAATCTACAATGTGACGAATACAATCGGGCGTGTTCTGCGTCAGTATCTACCGCAAGACTATTCTGATGCGCTTGCTATCTTGATGAAATACGTCAAGATCGAGGCTCCACCGGAACCGACGCTACACCCGACTCCGAAAGTCGAGACGCGTCTGCGACCGATTTCGCATTTCGTCAGTCTCTATGGACTTGCAGATTTCGATGCATCGTTGGACGCTTTTTGTGAACTCTCAAAACATCGGTGTACGCGTGGCGGTGATATCCGTGCGTTTATCATCGAAGATCCGAATGGGTACTTTGAACGTTTCGGTGAATGGGTCACGGACGAAAACGCCAATCTCCGTCTGTTCGTGGCGGCATCGCTCTGCACACGCGGCATACACCAAAAATGGCTGCGTCCGTTTATCCAAGATCCGCAACCGATCTTGGCACTTCTGGAAACACTCAAAGACGATCCAGATGCGCGTGTGCGGGAACAGGTCGCGACGGATATGCGCGACATCGTCAAGGACTACCGAGAGGCTGGTTACGCCACATTGGAACGGTGGCGGCAGGATGGACGCTCGGAGACAAAAAAGATCCTTCGGCAGGCGCTCAAATATCAGGTGAAGATTGGGGATGCACGCGCTTTTAAACTCCTCGGTCTGGGAGCCGTCCAGAAGTTAGGTAAAGCGAATATCACGCTCACCGAACTGAAACCTGAACGTCAAACCCTCCCCATCAACGAGGCGTTCCGCTTCTCATTCAGTCTCCAGAGCGCATCGGATGCGCCGCAAACGATTCTTACCCATTATGTAGTCGCTTACAAACGTCCATCAGGACACATCACGCGGAAACGTTATCGTCTCAGTCAAAGGAAATTGAAACCGAGACAACGCGTCGATTACGAGAAACAGCTCTTTCCGTTGCCGTCGCTCAAGCAGCACGAGGACGGAAAAGCGTGTCTCGGTTGGCACCGTTTCGAGGTGGAAGTGAACGGTGATGTGCTTGGTGGTTTTGATTTTGAAGTGACCGCACCGAAAGATCGGAAAGCCATTTAACTTACAACCATCAGACAGAAGCATTTAACGGATGATTTTCAACAAAATTCCTGCTGCAACTGAATCTATCATTGGGAGACGGGACCCAAAATGACCATTAACGGAATTTTCTTTGACTTATACGGGACGCTCTTGGTGTACGGAAATATGGATGCCGCATGGTCTGATTGGTTAAGGGAGCTACATAAGCAACTCAGGTGGCGTGGGTTGACGCACTCGATTGAATCACTTGCTAAAACCTGCGACCAGTTTTTCGGCAAAAGTGAGCCAACGCCCCGACAACACAATCTGACGGTGTTTGAACAACGTATCCAAAATCTCAGTTTCGATTTAAAACTGAATCTAACTCCTGAAGATTTAAAGGAGATAGCAAGCAAAATTGCCGATGCGTGGCAAAAACATATACCACTTGATTCCGAGGCACTACATGTGCTGAATACATTACATCGTTCCAAAAAACTTGCCCTCGTTTCCAATTTCGACCATCCACCACACGTCCATTCAGTTCTCAGCAAACACGGTTTGACGCATTTTTTTGATTCGGTTGTTATTTCCGCTGAAGTGGGTGTCAAGAAACCGGATCCGCGGATATTTGACTCGGCTCTTGATCGAACTGGAACGGAGCCTAAAGACGTAATTTACGTTGGGGATACGGAAGACGATACAAAAGCCGCCCGCGCCGCTGGTATTGTTCCAGTCCTGATACAAAGGGAAAATGAAGGCAATGCGTTTGACTTCAGCGTCAATAAACCCAATGTAGCGGAAAGAGAATTCACCCTTGATGTGAAAACAATAACCAAACTCTCTGAACTTATAACACTTTTTGCTTGAATTCGATGCCACCCATAACATCAAACTGAATGGTTTTGTTTAAATCAGAGTTCCTATTTTATTGAAGATGTTATATAATTGAGGGTAGTTCATAAATCATCGCAACTATAAGGGTAGCAATCAACACCTTACTTTAAAGGTTTCTACTTATGTCGTTGACCCGTGAAAATGGAACCTTTAGCACTGACGAAGTGTTTAAGCCAAACTGACGTTACTGAAAAAGAAAAGGAGCCCGTATAAATGACAGGCGAAGAAAAATTTCAGGTAGACCTCGAAGGCTACCTCGTCATAAAGAACGTCCTCACCGACGATGAAGTCGCTGAGATGAACGCTATTATCGACAAAGGCGATCTCCAAGGACCGCCGAGTCTCTGGGGTGAACCGTTCAAACGGCTCATCGATCACCCGAAAATCTTACCTTATCTCATCGAACTGCTCGGACCGTATGTCCGACTTGACCACGACTACGCCCTCTTCATGGAGAAAGGGCAAGGTCGCGGTGGATTGCACGGTGGCGAGGACGGTGGACGCGCTGGTGGAAACGTCGGCGATCACTGGTACAAATACCGAGACGGGGTCATGCGAAATGGACTGTCCGTGATGACCTATAATCTGGCAGATGCGCCCGCGGGTGCAGGTGGGTTCGCCTGTATTCCGGGAAGCCATAAAACCAATTTTGGACCGGAAATCCCTACAGAAGTTCGCCGATTCGAGCGTCCGGCACACTACGTCATCCAACCGCCTGCCGAAGCGGGAGATGTAATCTTTTTCACAGAAGCACTTATCCACGGAACGATGCCGTGGAGAGCGGAGCACCAACGCCGGTCTGTGCTCTATAAATACAGTCCCGGACACTCCTCATGGGCGGAGAACTACTACGACATCAGCAAATACGACGGGTTGACGGAGCAACAGAAACGGATGCTTTTACCACCATCCATCGGACGCCGTCCTCGCGTCATTGATGAGAATTGAAGTTGCATTTAACCCCCTAAATCCCCCTTATCAGGTGGACTTTAAGAGGAAATGCGTAAGTCCTATGCGGTTGGATGAAATTGGAGAATTTAGTCAATGGTTTTCGGACGTGCGATAAATCGCACTACTACGAACAAATCTGCTTGTAGAAAAAGGAGTTGGGTTTCACTGCGTTCAACCCAACCTACAAACTGACAACCGACGGTTGGTGAAGGAGTTTCTACAAATGACTGGTGAAGAAAAATTTCAGGTAGACCTTGAAGGCTACCTTATCATAAAGAACGTCTTGAGTGACGATGAAGTCGCTGAGATGAATGACATTATTGACAATACAGAACGTCAAGGACCGCCAAGTCTCTGGGGTGATCCGTTTAGGAGATTGATCGATCACCCGAAAATCCTACCCTATCTCATAGACTTATTGGGTCCGCACGTCCGTCTCGACCACGACTACGCTATTTTCTTGGAAGCAGGACAAGGACGCGGTGGATTGCACGGCGGTGAAGACGGAGGTAGACCGGGTGGTCCCGAAGGCGATCACTGGTACAAATACCGCGACGGGATTATGCGGAACGGGTTATGCGTGATGACCTATAATCTGGCAGACGCACCGGAAGGTGCGGGTGGATTCGCTTGTATTCCCGGAAGCCATAAGAGCAATTTCCTGCGGGAAATCCCATCGGAAGTTCGGAGATTTGAACGTTCAACACACTACGTCGTCCAACCTGCTCTGGAAGCAGGGGACGTGCTATTCTTCACGGAAGCCCTCGTTCATGGGACGATGCCGTGGACAGCAGCGCATCAACGCCGGTCGTTGCTTTACAAATACAGTCCCGGACACTCCGCATGGGCGGGCAATTACTACGACCTCAGTAAATACGACGGGTTAACGGAACAACAGAAACGGATGTTGAAGCCGCCCTCCATCGGACGCCGTCCCCGCGTTGTTGACCCAGATTGAAAAGTTTGTTTCTCAATTGGTAGGTGCGGTTTGTAACCGCACCGACTCGTAGGAACGTAGGGTTGATAAGAAGTCCCTGTACTGCAAATTGTCAGTTTGCGGGATAATACAGCACAAACTAACAGTTTGTGCTACAGTATGCGTACTTTATGGAGTGGATGCAAATGAGCCACTTTGACTACAAACCGTTCTATCTCCGCAATCTGCCACATATACAGCCATCAGGGGCAACTTTCTTCGCCACATTCCACTTGGCGGGCTCACTACCACAGCGTATATTGGAACAATGGAAGTCGGAAAAATCACACCTTCTCAAGTTGCAAAATGACTCCCGTTTGGTGGCATCTAAACGGTTAGCATTTGGGCAAAAACGAGAACACCGTGAATGGAGACGGCAATGGTTCCAAAAGTTTGAAAAAACACTTGATAATGCCCGAAATGGGCCTTTATGGCTCAAAAATGAACGGGTTGCTAAAGCGGTAGTGGAGAGTCTACATTACCGAGATGGGAACGTGTATCGTTTAGATGCCTACTGCATTATGGCAAACCATGTTCATATCGTGTTTGCCCCACTGCCAATAGAATCTTCTGAAACAAATACTGTTGACTCGCGAGATAATACGACACAAACTAACAGTTTGTGCTACAATACGCTCTCCTCCATCACGCAGCCACTTAAGGGATACACAGCTGATTCGCCGAATAATACGACACAAACTAACAGTTTGTGCTACAATACGCTCTCCTCTATCATGCAATCACTTAAGGGATACACAGCGCGGAAAGCCAACCGCCTGTTAGGACGCAGCGGCGCATTCTGGCACCATGAAAGTTATGATCACGTTGTTCGGAACGCGAGCGAATGGCACAAATTATAACCTATGTTCTCAATAACCCCGTAAAGGCAGGTTTAGTGGACGAGTGGGAAAAATGGCGGTGGAGTTATTACCGACAGGAATCTTCACCGTAGTCCAAACTGTTACTATGTGCTATTTGTCCTTGAGATGTTTAAACTGAACTCACATTCGTAGAAAAGCAAGGCTACACCACAACGGAAGGGAGTTGCTACATAATGACTGGAGAAGAAAAATTTCAGGTAGACCTTCAAGGCTATCTCGTGATAAAGAACGTCTTGACCGAAGATGAAGTCGCTGAGATGAATGCGTTTATCGATAGGGAATCCAGCGATAGTTTGAGAGGACACGTCAAGAGAGTGTCGAGTCTATGGGGTGAACCCTTTAAAAGGCTGATGGACCATCCGAAGATTCTCCCGTATCTACTCGAGTTATTAGGTCGGCATGTCCGTTTAGACCACGATTATGCCATCATTATGGATGAAGGGCAAGAAGGGGGTAGATTGCACGGTGGTGAAGATGGTGGTGGTCCCGGTGGTCCTGAGGGGGATCACTGGTACAAATACCGCGATGGTATCATGCGGAACGGATTGTCTGTGATGAGCTACAATCTGGCGGATGCGCCGGAAGGTGCGGGTGGATTTGCCTGTATTCCCGGCAGTCACAAGAGCAATTTCTTGCGGGAATTGCCGTCAGATGTGCGGCATTTCGAGCGTCCAGCGCACTACGTTGTGCAACCGCCTGTCGAAGCGGGAGATGTATTGTTCTTCACTGAAGCTCTTGTTCATGGAACGATGCCGTGGCGAGCAAAACATCAACGCCGCTCACTGCTCTATAAATATAGTCCGGGACATTCGGCATGGTCGGGGGAATATCACGATCTCAGTGAATACGGCGAACTTACGGAACAACAGACACGGATGCTCTTGCCACCTTCCATAGGCAACCGTCCCTACGTCATAGACGAGATTTGAGGCTAATGATAAGAATTGAATCAAGTAATTTCTGAACGTGCGATAAATCGCACTACTACAAGCAAGGCCGTTTGTAGTCGTCTGTCGATATTGAGTTTGAGGGCAGGTCTTCCGATTCCATGAAGAATGCCCGAAGATGTCGGGTTTCGCTGACGCTCTACCCGACCTACTAATCATAAAGTCAAAGTTGAAGCAATAGTAGGGCAATTTACTGCCCATCAATTATCTGATTCTTTAATCTTCATTCAACTCTACCGCTGAAGACATCACATAAAACAAGGACACGGCAAATGCCAAAGGTTCAACTCACTGGAAACCAGAGCGATTTCCTGAAAATCGTTGTCGCCGCGGTAGGACGCGGTGACCTCGAAACTGTCCGACAATTGGTCGATGACAATCCGGCATGGATTCACACTGTCGGTTCGCACGGTCGGACGATGCTGTGGGAAGCGGCATACCGTGGGAAGTTAGAGATGGTCCAATTCCTGCTCGAACGCGGTGCCGATATAAACTTGCCGGGTTGCTACCATATTGAGCACCGCCTTGAAATAACACCGTATTGCGCTGCACGGCTTAAGGAACGCGACGGTGTCGCGGATTACCTACTCCAGCACAGCGCGACAATCGACATCCATACCGCTGCCTACCTCGGAGATTACGAGACTGTCCATTTGCATCTCAATAAGGACACCAATCTCGTCAACAGTGGATACCTGCAGGCAGTGATGCTACCTGTAGGGAAACCACATACCTTTGAACACCGCGAAGCAGAATGGGCAACCCCGCTCTGCTACGCTGTTATGGGTGGAAACCCCGCGATTGTCGAACTACTTATTGAGCGAGGGGCGACAATCACGCCACACAGCGAGCACTTGCTGGATTACGCCGTCTCTGAGGATCGGGTGGAGATTACCAAGTTGCTGCTCGAAAACGGGGCGGATCCGAGTAGAGCACCACGCATTTTGGACGACAACTCTGAAATGAGTGTGCTACTCAAGGCATACGGTGTCCCGCCTAAGGACATAAACGCACAGAACCACATGGGGTGGCCCCCGCTTGTTTACGCCTGCCGCGGCGACAACGGCGAACATCCAGACGAAATTCAGCGACTCTTAGAACTCGGTGCTGATATTAATATTCAGAATTATAAAGGGAAAACGGGGTTACATTGTGCAGCGAAGGCGGGATTTCTCAAAGTCGTCAATCTGCTCATCGAGAAAGGGGCGACCCTTGATGCTATTGACAAAGACGGCGAAACCCCACTTTTTGAGGCGATCCGCTCGACGATAAAGAACGGTGAAAAACAGCGAGCGGCGTTAGAAGCACTACTCACCAAAGGTGCTGATCCAAACGTCAAGAATCGGAAAGGGCAGACACCGCTACAAGTCGCGAAGCACATGCGAAGGGTGGACGCAGGAAGAATTGTCGAGTTGCTGCAATCACATTATGCCGTTTAGTTCGCGGGTAAATATAGTGTTAGTACCTGAAATCTCTTAGCCTTATGTGCGGTTACGAGGTTCCAGTATAAAAGGAGAATTGTAATGACTGACGAAGAGATTATCAGACATTCAAGGCTACTTCATCAGGAAGCCAGCGAATTGCTTGACAAAGAGGGTTTGCTCCCGATGCTTAGGACTTTCGGAACCACCAGAGTTATCGGAAGTTACGCCCTGGATACACTGACATGGCCCGATATTGACATCAGTATGAATCTACCAAACGAACAAAATGTTGAACTGTTTTTTGAGATCGCTAAGAGAATCGCAACAAAGTTTCAGATAACGAAGATGTCATATTCAAACCATTTCATACGCGGCTTCCCTGGATTCGACCACGGGCTTTATTGGGGCACCCAACTCCGCTACAGGGGACGGGAATGGAAGATAGATCTCTGGGGGTATGACGACACAGATTATCAAAAACATATCGCCGATGCCGATGCGCTGCACCACCAACTACAACAGGCAGATCGCCTCGCGATTCTACGTATCAAACACGTTATCTGTCAACACCCCGATTATCGGGGGAACGTTTACAATAGTATGGCAATTTATCGTGCTGTCCTCGAAGATAAAGTTGAATCTGTGGATGCGTTTAACGCATGGCTCGAAAAAAAACCGCAAACCGAAACCAGATAAAAAATAATGAAAACACCTTACACACGCGAAAAACTCACCCAAGACTTTGCCAATCTCGGTATTGTGCAAGGGGATACACTTTTTATTCATTCATCATTTAAGAGTCTCGGATCCGTGGAGGGTGGGGCTGGTACGGTCATCTCAGCGTTAGAAACAACAATTGGGGAGGAAGGACTGATTCTGATGCCGACCTTCAGCCTTTTACCGAGTCGTGAAGAGCGCGTCGCCGCGTGGGACGTTGGTAAAACGCCGTCCACGGTGGGCTGGCTGACGGAGTTTTTTCGGCAGATGCCCGGCACCCATCGCTCCAATCACTATTCGCACCCGATTGCTGCCCGTGGAAAAGAGGCAAAGGCGTTCGTGTCCGCCCATCTCCAACGCGAAGGTTACGAATCACCGTGGGATCATTCCCCGTGGGGCAAGACTTACGGCACGCATTCACCGATGTTCCGTGCCTACACGATGAACGCCAAACTCTTGATGATCGGTGTCGATTATGAAACCTCGACCTATATCCATCTCGTCGAGGTTATCCACTGGAACAAACGCCTCGCGGATGATCCACAAGCAGAATATATCCGTCTGAAACGTCCAGAACTCGGCGAATATTGGGAGCGTCTCGGTCAGTTAAGAACAGGGAAGGTGGGGGATTCCATGTGTCGGTTGTTTCATATTAAGACGTATGTGGATACCCTCTTGGCAGAGGTAGAGCGCAATCCTGAACCGTATGTCGTATAAAGGTTGAGGGCACCATACTGGCGATGCCCTCTCTGGCTCGTTTAATTGCGGAGATAGGGCTTACTGCCAACCTGGTCCTCTCGGGGTAAACGACTTAGGCACTCTAAGATAGCCGCCTTTTATCGCCCCCCATCTCGTGGGTAATTTGCCTTCTGGCTCGACAGCATACACCCGATCCATTGCCATCTGAACTTCGTCTTGCGTCAGGGCAACGCTCCAGATAGCGACCTCATCGACGCGTCCAATGTAATGCTCGCGATCCCCTTCGCTATTGCGTCCAATTGAGACAGGCACATCGTTGGTATCAATTTTACCCTTGGCATCCCCGTCCACTTCTACTTCACCATTATAGTAAAGTACCATCTTGCTCCCATCATAGGTAGCTGCGAGATGCGTCCATTCCTTCGGGGGCAAGTTTGAAGTCGCGCCATCGCCGATCCGTTTTTCTGTCCCCTTATCAACAGAAATAATAAAACCTGTCTTCCCATTATTACCGCCAAATTCATAGAACCCATAGACCATCCACGGAGCGGTATCGCCTGCCCACGTTTTCACAATAATACGGAACCACTCGGCTGTGAACTCGGTCGGATATACCCAACACATCAAAGTAATTTCATCGGTGATATCCAAAGAATCGGAATCTGGTACTTCAATCCAACCGCCGGCTTCACCACTCAGCTCGACTGCTTGACCAATTTTGCCCTTTACGCGTTTGCCTTTGTGAATCGTCCCATCATTTCCATGTTCGGACTTATCTTTGGCTGTGTCACCTTTCGCTTCGTCGAAGGAGAGATAGAGTGCCAACTCGTCTTCTCGGACAGCGTCGCCAATCGTGCTGAACGCGATAACACACCCCAGTGACAAAAGAAACATGGCTAAAACCTTCATGAGTTTACCTCCTGTTACAGTGTAACTTACTATGAACGTCCAGATAGCCTCTGCATAATACAGTTCCGTTTAGGTAACACACTCACTTTAGCACCGTTTCTATATTTAGTCAAATTTTAACTGCAACCCGGTGTGTAAAATTCTTGACATTAAGCCCCGCGAGTCGGGAATCGGAGTTGCCTCCTACAAGAAAGACCCGGTAGGTACGGTTTCTAACCGCATCGGATATGCCAAAACGCCATAAATTTTCTGGAGCGAAAAAACTCTCGGAGAAATTCTCCCCAATATTGAATAGGAAACTGAAGATGATAACGGGCATCATGATACGCCAAAAGAGTGCAAAGTTTTCCCGATAGCATCCGAATATCGTTGAAATAAGTCCCAGTTGCTGTGGTTCATCAGCGGTGTTTGTGTTCTCCACTACTTCTGTCATTCTTCTATTCTCCTTGGTGCGTTGCCATCATCTCAATGTCAAATCCCTCTTTCCGAATACGCTGATTAAAATAGAGGAGTGTGCCACCGATAACCCAGATCGGCATTACGAAGGTATCAGCACCTAAACAAATAATATACATCAGACCGTTGGAGAAACTCAATCCACGTCGTGTCACTGGAACACCCCACACACCCATTAGAAGCATATCTATAAACTCTTCACTCGCAAAGTCAAATCTCATAACGCTACTCGCTTGTGACGGATCCCTCCGTTCCGGCATCTCTATTTTCCGTCCCACCTTCAGTCGTCTCTGAGGTCTTAAGCATGTAGACCTCCTCCAAAAATCGGCTGTAGCTAATAGAACCACGTCCGCCCATTTTTTCAACAATCGGACTGGCGATGGTGCGTGCGAGTTCCGATCGACGGTGTCCGGGAAGCATTGCCCGACGCGCAAGATATTCACGTATCACCCGTATTTCTGCTTCTGTCACTAACGCCGGTTGTATCCAAGCAGTATAGATAAGTTCTCGTGGTGGAATGCTGATAGATCGGTTCCCTACTTGTGAACCGCCGGTCGGTTTCAACTCCGTGCGCGCTGTTTTAATAACAAGTGTCCCCGCTGCGAGGTCCCCTAATCGCTGCCAATTTCTGTTTAACATCATACACAGCAAACCCACGCCATAAAAGAACGGGAGAAAATCGACAACCCGCACCAGATTCCGGATTGCAGCATCTGCGAAACCGATCGGATAGCCTCCCTCCTTGATAACACGCAAACCGAGAGCGAGTTTTCCAAAGGTTTGACCGTTTGTGGTCGCCTCAAACACCATATAGTAGCCCCAGAATATCGCGAAGACAAGGATGCCACCCAACGCGCCGAGCCAATTGCCGACAACGTCTCCAAGTTCAGAGATAAATCGCCTGTTGACGTAATATCCGACCAGTGAAATCAGCGTAAGCAATGCAGTATCAATGAGTGCCGCATAGAAACGGGAGCCGATGCCTGCTTGCTGAAAGTTTATATCAATCTGTTCAGGTGTTTCCACGGATACTTGTTCATTCATTTGTAGAAGTGTGGGACCTTTCTCAGTAAAATAGGTTGATTTTCGATACGGATCGGTGTTTAATTATAAATATGACCGTCACAGAATTCATTTCCAAAAAACAGAAGAGCTGGAACGAGCTGGAAGCATTACTCAACCGTTCACGCGGTGCAAGTGCGGGTCAACTCAATCGGCTCGGGTATCTATACCGGCGCGTCACGTCCGATTTAGCGGTTGCCCGACGTGATTTCCCACAAGATCCGTGCGTCTCATACCTCAACGCCCTCGCTTCACGCGCACACGCCGCGGTCTACCAGACCTCGCCTTTTAAACGTGGCACACTCCGTCAGTTTCTTCTCTTCGGTTTCCCGAAAGTATTTCGAGAGAACCTCAATTTCATCGGAGCCGCGTTCTTGATGTTCACCCTCTCATTTGCAGCTGCCTATTGGATCGCCTTGAGCACCCCCGAGCTTGCGGAGCAAATCGTCCCTGAACGTTTCGTGTCTCACATCAAAGCGTTAGAGGACGGTGCGTGGAACAATACTGCAGCAGAAAATCGAAACCTATTTGCCTCTTTTGTGATGACGAACAACATCCGGGTCGCGTTTCTTTCCTTCGCTGGCGGCATCATATTCATGATCGGCAGCGTCTACATTTTAGTTCTCAACGGTATTGTCATCGGGGCAATCGCAGGTCTGTGCCATGCCAACGGAGTTGCGCTCGCCCTCTGGTCGTTTGTATCGCCACACGGCTACATCGAACTCACAACGATTTTCATTGCTGATGGTGCTGGGCTAAAGTTAGGATACGCACTCATCGCCCCATCGTTTTTTCCTCGGAAACGAGCCTTGACGGATGCCGCGAGAACCGCCATTCAACTGCTCGGTGGATGCGTTGCGCTGCTCATCGTTGCGGGGATTATTGAAGGTTTCGTGTCGCCTTCCAGTTTACCCCCCTCCGTCAAAATCGGATTCGGTGCTTTGACAGGGATCCTGCTGTTCACCTACCTTTTTGCAGTGAAAGCGCGTTAATCTTTTTAATTTTACCTTGCGGTTTGGTCAATAAATAGGTCCGTAGGTTGGGTTGAGCGATAGAAATAAGGAATTCTTGCAGGTATGTGCGACAACCACATTTTCGAGCAACACACCTTAGAACAAAACATAGCGAAACCCAACAATATACATGTTATCGGTGTCCGAAGATGTTGGGTTTCACTCGTGTTGTGGTGACCTTAGACTTCGCGATGTCCTTGAAGGTCTATTTTCTCCACACATTTTGAGTTAGCTCCGTTCAACCCAACCTACAGCCTAACACTCTCAGGTGTCATAAATCGCAAATCTCAAATCTGAGACTTGGCTTTCAATTCCAAATACTTATTCACGACCGCCATTGTCAACTGATGCGCAGGAACATCAATCGTGATGACCCCGCGACGACGCAGAATATCTAACGTTGCCTGTTTCTCCTGCAACAACCGCTCAGCGATCGCCTTCTGGTAAACCGACTTGGAATCCGTAGACTTCTGTTCCGCCAATTCAACGATACCAGAATCCGTCAAGGTCACACAAGCAACGAGGTGATGCTTAGAGAGTTGAGACACATAGGCGGCGATCCCTTCAGCAGAATCACTATCCAAGATGTCCGTAAATAGGATGATGAGCGCACGTTTGCGCTGCTTTGAAGCGAGATACTTGAATGCCGCTTCAAAATCCGGTTCCACCGAGTGAGCAGGGAGCGCGTAGATCGTTTCCAGCATCGTGAGAAACTGCTTTTTGCCGGATTTCGGCGCGAGGTATTGATGAACGGTATCCGCAAAAGCGATCAACCCAACCTTATCCGCCTTGAGCGTCGAGACATACGCAGTCATCAAGGTTGTATTAATGGCATAATCCAATTTAAGCATCGCCTTTTGCGATATAACCTCCGCTGAAGGGAGTGTGGTCGCTTCAAAAAGAATCGGCGATGCCATGAGTCTCCCAGTGTCCAACATAATGACGACATCTTGGCTCCGTTCAGTCTCAAATTCCCGAACAATCGGTTTCCGTTGCCTTGCGGTGGCATTCCAATCAATACGGCGGAAATCGTCGTCAGGAAAATACTCACGGAGTCGCTCTATCTCCGTGCCTTCCCCGAACCGTCGTGAATTCTTCAGTCCGATCTGATGGAGCATCCCACGCTTCACCAAGAGTTCATATTGTCGAACGGCTTGTAGGTTCGGATAGACTTTTATTTCCGTCGCCGCCGGCAGACACCGTTGTCGGACAACAAGTCCCAAGATCCCGTGACACCGCAGATGTATATCTACAAACCGATAAATTCCGCGTCGTAACGGGGTGAGACGATACGATATATCTGTGTGCTCCATCGGGGAAATATAGCAGTCGTGGACGACAGCATCGAACAGAAACTCGTCGGGGAAATCGTCTTTGAGACGCATCTTGAGCGGGTAACGTGAGCGATTGATGACCTTCAGCGTCACGACGTTCTCCACGCCTAACGAAAACTTGGAATTCATCTCGCGGTGAATCTCGACGTTTTTAAAGAGCGGATTGGTAAGGTAATCCACCGTACTGACGACGAAAAGCACCACCACATAGGCTCCGCCAACAAATAACAGGTTCGGTGAAATGCTGCTAAGTGCAATTGGAACGGCTACTGGCAGTAAGAAGATGAGGAGGCGGTTGCTCAAATGCATTTTTTAATTTTACCTTGCGGATCTTTTAATTTTACCTTGCGGATAAATGATAGCATCTGTGATTTTAACGGTTTTTGTGTTCGAGTTGAAGAAACGCCCAAGCAAAAACCCTGCGCCGTTGTTGCAGGCTTAGTCTTTGGAGTTATATCATACCAGATTCTCAAGCGGCGCGGGGTTTTGTGTTTTAGAGCGTTCACTTATTTCTGGGTTTTACTATAAAAGCTAGTGCCGTTGTTGCAGGCTCAGTTTCCGCGTTATTAATTTTTTGAAGAGAGACACCGTGCAGGATCACAGCCTACCCATCTAACTTAACGCGGAATTTCTGCCTCGGCGAGCAATCTATCAATCACATCGTCTGGGGTTAGTCCCTCAATTTCGGCATCTGGTTTCAAGAGAATCCGATGTCGATAAACAGATGGTGCCAAGAATTTTACATCATCAGGCAGAATATAATCTCGTCCTTGAAGTGCGGCGTAGGTTTTGCTCGCTAACAATAACGCAATTGAAGCACGTGGACTTCCCCCTAATACTAATTCATTCGACACACGCGATGCCTCCGCTAAACTGACGATATAACTGAAGATCGAATCCTCCACGGTGACCGCTTGGATCGCATTCTGGCATTCTTGAAGGGACGTGCTGTCAACCACACTTTCGATCCCGACTGTCTCCAAGCGTGTGGCGTTAAAACCGTGGTGATAGTTCATCAAAATCTCTGTTTCCACTTCCGGGAGCGGGTAATCCACGCGTAATTTGAACAGAAACCGGTCAAGTTGCGCTTCGGGAAGTGGGTAAGTGCCTTCGTATTCGATAGGATTCTGTGTTGCTAACACCATAAACGGCGGTGGGAGTTCATGACGAACCCCGTCAATGCTTACCTGCTGCTCCTCCATACACTCTAAGAGCGCCGATTGCGTCTTCGCGGGTGCACGGTTAATCTCATCAGCGAGGAGGATATTTGTGAAAACGGGACCGCGCTTGAGGTTAAACTGGTTCGTCGTCAAATCGTAGACGCTGGTACCGACAATGTCTGACGGCATCAGGTCAGGCGTAAACTGCACACGACTGAATTGCCCGGAGACTATCATTGCCAAAGTTTTCGCAACGAGTGTTTTTGCCGTCCCGGGGACCCCTTCCAACAAGACGTGTCCACCTGAAAATAGGCTAACGACAATAAGCTCAAAAAGTTCTGTTTGTCCAACAATAACCTTTTGTGCCTCTTGCTTCATTTTTTCAAAAACCGTTTGAACGAGATTCGTCATATTTTAATTATACCTTGCGGATTTTTAATTATACCTTGCGGTTCGGTCAGGTGAGTTTCAGGTTTGAAGTACCTTTACGTATATCTAAGGGAAACACCCAAGCAAAAACACTTCCACTTCGTTACAGACTATGGTTACGTAAAATAGCTTAAGAAGCGTTTTGTTGTTTTTTAGACGCGAACCCCCTGGCAGTTTAGGGAAAAATACCTAACGGTTGGTAACCTCTTCACGTTAATTTACAAATTCCGGTGGACAGCCAATCTTGTCTTACCAATATTCGCTTCTTCACGACAGGCATCAACGCGTTTCGCGATGTCAAGCAACTGTGCTTCCGATATATCACTGGACGGTTCCAAGTCCGTCACCAGATGTGCCAGTTCTTCGTCCTCATCAACGGCACCACGTTGCGTCAATTCCGCCAAAAAAGCTGACGTGTCCAAATTCGGATTGACTCGCCAACGATTACCAAGATCCGACCTGAATTTGTCGCGAATGTGCCTTAGAATTTCCGAGCGCGTGTTGCCTTTCTGATACAGGGCAGTCATCGCGTGGACGTACTCCGAGCTTAAACGCCTACTTCTCTCCTGCACATCTAACGGCTTTCCAAACCGACGACCTCTTAACGTTAGAAAAACGAAAAGGATCAGGCAGATATAAACAGCCCCCAAACCACCCCGTGTCCCGAACACAAGTGCCGCAAACGGATTCGGAGGTCTTGTCTCAAGCGTGTAGTATCTCTTTTCAGCAAGTCCGACCTGCGCGTTACGTGGGAGCGTTGACATAAGGTTATAGAGGAACGTAGCGTTACCCTCATCATACTTTAGCCCATCTCTACTGAACAGATAAGCAGAGGCGATGAAGAAAACCCGTCCTTCACCATGGCGTAGCGTCACCACCGTTGCCCCATCCTCTGTCCCATAGAGCGCAACGACCTCGCTGACCATAGGTTCAAGCATAAAACGCGTCCGGGCGCGAATCACATCGACCGAGTGCAGCGGAAAGAACGGTTCGTCCGTAATTCGTCGTGAGAATTCCTGTTTTTCTGGAAACTCGTGTAACTTCAAGCCATACACATTGAAAAGACCGTCCAATCCTGGATCGTCTCCAACCACAATTAAGGTGCCACCGGTGTTGACGAAATCCTGTATATCCTTAATTTCCGTCTCAGTGAGAGCCTTGTTGAGGTCTTGAAGAAACAACGCATCGTACCTCTCGAGACGCGCAGGATATATCTCTGATATTTCCGAGACGCGGAACTTCAGTTTGCGTAAAGTCCGATGAAGGACAGTGCCTGTCTCCAATGCATCACACGAAATCTGAAAACAGATAAGCACAATTAAAATGAAACTGGAAATAGGGTTCCGAACGATTCCCATCTTTTGTCCTTGTCAACACTGCTTTGATGGCTCGAAAATACCAAGATTATAGCAAATTCAGTGTCTTGTATAGACTTCTCGCAACAAGTTCCGATAATCCGCGACGGTCTCTGCATCGCACGGTTTGTGTCCGTACCACACTTCATCGAAAACGGTAACCGCGGGTCCGAGCCTCGCCTGCAGGTCGATGTTTACTTGTGCTTGATGGAGGTATTCGCGATTGGTGAGACTTTTATCGTAAGGGAGTACGCCGCGTTCCTGAAGGTGCAAAATTGCGGAGAGATACAGGAAACGGAGTGCCCCGCGAAAATCGTTCGATGCTTCTGCTATCTCCGCGCGGGCGAGGGCGGCTCGTTCCGTCGCTACCTGCTCCTGCGTGGTTCCTGACACATCATCGCGCGCTTCAATAATCAGGTTCATCCGGATTTGCCGAATAAAAAAGGCAATCACAAGTCCCAGTGCGATGGCACCAATCGGAAACAACACATACCTGAGATCCGCATCCCATCCGCCGTTGGGTTCAAGGATCTTCGCCAAAGCCTTCCGATATTCTTCGTAAGAGACATCCATCTCTGCCCGCGTCTTTAACTCTTCACGAAACGTCCGTTCTTCGACCGTCATTGCGAAAAGCTGAGAAAGCGTTATAAAACAGACGATAACACCAACGCAAATTCTTTTTTTCACAGTCATATCGCCTCTTTTAGAGCGTCCGGTTCCACACCGACCCGTTCCAAATATAGTACGTCAAAATTGCCCATACCGGCACCAAAAAAGTAGCGATCAAACCTTTGACGATAAGAATTGCCACCGTAGCAGGGATACTCAATAACTGTGGCAACACTATCTCAACATCACCACCGATGAAGCGACTCAAGAATTTGAAGTGTGACAATTGTGCCAGCAAGGTTGGTGCGTTGATCTTCAGGCATTACGATTTCCTTGGCGTTGTGTCTGAAAGGTCCGGGAACGAGTGCCTAATCCGTTACCTGCATCTCGATATCATAAGCCTCTTTCCGAATCCGTAAATCAAAGTAGAGTAACGTGGAGCCGATGACACTGATCGGCATTGTGAAGGTAGCAATGATGAGGCTCACCAAACGCCGAATTGTATAAGAGAACCACCCAATTTCGCTTGGCGTTGGAACAAATAGTTGACGGAGTGTGTCTAAAAAATTGTCCGGTTCCTGGGCTTCAGTAAGTCCCATCCAAGAGAGGAGAAACCCTGAAGATGCCTCAAGGATAAAATATATCATGAAAGAGATTAGGGAAATTGACACCATAATTCCAAAGACCCGCCACCATGTGTCTTTAACCAATCCGGTACTGCGGCGTAAGGCATTTCTCGCCGTGGTCTCCTCAAACAGCACAGGAAGTGTATAGAGACCCCATCGAACTGAAAAATAGATTGCAAACGGAATACCGACAATTGTAATCGTCAAGCCACCGACAACTAACGACCAAAGGATAACAACACCGAGGTACGTCCAAAACCGTTGCCACGCTCGCTGCAAAGCCGCTTCCGGGGTAATCTCTCTATCTAAATAGACGTGTGCACTCGCGTATGCTAACCCAGCAACAACGAACGTAGACACGACAACACTAAATAGGATCGTGAATACCATTATCCCCAAACCTGCCACCATCGTGGCATCTGTCTCAAGCAGAAACACAGAAATCAGATCTACACCAAATGATAAGACGAGATACACCACTCCGATTGTAATAAATAATCGGAAGTGGTTCCGATAGAAACTGAACATTCCGTCCAGAATATCCGTGAAATCCATCGCTCGTGTAATCGCTTGTATAGGTGTAGTCCCGGTCTCACTGTTATGGGTCTGTGCTAAATCGTTGTGTTCTTGCATATTCTCCCTACCTTTAAATGATTCAGGACTTACGCAAATTGAGCAAATATCGGATATTTAGACGCAAAAAGCGGTAATTTTCGTTCTTTAAACCCGCTAAACCCCCCTTATCAGGGGGACTTTAAGAGGGAATGCGTAAGTCCTAATGATTATTGGAACACGGTTATTGTATCACAGACTGTTTCTGGTATCAAGGTTCCGTGAAATGTCTGACTTCATCTGAATGTCAAACCCTTCCTTCTGGATCCGCTGGTTGAAGTATAAGAGTGTGACACCGATAACCCAAAGAGGAAAAGTGAAAAGTGAAAGTGCCAAATGGAGACCCGTCATTACTATATACAGGATAAGATCATCCGGAGTGAAAATAGGATTACCAATCGTCCCCCATTCAATGATGTCTATAAGATCAATTTCAATAACGACCCCGCTTAAAACAAGTACAAATCCAACAGAAATTTCAAATACGGCATGGATCGCAGCACTAAGTAGGCAAACAGCAAGCAACATTCCACACATCCGCCACCACATACCACTGACCAGTTCACTGCTACGTTTTAAAGCATGGCGCGCAGAGATACCTTCAAGCAGCGACGTTTCAACGAAGAAGCCCCAACGCACCGCAAAATAGAGTGCGAAAGGGATACCGACAATCGTAACAGCCAAAACGATAACGACAAGTAACCAGAGCAAGGCACACGCGAGTAAGGGAAAGAACCGTTGCAGCACTCGCTCTAAAGCATCGCGGGCAGTAATCCGTCCCCCTAAATAGAGTATCGCACTCGCGACAACGATTCCGCCTATACTCACAATCAAACCAAATATCGTAATGACGAGTACCACTACCAGTTGCACAGAATCTGGCTGAATAAACTGGGGAAAATCAATCAACACCTGTCCAATCAATTCAGCAAAAAGATCAACAGCGGCAATCCCTACAAACACTCGGAAGTGTCGTCGATAGAAACTGAACATGCCATCCAGAATGTCCGTAAACCCCATAGGTTGGAGTATTAGCGTTTCACGATTATTTGAGTTTGACGAGTCGGTTGGGTCTAACATACATTCCTAATCCAAAGAGGTCTCTATTGTTATAAAATCATTTTACAGGTCCCACACCGTCATGTCAAGGTCAAAGGCGTTGCTTCAGACAGAGAAGTGTGGTATACTCTACCGACTATAGAAGCCAGCCACAAAGGGGAGATCGGAATGCATAGCAAGCGCGTGAGATGGCAAGATAGATGCGTCCATCGGATAGTGTCTACTTTCGGATGGTGGTGTCGTCTTCTTCCAAAGAGGTGGGCACTGCGACTCGGAAATGGCGTTGGAATGCTGTGCTATTATCTCATCAAAAAACGCCGACAGATCGCCCTCAACAACCTACAAATTGCGTTCGGCAGTGACTTAACGCACTCGCAACGGACAGCAATCTGCAAGGCGAGTTTCATCAACGTTGGCAAAACCTGCATTGAGTTTCTCCGGTTCCCTACACTCAACACCGAAAACATCTGGGACGAAGTCTCTGTAGAGGGTGCAGAAAATCTCCATACCGCTTTGGCGGGTGGCAAAGGCGCGATTGTGTTCCTACCCCATTTCGGGAATTGGGAACTCCTGTCACTGGTATACGGCGCGCTGATACCCGATCGTGCGAAAGCCATCGCCTTCCCTCTGAAAAATGCGTCACTTAACACCTATATCTGGCAACGTCGCGAACAGATGAGTTTAAGATTGATTCCTCGGAAACGAGCGATCCGAGAGACACTGCGTGCTTTAAAAAACAACGAAGCTGTCGGTTTTTTCGCAGATCAGAACGCCGGTCCAGAAGGTATATTCGTCAATTTTCTGAGGAAACCGGCTTCAGCCGTCCGTGGTCCCGCTACATTAGCACTTAAGACTGGGGCACCGCTCCTCTTCTCGCTTAGCATCCGCCAACCCGATGACCGACACCACGTTTATATCTCACCCCCAATTCATCCGACGCTCTCCGACGACTTTGAAAGAGACGTTGAAACTTACACAACACAGATGCTGAAACAATTGGAAGCATATATCCATAAATACCCAGAACAGTGGCTGTGGCTCCATAACCGTTGGAAAACACAACCACAGCCGTAAAAATAGTGTTGCATCCACACTGAATCCATGTTAGAATAGTGAGAATTCTCAAAAAACAGTGAAAGCGTTGCCTCATATTCTGAACTGCAGAGGGAAATACTCATGAAAAGATACACTTTGTCCTTCATCATCTTAGTGATTGCTATTGGTATCCCGTTTCTGCTCATTACCCCCAGTGAAAAAGATGCCATAAGCGGAGACGAACGCGTTACCCGTATGATGTTAACCGACGCTCTCACAACCGCTATCCGCATTGCCGAGAAAAATTACTATAAACCGATCGAAGACCCTAACGACATGTTCCGTGGCTCCATCAAAGGCGCGCTCGCCTCCCTTGATGACCCCTATACGTATTACATCAAACGGCGCGACCACCAACGCGCTGTTGAAAATCTATACAATGCCGAATTCGGGGGACTTGGTATTCACATCTACAGTGATCATCGAGGATTTATTAAGATATCTAAACCGATCCCGAATACACCTGCTGCGCTCGCCAATCTCCAAGCAGGAGACTATATCACCAAAGTCAACGATAAACGGATTCATCTGAGCGAAAAAACCGGTATGACGCGGGACGATGTCGTCGATTTACTCAGAGGAAAAGCCGGCACTGATGTGACAATCACTGTCCAACGCAAATTTCTCGAACCTTTCGATGTAACGCTCACCCGTGCGATCGTTCCTATCAGGAGCGTGAAATCAACGATGCTTGACGGGGATATCGGTTACATCCAGATTTCAGGGTTCATCGGCAACAAAGAGGGGACAGAAGTAGAGTTTAAAAACGCGCTTGCGGCACACAAAACCGCCGGCATGAAAGCCCTCATTTTGGATTTGCGGAACAATCAAGGCGGACTCCTGAATGCCGCATATCACATCACTGATGCCTTTATTGACGAAGGGCTCATCGTGTCAACCAGAAGCGAAACGAATAGGCAATTTAATGAAGAATACGAGGCATCATCTAATATCTTGTGTCCGCCCGATATTCCACTCGTCGTCCTTGTTAACGAATACAGCGCGAGTGCCTCCGAAATCGTAGCGGGTGCGATTAAGGACACGCGCCGGGGCATCCTCGTTGGAAAGAAAACTTACGGCAAAGGGGTCGTTCAAAAACGCTACGAACTCCCTGACGGCGGTTCACTGTCGCTCACCATCTCCACCTATTATACACCAAATGGCACCTCAATTAACGAGGTAGGGATCACGCCACAGGTCTCTGTTGATCTTGAGGAACCCGATGAGATAGAAGAGATAGTGCTCAGAAAGGTCGATACAACCGATTCCGTCGAAAATTTTGTCTCAAAATGGATCGACGATGCGCATCAGACCCCCGGTGAAATGCCGAAAGATTTCTCTCGACTCGAACCTGAACTTCCGAAATTACAGCAAACGCTCAAAGAAGAAGAAAATATCACCGCCAGTCTCCGATGGCTGAAACTGCGGGCAGAGCGGCTCTTTAATCTATATGTCGGTATCGATCAGGTCGTCAATTTAGCATACGATCGACAATTGCAAGAAGCAATTCGCATCATTAATGCAGATGAAGTTGGAAAGTATCTCAACCCTTCACCGGAAGAAATCGAACCGCCTTCGACGACACAAGCGAATGCCCCTCTGGAAGATGAGGTTATCACGGAAGAATAGTTGTCAGCAAGAATAGCAGTCGGCAGTCGGGGCGGGTTTTCTCCGAAAACCCTTTCGGCAGTCAAAAAGAGCGGATCGTTAAACGAGAACCTCTTAACCGACGCTTTCCGACAGCCGATAGCCATTCCAAAAACATGAATTCCAGAACCGCGAACCCACCCGATGTCATCAGAAAAAAAGCACTAATTGTCGGACTCATTCTGGTTGTCGTTAACGCGTATTGGGTTGGGATAGCGAGTGAACTCTGGTATGCAGTTTACACACTCGTTTCACCGTTCTCTAACGCGGTTTTCACGCTCTTCGTGCTGCTCGCGCTCAACGTCCTTCTCCATAAATTTTCACCACGCATCGCCTTCACCGCTGCAGAACTGTTACTCATCTACATTATGGTGACGATGGTGTCCACGATCTCAGGACACGCGATGATGGCGATTCTCATGGGAACGCTCGCACACCCCTTCTGGTTCGCAAGCCCTGAAAACGAATGGGCACAACTCTTCCTCCATCACATCCCATCATGGCTCACCGTCCACGAGTTCGAGTGGTTAGCGGGTTACTACGAAGGCGAATCGAGCATCTATTGGGTGGAACATCTCCGCATCTGGATTCGACCCGCACTCCTGTGGTCGGGCTTTATCTTTCTGCTCTACGGTTCACTGCTCTGTTTAGGGTTGTTCCTCCGCAAACAGTGGATGGAACGCGAAAAACTGAGCTTCCCACTCACGCAATTGCCGTTGCAAATGACGACCAATCGGAGTTTTTTTCGTTCCCGCGCCCTCTGGATCGGATTTGGAATCGCCGCGCTCCTTCGTGTGATAGCTGGGTTGCACGACATTTTTCCCGTTATCCCGGCGTTGCCACCGAACTATCGGCTCGACCGACATTTTACCGAACGCCCTTGGAATGCGATCGGCTACGCTTCGATGTCCTTTAACCTCGCAATCGTCGGGTTAACCTATTTCATGCCGCTCGACCTTGCGTTCTCGACGTGGTTCTTCTTCTGGCTCACCCGTGCAGAACGCGTAATCGCGAGTGCAGTCGGCGTCACAAACATCAACATCTTGCATTTCAACGACCGCGCTTCGGGTGCCTGGGTGGGTATCGCCGTGCTGACGCTCTGGATGAGCCGTCGGCACTTCGCTCGATTCTTCCGACACGTGATCGGACGCGAACAAGGGGACGACAGCAGAGAACCCTTCTCCTATCGGACAACAGCAGTCCTGACTGTGGTGAGTATGGGGCTTGTCTTTGCGTTCTGCTATGCGGCGGGTATGTCGTTGTGGGCAATCAGTGTATTTTATGCCCTATTTATAGCGTTCGCCATTGCGATAGGACGCGTCCGCGCTGAACTCGGTCCCCCTTACCACGAAGTTATCGGTATTAACCCACGACAGATGATGGTGAGTATGTTCGGGACGCGACAATTGGGTGGTGCAAATCTCACTGTCATGACGTTTCTTTACGCCTTTAACCGTTGTAACCGTTCGCACCCGATGCCGAACCAGATTGAATCCCTGCGGATTGGGGAACGTTCAGGCATGCCCGGTAAAACCTTAATCTTAGGAATGGCACTCGCCATCGCAGTCGGTGCGTTGGCGACGTTCTGGACGTATTTGCAAGTCGCTTATCAGTACGGTGTTTTGGCGCAATGCCAAGGTGTTGTGGGACGCTTCGGTTGGGAGAGTTTCAACCCGCTTCAGAGTTGGTTGCAGCACCCGAAAGAACCGGACGTCAGCGCAATGGCTTTTATGAGTGGCGGGTTCGCCTTTGTGTTTCTTCTTAATTTTCTACGAACCCGTCTGTTGTGGTGGACGCTACATCCATCGGGTTACGTGCTTTCAGGCGCGTCATGGGGCGGACTCATCTACTTCTGGTTCCCCGTCATGGTGAGTTGGCTCATCAAGTTTTTGATTCTCCGATTTTCGGGTTGGCAAACGTATCGTAAAGCGATCCCGTTCTTCCTCGGCTTGGTTTTGGGGGACTACATTCCGCGCAGCATTCTGAGCCTCATCAGTTTTGCATTGCATTTATATATGCCATCATCTGGTGCGGGGCATACACTTTAGGGTTGGCTATCAGCAACCGGCGGTCAGAAGAGCAATGATTAGAAGGTTGGTAATTGTCCGAAAGTTGCGAGTTGCGAAGTTAGTGTCTGAATCACGGATGACACGGATTATACAGATTTCGCAACAAGTTTTGCTACAAAAGAGCAGCATGCGTAAGTCCTATAAAAATTTATATCGCATTAACCGCACCTTAGAGCACAGACTCACAGTCTATGCTACAAGAGGGAACCCAAACTAAAAGTTTATGCTACAATTTCAATCAGAACTGGTATAAGTCCGAAAATATATAGAAAGTTGTTCAACGATCCTACCTCCCAAGGTTTCCGCCCCTGACTTTGATTTGACAAAACGGGCATTTCACCATACAATTACTATACACCGACAGAAACTAAAACAATCAACATCCGAAATGAAGCGAAAACCTAATGCCGACACAATTACTCACCGTAGACGCACTCACAAAAGGGTTCGTAGTCAACCAACCGCCAATCGTTAAAAACATTAGTTTCAGCGTCCATACGGGCGAGATTCTCGCCCTATTGGGACCCAGCGGTTGCGGCAAAACTACTACTTTGCGCCTCATCGCCGGATTTGAAACTGCAGATACCGGCACAATTGCTATGGCAGAACGCACACTCACCGACAGCGATACCCATGTTCCACCTGAATCGCGAGGCATCGGGTTTGTGTTTCAGGACTATGCCCTCTTTCCACATAAAAATGTGCTCGAAAACGTTGCTTTTGGACTGCGAAAGGTGCCGAAAAAGACGCGACAGACAAGGGCATTTGAAGTGCTGGATATGGTCGGCATGACGCATCTACAGTCGCGTTTACCACACCATCTTTCTGGCGGTGAGCAGCAGCGTGTCGCATTGGCGCGCGCGATCATCGCCCGTCCGAAACTGCTCCTTTTAGACGAACCCTTTTCCAGTCTTGATCCGGGGTTACGGCAGTCTACCCGTGAGGAAGTCCGCGCGCTCTTGAAAGCTGAAGGGATTAGTGCTGTGCTCGTCACACACGCGCAGGAGGAGGCATTGAGTTTCGCTGAGCGGTTGGGTGTGATGAAAGAAGGGACGCTTGAACAGATCGGCACGCCTGAGACGGTGTACCGTCACCCGAAAACGGCTTATGTCGCAGATTTTCTCGGACAGACGAATTTCATTCGCGCAGACGTCAAAGATGGGATCGCAGAAACGCCGTTCGGGCGTGTAAAAGTAGAAGGAACTGAGAGTGGGAATGCACTTCTCTCTATCCGTCCTGAATGTTTGACGATGACGGCACCTGACGCGCAGAGTGACACCCAAAGCGGGCGTGTCGTTGGACAGGCGTTTAAAGGGCACGATTTTACATATCAGGTCGAGATGGACGGAAAGCAGTACTTTGTCCAGACGGACTACCAGTGTCCGTTTCAGATAGGGGACACGGTTCTGCTGAAAGCAGAATCGGCGGTAGCAGTTACACCTGATCCTGCATAAGAACCAGACCACGACGGGCTACAACATATCTCGGATCTCATCAATCCCCTGAATCATTCGTGTGAATGCCTCAACCAACCGACCAATTTCCGCATGCACCGCGGCATCATCACCGCTCTCCAACGCATCAAGTATCCCAGGAAAAACGACCGCCGCGTAGCCGGTATTGAGACCCGGTGCATAAATGAGATGCTTAAACCACGGGCGTAACGGCAAGCCTGTCTCATTCGTCAAACGCCGCTCTAATCGGTATAATCGCTGGTTTATCTCCGAGATCTGAGATGGATCGCCAGAAGCGAGATAACGTGCAAGCTCGCGATTGAGTCTCCCCGCCGCCTGCTGCCATTCTGTGAGCAGACCGTCTAATTTCTCAATATCTTTGGCAATCCTGTTTTTTGAGCCAGAATTTTGCAACAGTTTCAAAGGGGTCATCAGGTCTGTCGCATACGTCTCATAGTCGAAAGGTAAAATATCGGCATTGGCAAGCTGCAGCGCAAGCGTGCCCCAAACTTGTGCCATCGCCGCCTGATACCGAAAAGTCGGATCACCGAAGTGCGCCATCCAGTAAAAGTTATCCTGCATGGCGTGATAGACCCCATAAGGACCTCCAAACCCCATGCTGATAGCAGGGATCCCCGCATGCCCAACAAATGGTGAATGATCCGAACCACTTCCGAGGTTACCGATCTGCGGAATCTCCTTGCCTTGCGCCGTTTTCCAACTCTTGTAAACCGGTTTGAGTGTTCCCGGATCAACGACATTTTGGGTCACTTCACGCATTAGCTCGCGCAAGGATGGCGTGGCACTCACATAGAATCGCCCCCCCGTTGCCGCGATATCTACATTGAGGTACGCAATCGCTTTTTGCTGGAGCGTTGCTTTCAAATCCTCAACCCACTCCGTTGAACCGAGGATGCCGAATTCTTCAGCGTCCCATGAGGCAAAAACAATTGTCCGCTTCGGACGTGTTCCCGCTTTGGCAAGTTCCCCCAAACATTGTGCGACCTCTAAGAGAGAGGTCGTGCCGCTACCGGGATCTGCTGCACCATAAACCCAAGCATCGTGATGGTTGCCCAAAATAACCCACTGATCTGGATATTCCGTCCCCTCTAAAGTCGCGATAACATTATAGATGGGGCGGATGCTGTGTTCACAACGTACCTTGACCCGCACCTGCGCAGGCCCCGGTCCAATGTGATAGGCAAAAGGTAAACCGCCTTGCCACCTGGACGGAACATTCGGTCCCGCGAGTGCCTTTAGCAACGGTTCGGCATCTCTATAAGCGAGAGGTACAACAGGAATTTTGGGAAGATCTGTCGCTTCGTCAAATGAGAGTCTCTCGGCATCTATCGTCGCCGCCCAACCGGGTGTCAGGGGATCACTGGCGTGCTGAAAGATATACTTCACGGTTCCGCGTTGTATTGCATCAGCTGAACGCCACGGGCCACGAGGATAGACATCCCCACGCATGTACCCATCCTCCGCTGGGTCCGAGTACAGAATCAAACCGACTGCCCCGTGATCACCAGCAACTTTAGCCTTCACACCACGATAGCTACCGCCATATCGTGCGATACAAATCTTACCTTCCACTGAAATGCCTTGTTCGGCGAGAATTTCGTAGTCCCGAGGTAGCCCTTTATTGACGTAGATGAGTTCGGCTGTTACATCCCCATCGGGCGAATAAGCGTTGTACCCCGGTACAATTTCTGTTTCATAAGAATCCTTGTCCCATTCCCAACTTGCTTCTTTACCGACGGCGAGATGTTGGATCGGCGAGAGCAGTTCTACTTGTACTTCAAGCGGATGCGGAAGATACACATGATACTCGTACATCTGAACCTGCAAACCGTAGTCTTCATATTCGCTCTTAAGGTATTCCGCGACCTTACGGCTATTTTCCGTACCGGCGAGATGAGGCTCCTCCGTCAGATAACGCAATTTATGCTGGCATCTTTCCGCTGAAACCAGATTCTTAAAACGGGTTTCATATTGCTTTTGTGTAGCGGCACCCTCTGGGGTGAATCCACGCATACCGAAAACATTATGAGAAGAAAGCGTAAACGCAAGAAAAATAGAGATAAAGCAAAAATGTGGTCTCCAAGTCCGCCATAGCAGATGAGATATATTTATTAGCACTGTAATAAGTCATTCCCCCTTCTATTTGTTTTATGAAAATGATAACATATTTTCCGCGCGTTTTCACTATATTTTTTCTTACCGCCCGATCTCCACGATTCTTCCTGCTATTCTGCTATAGGAGCGAGTGTTTTTGCTTGGGGGTGTCTGCGGATTTCCCCCAAGTTGAGCGTTTCGCGAAATCCAACAATTGGAGGTGCGCCTTCCGAATCGCGACAGGGGAACCTTCAAGCATGTAGGTTCAGAAATCTTGTAAATCCCGATTCAAACAAGTATCTTCTGTCCACAAACTTTATGAAGATTAGGACGGATGCAATTTTGAGCATCGCCCGCGCCGTGAAAGAGAGACCGTATCAAAAACGCAGATGGTTTCTTGGAAACCCAAACTAACAGGTTATGCTACAAAAGAACCGCATGCGTAAGTCCTATAATAACGTGTGTTTGATAAAAGTGGAATGTCGGGTTTCGCTACTGGTATTGAGGCAGAAAGGGTTTCCTTGAAAAGCGGAGACCTATTCGTCCCATACTAAGGAAACCTTTGGTGTGTATTTACCACTCTACCCGACCTACAAAAGAACCGCATGCGTAAGTCCTATAAGAAAAAAAAACGGTCATATAGATTGACATGATACCGCATAATTTGTTAAAATAGAGATGTAATCATAATTGACCGTAAGGATGACTTAAATGGACGCAAAGATTCTGATTGTTGAAGATGAACGTGACATCGTAGATTTACTGCGGTACAATCTACAGGAAGCAGGTTTTGAAACAGATTATGTCCGGAACGGCGCAGATGCCCTCCATCGGGCTGTCGAAAAGCCACCGGATCTCATTTTGTTAGACTTGATGCTCCCAGAGGTGGACGGACATATCGTCTGTCGCTTACTAAAGAACGATCCACGGACTAAAAACATTCCGATCGTGATGGTAACCGCGAAGACCGAAGCGCGAGACCGAGTGGCGGGGTTGGAACTCGGTGCAGACGATTACATCACAAAACCCTTTAGTCCAAGAGAAGTTGTGCTCCGGGTATCCGCTGTGCTCCGTCGCATCCACACTGGCAAACAAGCAGAAAGTACCCAGCAGATTGAAATGCACGGACTCACAATCGATCTCGACAAACATCAAGTCTTGACTGAAAACGGTTCAATCGATCTTACAGCAACCGAATTCAAACTCATTACGTTATTCGCACGTTCGCCAGGACGCGTCTTTACCCGCGATATTCTAATGGACGTGATATGGGGGCAGGAGTACTACGGCATTGATAGGACAGTGGATACGCATGTCAGCCGCCTGCGCCGTAAACTTGGCGAATTCGGTAAGCATATTGAGACAGTGCATGGGGTTGGGTATCGGTTCAAGGAAGTTAGTTGAGGACCGCAACACCAGAAACATTCAATCCTCTTGTAGGAGTCGGAAATTGAGAAAAAAGAAAGGGAAACGCCCTATCAAAAACACCGCGATTCCTGGGGAAACCCCCCAGTAAAAACACTCTGACTGCCGAGGGCTAACCGCTGATAAAGTGCTTTCAAGCGGGAGGTCCCCCTTGAGGTTTCCTCCCGCATTGAAGGGCACGTATAGGGTTGATATATAGATTCAGCACTTGCACCTACGGAAACTGTATTCCCAGTTTTCGGCACACCTTTCGGATTTTGTTAACCGCACCCCCTATCTGTTTCCCATTCCGCGTAACACCAAAAAGGTGTTGACTGACAACGCGGCGGGAAATACCGAGAATATCCCCAATCTCCTCCTGTGTTTTACCTTTATAGAAGTAGAGTTGAATACATTCGGCTTGGCGTTTGGTTAGTTCGTTCGCAATAATCCGACGAATCTGTTTGAGAACTACCCGTCGCTTGGCGCGACGCATCTCTGTATATTCGTCATCAGGTGCCCGATACCAGAAATAGTCTTCGGTAGTCAGCTGATCGAAATACTCCGGTGAGACCGGAATTTCCCAAAAGTCGGGATTGAACTTGGGCATAGATAAAGCAACTCCCTCAAATGTGGGCGATCGCGCCTATGCCTTAATCAATTATCGATAAAGGTCAGAGGCACCATCGCCATAATTGAATACTTTCAGGTGAAGTATGGCGTGGTTTATTGACAACATAATGGCTACCTCCTTATCCTCTCATTGTTTTATAATTGGAAACGGTGCAAACGTGTCAATGACATTTTGTAAAGACCACCTTTTGCAAACCGCACGTAACAATATATTAAAAGCAGTATATCAAGAAACGCAAAAATATGCCATAAAAATTCGGTTCAGTTAGCGACGCGTAGCGAATATCGCGCGCTACTCGAAAATAGCATGTTTAAAATAGGGGACAGAGGGGTATGAACCCCCTGTCCCTTTCCAAAGAGTGCAACACTTAGTGTCACACCACAAGGGCGCAACACTAAGTGTTACACCTCCTCTGGTTTGCTAACATAACAAATACCTCCTTTTTCCGCAATACAGCGGCAATAGGATACCATTATCATAAAAATGACAATGATTCACCTAAACACATTTTCGGATGCACTTTTGCACGTTTTTGTGAAAAAAATTAAAAAATAGGAGCAAAAACATCAACCCTCTGTTCACAGACATCCTTATCGGAAAAGCATTGCGATTCTCTCAAAACCCCACCGATCCGGTATTTTTCTCAGATCCCACAGAATAACCACCAAGGCACAGGAAATCGATAAAAAAAGTAAGGCAGAGGCTTACCCGCCGCTGCCCTATTCATCGTATGTACTTTTGCATATTCTTGGTGTAAATGAAAATCACTCCTCAGGTGCGAAAAACACTCTGAGTGGCGCGCTCAACTGTGGAGCAACGTCCTCTTCATCTACCATCTTTTCACCGCTCCATTCGCTGTGCTCAATGCCCATCGTGTACCCCTGTTCTGCGGTGTCGGTGTAACTGAGGTATTGAAAGCCAGCGTTTTCAAAACATATCAGTGCGGGTCCATTGTCAGGTGATACTTGTAGTGCGATGTGCTCAGCCTTGAGTTGTTCAAACGCGTAACGCATTGCTTCAAGGAGTGCATCCGTGCCGTATCCGCGAGCGCGATAATCAGGTCGAATAATGACGAATTTGAGGGTAACAGTGTCTGCATCACACTGGAGAAGCATAAATCCGATAAGAAGGCGCGTCGTCCGGACTTCAATAGCGAGTGCGTGCATCTGTTCATTTTCCATCCAACGGTGCCAATCATCGAGAAACATTTCAAAGGATACCTGTGTTGCGTAGAGGAGTTTCCTGATGCCGGGTCGGTTTATCCATCCCCAAATTCGGCGGAGTTCATTCTCAGCGGTCTGTCGGAGGTGAATGCCTCCACCGTGAAGGCGTTCCAACTGACGCAACTGACTTCTCAAACCTTCCAATTGTGCCGAGTGCGCGCCGACTTGCGCCCCCGCGGCTCGAATCATCCGCTGATTTGGGCGATCCATGAATTGTGCTTGCTTCACGCGGTTTTGGAAATACCCAAGTTTTTGCTCACTCCTTTCAATAATACGCACCAAGTTCTGAATGGCATCTTCCCATTTTTTTGGGTCAGCGTTTACGTCGTCGCGTGTTTCGGTCCGTTCTTCTCTTATCTGAGTTTCGTTCATATCTCCCTTCCTTGAATCCAGAGATCCGGAGGTAACTTTCATATCGGAGCGGATTGATATCACCAGTTTCAACCGCATGCTTAACAGCACACGCTGGTTCGTGCTGGTGCGTGCATGCGGCGAATTTGCACTCTGGAATATAAGCCCGCATCTCCGGAAAATGAATATCTAATCCCTGTTCCTCATCAACTTCAAGCAAGCCGAGGGTTCGGATACCGGGTGTGTCCGCGACGAACCCGCCGAATTCGAGTGGCAGTAGCATGACTTCCGTTGTCGTATGCCTTCCTTTATGAATGCGTGTATCCACCTCACCCGTACGCAACTGGAGTCCCGGTTGCACTGCATTGAGTAGAGACGATTTCCCAACCCCCGATGAACCTACAATCGCAGAAATCTGATCCTGCATCACTTCTCGCAATTCTTCAACGCCAACACCTGTCACGATACTTGTATAAACCACTTTATAACCTAATTCTTCATATAATTTGAGTTCACGCTGTACATTCTCGAATTTCGCCAAATCAAGTTTGTTAATACAGATAACGGGTTCAACACCAGATGCCTCCGCCGTGACGAGAAATCTATCAAGCATCCGCAGTTTGAGTGTCGGATGCCGTGCTGCAAAGATAACGAGTAGTATATCTAAGTTAGCAACAATAACCTGTCGCCAACCATCCATGCGGATACGTCCAAACTGGGTGTCCCGGGGCAGACATTCCTCGATGTATCCACTCTCGGCTGTGGACATAGCAGGTGAGATGCGTACGCGGTCGCCAACGGCGACGAGATCAACATACGGCATCTCCTTTGTCTCAGCGAGCCGCTGTTTTTCATCTTCAATGAGGTGGTGCCGCAAGGCACAAGTGTAGCTGCGCTTGCCAACTTGCACCTCATAGGCACCACTTATCGATTTTATGACAATGCCTTCCATAGTCTGATTCATAGGTGGCATGAAAGAAACTCCTCAGGCAACATACCTAAGTGCCGGGGTTCCGCCAGACAATGCGTCCTCGCGTCAAGTCATAAGGAGAAAGTTCCACGGTAACTTGATCGCCAGGAAGCACCCAAATTTTGTGCTGCATCAATTTGCCAGCGAGGTATGCCATAACTTTGTAGTCGTTCTCTTCTAATTTTACATGAAATAGGTTCCCCGGTAGGGATTCCAGTACAGTTCCGAGGACGCGGATCGCCGTGTCTTTAGAGGTTTCATGGTGCTTGGCTGTCACAGTTGCAGTTTTCATTTTCGATTTTCTCCTTTTTGTGATGACTGTTTGTTACTTTATATACTCTATTGGATGCACTTTGTTAACGAATTGTTCGGAAAAAAAGTTGACAGCAAGCCTAAAAAGTTGTAAAATGCACAAGTGGGAGATCCCATTTCGAGTTTTTTACAATAAGGAGAAAAAAACAATGAGCCAAGCCTTACCTCTTGTAGCCTATCCTGACCTCGAAGACCAAGTCAAGGCGATGGAGGAAGACGGATATGCCTATCTACCGAAGGTTATCAAAGGCGAACAACTTGCGGAACTGCGTGCTGCCATGGATCGGCTAACGGCAATCCCTGAGAGTTTTGATCGGCACGGCACACCAGAGAACGGGAACGGTTTCCTTAACAAACATATTAATAATGCCTTCAACCGCGACCCTGTCTTCTTACAATACCTTGATTTGTCTCCAGTTATCGAATTGGCAGAGGCAGTGCACGGCGAAGATTGTCACGTCATCGGTATGACAGCATGGGTAACGGGACCCGGTCGTCCCGATCAAGGGTTACACGCAGATTGGCTGCCGATCCCCTTACCTGCAGACCTTCTCGAAGATCCACGCGTCAAGGTACCAATTTTCATCTCAACTGCACACTATTACTTGGACGATCTTTACGAAGACCTCGGTCCAACGAAGTTCATCCCCGGTAGCCATCTTTCGGGACGGAGACCCGACGGTGCGACGGAATGGAAAGGCGCGACAGAAAAGAGTATCCTCTGTAATTCTGGCGATGTTGTGCTTTTTCGAAGCGAAGTCTGGCACCGCGGCACAGCAAATCGTAGCGACCAAACTCGCTACCTATTACAGGTGCACTACGCGAATCGGATGATCACTCAGAAATTCCCACCCTATCTGAACCGGTTTCAGTTCGATGAGGAAATCTTGGAGCAGGCAACGGAACGTCAACAGCGAGTAATGGGCAATCATCGCCCCGGTGCCTACGATTAATCCCAAATTTTTCAGAGAACAATGACCTCCACCGAGGATAACAGTTTCGTTTGAATAGAAAAGCGACCATTGGGACACCGTCAACACCAACCGTTATTAGCGAGGAGCCGCACGGGAAAATTATTGCTCTCAGTCTGCTCCTCGCGTTTCTTTGGGGTGGGAATTCGCCGTCCATAAAAATCGGCTTGGCAGACTTCCCGCCAATGGCACTGGCGTTCCTCCGTTTCGTGATTGGGCTTGTCGTCATTGGAGGGTGGGCAGTCTATCGCGGTGTCTCCCTTCGGTTGCGCAAGGGTGAACTTCCTCGATTGTTGTTGCTCACAACGATCTTCATCCTCCAAATCATCTGTTTGAACACCGGTACCCTTTACACGACAGCCTCCCGCTCCACCATCTTCATTAACGTCTATCCGTTTTTCACTGCGCTCTTTGCACATTTCTGGATTCCCGGCGAACGCCTCTCTATTCCAAAGACCTTGGGGATTATAGTCGCCTTCAGTGGTGTTTTCGTAACGGTTGCCCCGAACCTCGGAGAAGGTGAAACGAGCGTCCTCGGCGATATCATCGTGCTTGTGAGTGGCTGCTTTTTAGGACTCCGCGTCGTCGTGACGAAACTGCTCATCCAATCTATCCACCCCTATCGACTCTTGGCGTGGCTACTCACCTTGAGTCTCCCGTGCTACGTCGCCATGAGTCTACTTTTTGAGCGTGGACTGCCGATGCAACTGACACTCAGAAGTAGTGCCGCGTTGCTTTATCAAGGTGGGGTTATCGCGGGTTTCTGTTTTCTGGCGTGGACTTCAGTGCTGGAAAGGTATAGTGCGAGTAAACTCGTTGTGCTCTTTTTCGCAACCCCACTGTCGGGAGTTGTGTTTAGTTACCTGTTTTTAGGCGACGCGTTGACGCTCAGCTTATTGGTAGGTGCCGTCCTCGTGGCAGCTGGGATTTATCTGGTAAACATACGGCGTTGATAGATGGAAACTGACCCGTTCCGCTGGCGAGGTTTCCGAACCTCGCCAGCGAGCGCGTGTGGGGCTTGTTATTCAATGGTCATTTGATACTACTTTACGATGAGCATCTTGCGCAGGAGCGACAGATGATCCGCCTGCAGTTGATAGAAATAGACACCACTGGCGACGCGTTCACCGACAGCGTTTCTGCTGTCCCAATACGCGGCACGACTCCGGCTCGTGTAGTAACCTTCACGTTGATGTCCGAGATCCAAACGCCGGACGATGCTGCCATGTGTATTGTAGATGGTAATCCGCACATTACTGGGGTTCGCCAAGTGATAGGGTATCCACGTCTCTGGGTTGAATGGATTGGGATAGTTCGCCAGCAACAGTGTTTCTTCTGGAATCAGTAATGCCAAGAGGCGTTGAAGGTTCGCTATGCCTTGTTGGAAGGCGATAGAACCGTCATCTTCAAGTTGTGCCTGTTCTATCCACGCTTGTATCACTGCCGGATCCAATTCGCTTACACTATCTGCGGTAAGAATCGAAGGCGACGCTGCACTCGTTGATTCACCCATGTGCTGTGCAACAAGGATTAAGTCTAAGATGCTGACGACACCGTCGCGGTTTACGTCAACTTTGGAGGTGGCAGATGCGACGGATCCCATGTGCTGTGCAACAAGAATCAGATCCAAAATACTGACCTGTCCATCCGCATTCACATCCCAAAGCGGTTGAGATGCTACTGTGATGATAAGATCACGCATCCCAGCAGGAATCACTTCACCCGTATTAGAACCGAATCGAAAGTCATGCAGTGTCACTTGACCGTTTCCAACCGCCTTCGCAGAGAATACCACTGACACCAGCTTCCCCGTCCCTGTGACACCACCTTTGGAAATCAGTGCCGAACTTAAGCCTGTAATTTTACCCGTGGCGTTATCAATCGCACCTTTCTGAAAGAAAGTCGTTCCACCCCCTTTTTTGAGAAACCCACCCTCCTTCACTTCAATTGCTTCAAGTACAGTCGGGTCAAACGTAAGATTAAACTGCCATCCCGCTAAATCCGTAACCTTTTCAGCGTTGACATGGACGGTAAAAGTATCGCCGACGCGAACGCTTGTGGTATCTGCCGAAAACGCGAAGCCAGTCCCGGGGGATACTACCGTATACTCTGTGCCGGGTTCAAACCCGAAATAACCATTAAATTCCCCACCGGAGTTGTGGACGGCAACCAATAATACATTTGTTCCTTGTTTCAACGTGACGGGCGCATAATCTTGATACTCACGAGCCCACACCCACCAATTAAGGTTCTCGTGAACGAACTCTCCATTGAGCCAGACCTTGTGGACAATATAGCTTCCTGCAAACACTTGCGTTTGCTGTTCACGCGGCGAATATAAGGTGAGGGAACCATAAATAACATTCTTTGTATTATCGTTTTCCTTCATATCCATAGCACTTAGCATAGTGCCGATATTATCTTCCCCCGCGGGTGCAATTTTGTGTGATGTCCACACGTTTTCTCCGACAGGAGTTTCCTCTGTCGCCCCCCTTGTTGCGATCCCTAACTCTGTCACAGCACCGTCACTCGCTTGCGAAAGCAAATCCACTCCATCCCAAAAACCCGTTCCCGGCACCAACACCCATAACCAAGGTCCCTCTATCTTGGGACCGCCCTGCGGGAAACCTGGATTGCCGAACCAAGAGATTTTTGTATTCTCACGTAATCCATCCAAAGGCGAGAAGTCGGATATTTTGTTCCAATGAAGTTGCAGCTTTTCCAAGTTGTGCAAACCGGCAAGAGGTGATACGTCCGATATCCTGTTCCTCTGCAGCTTTAGCTCTTTAAGGTTTTTCAAAGATGCCAAAGACGAGATGTCCGATATACCACCGTTCACTAAATCGAGACTTTCCAAATTAATCAATCCTGATAGGGGTGAGACATCTAATACGCCATTGCTGTTAGCCTTTAGTTTTACTAAATTGGTTAATCCTTTTAATGGCAAGAGGTCAAGATCTTTGGCGGCGTAAATTTCCAGTCTTTTCAAACTTGTGAGTCCCGCCAATGGCGATAAATCAGATATTGGGGTGTTCGAAAACTGTAACCATCTAAGTTTCGTTAATCCTGCCAATGGTGAGAGATCTGCTACAGAGGTCTTCCAGAACCCCACGCCCTCCAGATTGATTAACCCCGCCAGAGGTGACAAATCTGAGAATGATTTGCCGGTAAGTCTTACCTCTTTTAGGGTCGTTAATCCGGAGAGAGGGGATAAATCGGATATCGGATTGTCGTGAAGGCTGATTTCTTCCAGATTTGTTGCAAACTGAAGTCCCTCCAAACTCTGAATATCCATTTCAAACGCATCAAAGAACGTCAACGTTGCCAGGTCCTCCGCCGTAATCGCAACGCCGGGTAGTTTGCCGAGTGTTTCTGCGATTGCGGCGCGAAGGTTTGCGTCAGGGATGTGAACGGATTCTCCAGGGATGCGTTCCGTCCTCGGAATAACCGGCTTAACGATAGTGCTGTCAGGAGAATTCAGCGTCACAACGATTTCATTGAAATTCGATGTCCACGTATCTCTTTTCACACCCCCCCTCGCACTCGTTAGCACCCCTAAACCCAAGTTTTTTAGATTCGCATTCTCGCGAACCTTTTCGAGGAGATTCCCCGTTTCTAAGCCGACAGCTGCCGATGCATGTGCCGCATCAATCGGTCTTTGAAACGCCTCGTGGAACCGTTGAACGGGTTCAATTCCACCGAAGACATCACCTGTTTTTTCGAGTGCCTGCCGGTAACGAGCCGTATCTTCTTCTAAGAGCTCGTCCATCTTCGCCTTTCCTGCATAGAGTCGTAACGCCCGATCTTTGTTAAAAGGTGGATTCGCATTTTGTTCAACAACACCCCGCACCTCATCTTCAAACACCTTCATCCCCTCTGTATGACATCCGATGCAGGAGAGACCATTACGGACGGTTGGATCACTCGCCGCTGGGTTCCGGACAATCTTTATCGGTGCTGCATCAAGACGATTTCCCCCGGCATCCACCAGATAGTACGCCTGCAAACCGTTGGGAAGGTTGAAGATAATCTCACCACCATCAGGTCTGAAAGACAGCGGATGCGTAAAGACATTCTGCGTCCCCACGTTCCCAGCGAAGTCGTAACTTTTCCAATACGCCCCATACCGAGAGATGTGCCGTTCAACAACACGGTTGTTACTCGATACACCCGAATTGTTGAAACCCGCACGCCAGACGCGTCTGCCTGCTGCGTTCCGAATATTTTCGACCACATTCACTTCCAGTCGGGTCTCCAGCTCATGATCTGTCTGGGGAAGGTCAAGGATATCGTGATACAGAGGGGGCAAAGAGGCAGTTGCGATAAACCAATCCACATGAACGAACGGCACCTCGCAATTCATCTCTTCGCGAAGATCCGTTAGTTTTTTACGCAGATGCGTCTGTGTCGGTGCATCGAACTCAATACGATACGGATACACCTGTTCAATCTGTGTCCACCTGTTGGTTCCTATTTCCCATTCATAATCGCGGAGATCAATATAGAAAATCGTCTCCTCTGGATCAATAGGCTGCGGTTTGATGACCTCGCGTCCCCAAGAGAGACTATTGACGAGTTTAGAGAGTGCACGTTGATAGGCATGGAGTGCCTCCGCACTCTCACCGGCATTGTAGAGATGCGTTATGGTAAAATAGCGTGTGAAGGCGCGGTCGAAGGGTGATAGTGAGTTGACGTGCTTCTCAATCGTTTCAAGCATTTCGGTGGGCGTAATAAAGTCAGTATCTCGTTCTGGCATCTGCCAATCCGGTGCACCTGCTTGAATCCAGTTACCAATCGTCAGGATTGCTGCCGGTGGAAGTTGGGGTTGACCCAGTGGCATCCGTTTTGCTGGATCATTTGTGAGGAGTCGTTTATAGAGTTCGGATTCAATCGGTTTCCCCGGAACGACTGCCCCGGTTTCGATGAGTGCGGTGTGTTCAATAATGATTTCCTCTGTAAATGCGCCATGTTCGCCATGGCAATTGAGACAATTCCTTTCAAAGATTGCATACGCTTGTTGGGCGAGATTATGTTGTGCATTAGCACTATGAAGATTGCCCAGAATGATGGACAACAGGGAAATGAATGTAATAAAAATTTTCCAGTTTTTCATGTGTTTTTCCTCCTTGCCCTAAGGCTTTGATTCGCAATCTTTTTTCAAAACCATGTTAGCACCCTCTTGACAAGACGTTCATTTTCAATTAAATGCGTTGGCAACGATCACCATATCTAAGATGTTCACAACGCCATCAGCGTTCAGATCGGGTCCGTTAGGATTGCCAAAAGTGTTAGCAATGATCACTATATCCAAAATGTTCACAACGCCATCAAAGTTGAGATCCTCACGATAAGGGCTACTCTCCATTTTTTCTAATTCTTCCCAAAATTCGGCATTTGAATTGGTGCGATGCACTATAGAAATCGCGTGTTGTACGTAGAAGTGTCCTTCGTGGTGATACCGGATTGTCGGAATTACATCCGATTGTTTATATACTTGAATAAATTCATTCATGATGTGATGTTCGCCTTCTCTTCTCAAATAATTGAGGTTATGTCCAGTAGCAAGCGACCATTGAGAAAATAAGAAATCACTTATCGGGTGTGGATCCGCGTAACCCGTATGGGCCCCGCGCCCATAAAAAGCGACATACGGAGATGTCACCGCGTGAATAAATTCGCCAGCAAAAACAGTATCTGGCATCGCTTCAATAAGTTCTTCATGTAAAAGCATATTTCCTTGAATAGGCGTTAATCCATCAATAGGCGCGTGATTTCCGATAAAGTGATTAACATCAAGCGGCATGACATCAATGTTATATGTCTCTTGCACATTTTTCAATGTTTGCACATGAGATTTCCTGTAAGATGAAGCTGCAGGATTTATGTAAGCGGTGAATCCATCCCTCCCGTCCCATCCTTGTAGTTCTCCAGTTACCGATCGATAGAAATAGGGTTCCCACTCAGCGTAACGCGGGTGGTCTGGAGCAACAAACTGAAAACCTTCATAGACCGATAGCCTAAACCCGCGAGCCTTTGCCTCAGAAGCAAACGACCCGAAGTGTTCATGTTTCCAACCGCTGCGACAACTAATTAATACATTTTTCGGGTTAATCTGTTGTGCTAAGAAATCTAACATTCTAATGTAGTTACGATTCAGTGAACAGTACGCAACAACGAGTTGAATGTCTTTGACCCACGTAGGCTTACGAGCGAGACGCGATTCATTTCGTTCCATCATCCCTTGACGATACCTTTCCGCAGGGACCTGCCAATCGCCGCTATATGTATTAAACCTCCAAATTGCGGAAGTAATATGTTGATGATCTTCAAAAGGGAAAAAGTTGTGCGTGTCAAAAGCAATAACGAAGAAATTTGGCTTTTTTCTCTCTTGCCACTGACCGAGTGCTTTAAATTGATTTGTTTCATCCTCACTCATCACAAAACATCCCCCCAACGTTCCTTGCACGACAGCAAGAGGGGCTTGCCACCATCGGCTCGGATACGTCCAATACAAATCCGCTGTGTGTTGTTCATTCATTATTTTTCCGCCGCGCCCTGGCACAATCGGAGATACTTGATTATAATCTAAATTTCCGATCCCCCATCCGATAGTGGAAATCCCTGTTTGCTCAGAAAAACCCTCCTGTCTAATTATTAGATCTCCAGTGAGCACATCAATGACCACCCACATAAGAAGTGTCCTCTGATTCCACTGAGCCGTCAATTTCACTGCTAAGGGTGAAATCTTTTCAACTTTCAAGGAATCAGCACGGCCTATTTCCCACTCAGGTGCCACGTAATCTTCACCGTCTAGTTCTGACTTATCGAACTGGGCCCCGCGCATCCCTGAAAGTTCTGCATCTCGCCTTCCTGAAACTGTATAAGTTTCTTGCGTGAGTTTGTTATGCACGTGTATGACGCTACCATTTCTAAACCGTACCTGATACCGATCCGTCTCTGCGAAAACTTCGCCGTGTTCTCCCAGCGTCAAAGTGTTCGCCAACCCAGCGGCGACTAAAACAAACTGCAGTATCACGATATAGACACATTTACCCCAGAAATTTCTCATAACTTTATCTCCTTTGACTGCTGACTCAGCTCAACCTACTCATCAACGACGGATGACTGGGAAGCTAATAAACATCAGCATCTCAGCTATCATAAGGTCATTTGATACTATTTTACGATAACCATCCGCCGCGAATACGATAGCCCCTCCGCCTGGAGTTGGTAGAAATAGACACCACTGGCGACGCGTTCGCCGACAGCGTTTCTGCCATCCCAATAGGCGGCACGACTCTGACTCGTATAATAGCCTTCATACTGGTATCCGAGATTCAGTTGGCGGACGATGGTCCCCCGCATATCATAGATAGTGATTGTCACCTCACTGGAATTTGCCAAGTGATACGGTATCCACGTTTCTGGGTTGAACGGGTTCGGATAGTTCGGCAGCAATGTTGTTTCTTCTGGAATCAGCGATGCTAAGAGGCGTTGAAGGTTCGCAATGCCCTGTTGGAAAACAACAGAACCGTCATCTTCAAGTTGTGCCTGCTCTATCCACGCCTGTATTATCGTAGGATCCAATCCGTGTATATCGTCCACAGATAGCATTGAAGGGGCAGCTAAGCCGTTTGATTCACCCATATTCTGGGAAACAAGAATGAGGTCCAAGATGTTAACAATTCCGTCGCCATTTAGGTCAACATCGGAGTTGGCGGGGACGGTTTTTCCAAGGTAGCGAGCCACAAGCACCATATCCAGAATGCTTACCTGACCATCCCGGTTCACATCCCCGGTAGTCTGTTCTCCCTTTACAGTAATGACGACCTCCTGCGGTCCTGCATCGATGGGTTTACCGGTGATAGAAGCGAGTTGAAAGTTATCGAGTCTCAATTGCGTTTGTCCAGGTGCTTTTGCCGTAAATGTTACCGACAACAGCGTGCCAGTGCCACTGACGCCGTCTTCGCCGAGTCGCGCTGCACTCAGACCTTTAATCTTACCCAACCGATTATCAATCGTTCCTCTCTGGAAGAAGGTCGCTTCGCCGCCTGTTTTCAGGAAATCGCCTTCGTTGACTTCAACGGCTTCAAGCACAGTGGGGTCATAAGCCATATCAAATTGCCATCCCGCCAAATTGTAGATATCTTCTGCCCGAATTTCAAGCGTGAAGGTATCGCCGGTATCGATGATAGGTTGGGAAAAAGCGTATCCGACACGCGGGTTTAACACGATATACTCTGCTTCAGGGTTAAACCCCCAAAAACCGTTACCCCCCGTTCGTGTTGCAACTAACAAGACATTTACGCCCTCTTTGAGCGTAACAGGAACGAAATGTTGGTAATCCGCACCACGTGCCCCGCTAAGTTTCTCATGAACCAAAGCACCGTTGAGCCACGCTTTACCGCCACCGTCATTACCCGCAAACAGCGTTACCTCTTGTTGCCGCGGTGAATACAGGACGATACATCCATAAATAACACCGGGCACAAAAGGACCTGCTAACACCTCCTCTGTTAACACCTCCGCAATGTTATTCCGCCCTGTAGTCGGTATTTTGTCGGAATACCAGACATTATTTCCAACAGGATTCCCTTCGGTTGCGCCATTGGTTGAAACCTTCAGTTCTGTTACCTTGCCACCACTCGCTTCTGCGAGAACATCTAAATTTGCGAGAAGATCATCTGTAGGGTGCTCCAGCTTCCCCACAACAGCACTTCTAACATCTGCTTCTGGCACCAACACCCATAACCAGGGACCCTCTATTTTGGGACCGCCTTGCGGAAAACCTGGATTGGTGTGCTTAATGATCGTTACATCCTCGCTGAATCCATCTAAAGGCGAAAGGTCGGATATCATATTTCCGCCAACGTGCAGCCATGTTAAGTTCTTTAACTTTGTAACGGGCGATACATCCACTATTCTGTTTTCTGAAAGCTCCAGCCACTTCAAACCGGTCAACTCAGCTAAGGGCGATATATCCGATAAGGGATTGCCTGCAACACTTAAGCGTGTTAACCCGGTTAATTTCGCCACGGGTGAAACATCCGATATCCCGCCTCCCAGAAGATACAGTTCTTTCAAATTTTTTGCACCCTCCAGGGTTGATATATCAAGATCCCCACCACAAATATCTATGATCTCGAGATCTACGAGTGGCGACAGGTCGGACAAAGGGTTGCCCCAAGAATCAAACCTGTTCAGGCTTGGCAATTTCGCCAAAGGTGAGAGATCGGATATGTTGTTATGGCTCACCTTTACATGTCTAAGATTTTTTAATCCTGTCAGCGGCGATAAGTCCGTTATTTCATTGCCACTGATATCCAAAAGATCCAGTTTCATTAATCCCGCCAGTGGAGATAAGTCAGATATTTGGTTTCCCTCAATTTTTAACCATTCCAAATTTGTTGCGAACTCAAGTCCTGTCAAATCGCTGATGCCCTTTTCTTCAGGAGAAATCCGATGTAACCTCGTCATATCTTCCACTGTAATTGGGGTGTTTGGTGTTTTTCCGAGATTTTCTTCAATGAACGCACGCAAATTCGGGTCGGGGATGTAGACAGATGCCCCAGGGATGCGTTCCGTCTGCTGGTCAACGGAAATAGCCACATCAGGGAAATCCAATGCAAACACGATTTCACTAAACCTTGATGTCCATGTATCTCTTTTCATCGTGCCATTCTCTAAGACTAACACCCCTAAATTTTTCAAATTCGCGGAGGCACGCATCCTTTTCAGAAACGCTTCGGTCTCCAACCCAACGGCGGCAGCGGCATGCGCCGCATCAACAGGTCTTTGAAACGCCTCGTGGAATCGCTGAACGGGTTCGATTCCGCCAAACACGTCGCCGGTCGCTTCAAGTGCCTGCCTGTAGCGAACTGTATCCTCTGCTACGAGTCCCGCCATCGTCGCGTCGTCTGTATAGAGTTGTAACGCCCGGTCTTTGTTATACGGTGGGTTTGGGTTCTTCTGAACAACACCTCGTACCTGATCTTCAAAATCTTTCATCCCCTCGGTGTGGCACCCGATACAGGAGAGTCCATTGCGGACAGTCGGATCACTCGCTGCGAGGTTGCGAACAATCTTTATGGGTGCTTCGTTAAGCCGTCTGCCGCCAGCGTCCACCAACAGATATGCCTGTAAACCGTTGGGAAGGTTGAAAATAATTTCGCCACCGTCGTGCGTGAAAGACAACGGATGTGTAAGGACGTTCTGCGTCCCTTTACTTCCCGCAAAGTCGTAGCTTTTCCAATACGCCCCGTATCGAGATTCATGACGTTCCACAACCCGATTGTGATTGGAGACACCGGAATCGTTGAAACCCGCACGCCAGACGCGCTTTCCTGCTGCGTTTCGAAGATTTTCAACGACATTGACTTCCAGTCGAGTCTCTAACTCCTGATCGGTTTCTGGAAGGTCTAAAATATCGTGATACAGCGGTGGCAAGGAGGCGGTTGCGATAAACCAATCGACATGGACAAACGGGACTTCACAGTTCATCTCTTCACGCAAATGCGCCAATTTTTCACGTAGACTCGTCTGTGTCGGTGCCTCGAATTCAATCTTATACGGATATTCCGTCTCAATCAGGGTCCATCTGTTGGTTCCGATTTCCCATTCGTAATCTCGAAGATCAATATAGAAAATTGTTTCTTTCGGATCAATGGGTTGTGGGACTTTAATAGTGCGTCCCCAGGAGAGGCTATTCACGAGTTTCGAGAGTGCGCGTCGATAGGCGTGGAGTGCTTCAGCGGTCTCGCCAGCGTTATAGAGATGTGTCATCGTAAAATAGCGGGCGAAGGAACGGTCAAACGGAGCAAGCGAGTTGACGTGCTTCTCAATCGCTTCAAGCATTTCCTTGGGTGTAATGAAGGATCCGCCTGCTTCGACGGTGCCCTCCCAATTCGGCGCGCCTGCTTGAATCCAATTACCAATCGTCAGAATCGCCGCTGGTGGCAGTTGGGGTTGACCCAAGGGCATCCGTTTTGCCGGATCGTTTGTGAGGAGCCGCTTATAGAGTTCAGATTCAATCGCTGGTTTCCCCGGAACAACCGCGCCTGTTTCGATGAGTGCGGTGTGATCAATGATGATTTCTTCAGTAAATGCGCCGTGCTCTCCATGGCAATTAAGACAACTTTGCTCAAAAATGGCATACGCCTGCTGGGCGAGGTCCTGTTGTGCATTAGCACTTCCGGATTCTAACGCCATGAAAGTTAAAGTGATAAGAAAAAAGTTTATTGCTGTTTTCATAGTGTATTCTCCGATTAAAGGTATTACGAAATGTATGCGTTTTCATTTAAAACAGTTTTGAACCTATACCTCTTACTCAAAGGCATTTGCGACAACAACTAAGTCCAACACATTGACCGTCCCATCGCCGTTAACATCGGGAGCGTCTTTGCCGAAAGCGTTGGCGATAATGACTAAATCCAAGATATTGACGATACCATCCCTGTTGAGGTCAGCAACATTGTTAGGGCTTTTCAAGTATATCTCACCGTCTAAATCTGGAATTGTGTGAGAATTTCCTTCGATCCCACTTGAAACGCCTATTGTGCCTTCCGAGAACTGGATCTGTTGTTCTGTGCCACTGCGGTTATAGACCGCCCAGCCGTTGGTAAACTCACGGATATAGAGACCTTCACGATCGCGATAGAGAATCCCTTTTCCGCTTATTGGACGACCGGGGTCGGCATCCCAGAAGTCGTACCAATAAACTTCTTCATGACTGGAATTTTGATATTGTACGTAGCCATCTGAGAGTGTTAAACTCATCGTTGTAAAAACACGCATCCACTGCTTATTTTGAGGAGAATCTGGCGGTTCTGCATCAAGATCGAATCCCTGTAAACTGTTGATACGCGGTTCTCGGAAATGAGTTTCTGCCCAAATCAGGGTTTGTTCAATCTCAGAAATATCCACACGTGTATAGCCAAGAGGCTTATGCTGACTTACAAGAGGCTTATGCTGGCTTAAATGAGTGAGATCCCCCCAAGGTATTTCCAGGATAGGAAGTGTTTCTATGAAAGTTCCGTTGACATATTCCGCCCATCTCGGAATCTTGGATTCGTTGGCGTTTACGAGTATTAAGAAATCATCGTCTACCGCAGCGCGAATGCCTTGCAAGATTTTATCTCGTGCGACGTGCTCTTCTTCACGTGTCCGCAGCTCACGAAGTCTTAGATCTTCGTTCCAATGGTCTAAAAAAATGCCATCAAACAATCCACATGACGCGATAGCTGTCGCTTGATCGATCGCCCATCTTTGCGTTTCAGGAAGCGTGAAGTCTACGAGGGCTTCCCCCCAAATATCAATAATACGGTTGCCATTTTCGTCCCGCAACCAGAGGGGCCAATCTTCCGGATATGCGTCAGGTCTAACACCACTATAGTATTTAACAGGGACAAGGAGTATCGCATTCGGATTAAATTCTAAAATCGCATCTCGTCGCGCTTTAGCTCTTTGAAAGTCACCAATCAGATGAACACCAGCACTGGTATCTTTGAACCTGAGAAGAAGCGTCTCAGGACAACAGAAATAAAGGTCGAAGTAGGCGATAGCCTCATGTTTCTCGTGATCTGGAGACACTGATAATATAGACGGGCGGTTAGGGATAGAAACCCATGAACCGAAAACCGATGGATACGTACGATCCTGAATCCGCTGTATAACGGGAGGTTTAGGTAATTCACATTCTAAGACAACGCTTCCGGGATTATTATCCGAATATAGGATTTCTATGTTGGACAACGCTGCCAACGGAGAGAAATCTACAATCCAATTGTCGCTCACCCCCAATTCTCTCAATTGCGTTAGGGCGACAAGCGGTGAAATGTCTTCAATCCGGTTGTTTGCCAAGTGAAATATCCGTAAATTAGTAAGCCTTGTAAGGGGCTTTATGTTGCTAATTTGATTTGCGGACAGATCTAATTCTTCTAAATTTATCAAATTCGCCAATGGCGTAATGTTGGAAATCTGATTATTATAAATCTTCAATACTTTTAGGGACACCAAGTTTTTAAGGGGGGCAAGATCGCCTATTTTACTCCGGCTTAAATGCAAGAAATGAAGGTTTTTGGCGTGCTCTAATCCTTGAAGATTTGATATGTCAGAACTCAGGACAATCAGATCTGTAAGCTCCCCTAAGTGAAAGGTGGTTAGAAGTGTTCGTTGTGGTAAGTTAAGATGTTCCCGAACAGCCTCTCGGAGTGCAGGATCCGGCATCCAGTTTTCTTCTTGAGCGAAAGTTGTTACAGTGAGACAAAAAAGTACGATAGCGACGACACAGATTTTCCGTCTGAGTTCAAGTCGAGGTTTATGATTGATAAAATAGTATTGATTTCGCATATTATCCTCCAAATGCATTTGCGATATTGACAAGATCAAAAAACATTGATAATACCAGCGCCGTTGAGACCGGCAGGTGGGTCTATCTATTTCAGGTAGATTTCACCGTCTAAATCAGAGAGGGTGTGCTGAACGTTGGTGATGCCACTCGCGACAGCGGATGCTTGCGCCGGTAAATAAATCTCTTGCGCTTTTCCACTGCGATTGTAGACTGCCCAGCCGTTGGTGAACTCGCGTATGAAAAGTCCTTCTTGATTTTGATACAACCGCGATTTCTTACCGACGGGTTGCCCGAGGTCCGCATCCCAGAATGGATACCAATAGTGTTGGTGGTTGTGCTGATGTGGTTCACCTTTTATATGGTCTATCTTATGTCCGGACGAGAGCGCGTACTCATGCTTATGGATGATGCCCGTAACTCCCATGACATAACAAACGTAACCATCAGAATGTGTGAGACTCAACGTCGTAATAACACGCATCATTTGCTGGTTACTGGGAGAATCCGGACGCTCAAACGGAATCCCTTGACCTTCAAGCGCATTTATTCTCGGTCCACGAAAGTTCTGCTCCGACCATAACAAGGTGCTTTCAATCTCTCGAAGACGATCATGCGTGTAAGCCGTATCGCCTTCGTCCAGAATAGTTTCTATGAACGCTCCATTAACATAGGGTGCAGAAAGTCGAGCCTTATGCCGTCCCGTATTGACAATAATCAGAAAATTGTCACCAACAGCCTCACGAATACGACGCATCATAGATATTCTCGCCGACCACTCGGCTGCAATACTTCGATAGTAAACCCCGTTGTCATCCTCAAGCGTAACTGTGCCTTCCTGCCACCGGCCTAAGAAGACACCGTCGTAGAGACTACAGTTGGCTACGGCGAGAACTTTCTGAACGAGGATGTCCTGAACGACGGGATGCGTAAAATCTATCAGGAAGGTTGAACCTCCAGCGTAAGCAGGAACTCGATCGCCGTTCTCGTCTCTTATCCAATGCGGCCACTCTTCAGGGTAGTCGCTTGGATCGGCATCAATGTAGTCGAGACTCACAAGTCTTAGAAAGTTAGGATTTTTTGAAAGCAGATACTCCCTTTTCCAGTGCGCATCGTCTATTCTACCAAAGAGTCGAAGCCCTCTCGGTGTAGGATGCCATTGCAGGTGAAACCCTGGTCCACCCCAAAACAGATCGTGATAGACGAGTTCCTCATCATCGGATAGGTTTGGTACGTTGAGCATATCGTAATACCACGCTGAAAAGACCGAAGGATACTCCCTATCTTTGATACGAGATGCTACCGCGTCCCGCGATACATCATCACAGATCCGGAAATTGCCATGCGTGTCTAACTCCTCTAAGTGCGTCAGCCCATCAAGCGGTGAAAAATCCCGAATATCATTATTTTCTACCAACAACTTTTTGAGATTGACTAACCCTGCGAGGGGTGAAATATCTTCGATCTCGTTCCTCCACACATGTAAAGTCTCTAAACGCGTGAGTATTGCGAGTGGACGTAGGTCTGAAATTTGGTTCTCTCCTAAATCAAGAAAAGCAAGTCCCGTTAGACCTGACAAAGGAGATATATCCTGAATCTTATTGCCTATCAGAACAAGTGCTTGCAAATCAGTCGCATGCTCTAAACCTGTAAGATCAGCGATCCCCTTGTATCGCACATCAAGACTTGTTAGGTGTTGTTGAAGATATGCCCGGGTCAAAGGGATGTCTGCCGGGATGTCAAGTTTCTCTCGGACAGCCTGTCGAAGCGCGGCGTCCGGCATCCATTGTGTTGCAGAAAGTCTGAGCGAATCCTCCGAGGCATTGAGAGTTGCGTCTCTCTCAGAAGCGTGTAAACCGTTCCCATTGTTTCTACTGATAGTGGTAGTTTGTCCCATCTGATTTCGCAGTGCGGGTTTTGCGTCAATATCAAGGACAATAGGGGCATCAATAATTTCAATAGTAGGTTCGGATTCTGCCTCAAAACTATAGGGTTTCTGAAAATGTGCAAGGTATTGGTTGCTGACACTGAGCATCAATAGGGTTGCTAAAACCACAGCAGTCCCAAAAGCCGCCCATGGCAAGAACGGTTCCATTTTCGGAGACGGTGTCGGTTTCAAATCAACAACTTGCCGAGCGATGTTCTGTCTTATATTCGCTGATAACTGGACGCCGCCAAAATACTCTTGGACAAAGAGATCTTCTTTCTGCTTTAAACGCTCTCGTGCCCGACGCAGACGGCTACTAATCGTCTTTACGGAAACACCTAAGAACTTGCTAATCTCTTTTGTTGTCATTTCGCCGAGATAGTAGAGCGTCATCACTGTTCGTTCACTCTCTGGCAACTTTTCCAGAAGTTTTTTGACGATTTCATGACGATGTTCTGCCGCTTCCAACTCACGGTCTTCCTCCACATAACGCTCATAGGTTATACTGTCTATTTCTTTCACAGATGTTTCCTCTAATGATTGCATCGCAGGCTTTTGCTTTCGTATCCAATCAATGCAAAGTCGATTTGCAATGACATACAACCACCCAGCAAATTGATGGGGATTTTTCAGGGTCGAGAGTTTTCTGTATGCTTGGAGAAAGGTATCTTGCGTAATTTCTTCAGCATAGTGAAAGTCCTCAACCTTCCGCCACACAAGGGCGTGAACGCTTTTTTGATACTTTCCAACCAAGATATCAAAAGCCTTGTCGTCGCCCGATAATACCCTACGAATCAGTTGAACATCGTCTTCTTTTTCCAAGAGTTCCTCTCCTAATGAATAGACTGGTCGTGTTCATATTGCCAAAAGATTGAATCAAATGTGAACTTGATATAATTAAGAAATGGAATGCAGTTTATACCCTCTACCCTTAAAGACGAATTTTCGGGTAGCAAAACCTGCATAATTTGAAAAAACTGATTATAAGCCAAATAGGGAGTGCTAAAAGGGGGTAATTCACGATTCTTTTTGTCAGGGTAGGGGTTAGTGGAAAGGGGAGCAGTATTGTTTTTTCGTACTGTTTCGATAGATTATGTTATCTCTTGTAACCATGTATGTGGATTCTCTATGCGGACGCGAAGACGCGACTGGTAGTGTTTCGCGAGCCTTAACATTCGGTCATCAGTTGTCAGAAGGATATCCGCGCCATTATTTTCCGCACATGCAATATGTAGAGCATCAAATCGCTTAAATCCGAGCGATTCAAGAGAGGTGCTTCTTGCGACTTCTGTTGTACCCACTAAAACGGTTTCATAGACGAACCGGAGGATGTCCTCTACGTTCGCGCGTTGTTCTAAATCGGGATTTTGAACGATTTCAAATTCCAAAACGCTGCTGGCCATCCAGTCCCAGTGTCCTGCTGCAACACGCGAGAGGATTGTATTAACTGCCTCTGTTTCATGACGGACACGCGCTTGTATCTGAGGATCAAAGAGCCGGTCTAAGCAGCAGGTGTCGAGGTATATTTTCCAAGCCTGAGCGGTTTGCATGTGTTCGGCTTATTTTTTCCCTTTTGTTCGCGCTGCCGAATATTTTTGTTGAATCTGCTGAATTCCTTCCAGGATTGTGTCCCAATCAAGTTTATCCAACCATTTATGGCGTTCAGTAGTATAATCGCCGGTGCCGGGTTTGCGTATTCTGATAAAGCGCGCCATTCCGACGGGACCCAGTTGGTCCGAAATAACCTTAAGTCCCAATTTGTAAAACGCCATATCTGACATTTGACTGAAATCTGTGTGAGACACAAGCGATTTTGCGCGATATGTCTTATAGATATTTTCCTGAATCTTTTGCATTTCGGGATGGGCAAGGGTCTGTATTCTCGCCTTAGTGTCATCTTCACGAGGCTTACAGATACTGAGAAATCGGGTTGTTCCATCGATTCCGAGGTGTTCTGTCAGAATTTTAATCACAAGTCCGTAAACCTTGCGATCCGGCATCTCTAAAATGTTCATTTTCATCCACCTCCTGTAACCATGTATGCAGATTGCCAACGCGTACCCGAAATTGGATAGTTAAGTGACCCCTCTAAGAGAAGGCGAGGTCGGAGAGCCTCGCCTTACCGGTAAATCAGGGATAAAATTTACTTACGTTTAGAGGGTGCGTCCATCGCCGGATAGATTTCTATATCTGATCGCGTGATAAGTCCGCCGACATAGAAAGTCAGCCAGTCGCCACAGAGTTCAATAGACATGAAATCGTCGTTATCACTGGCGTATTCGTGAAGCTCAACATCGAACTTCTCTTCCCCTTCAGGGTTCGTCAGGGTGAGCGTTGCGGGGACAACGTCCTGTCGGTTATATTCGACAGCGATGTCCTCATCCTCACTGTCTGGGTTTGGAAAATAGAGGGTCATCGCATCCGGCAAGGGATCGCCGAGTTCACATTCGTCGTCAACAACCCATCGGGAAATCTCGTAGTCGTCCTTACTTCCAGCAACATGATCGACCCCGATAACGACTTCCTCCTCCGCGTCGCGGACGTGATACATATAGCGGCGGAGGCTGTCTCCTTCATACTTTTTTCGTGTGACCAGTTTGAAAGCGTGCGAAGTATCGCCCGTCTCCTCATAAGTAATGATGTCGGAGAGTTCAATCATGCTATCAAGCGGGATATCGACCAACTCATGACGCTCCGGTTTCTTGGGTTCAGCGTCCTTTCGTTTACCAAACAGGGACTTGCCATCTTTTCTGCCAAATAGTGCCATGTTCCTCCTAAAAGTAACCCTTGTTATACATGACTAACATAATCACACCCACAACGAGGATACTGACGAAGATAAGGAAGAACCACGTCGCCCCCGAGGTTTTATTCTCCACAACAACCGTTCGCGTGGCTGGTGGTGCGCGTGATGTAGATGTTGTTACTGTGGGCGTTTCCGCTGCAGCGGCAAGGAGTTCGGTCTTCAATGCCTCTTCATCTGGAAGTTCGTCAACTGTGAAAGTCTCGGCACCGTCCCCATAAAACTTATCAGGGTTCTCCTCGACGTAGCTTGCGACATAATTCTCATCTTGGTTTGTGCCAGGATCTACGTAATTCGAGTTTGGCTCAATACCTTGACTCTCGTAATAGTCTCTGTAGTATTCATACTCCGCTTGCTTCTTGGCATCCCAGTGCGAGCGGTCGTAGCCTCGATGATGGTAATGCCACAGGTAACTATGGCGAATCGCATGGTTGTAATGGTCATGGAAATAGATACCAAACATGAGGTTGTTAAACGCCATAGATGCCGCCAAGGGGTACATCGAATACCCCATCATTGGGTAATAGCCGCCGAAGTTATTGACGTTAATGGTTTGGCGTGCGTCTCGGCGAGCGCGTGCAGTGTCCCGATTCGCTCTTCGGTTCTGGCGTTTCAAGGTCCGGTTTTCCGCTTTGAGTTGTCGAACCTGTTTCCGATTTTGTGTCTTCACCTGCCGTTGCTGGCTGCGGGTTGCGTTTCGGGTCGCAGTCGTGCTTTGATTTGTTGCGGTCGTTGCTTTCGCACGACTCGTCGCAGTCTGTCTCTGGCGTGCTGTGGTGCTGGCACGTGTGCTGCTTCTTGACGCACTATTTCTGCTATAAGTACTGCCTGTGCTGCGAGTCGTCCGTGTCGAAGTTCGCGGGCTTGTATAAGAACGACTCGTGCTACTCCGGCTGCGAGTGCTACTATAGGTACGCCTCGGTGTGGTACTTCGCCGACTCGTGCTACGACTATAACTCCGGCTACGACTGAAACTCCGACCTCCGCCAAAACCGCGGCGGCTTTCTACGATATCGGGTGCGAAACTAAACAAAAAAACAACCAGAACCGCGAGAATTGAGAAGCGTTGAAATTTACGTTTCACCTGATTTCCCTCCTTAGATCTTTTTCACTGAAAAAACTTGACAAAAGACACCTAATTTGTTAAACTATTAAAGATATATGTGAATTCAGATTTGGTTTTGTAATCTTCCTGATTTTTGATTCATGTGCCTGTAGCTCAGATGGATAGAGCGTCAGCCTCCGGAGCTGAAGGTCGAGCGTTCGAGTCGCTCCAGGCACGTTCTTTCTTTTTAATGGGCGTGCAAGCCACATTCTCACTGCACGAAACCTTATATCCACCATTTTAAAGACTATGCTAACATTAATTAGAATAACTGTCAAGGAGATTTGAAAGGAAAAACATGGCACTTGACGTACGCGACGCACGATTAGCGGATCTGGTCGATCTGGAGGCAACTGTCGAGCAAATAGCGACAGGATGCCAATTCACTGAGGGACCGCTCTGGCACGCGACAGAGCAGTTTCTGCTTTTTAGCGATATTCCTGCAAACACGATGCGGAAATGGGATGCAGACGCCGGAATGACTGTTTTTCGTGAACCCTCTGGAAAGTCAAACGGTTTGACTTACGATAAAGGCGGACACCTCATCGCCTGTGAACACGCAAATCGGCGGGTCTCAAGAACAACAGCAGATGGGCAAGTTATTACAATCGCCTCGCACTATCAGGGAAAACGCCTGAACAGCCCGAACGATGTCGTCGTGAAATCCGATGGCAGCATCTATTTCACCGACCCTCCATACGGACTCAGTGCCGCTTACGGCGTTGAATCAGAGAAGGAGCTCGACTTTCAAGGTGTCTACCGTCTGTCTCCAAATGGTGACACATTGATCCTTCTTGTTGACGACTTTGACAGACCCAACGGCATCTGCTTCTCACCAGACGAGTCGATCCTCTACATTAACGACACCGAACGGATGCATGTGCGTGCCTTTGATGTACAATCTGATGGCACAATCACAAATGACCGCATCTTCGGTGAAGAGGAGGGAGATAACGGAAAACCGGACGGGATGAAAGTCGACACACAGGGTAATGTCTATTTAACAGGTCCCAATGGGATTTGGGTCTTCGCACCTGACGGAACACATCTCGGAATTATTCTCGTTCCTGAACGCGCCGCGAACTTAGCATGGGGAGGAGATGACTGGAAAACCCTTTTCATCACAGCGAGTACGTCCGTTTATCGCGTAGTATGCAAGACAGTAGGAGTCGCAGTTCCATAACACCCATGAAAGTTAATATCAAACGCATCGATAAGACGCTTCCGTTGCCGAAATACGAAACTGCCGGTTCCGTCGGCTTCGACCTGATTTGTCGAGAATCCGCAGAGATTGCCCCACAGTCTATCGTCCTGATCCCCGCGAACGTCATCGTTGAAACACCCCCCGGTTATATGCTAATGGTATGTTCGCGAAGCAGCACGCCGCGCAAATTCGGCTTGATGGTGCCGCAAGGTGTAGGCATTGTCGATAACGATTATTGCGGTGAAGCGGACGAACTGCAAATTCAGGTCTACAATTTCACAGACAGTGTTGTGAACGTCGAAAGAGGCAGTCGTATCGCACAAGCCATTTTTGTGCGTGTGGACACAGCGGAATGGAACGAGGTAGAACAGATGTCCGACACCTCCCGAGGTGGATTCGGTAGCACAGATCGGTAATTATGAAACAGTACCTTGAAGGACTTCGACAAGTATTAGATACCGGCATTGACCGCGAGGGTAGGAACGGGGTAACTCGCGCACTCTTCGGTATGCAAATGCGCTACAACATGGAAGATGGATTCCCTGCTGTAACCACCAAAAAACTCGCGTTCCGGTCGGTAAAAGCAGAACTTCTGGGCTTCTTGCGCGGCTACGACCACGTCGATCAGTTTCAAAAACTTGGCACACCAATTTGGGATGCAAATGCTGAGGCATGGGGACGTGACGGTTACCTCGGACGGATATACGGTGTCCAATGGCGACGGTGGAAAACAGAAAATGGCACGATCGATCAGTTAGATAAAGTCATCGAACAACTTCAGACAAACCCGCATAGCCGCAAACATATTGTTACGGCATGGAACCCTGCGGAATTAGATGAGATGGCATTGACACCCTGCCACATGTGTTTCCAGTTCGTCGTAGCGGACGGCAAGTTGTCGTTACAGATGTATCAACCGAGTTGCGATATGTTTTTAGGTGTCCCGTTTAATATCGCATCCTATTCGCTCCTGCTACACATGGTAGCACAGGTAACAGGCTTTACACCTCATGAATTCATCCACACCTTAGGCGATGCACACATCTATCACGAACACCTTGAAGCCGTCGAAACCCAATTAAAGCGGGAATCTTACCCACTCCCGCGTCTCGAACTCAACCCGAAAATCAAGTCGATTGACGCTTTCAAGATGCAACACATTCAATTAGTAGACTACCAACACCACGGGGCTATTTACGCTCCTATGATTGTGTAGAATTCTCAAGGTATAACGTTACAGAGAAGGTTACCGATGAAAGTGCAGATAGTTTTGATAAGTCTCATTGGATTGCTACTTGCCAGTTGTGGGAAACCTAACGAAAATGAATATGCAATTTCGCGCTTAGCAGACATGATAACAATTTATTGGATTCTGCCAGCGAATTCAGAAATTGCTAATTTTGAGCTCAAGGACAACGTCTTGGAATTGGAAATTGATATGGGGGACATAGCCGAAAAGAATGGATTCCGTATTCTCGAAAAGAAGGAACTCCCTATGCCAATCGGAGCGTGGCAGGAGTCGGCATCTCTTGAACTCAAAGGAATGAGCAGACTGGATGAGCTCGCAATCTTTCATATCGTAATCCACCCTATGATGGAATCTACTTCGCAGATGCCCTTTAAGACTAAGACGCAAGTCATGTGGAAGTGGATTGACGGGGAATGGCGAGAATCCCCCCAGATAGTTCCGTTTAAGGGCATCTATATGTCCTCTCGTCCAGAGAGATATCTTCGGCATATTGGTGATAAGGACGCGGGCAACTTTACACAAGCAAAAATCTTCCGATCAGGCGACCGAATCACGGCATGTTGGCACAGTCCGGGCAAACCCAGAACAACATGGTTCAACCAAGAACGAGCAGAAATGGGATACATCGGAGGTGGAATAGGTGAAAAAGGGATTAGGCTGCCCGACAATTGGATTGAACGAATGTCTATTACGAAGATAGCACCCCATGAAGATATAACGTGCTTAGGCGTTAGCAAAACACCGGAGATCTTCATTGCATATTTTCGCGTCTCTTCCAATTCTACTAACTAACGCAAGTTGCCACTTATCTATAGACATAGCATCCCTAATGAAGATTAAGAATTTAATCGGGGAATTTTTACCGATATCCGGTGCGGTTGGGAAACCGCACCTACCGGACCTGGGGAACATAACGGTAATTTAAGGAAACCATGAAAAAGAAAAAGCGAAATCAAGGCAATTCAGAGCAGAACGGTAACCCCTCAGCCTCAGACGAACTTACACTACCAGAGGAAGCAGGATTTCTCATTCAAATCGCTTTTGAGGAATTTGAAGAGATTATAATGAATTACCCGCATCACGCCGCCTATTGCTTCGCATCGATTACCCACTTAGTCGATACAACCGAAATTCTGTCGCACTCCGCACGGCGGTTGGGAATGTGGCTGTGGATAGAAGTTCTCGCTTTTCAAACTGAGGAACCTCTGGACCTCACGGAATTCGTCGAACAGTTTGAAATCGATCTGGAGACCATCCGGAGCGGGATTAACGAACTTGTGAGCGTCGAAGAATTTGAAATTGAATGGGAACAGGAAAATCAAATCAAGCTCGTACCTCGCATCTCTAAAGAGACAGTGATTCTTTTTGCTGCACAGGTCTTGAGTGGGATAAGGGCAGGAAAACACGAGGAAGAAGTAGAGTCTTAAAAAGATGGTAGTTTCAATGATTGCCGCGATGGATAAAAATCGGCTGATTGGTAATGGACCAGACATCCCATGGCAAATGCCAGCCGACCGACGGCATTTTCGTGATATGACAATCGGGAAGCCCGTCGTTCTGGGACGTAAGACCTTTGAAACGCTCAAACGTCCGTTGGGCAAGCGGCGCAACATCATTCTCACACGAAATACGGCTTACCAGGCACCCAATGGCTGTATCGTCTCACATTCGGTAGAAGAAATTCTTCAACTTTGTGAAGGCACAGAAGAACTCATGATCTGTGGTGGCGCGCCCATCTATGAAGCCTTTCTACCCCATGCCAACCGACTCTATCTTACGCAGATCCACGCGACATTCAAAGGCGATGTTTATTTTCCTGCATTCGATATGGAGGCGTGGCAAGAAATAAAACGTATTGATGGTGAACCTGACGAGAAAAATCCGTATCCATACAGTTTTTTGTTTTTAGAAAGAAAATAGGAGCAGATCTGTGCTTAATTTGTGTATGCTTTCCGGTTCTTTTGAGTACGATTCCGAGATATCTTTGAAGGCTTTCAAAACGTTCGTTGAAAAACACTATCCGATCCAAGCGAATTTAGTTATCTACAATTCTGAAGATCACGACCCATCTTTAGCCGCGTTAGATGACGCAGATGCCCTGTTAGTTTTCACACGCCGTCTCAATACAGACGGTGCATCACTCAGACAATTTCAAGCGTACTGCGAACAAGGTAAGCCTCTCGTTGGGGTCAGGACAGCCAGTCACGCATATCAAAACTGGTTGGAGTTCGACAAAACCGTGCTGGGGGGCGACTACCAAGGACATTACGGCGACGGTCCCGCCACTCAGGTGGAATTTATCGCCACAGAACATCCGATTCTGAACGGTATTCCAGCGTTTGACTGCTATGGAAGCCTTTACAAAAACCCATCACTTCGTGAGGATACCTCTTTATTGTTAATGGGACACACGGACGAACATTCAGAACCTGTTGCATGGACTCGTTTGCATAATGGCGGACGTATCTGTTATACTTCATTAGGGCACCAGAAAGACTTTGAAGTAGAACCTTTTTTACGCTTCCTTGCGCAAAGCATTTTGTGGGTATCTGAACAGATTTAGAGAAAAATCGAGGCACTTTGGAGAAATGGAAACACTGACGATTGTGAATGGCGACATCTACGCTCCAACGCACTATGGACAGGGGAGTATCGTCATTCAAGATGACAAAATTTCAACGATAACATCAGAGGCACTACAACCATCAGGGAAAACTATTGATGCCTCCGGATGCCTTGTCATTCCGGGATTGATTGACGGATTGGTGCACGGTGGTGGTGGCTATGGCACCATGACAGGCGCCGTTGAAGATGTTGCGACAATCGCGCGAGCACACGCGCGCTGTGGTGTCACCTCGTTGGTATTAGGAATCTCCTCAGGAAGCATGGCGCAAATCAACAGTGCCTTAACCGCTATTGCACACGTCGTTGACGAACCCATCGCAGACGGTTCTCGGATTTTAGGGTCGTACGTGGAAGGAAAATTCGGGAGTCTCGCTAAAAACGGTGCGCAGAACGCGAAATACATTACACCGCCGAACTTTGAAGAATTCCACGCGATGTGGGCGGCTTCCGACGGCACCTTAAAAGTAATCTCCGTCGCGCCAGAAAACGATGAAAATCTGCAGTTTATCAAGCATCTCGCGACGTTTAGAGCAGATGCCTATAATAATATCGTTATCGCGATGGGACACACAAACGCGACATATCAACAAGCAATGGATGCGATTGACGCAGGCGTGACACGTGCGACGCACACCTACAATGGTATGAGTGGGATGCACCACCGTACACTCGGCGCAGTTGAAGCAGTCCTCTCTCACCCCGATGTCCACGCGGAGCTCATCGTCGATGAACACCATGTCCACCCTTTCTGGGGCAATAACCTAATCCAACAAAAAGGGATTCATGCCGTTGGGGTAATTACAGACTGCACAGAACTCGCCGGTGTCCCTGAGGAAGACTGGCAGACCTCAGCAACTTATGTACCTGACCTTGATGCCTATCGCCTCAATGAAAATGCGATTGCTGAACACGACACAGCTTTTGAAACGAATAGTACCGAGAAATACGTCCGTAACGGAGCGATGTGGTTGGATGTAGGAAAACCTACCGAACGCCTTGCGGGTGCAACAATTACACTTATGGATGGCATTCGTAACGTTATCAACTGGGGACATTCTCTGGAAGATGCCTTAACGATGGCGACTTTAACACCGGCACAAAATTTAGGCGTTGCAAATTTGGTCGGTTCAATTGCGACCGGTAAAACAGCAGATATCGTTATCGTTGACGAAAATTTGAGCGTTCACACGGTTATTTTACGTGGAAAATTGCTAAAAAATTAGAAAATTCGCAGATTTCCCAAATTTTTCACTTTTTTTTCAAAAAAATTTGACAACGCCCAATTAATCGTGTATAATATTAGTTTTGGAAACCCTAATCAATCTTTTTTGGAAACAGGGGGTAATCATCCGGAAACATTCTAACGTCGTACCTAAATTCCACGTTAATTTGTTGAAGTTGCAATGCCCCGCGCGGGGCTTTTTTATTTGCGTCACAGACCCATAAAGACATTATTGCGGAGGTCCGAAATGCCAACAATTAATCAGTTAATCAAAAAACCGCGCAAAAAGTCCCGGAAAAAAACGAAATCTCCGGTACTGGAGCAGTGTCCCCAGCGGCGCGGTATTTGTCTACAGGTGAAAACAGTAACACCGAACAAACCGAATTCCGCTCTGCGTAAAGTTGCTCGAGTGAGGTTTACCAGTGGCTACGAAGCAACCTGTTACATTCCGGGGATCGATCACAACTTGCAAGAACACTCAGTCGTTCTGGTCCGGGGCGGGAGAGTGAAAGACCTCTCTAATGTGCGTTACCACATTGTCCGCGGCAAATTGGATACAGCAGGTGTCGATAACCGCCGCCAAGGTCGCTCAAAGTACGGCGCACGGAAACCAGGCTAAACAACGGAGGAAAAATAGATGCCGAGACGCGGAAACATCAGCAAACGGGATGTGAATCCCGACGCTCAACACAACAGTAAGTTGGTTGCTAAATTCATCAATAGCCTCATGTTGGATGGAAAGAAAAGTACGGCGCAATCCATCCTATATGAGAGTTTTCAGATTATCGAATCTCGAGCAAACGAAGACGGTTTCGCCATATTCCGCCAAGCAATCAACAATGTCAAGCCGGTGCTGGAAATCAGGCCTCGGCGTGTAGGCAGCCAAACCTATCAAGTCCCTGTTGATGTAAAAGCGGAACGGAAACAACGATTGGCTTTTAGTTGGATTATTCAATCCGCGCGTGCCCGTGGCGAAAGACGGATGGCAGAACGCCTCGCAGGCGAAATTCTTGAAGCCTCGCGGAACGAAGGCGGCGCAATCCGCAGGAAAATGGATCAGCATCGAATGGCAGAAGCTAACAGAGCTTTCGCACATTACCGATGGTAAAAAAAGCATCACGGCTTATAGCCAAGTGTAAACACACATAAGGAGTCGTTCGATCGTGGCGGATAAAAAAAATAATAACTCACAACGCTTAGAATTGCCCCACATGCGCAATATCGGCATCATGGCGCACATTGATGCCGGGAAGACCACTGTCAGCGAACGCATTCTCTATTATACCGGTAAAGTCTATCGGATCGGGGATGTGGACGATGGCACGACCACTATGGATTGGATGGTGCAAGAACAAGAACGCGGCATTACGATTACAGCCGCCGCAACAACCTGCCAGTGGAAAAAACACCAAATCAATATCATTGATACACCGGGGCACATTGATTTTACCGTTGAAGTTGAACGCTCACTTCGCGTCCTTGACGGCGCGGTCGCTGTTTTTTGCGCAGTTGGCGGGGTTGAACCTCAATCTGAAACTGTTTGGAGACAAGCAGATAAATACGACATCCCTCGAATCGCATTCGTCAACAAAATGGATCGAACCGGTGCCGACTTCTTCCGCACCGTTGAAATGATGGAAGAACGCCTCGGGGCGGTAACGATCCCAGTGCAACTTCCAATCGGTTCGGCGGAACAATTCACAGGTATCGTAGACCTCATCTCCATGAAGGGCCAAGTCTGGAACGTTGGGAAAGACGCTGGTAGCGATGGCACTGTCATTCAAGAGACAGACATCCCCAAGGAAATGGAGGAGATGGCAAACGAATATCGTGATCGGATGTTGGAGGCTATTGCCGATAACGACGAAGAGCTCATGCTTAAATACCTTGATGGCATTGAAGTTTCACCTGCAGAGATTAAAGCAGGAATACGAAATGCCGTAATTACTGGCAAAATTGTTCCTGTCCTCTGCGGAACTGCTCTGAAAAATAAAGGCATCCAACCTCTCTTAGACGGGATTGTTTCCTATCTACCAGCACCCACCGACGTGCGGCCAGTGGTAGGGTTTAATCCGAAAACCGAAGAAGAGGAAACACGTTCCCCGAATAATAACGAACCTTTCTGTGCATTGGCGTTCAAGATCATGACAGACCCGCATGTTGGCAAACTTACTTACCTGCGTGTGTATTCCGGTGTCCTCAAGAAAGGGGATACGGTCTACAACAGTAAAAGTGGGAAGCACGAACGGATCGGACGGATAATGCAGATGCATGCGAACAAAAGGGAAGAGCATCAAGCCATTTACGCAGGCGACATCGCGGCTGCGATTGGGATAAAAGACCTCTCAACTGGCGATACACTTTGCGATCCAAAGGCACATATTACCTTAGAAACCATGGTGTTCCCGCTACCGGTGATGTCTATCGCTATTGAACCTCGAACACAGTCTGATATTGATAAACTCAACCTTGCCCTCTCCAAACTTGCTGAAGAAGACCCAACCTTTAAAGTGCATCAAGACAGCGAAACAGGACAAACATTGTTGTCCGGTATGGGTGAGCTTCATCTTGAAATCATCGTTGATAGGCTCGTGCGCGAGTTTAACGTCTCGGCGAATGTTGGTAATCCACAAGTCGCCTATCGGGAAACGATCCTCAAAGCGGTTAAATCTGTGGGACGTTTCGTACGTCAATCTGGTGGTAGAGGTCAATTTGGGCACGTTGTGATCGAGGTCGAGCCTCTTGAGAAAGGAACAGGCTTTGAATTCATTGACGAAATCAAAGGTGGCACGATTCCGCAAGAATACATCCCGGCAGTGCGGAAAGGCATTGAGAACGCGATGAATACGGGGATCTTGGCAGGCTACCCAGTTGTTGATGTATCAGTAAGGCTCGTAGACGGTTCATATCACGCTGTAGACTCATCAGAAATGGCGTTCTCCATCGCTGGTTCGATGGCGTTTAAAGACGCAATGAAGCGCGCTACGCCGACACTCCTTGAACCAATTATGGACGTTGAGGTTATCGTCCCGGATGAATACCTCGGCAAAGTAATAGGTGATTTGAATTCGCGGCGTGCACAGATACGTGAGACAGAAACGCAAGCGAAATCTCGTATTCAAGTTATTCATGTTGATGTTCCTCTCTCAGAAATGTTTGGGTACGTCAAAAATCTTAGGTCACTCACACAGGGTAGAGCCAACTACTCTATGGAGTTTTCACACTATAACGAAGTCCCGACAAGCGTGATGGAAGATTTAATTTCATCAGCGAATCGTTAAGTAGTAATCGTTAAGTAGTTGTAACGTGTCCGAACTGTCGGAGTGTTCTCACTTCCTACAAGCGGACACAAGATTTGATTAAACGGTCTATTCGGACGTTAAAGCGTTTGAATACCTAATAGAAACGGGAATGCGTAGTTTTACATCTATAAGGGATTGGGGTTACAAGCCCCTCCTACACTGCGTTTATATACCCGCAACAATAAACTTTTAGTGGAGCTCGGACAAAAATGGCTAAAGAAACGTTTGAAAGGACTAAACCACACGTCAACGTTGGAACAATTGGCCACGTTGACCACGGTAAGACAACACTGACAGCTGCGATTACAATGGTGCTCTCGAAACTCGCTAACGCAGACTACGTCATGGAATATGACGAAATCGACAAGGCACCTGAAGAAAAAGAACGTGGCATTACAATTAACACAGCACACGTTGAGTATGAAACTGAGAACCGGCATTACGCGCACGTCGATTGCCCTGGACACGCCGACTATATCAAGAACATGATTACCGGTGCGGCACAGATGGACGGCGCAATTCTCGTTGTATCCGCCGCTGACGGTCCCATGCCTCAGACGCGTGAGCACGTGCTACTTGCACGGCAGGTGAACGTGCCATCTCTCGTCGTTTTCCTGAATAAGGCAGACATGGTCGATGATGAAGAACTACTCGAACTCGTCGAATTAGAAGTCCGTGAATTGCTAAGCGATTACGACTTCCCCGGTGATGATATTCCTGTCATCACAGGTTCAGCCCTTGAAGCAATGGAATCTGCTGGTGATCCTGAAAACGAAGCATGCCAGCCTATTCTTGAACTCATGGCGGCGGTTGATGAATACATTCCAGAACCGGTTCGCGATACCGATAGACCCTTCCTGATGCCGATTGAAGATATCTTCACCATCAGTGGACGCGGTACCGTTGTTACTGGAAGAGTGGAACGCGGCATCATCGAAATTGGGAAGACCGTTGAAATCGTTGGATTGCGTGAAACTCGAGACACTGTTGTTACGGGCGTTGAAATGTTCCGTAAAAACCTCAATGAAGGTCAAGCTGGCGACAATCTCGGTGCGCTCCTACGTGGTATTGACCGTAACGAAGTCGAACGTGGGCAAGTTTTGGCTGTCCCCGGGAGCGTTACGCCCCATACCAAATTTGAAGCCGAAGCCTACATTCTCACAAAAGATGAAGGCGGGCGCTGGAATCCATTCTTTAGCGGATATAGACCGCAGTTCTACTTCCGGACAACCGACGTAACCGGAAAAATGGATCTCCCCGAAGGCATTGAAATGATTATGCCTGGTGACAATGCACAAATCACCGTAGAACTCTCCAAACCGATCGCGATGGAAGAACAACTCCGATTCGCAATCCGGGAAGGTGGACAAACCATCGGTGCCGGTGTTGTCTCCAAAATTATTGAATAAAACGATAGGGCGGGGCTTAAGCTCCGCCCTTTTACAGTAATCAACACAGAGAACTTCATACATCAGTATCACGATGTAAACAACAAAACCCTCTGTTTGATGAAGGTGATATGAAAAGATGGACAATCAAAAAATTCGCATCCGGCTCAAGGCATTTGACTATCGGTTGTTAGACCTGTCGTCAAAGCAGATAGCAGATACTGCAAAACGCACAGGGGCAGCCGTTTCCGGTCCGATTCCATTGCCGACGAAAAAGCATATCTATACCGTTCAACGTTCTACGTTTACAGACAAGAAATCGCGTGAACAATTCGAGATGCGGATTCATAAACGTCTGCTGGATATCTTAGAGACGACACCTAAAACTGTTGATGCCTTGATGCGTTTGGACCTGCCCGCAGGTGTCGATGTCAAAATCACGCTTCTCTAACGATGGGGATCTGCTCCTATAGATATTGAACCCGGTAGGGGTGAAATGTCTGTAGAGGAACGATGCACAGATTCAATCATTTAAAAAAGGCGAAAGAAAATGGTTAATGGAATTATCGGCCGCAAAGTCGGCATGACACAAATCTTTGAGGATTCAGGTAAAGCGATTCCTGTTACCGTCATCCAAGCAGGTCCCTGTCCAATTGTCCAACTCAAAACGCAAGAAAAAGATGGATATCAGGCAGTTCAATTGGGTTTCGGAGAACAGAAAGAAAGTCGCACAAATAAACCGAAGCGAGGGCATTTCGCCAAAGCTGGCGTTGACTCGACATTTGTGCTTCGGGAATTTCGAGTACAGAGCCTTGATGACGTGTCTGTAGGAGGTATTGTCGATGCGAGCGTCTTTGCAGATGGTGAACTCGTTGATGTAACAGGTACCTCGAAAGGACGCGGTTTCGCCGGTGTGGTGAAACGTTGGAAATTCGCCGGTGGTAAGAAAACCCACGGTGGTGAGCAAGACTTGCGCCGCCCTGGCTCCATTGGTGCAAGCGCGACACCCTCCCGGGTTTTTAAAGGAAAACGGATGGCGGGACGTTACGGTGCCAAACGGCATACCATCCAAAACTTACCCGTGATTCAAGCCGATCCTGAGCGCAACTTATTGGTGGTTAAAGGTGCTGTTCCCGGACCCCCCAATGGTTTGCTGCTGATTAAAAAGGCATCTAAAGCACCGAAGGAATAGTTATCAGTTATCAGTTATGAGAAGGTGTTGTTAAACGAGGGGAAATTGAGGAAAGGGAAGTTTGAAGAAACACCCTATCAAAAACGCCTCTTAACTAACGATTCTCACTGCGAAGCAGACTGAAAGAACTCTGTGGAACAGAGTTTCACACTGAAAACTATTAAAAGAGGAAAATATGGCAACTTTAGACGTACACAATATATCCGGGGCTGTTCTCCGAGAAAAAGAATTAGCCGAGGCGTTCACCGATGCTGAAGTGAATGGTCCTGTCATTCACCAATGTGTCGTTGCTTACCTCGCGAATCAGAGGCAAGGCACAGCATCAACTAAGACCCGGAGTGAAGTAAAAGGTAGCGGGAAGAAGCTGTACCGCCAAAAAGGCACGGGTCGGGCTCGCGTCGGAAACGCGAAGTCTCCAAATCGAGTGCACGGTGGTGTCGCATTTGGACCGAAACCGCGTAGTTACCGGCAAGCCACCCCGAAACGGGTTCGCCATCTTGGACTTCACAGCGCGCTGGCAGACAGATTTCAGAATCAGCAGTGCATTCTTGTTGAAGATTTCACGCTTGAGCACCCACGCACCAAAGACATAGTTAACATGTTAAAGGCGGTGAATGCGGAAGGGAAAGTGCTGTTTATTCTCAATGAACACAGCCTGAATATCCACCTCTCTGTCCGGAATATACCGCAAGTTAACAGTTGTACATGGAACAACCTCAACATTTATCAAGTCATGTGGCATGACACGCTGATAATCACCGAGAATGCTGCTGAGAAGTTGGAATCCAAATTTGTCAACATCAGTTCAGATGTAGAAGGATAAAACTGATGAAGGATATATATCAGATTATATTACAACCGCTGATAACGGAGAAAAGCACAATACTCCGCGAGTCTAACAAGTACGCGTTCGTCGTCGATCGCAAGGCAACGAAACCGCAGATCCGTCAAGCGGCGGAAGAATTGTTTGACATTCAAGGGGATATTCTTAAGGTTCACACGATGCGCGTTCGCGGTAAACCCAAAGGTAAAATGTTGCGTTATCAACGTGGCAGAAAACCACATTGGAAGAAAGCGATTATTACCCTGAGAGAAGGCGCAACTATCCAAGCGTTTGAAACTATATAGGAATTGCAAGAAGCAACCTTACAGAGACCCGTATATAGTCGTTCGCTGGTGAATTTAAGTTTGTGATAAATTGACATCCGTATTCACATAATGATGATTGCCAAACGGGTAATCCGCTCAACACAAATGGACGAGAGTGTCAGAAAAACACCAACTTAGGGAGAATTCACCACCCTAAGAAAGTGTTATTGCTGGCATCTTCAAAAAGAGGAAATCAGAGTGCCTAAAACTTATTCACCCATAACCCCAAGTCGCCGGTTTATGACTGGGTATACCTTTGAAGAGATCACACGGAGCAAGCCGGAAAAATCTCTGGTCAAAGGTGCAAAACAGAAGGCGGGTCGGAACGCCCATGGTCGCTTGACAGTGAGACGCCGCGGTGGAGGACATAAGCGCCGATACAGGGTCATTGACTTCAAGCGAGACAAGTTTGGCATCCCTGCCAAAGTTGCCGCGATTGAGTATGATCCGAATCGGTCCGCGCATATCGCCTTACTACACTATGTTGATGGCGAAAAACGCTATATTCTCGCGCCTGTCGGTATTCAGGTCGGTGACATGTTAAACTCAGGTGCAGACGCGGAAATCCGAGTCGGAAACGCCTTACCGCTCGAGAAAATCCCACTCGGATCGTCAATCCATAATATAGAGATGCATCCGGGCAAAGGTGGGCAACTCGTGCGGAGTGCTGGCAGTGCTGCGCAGTTAGTTGACAGAGAAGGAAAGTACGCTCGTATTCGACTTCCGTCTGGCGAGATTCGTCTCGTCCTCGTCAAAGCCATGGCAACACTCGGACAGGTCGGCAATGTCAGCCAGATTGTCATTGGTAAAGCCGGTCGCTCGAGATGGCTCGGCAAACGTCCGAAGGTTAGAGGCGTGGCTATGAATCCGATTGATCATCCACATGGTGGTGGTGAAGGAAAAAGTTCCGGTGGTAGGCATCCGGTCACACCTTGGGGTGTTCCAACCAAAGGGTATAAGACCCGAAACCCGAAGAAAAAATCAAATCGCTACATTGTTGGAAAACGGAAATAGTTTTTTCGTGAATGCCTCACCCAACAAGGGCTTAATGTTTACAAGGTAGAGGAGAAATACAATGGCGCGTTCTCTCAAAAAGGGACCTTACATAGACCCGAAGCTTGCTAAGAAAATAGCCGCTATGGAACGTTCTGGTAGCAAACGGGTGGTTCGGACTTGGTCCCGCCGCTCAATGATTACCCCTGAGTTGGTAGGACACACTCTGGCGATATACAACGGAAAGAAATTCTTCCCGGTGTATATAACGGAGAATATGGTAGGACACAAACTCGGGGAATTTTCGCCAACTCGTACCTTCCGTTCTCACTCAGGTGGAGGTAGAAGATAACTTTTGAGTAGTGTTCAGTCATCAATCGTCAGTTAAGAGTTTTCCGCTTCTCGTAACCGTTCCTTGAAACAAACGCCTCTTCACTGAAAACTGAAAACTTCTAAAACTGTTAACCGTTAACTGACGACTATTAGGAGACCCTGATGGAAGCCAGATCTAAGATTAGGAACGTGTCGGTTGCGCCACGGAAAGCCCGTTTAGTAGCTGATCTCGTCCGTAATCAATACGTTGAGGATGCATTAAGTCAGCTGCGATTTACGCATAAAGCCGCGTCCCCTATAATTTACAAATTAATTCAGTCAGCAACTGCGAACGCGCAATATCAAGATCCGAATATCGATATCACCAACTTATATGTGAAAGAGATTCGGGTTGATGAAGGTATTACGCGGAAATGGATACGTCCCCGGGCGCGAGGTATGGCAAACAGGATCCTAAAACGGAGTAGCCATATCATCGTCGTCGTTGATGAGGAGAGTAGTGAAAATGGTGAGTAACGACGCACACTTACAAAACACCAACAGCACTGCTTTAACTCCACGTCGCGTACGGGGAAGAGTTCGATAGGAGGTTTCCGTGGGACAAAAAACTCACCCCCGTGGATTACGCTTAGGAATCATTGAGACATGGGATTCAAAGTGGTACAGCGAGCGGGATTATGCCAAATGGCTCCATGAAGATTTTCAAATTCAGAAGTTTGTCAAAGAACAACTTTCTCGTGCTGGTATTTCTCGTGTTGAAGTGGAACGTGTAGCAGACCGTTGCAGCATTAATATCCATACAGCACGTCCAGGTATTGTGATTGGTCGTCGTGGTGCAGAAGCTGAGAAACTACAAGCACTGCTCGAAAAAGAGGTCGGCTGCCCTGTACGGATTAATGTTTCGGAGATTAGAGAACCAGAACTGGATGCCCAACTCGTAGCAGAAGATGTTGCGATGCAAATAGAACGTCGTGCCGGATTTAAACAAGCGATGCGGCGGAAAATTTCGGGGTCAATACAAGCTGGGGCATTGGGTGTCAAAATCATGGTAAGCGGTAGACTGGACGGCAAGGAGATCGCCCGCGCTGAATCCAGTATTGAGGGACGGGTCCCTCTTCACACCCTCAGAGCGAATGTTGACTACGGGTTTACGGAAGCAAATACAACATACGGTAAAATCGGTGTCAAGACTTGGATTTTCAAAGGCGAGATTATTGGTGTGCCAGATAATTTAAAGGGTGAAGCACCCGTCCGTCGTCAATCCGGACGGCGTGAGGATGCTGGTTCACAACGTCCTGAACGCCGCCGAGGTGACAGGCGTTCCGGCTCCCGACAATCCGGCTCCCGACAATCCCGGGACCAAGGTAGAGAGCAAGGTAGAGGGAGAGGGCGCCGCCCGCGTCGAAGCGGAGGGGATTCCAGAAGCAATTCATAACCGCCCAACAGAACAGAGGGCAGATTTTTAAGGAGGCATTTAACGTGTTAATGCCGAAACGCGTAATGCGCCGCTATGTGCATCGCGGAAAACGCCGTGGGAAGCCGCTCCGAGGTTCACAGATTAACTTTGGCGAATACGGCTTGCAAGCAATGGAAGCTGGCTGGATTACCAGCAATCAGATCGAATCGGCACGTGTCGCTATCACGCGATATGTACGCCGTGGTGGAAAACTTTGGATCAAAATTTTTCCACACAAACCACTCAGTAAACAACCTGCTGAAACGCGCATGGGTAAGGGCAAGAAGGGTCCACCTGAACATTGGGTCGCCGTTGTTAAACCCGGTAGAGTTCTCTATGAATTAAGCGGCGTTTCGCTTGAAGATGCAAAAGGGGCGATGGAACGAGCCGCCCACAAATTGCCAATTAAAACTAAGTTCGTTGCACGGAATGAGTAATTTCGTCTGCGACTCCGACGTTGGAAAAATTACGAGGCTGCTGACGCAGTACTGTGGTTTTGATAACACACATGGAGGTTCGGAAAAATGAAAGCGGATGAACTACAAGGAAAAACGACTGAAGAATTGGAAGGTGAATTGGAAACTCTTAAAGAGACTCTGTTCAACCAAAAATTCCGAAGTATTTTAGGACAACAAGAGGACACAACGCATATCGGTAAGATTCGGAAGGACATCGCGCGCGTAAAAACCATCCTACGGCTCCGCTTAGAGTAGACGGAACCTGTAGGAACAGGTTACATGTTGCATCCTGATTCCGTCTCATCAAGTTTGTACTGTGTGCTCATAAAAACAATTAGTTTTGACTGGTTTGGAGGATAAAGTTGAGCGAGGAAAGACAAAGACATCGCAAATTTCGGACAGGTCATGTTACCAGTAACGACATGGATAAAACTGTCACAGTGTCGATTGTTCGACGCTATCAACATCCCCTTTACAAAAAGGTAGTCCGGAAAACAAAAAAGATTCTGGCTCACGATGAACAGAACAATTGTAACGTCGGTGACGTGGTACAGGTTATCGAAACCCGACCACTGAGTCGTCATAAACGGTGGCGGGTCCAAGCGATAGTAAGCGCAGTACAGACCGCAAACGAATAAAAAGTGTCCCTGTGCGCGTGGTTTGTAATCCCTGTATAGGGTGAAAGACGCAGCAACGTGGTTCGGACGGCACTTGAGAAGAAAGGGTTTCATCTCCACTCTGACGTTTCCAAACAGGTTTTCGTTTTGAAGACGGTAGAGGAGAATACAAAAATGGTTCAATCATATACTCGATTAACCTGTGCTGATAATACTGGCGCAAGGAAGTTAATGTGCATTAGTGTGCTTGGGGGAACCCGTCGACGCTACGCACGCGTAGGCGACGTGATTGTAGCAAGCATCAAGGAAGCGGTACCGAATACGCAGGTAAAAGCAGGTGAAGTCGTTCGGGCGGTTGTCGTTCGTACGACCAAAGAATATCGACGCGCAGACGGTTCCTATATTAAATTTGATCAGAACGCTGCTGTTCTCATTGATCCGCAGAATCAACCGCGCGGCACTCGAATTTTTGGTCCGGTCGCACGTGAACTCAGAGAAAAGGCGTTCACCCGAATTGTCTCACTCGCACCCGAGGTCATTTAGGAGGACAATTGTGGCACAACAAAAACTCCATATCAAAACGGACGACACAGTAGTGGTTCTCAGTGGGCAAGATCGGGGTAAACAAGGCGTCGTTTTAGAGGTGTTCCCAAAGAAACAGCGAGCAATCGTTGAAGGTGTTCATATAATCATCTGTCATCTCCGACCAAACCAGGCAGGACAAGGCGGTATCGTTGAACGCGAGGGCACCATCCACATTTCTAATCTCAAAAAGATTGATGGCTAACTGGAACAAAATGTCCGAGATACTGCTGAAGAAGCACATGAAAATAGCCATCAGCCGTCAGCGATCAGAAAGAAGATGTAATTTCACCAGAAAACCTCTTTACTGATGGCTAATAGCCGATGGTTTCCGACAGCCATTCTACGGAATATGCAATCTCTATAGGATACAAGGCTTATGAGCCCATTCAAAGAATTTTACCAAACGGAAGTCATGCCTGCATTGCAACAACATTTTAATTATAAAAATGTGATGCAGATTCCGAAATTGGACAAGATTACACTCAATATCGGTGTTGGTATAGCAGTTCAGAATCCAAGCGCATTGGAAGATGCCGTAGAAGAACTGACACTTATTGCGGGCCAACGCGCGGTGATCACCCGTGCCAAAAAGTCCATCTCTGCCTTCAAAATCAGAGGTCCATCAAAGTTAGGACGGACTCCCGGCATGGCGATCGGATGTAAGGTTACACTGCGTCAGCACAATATGTATGAATTTATCAATCGCTTAATCAACGTCGTGCTCCCGCAAATTCGGGACTTCCGCGGTATATCACCCGACGCTTTTGACGGGCGCGGCAACTATTCCCTGGGTCTCACGGAACAGTTAATCTTCCCTGAGATTGATTACGACAAGGTTAACGATATTCGCGGACTGAATGTAACCGTTGTTACAACCGCCCCAACTGATGAAGAAGGTCGCGAGTTACTAAGACTCTTAGGGATGCCATTTCGGAAATAGGTGGACGAGGTCTTTCGCTAAACTGCGTAAAAGATCTCACAGGTGCCCTTTACGAGCAACTCCTGTTTAACAGCCGGAGACAACACCCGTAAGTATTATGGGTAAACAAGAAAAGGAGTATCCAGGTTGGCAAGTAAATCATGGATTGCCAAACAGAAAAGAACCCCGCGGTTCCGAACCCGAAAATACAGTCGTTGTAAAAGTTGCGGCAGATCGCGTGGGTATCTTCGCAAGTTTGAGTTGTGTCGTATCTGTTTCCGACTCTTTGCACGCGCCGGTAAAATACCCGGTGTCCGAAAAGCAAGTTGGTAGAGGACAGGATAAGTTGTCCCTCTCTACATAAACATGGCAGGCACAACACCCATTCAAAAACGAGAACAAAATAAGGAGAATCTTTCATGTCGATGACCGATCCGATTGCTGATATGCTCACACGTATCCGCAATGCCAACATGGCAGGACATGAACGCGTCGAAATCCCTTCTTCAAAAGTCAAAACCGAGATCGCACGCATCCTCTCAGAAGAAGGTTTCGTCAGGAATTACCGTTTAATCGAAGATAGGAAACAAGGGATTTTAAGAATCTACTTGAAATACGGAAACACGAAAAAAGAGAAGGTCATCACAAACCTAAGACGTATCAGCAAACCCGGCAGGCGGGTTTACGCTAAATCCGATAAGTTACCACGGGTTTACGGAGGACTCGGAGTCGCCATTTTGTCAACATCTAATGGGCTCAAGACGACCCCACAATGCCGTCAGGAAAAAATCGGCGGCGAAGTTCTCTGCTACGTCTGGTAACATCTTGCTGATGACGCTCAAAGAGTTGGGAGACATAGAATGTCACGTATTGGACTAAAACCGATTCCACTGCCCGACAAGGTGCAAGTCGCTTTAAATAACAGCAACGTGCAGGTAGACGGACCGAAAGGGAGTCTCAATTGGAAACTTCCAGAAGGAATCAATGCGACGCTTGAGGAAAACGTTCTAACCGTCCAAAGAACGAGTGAACTAAAACAGTACAAAGCCCTGCACGGATTGGCGCGCAGTCTCATCGCCAATATGGTTACCGGTGTTTCAGAAGGCTTTGAGAAAAAACTACGAATAGTGGGTACGGGTTATCGTGCTGAGGTCAATCGTGAGAACAATTTGGTTCTCGATGTTGGCTATTCGCATTCCGTCACCTACACGCCACCTGATGGAGTAACACTGAGTGTTGAACCCACTGAAACAGTAGATGGGCAAACACATACACCTCTCACTGTCAGTGGCATCGACAAGCAAGCGGTCGGCCAAGTAGCAGCTTCTATTCGTCAAATTAAGAAACCGGAGATTTATAAACCTTGTAAAGGTATTCGTTACGATGGCGAGCGCGTCCGAGATAAGGAAGGGAAAGCCGCCGCTGGCTAACGTTGTTAGATTTTGCGCGCTGGGAAATGAAAGCGTGCCTATAGTGATAAGGAGACCCCTTGGTACTTACAAAAAAGAAACGGATGAGCCATTTGCGACGCCGGAAGCGCGTCCGTCAAAAGATTAGCGGCACTGGGAACAGACCGAGGCTCTCTGTTTTTCGAAGCTCAAAACATATCTATGCGCAGCTTATTAATGATGAACTTGGCGTGACGGTTGCCGAAGCCTCTACTTTATCGCCTGAACTGAGAGAGGCACTCTCAAACGGTGGAAACGTTAAGGCAGCGGAGAGCGTTGGCGCGCTCATCGCAGAAAAAGCCAAACAGAAGGAGATTGAGGTAGTTGTCTTTGACCGGGGCGGGCATCTCTACCACGGACGCATAAAAGCCCTTGCTGAAGCCGCGAAGGCGGAAGGATTAAAGTTCTAATCCTTTTTAACTATTAAGTTTTTGCTCAGGGCAACACCGAAGCAAAAACCCCTCCATTACATTTCGGGCAGGTTTTCAGTGTATCCTGTATTCCTTTTTAAAGATGAACAGGAATTTCACCAGAAACCCTCTTGAAAGGAAGTGGAGCGAGGCCCAGGAGGCCATAGCTTAAAATATGCTGAAAGATAAAATCAACCCTGATGAACATGAATTTGAGGAACGCATGATTACTATCAACCGTGTGATGCGAGTTGGTAAGGGGCGGCGAACGCCCAGTTTTAACTCACTCACCGTTGTTGGAAATCGTGATGGTATTGTTGGGATCGGATTTGGTAGCGCAAGCGAAGTCGCTGGCGCGCTCCGAAAAAGTTTCGCAGATGCTCGAAAAAATCTTATTCGGGTTCCAATCACCAACGGTACGCTCCCACATGAGATCATCAGCGAATTCAAATCTGCAAAAGTCTTGCTAAAACCGGCAAGTCCCGGGACAGGTATTATCGCAGGACATGCGACGCGTGCTATCCTTGAATTCGCAGGCGTTCGAGATGCCCTCACAAAATGCCTTTCTTCTCGGAATGTGAAAAATATCGCTGAAGCTACCATGCTTGGATTGAAGAGCCTCAAAGATGTTAACGAAGTCGCACGGTTACGAGACCTATCTGTCGAAGAATTGCTTAAGAAACGCTAAATTAGTCGTCAGTCGTCAGTCATCAATTGTCAGTTAAGAGGGGCGTTGGTTAAATCAGATACCTCTTTAACTCATAACCGAAAACTGAAAACTGAAAACTATTCCATAAAAAATGGAGTACATCCTGAATGAAACTGAATGAACTTAAACCAGCACCGGGTGCGAAGCGCTCAAGAAAGCGAGTCGGGAGAGGTAACGCTTCAGGCTGGGGCGGTACCAGCGGACGTGGCCACAAGGGTCAAAAATCCCGATCCGGTAGTTCAATCCCGGCATGGTTTGAAGGTGGACAGATGCCGCTCGTTCGACGGCTTCCGAAGCGAGGACCGCGGCGAACCGGACACAAACGACTTGAGTACGATATCATTAACGTAGAAACCCTCAACATTTTTGAAGATGCAGCGGTTGTCAGTCCTGAGACCCTTCGCGAAGCGGGATTAATTAAACGGAAAAATGCCCTGATAAAGATACTCGGCGACGGTGAACTCGAAAAACAGTTGAAAGTCCAAGCCCATCGTTTCTCAAAATCTGCGGTCCAGAAAATCGAATCCAAAGGCGGCACAACCGAGGTCCTCGGGATGCATGCGAATACTAACGATCCTGCTTAAGTATCCGCAGGTGAGGAGGAAAAAGAATAAGTGATTAAGGCATTTCAAAACGCTTTTAAAATACCAGAATTGCGGAAGCGCATCATTTTTACAGCGTTGCTCTTGATTGTTTACCGCCTTGGTGCCCACATTACGCTTCCGGGTATTGACGACCAAGCCCTCGAAGCTTTCTTTCAACAACTCATGGAGCGTGGTGGGAATGTCATTGGATTCATTGATCTGTTTTCTGGCGGTGCGTTTAGTCAGATGACTATTTTCGCGCTCGGTATACAACCGTATATCAGTGCCTCCATTATTATGCAGCTCCTCGCTGTCATTGTGCCTTCATTGGAGAAACTCTCCAAAGAACCAGATGGCAGGAAGAAAATTACGCAGTATACCCGATACGGCACAGTTGCTCTCAGTATCATTCAAGGTATAACAATCAGCATCGTCTTGCGGAATCCAGAAAATATAACTGGACAGGCAGGCGAAATCGTGAGAAACCCCAACCTCTGGTGGCATTTCCTTGTCGTTATAACACTCACTGCCGGAACCTCCTTTGTTATGTGGTTGGGTGAACAGATTACAGAGCGCGGTATTGGACAAGGTATTTCGTTAATTATCACAGTTGGCATTGTTGCTGGATTGCCTGGGGGTGTCACAACCGTTTTCAACAATCTCGTGACAAGACCTGAGTTCGGAATTTTACAACTCGCCCTTTTAGTTGCACTTGTTGTTGTTGCCGTTATGGGAACTGTGTTCATCACACTCTCTGTTCGGAAGATTCCGGTGCAATACGGCAGGCAGATTCGCGGACGTAGAGTGATTGGCGGACAATCAACACATCTGCCGCTACGCGTTAACGCCGCAGGTATGATTCCTATCATCTTTGCTGTAACGCTAATCCAGTTCCCGCCGACTGTCCTTGGTTTTCTACCACGGGACTGGGGATGGGTAACTGGCGTAGAAACCCTCATCGCTCCAGGGACACCGTTGTACCTCACCGTTTACGCGTTGTTAATTATTGGTTTCACCTATTTCTATACAGCTGTGCAAATCAATCCAATTCAAATGGCAGAGGATTTACAGAAATACGGCGGTTTTATTCCCGGTATACGAGCAGGTAAACAGACTGCGGATTACATCAACACTACACTTACACGCATCACACTTCCAGGCGCAGTATTCCTTGCTGCCATTGCTGTAATCCCGATTATCATCACGAGCCAACTCAATGTCGGAAACATGGTAGAAGGTGCCTCTATTCTGATCGTTGTAGGGGTCGTGTTAGATACAATGTCACAAATCGAATCCTATTTAACCGTCCGCCATTACGAAGGATTCTTGAAAGATCGAAAACTCAAAGGCAGGCGACGTTAAGTGCTTTCACCTGAAAGAGGACCCTATGAAAGTCAGACCTTCTGTTAAAAAGATGTGTAACCAGTGTAAAATTATTAAACGAAAAGGGATAGTCCGCGTCATTTGTCCTTCAAATCCGAAGCACAAACAACGCCAAGGCTAATCCGTACAGATATTGCACGGCCCTGGGCTGCTTCAAAGGAATTCCTTTGAAGTTCTCCAGCGGAGAGCCATGTCTATAGACGGAAAAATGGAGGAAACCCATGGCAAGGATCGCAGGGGTTGATTTACCCCGAAACAAACGGGTGGATATTGCCTTGACGGCAATTTATGGCATTGGTCGTCACACCGCAGAGCAAATTGTCATTGATCTGGATCTCGATCCGGAAAAAAAAGTTGACAACCTCGCCGAAAACGAGGTCAGCCAACTCCGAGATAAGATTCAAGAGTATAAGATTGAAGGTGATTTGCGCCGCGAAATCGACCAGAATATTAAACGGTTGATGGACATCAACAGTTATCGCGGTCTACGACATCGTCGGCAGTTACCTGTCCGCGGGCAGCGCACGAACACTAACGCACGTACCCGTAAAGGAAAAGCTCGAACCATCTCTGTCGGTAGAAAAGCCAAAGAGACAGCACGCAAAGGCGGTTAGTGCTTTATTCATTTTCAAATTATGGGGTCTGGTTTGTAGCAGGGAAACCATTCATGGTCTCCCGTTCCGGACCTGTTTTCGCGGCGAAGCAGTGCGATAATGCACGTCGCATGAATCAGAATCAACGGTATGAAGTGCTTATGCACTTCCCCGGGTATGAATGCCTTATGGCATTCCCCGGGGCGAGTATGCGCAAAATTGCACGACGACGAACTGCCCCTCAAATTCAAAGTTGACAAAGCACCAGTGAGAAATATTTTTCTTCTCAAAAACCGATAAATCTCACTGCGATGCATACTGAAGACTCATAAGAAAGGAGACCTCTTTTGCGTGGAAGAAGAAGAGAACGTAAGAACGTTCCCGAGGGTATAGCACATATACAAGCTACCTTCAACAACACAATTATTACGATCACAGACTTAAACGGCAACACTGTTGCTTGGGCGAACGCTGGTATGACTTTCACAGGCTCACGGAAGTCAACGCCTTTTGCTGCACAACAGACAGCGGAAGCATGCGCGCGTAGAGCAATGGATCACGGTATGAAACGTGTGGAGGTTAGAGTCAAAGGCCCCGGATCTGGACGAGAGTCTTCTATACGAGCACTCGCTGCAGCCGGACTCGACATTACCTTAATGAAGGACGTAACTCCTATCCCACACAATGGATGTCGTCCGCCTAAGAGGCGACGGGTTTAAATTGACCTGAAACTCGCCTCCGATACAAGACTTAAAAGCACAAGTTACAGGTCAAATTCACCTACAAGGAGAGGGAATGAGTAGATACTTAGATTCAGTCTGTAAATTATGTCGGCGGGAAGGCGAAAAACTCTTTCTGAAAGGGAGTCGATGCAACGGGCCTAAATGTTCTTTTGAACGTCGCAGCTACCCGCCTGGCGAACACGGTCAGACCCCACCACGCAGAAGTCGCGGGGACAATTTCCGACGACAGTTGCGTGCAAAGCAGAAAGTCAAACGCACTTACGGTGTTTTTGAAAAGCAATTCCGGAACTATTACGTCAAAGCAGCGCGCCAAACAGGTATCGCTGGCGAGAATTTAATTAGTTTCCTTGAACGTAGATTAGATAACGTCGTTTACCGACTCGGGTTCGCAACCTCCCGAAATCAGGCGCGTCAACTCGTGAAGCATAACCACTTCACTGTCAACGGCAAGCGGGTTAATATCCCATCTTATATCGTGAAAGTTGGCGATGTCATCACACCTCGCGAACGGAGCCGGAATCTTGCGACTATCCAAGAGGCATTAGAATACTCACAACATCGCGGCGCACCTGAGTGGCTGGAAATTGATACGGACAAAGCAGAAGGGCGTGTTCAAGGAACACCGGTGGTAGAGCAAATCGCTGTTGACCTTGAAACACAACTCATCATTGAACTTTACTCCCGATAGACACATCCCCTATACCTGTGCGTTATCGAATACCGAGTGGCTCATTGACATGTAGGCAATGCTATGGCACACCTACATATAATTAAGAGCAAACGGAAATCTACCACACACGACGGCATCAGGGGATGTCAAAAAATACAATACAGACACAAAATTAAGAGTCCGTGTGCCCTACAATAGCCACTACTACTCAGTTTGTCCGTATTTTAACACTTATTTTAATCTTACAGGAGGAAATCGATGATAAGGTCCGATCTAGAAATGCCCGAGCGGCTAAAAACGGATACAGATTCCTTACGCCCTGATTATGCAAAGTACACCGCTGAACCTTTTGAGCGCGGATTCGGAACGACCCTCGGCATTTCACTACGCCGCGTCCTCCTTTCCTCAATTAAAGGCGCGGCGATTACAGCCGTTCAAATTGAGCAAGTAAAGCATGAATACGCTACGATTCCTGGTGTCGTGGAAGATGTCGTTCAGATTATTCTCAATCTTAAAGAGATCCGGCTAAGTATCGCAACCGACGAACAGATGAAACTTACATTGAAAGCGGAAGGATCAGGCGAAGTTACAGCCGCTGACATTCGTTCTAACTCACTCGTTGAGATTATAAACCCTGACCAGCATATCGCGACACTCGATGAATGCGAAGGATTGGACATAGAGATTCGTGCACAAACAGGTAGAGGATACTCACTCGCCGAAGAGCACAGAACTATAGAACACGAGATCGGGTTGATTCCTGTCGATGCAAAGTTCTCACCTGTTGAGAAAGTGAACTTCTGGATAGAAGAAACCCGCGTTGGCGATATGACCAATTTCGATAAACTCAACCTCGAAGTCTGGACAGATGCAACCATCACGGCAAAGGAAGCGGTCACACGCGCTGCTAATATTCTGCTGCAACAACTCGAGATCTTCACAGAATTCGATGAAAGCTACGTTGAACTGGAACCTGAGATCGATGAGGCAAAACTCCGGCGTAATCGCTACCTCGCCAAGCCCGTCTCTGAACTTGAACTCTCGGTCCGAGCCAGTAATTGTCTGGAAACGGCAAATATCAAAACTATACGAGAACTCGTCACAAAAGAGGAAAAGGATATGTTGGAATACAAGAATTTTGGGCGAACATCGCTGAATGAAATCAAAGAGCAACTCGCCAACATGGGACTTGCCCTCGGAATGAATTTGGACGACTTAGACGACGCGGAAATCGGTGAAGAAGATATGTTGCAAGCCCCTTTGCAACCCCCTGTATAATTTTCACGACAACGCGTAAATGGAGGAAGACGATGCGTCACAGGAAACGCGGACGGAAATTAGGACGAACGACAAGCCATCGAAAAGCACTTTTCCGCAACCAAGCCACCGCGCTATTTGAACACGAACAAATTCGGACGACATTACCAAAGTGTAAAGAACTTCGGCGTGTCGCTGAAAAGTTGATTACGCTCGCCAAACGCGGCGACTTACCCGCGCGCCGACAAGCCGCAAAAATGCTCTATGGGGCTAATCTGCATTATACCCCCAGAAGAGGAGAAGAAGTGAGTAGCCTCGACAAACACGCTATCCTACGCAAACTGTTCGATGACATCGGACCTCGGTATCAAGACCGAAGCGGCGGATATACGCGTATCATACGAGGTGAACTCCGAAAAGGCGATGGGGCACAGATGGGCTACATTCAACTGGTTTAATGGCAGTCGGAAACCATCAGCAGTCAGTAAAATGCACGGGCGGAGGTAAAACTCCGCCCGTTCTGCTTAAACCATTTAAACCATAGTTCGATACAAAGATACCGCCATCGCCTATTGACCGCCAATAGTTACCAAGAATGGAAACCATCCACCTACTGACAGTGAGCGCAGCGAACGCCCCGAGTGCCAACTGCTGATAACTATTAAAACCGATACGCAGCGGATACAAACACCCGATGTGCAAGCTGTTCCGTGGTCACTTCATTCCTACTCCGCTGCCAAGTTCCCAACATATACCCCACATCAAATTTTAGCGAATCTTCAAAGATTTTCCCGATACCGCCTGTTAAGAAATCGCGGGCATTCTCAACCTCAGCATCGGTAAACGGAATTGTATCCCGAAAATACCCCAAACGGATATATGTATCAATAGTAGGTACCCTATATTCGACACCAAGACGTGCCTGAAGCGTTGTGGCATAGAACTCTTCAAAATTATCCTGCGAAATGTCATCCGCTGGGGCTGGATCGTAGCGGGTTTGCGTCCAATCTGTGAGTTGGACATCACCTGCGAAAATCAATTGCTCGTTAAATAATTTCACCGCAATTCCGGTTCCAATTTCAAAGGGTCTCTCAATATCAAATGCTTGCGCCCCACTTACAGAATCGGACATCTCTTCTCCGTCGTCATAAACTGCCCGAGTCGATTGATACCAGAGTTCATCAACTCCCAATTCAACAGGTGCGACCAAGGTTAAACCGACACTCACAGCATCCGTCAAATGCGCCAGAAGCCCTATCCGAGCACCTAAACCTGAGTACTCCCGATCGATTTCGTCATCGTATCTGAAACGCGATAATTCGCTATCCACCTGCAACAGATCCGTCGCTGTCGTATCCAACTCATTCAAACTCTTACCTTGCCAGAAGTCCAACGACCCTCCAATGAGAACGCGTTTTGAAACATAGACGCTCGTGCCAAAGCTCCAAATCCTAATACCACCACTGTTCACGTCAGTCTCGTCAACAGCCAATCCACTGAATTCAGTGTCAGAACTCGGATCAATTCCTTGAATTGCAGTCTGATAGTCAAAGTTCTGTGGACGATTGTAGCCGAAAGCGACTGCCCAACCTCCCTGCCTCGCATGGAATGGATACACAAAACCGATCGAATTCGGACGCATCTGTGAGCGGCTCGTCCCTGTTATCTCATCACCGGTGAAATACGCATCCGTACTCGCTGTGTTATGCGAAAAACTACTAAACAACTCAAACTTTTGGATCTGCGCCATACCTGCCGGATTCCAATAAAGCGCGGTAAAATCATCAGCAATGGCAAGCGAGGCACCCCCCATTCCCATCGTCCGAGCACCAACCCCGAACGTATTTCCGATCGCCATCTCTTCTACTTGCGCTATACCGACAGTTGTCCAAAACAGTGCCGCAAATAAGAAAATCAAGCTCGTATAGATCGTTCGTTTCATTGTTCCGATTCCTCCATTTTTAAATTTTTCCTTGCGGTTTGTTTACTTTCCGTTTCGATTTCTTATGCGTCGCTGTGGTCGTTCCGATCTTGACTTCGGTGAAGTCACACTCCGTGAACTCCGAGAACGCCGGTTTTCAGATCGCAGGTTGCGTCTGTCGTAAGTCCGCCGTGAGAGGGGTACATACCGGCTCCTACCGTAATACCGTCGATAGACGTTCGTATACGGATAATATCCCCTATAGTAGCGGTAGTAGGGCGAGTAGCCGTAATATCCGTATCCGTAAAACCAAGGGTGTGAATAATATGGCATAACAGGCAGATAATAACCATACGGATATGGTGCGTAAACTCCCGAATAGGTGTCGTAGTGCCTGTGTGGATACACGTATGTCTCACGACGGGTATACTTCCGTCGTCCATAATAGCCTCCCGACTCCTCAGTATCGGTATACTCTGATTCCAATTCTTCCGACTCTACTTCAGCGTGCTCCTCCGTTTTATCTTCCTCCAAAACCGTCCGGTATTTCCCATCAAAATCCGAAGATGCACCTTCAATATAGGTTGGCAAGCTACGCCCTTGATAACCGAGTTGTGTATAACATCCGGCAAATGCTACCATTGCCAAAAGCGAGAGTAGTACGAAAGTTCCCTGCAACTTCATGTCCCTTCCTCCTTTGGATTTATCCGTCAGTCCTGACCATTATAACATATTATACGAGATACCTCTAAAAAAAGTTTACATCTGGTCCTCAATTGATCCTCAGCTGCAGTTTGAAAAGGTATGAAATTTAGAGAACGATCCCACAAAAGGTATTGTCCATTTCATGCACTGGCGTTTGATATTTTAATTGACTCCATCGCGGGTCCATGCTAAACTGAGGCTATGAGAGTTTTTATCCAAATCGGACACGGCATCGTCGGTGCCGCTGTTATCTCAGGTTTATGTATATGGCAGGCAGGCAGTTTCGGTGAAGCGAGACACACTATCAGCATCATCGGTGCGATCGCCATCGTCATTGCCAGTCTGTACCTCCTGCGGAGCCGCTGGATTCGGTGGGGCAATCGGCAGATATGGCTCAGATACCATCAACGGCTCGCTTCGTTAGGGTTGTGCTTGGTGCTACTGCATTCTGCGTTTCAACCGCTGGCGTGGCACTCATGGCTTACCTTTTTGCTCGCTTTGTCGAATTTAGGTACTGGTATCGCCGTGAGCCTGACATCTCGTGGGGCGCGCCGGATTTTGCTCCGATGTCATCTCATCCTTGCACCGATTCTACTCGTCAGCATCGTATTCCACGGACAAAAAAAACTGGAGCATGACGAATTCTTACCGCTCACGGAAGCTCACGATGTGCCTTGCGCAAGATGCCATACCCCCGAACGCCTTCTGTTCCATGTCAGTACAACTTTTCCTGAAGAACTGGACACATCAGACACTGTTCCAGAGGATTTGCACTGGTGGTTCTTACAAAATGAAAGCAGAGTCCCCACAACTGCTGCTATCTCAGTCAAGGAACCCGGAAACGCTTGGACAGTCACCGACCCGAAAAATAAACGCACCTATCACATCAGGAAAGTCACAGATCAAATCGCCATCTACGCCGATTTCGATTACGGGAGTTACACCTGTATCAAATGCCACGTGCATAACACGGAAGAAATTCAGTTAGTGCATGAGTTGCACGGTGTCACCGAAGCCCATAGGTGCTTCGTCTGCCACCAGACCGAAATTGACGGCATAACTTACGGACGACAACGCTTCGATTGGGAATATGCGCCGCACCGGTAGATTAACAACAAACGGCTTGAGCACAAGAAAATCCTGTGCACAAGCCGTTTGTTACTTAGCCCGTAGTAGGGCATTGATCGCCGCTCTAAAACCCGTCAATGCCTAAAAAATCTTACCGTCGCGCTTTAAGGCTACCCCAAGTAGTGGCGAGTTTATCTGCCGGTTCCACCGATAGAAATTCTCCGTCCATGACTTCTTTAATTTCATCTTCCGATAACGCGCGAGCGAACATATAGAATTCGTCCATCAACCCATCAAACCACCGGCTGTTCTTATGGTGTCCGATTTCGGCTTGGACTCCCCAATTGTCGGAGAGTTCGCCGTTACCTTTCGCCTCATGCGTCACTTTCCCATCAATGTATGTTTTCGCCTCACCGCTCTTGCTATCGTAAGTACCGGTGAAATGCACCCATTTTCCGTCTTTGATAATGGGACCGGGATTGATGTTGAAGACTTCTTGTTCGGCACCATTTCGATGAAAGAATCTGAATCCGGCTGGGCGGATTTCGACGTGGTAGAGACCACTTGCGTGATCTGTCCCAATTGAGTCGAAAATGCTCTGCGGATCCGGTGAACCGTTATGATTAACCCAAACCGCAATGGTGAGTCCTTCACGAGGGACATTTTCAAATTCAGGTCCGTTCATATCTATCCACGATTGATCCTCCAAGACGATAGCTTTGTCAATGACCCCATCGTCTCTTCTCGATTTCCCTTCGATTGTCCCATCGTTGCCGTAAATGGAACCGTCTTTGAGGGTGTCACCATCTGCATCGAAATTATAGTACACGGACAAAGTTGGATCGCTGAGGTCTGCTTCAGTCGAAACCGTCGCGATTAGCATTAGTACCACAACCGCGAAACATACTTGAAATAGATGTGGCGCAGCGAGCGGGTCTCTAACACGCAGACGTAATACATTGTAAAACATTTTATTCTCCTTAAAGCTTGTGCAACGCCTTGAATAGCATTGCGATTCGCGTAAAATCATATTGTATATTTTCGACACTATTATACCAGTGATAGCACCCGAAATCAAGACAAAATTTATGAAATAGCCAGGGTCATTTAGTTTTACATATTTACTTTATATGCGTGAACATTTTCCGCTGTAGGAACGAACTGTGCTCGCGATATTGCGCGAAATCCTAAACATCTGTGGACGAAAACCAAGATCAGAACCGAAAACTAAATAGTCCTGTGAAATAGCCAGAGGGGTTCAGTTTTAAGAGTTATCCATGGATGAGGTTAACTGCGAGTTTAGGAGTGTCAGCGAAGTGTCGTAGCGTTTTCGAGATTTTTGTGTATCCTGCGAATCGTAGGACGGAAATGGC
>Ga0209022_1000106_pt1 | contig 111831 bp, 96 predicted proteins | sample PinacodermPK_FD_187300 | JGI IMG/M metagenome (GOLD analysis project Ga0209022, IMG submission 187300) | Host-associated microbial community of the marine sponge Aplysina aerophoba from Gulf of Piran - sponge pinacoderm, lysed by proteinase... | ecosystem: Host-associated > Porifera > Sponge >... | reverse complement strand
CTTCAATAAGCTCCCGTGTCAACAGAGTGTGGAGGCTGCGATCAAACTCATCAATAACGTACACTTTCTTTAAATGGAGCGACAAAACATCTAGAAATGCCGGTAGCAGGTCAATCATCCTCTGTGTGCCATCCGATTCCTTTTGGATATCAAATTTGGCCTCAGTTCCATCGCTTCTTGGATGAAATGTGACCAGTTTTTTCGTGACCAATTCACCAGATTTCTGTGTAATGATAAAGCGTTCATTTAGCGAACTAACGAGACGGATGGTCGTGCCTTCTTTAATTTCTTCCTTTATTTTTCTTTTTAATATTTCCGGTATTGGAATGTTTTCAAATGGAAATTCCTCTCCTCCCAGATGGGAAATTCCAGTATCCAGATTTGTCATTATCTCATTCAGGGTGCTAAATGGAGGATGGTCTTCATCAAGAGAATGTTCAAAGGATGCAAATCTCGAATCTGGAGCTATCAGCACAAGCGTGTCCTTGAACCAATCATAAACGGGCCGGAAAGTATCAATCTGTTGGGAAATCGAATTTGTTAGGAACAACTGATTACTGCGAGTTCCTTTATATGCAAAAAGCAGGTGCTGGTCGTCTTTAAGGCTTGGGTCAAAATTCGGTTTATCTCCCTGCCGATCATATAAAGTTTTTTCGCTTGTGCTAGTTATTTTAACTAGCTTTTCCTCTAAAACCCTCTTCCGGGTGACAGCAAAACTGAATTCATAAATGATATCATCAATCAATAATTCCAGTTTGAAGCGAGAGGGTTTACCAACGGTGTTGTCATCTAGTTGGAATGTATCAACAGGAATATAGCTATCTGGACCGACACCTCTCACCACTAGTTGTTTAACAAAATTCAACGCCTTAAAAAAATTGGTCTTTCCTGATGCATTGCCTCCGTAAATTGCGGCAATCGGCACAATTCTGGTCTGATATTTTGTAATCTTGGGTACTCTTTCTCCATGTTGCCTTTCTTTGCTGGCAACCATTGAAAAAGAGACCGAATCCCGAAAGGACATCCAGTTTTCAATAGAAAAACTTATTATCATCGTACAGCCTTTTTATGAGAATTCTGCTCATTATACAAAGTTTATTATAAACAATCCTTAAAGTTTTAGTTTCGCCAACTCCCAATTCGTGTGGATTCTTATGAATTCTCACGAGGTTTCAGCTAATTGTATCCTATCAATAAAATAAAGACGGGATGATAGGTGTTCTATTGTGGGCCACGCAATTTACCAGATTACGGCTGGAATACCTCTCAGCACGTGATTAATTCCCTTTTCGTCACTGGTTCACAATTTAACATAATGAACTCAAGCGGCTGTATTTGCTGGGAAGTATGCTATTCCTGCATCATGATGCATCTCAAGATAAGCTTATTGGCATGAACAAGAAGCGGATTAAATTTCCCAGACTCTCTTGTTGATAAAATTTCAATTCGGGGGAGAATAACTTACACTTTTAACTGATATCAAACTCGTCCAAAAAAATAATAAATTCATGTCTAATCCTCTAAAATTTGATATTTCTTCATTCAAATCAGGACTATCAACCATACCTTGGATTGAGATGGAAAAGCATGTATCCTTGAGCTTAAGGGGGCGGATTACAACTGGAAGCAGATGGAATGGTGGGCATTCTATTTTGAGTATAAGAGTAAAAAAGCAACTTAAACATATAGAAAATGTATCAATTCCCGGGGAGAGGTTTGAGCAGGTTGAGTTTGATTTGAAAACTACGATAAATTGATCTAATCTGGGATTTACAGTCCCTAATGATTTGACTCGTAAAATTTCAAAATATACTAACGTGCTGGCAAAATTAACTCTCCTGCTTCTGAGGTAGAATTAAACCGTTACTCGCAGTCAAGCAATTATTTTGGTTGAGGTCACCCCGACACTCACAGCTTAGATGCTTTCAACCGCAGCGTAAATTGAAACATCACTGAAATCCATTAAAATCTGCAATTGGATTCGTTTCAGATCAAACTGTTCAAATGAACAAGTGCATCCCAACCTAAACAGATCGTGTGTCGAATTAAAAGAATCAGGCGAATGGTGGAAGGGTTACAGGACGAAGCCAGAAGGAACAAGACCCCCTAGTGAAAGGGGTAGTCTTTGTAAAATTGGTGGAGCCAAGGGGAGTCGAACCCCTGACCTCTTGAATGCCATTCAAGCGCTCTCCCAACTGAGCTATGGCCCCAAATTAGTAACCCGCAATAAGTATAAACCGTAACTTAATTATTCAACACATCAGCGACAATTCAACACGTTTTTTCCTATACAATTTGCTTGTATGTGAGAAATAGCATCAATGCGATAGCAACTGACTAAGAAACTTCTTTGCACGATTGGTTTTAGGAGATTCAAAAAATTCTACAGGAGTACTGATTTCGACAATTTCGGCATCATCCATAAACACCACCCGGTCGGCAACTTGCCGAGCAAACCCCATTTCATGGGTCACACATATCATCGTCATTCCATCACCAGTCAACTCAACTATCACATCAAGCACTCCCGAAATCATCTCTGGATCTAGGGCTGAGGTCGGTTCGTCAAAAAGCATGATTTTAGGTTTCATACAAAGTGCCCTTGCTATTGCAACTCTTTGCTGTTGCCCGCCCGAAAGTTGAGAAGGATACTTGAAGGCCTGCTCGGCAATGCGAACTCGCTTGAGATACTGCATAGCCAAATCCTGAGCATCAGACTTTGAAAGACCGCGATTGCGAATTGGCCCGATGGTTAAATTATCAATGACCTTGAGGTGAGGAAATAGGTTGAAGCTTTGAAATACCATCCCGACATCACGGCGAATCTCCTCAATCCTTCGCATTCCTGGTTTAACTTCAACTCCGTTGACCATGATTGTTCCAAGTTCATGTTGTTCCAACTGGTTAAGGCACCTAATAAGGGTTGACTTACCCGAACCTGAAGGTCCACAAATCACAACCTTTTCCCCATGAGTAACAGTTAAATTAATGTTGAATAGGGCACAGAATTTATCAAACCATTTACACAAGCCCTTGATTTCAACTATGGGATTAGCTTGGCGACTAGCCAAAGCATTATTCGATTCAACTGTATTCACTGATTTTTCACCAAGAATAAAATATCATTGTTTGGAACGAGCACTTCGTTGTTCCAGATAGCCAAAAAAATAGGCGAAACTATAACATAAGAAAAAATACATCAATCCGACCAATATCCACGTCTCAAAAACCCTCGTGGTTGTGGCCGCGACCTCTATCGCCATAAAAGTCAGCTCTTGAATTGAGATCAATGATACAATGGCAGAATCCTTAATCAGCGTTATAAATTGACCTGCTAACGGAGGCAGCGTTTTACGAATAGCTTGCGGTATGATAATATCGCGCAAAACATTAATATGTGATAACCCAATAGCACGAGCGGCTTCCCATTGTCCCTTAACGATAGATTGAATTCCTGCCCGCACAATTTCAGTTATGTATGCACCTTCAAATATGGCAAGGCACACGACACCGGCAATAAAATTTTCAAATAATTTGGGGTTGCCAAATAGAATATAAAATAAGCTGCTACTAGCGAACGGGCTTTCAGAATTAATAGCGTTTAACCCAATGAGGGGAAACAATTGACTAGAGATAAAAAAGTAAAAAATAAAGATGAATACAATCGGAGGAATGTTTCGAATTAACTCAACATAAGCTCGACTAATTATCCTAAGGGCAAGCGAATTACATTGCCGCCAATACCCCATGACACCGCCAATTATGGACGCCAAAATTGTTGCCCAAATCGCCAATCGAATTGTTGTCAGAAGACCTTCTAACAAAATGTTTGGAATTAACCGCCCTGTGTCTTGGTCAACGCGAGCAATAAAACCAGCCACTCTGGACCAGTTCCAATCATAAACCAACACATCATTAACCCGCCACACCACGTAAACGACTAACGCTAGCACCAATCCGAATAAAGCAAAGTCAATAAGACTCAGCTTATTTGACCGGCGTTTTGGGGGCGGGGAATTTCGGTCCATTGTAGAGTGAACGGGCAATTGGTTACCCAATTGCCCTAGGAATTAAAAATCACTGCTCTATAGAAACCATATCTTTCCAGCCGGCCTGACTTTTGAACCAGTAATCATGTCGCTCTTGTAGCCATCCATCTGCCTCCCGAAGCAAAATCCAGTTTGAAAAGAAGTTCAGAGCATCAGGATCACCTTTTCTTAGAGCCATAGCTTCATTGCCTTTGGTTACTAGCTCACCATTTAAGGGAAGAAACAATTTGTCAGAATGACGTTCAACCCAGAAGGCAGGGGTTGGTGTAGAAGACATCGCGGCAGTGGCATTGCCGTTAACCACCTCCTGAAACGCCTGAGCATCATCATCAAATCGACGGATTTCAGCCTGCGGGAATAACTCAATTGAAGTGGTACACGGTGTTGCACCTCTGCGACAAGCAATGACAATATTCGGCGAATTAAAATCCTCTAATGTCATTGTATCCGTTGCCAGATCAACGTGAGCTATCATTTGCTGACCCGAGTTGGCATAAGGCCGAGTAAAGTTAACCGTGAGGTTTCGTTGTGGTGTTATTGACATTCCACCAATGATGACATCGAATTTTTTTGCGATAAGTGCTGGGATAATACCACTCCACTGCGTGGGAACAAACTCAATCTCAACCCCCATATCTTCGGCCAGTTGGGTGGCAACATCAACTTCAAAGCCAATGAGATTACCATCCTTATCGCGCATAGCCCAAGGTACAAAAGTAGACAGCCCTACTTTTAATACTCCGCGCTTTTGAATTTCGACAAGAATACTTTCTTCTTGAGCAAAACTGGCGCTTGAGCCAAGCCCAATTAGTGCTACAAACGTAGCGATAAAAATACTCTTAAGTGCTGTAATTACTTTCATAATTAAACTCCATTGTTGTTAATTTTTACTCTTTTCAAGCGATTTTTCGAACATTGAAACTCCTGTTGAAAGAGAAATGGTCAAGGCAAGATAAATGCCTGCAACCAAAAACCAAATTTCAAAAGCCATAAAGGTTTCTGAAATGATATTCATACCAGCCGTTGTTAATTCAGAGACGGCAATGACACTGACTATCGCCGAGTGTTTGACCAGCGAAATTAAAAGACCAGTGATTGGGGGCAGTATCAAGGGTAAAGCTTGGGGAATGACGATTCTAGAATACTTATCAAAGGGATTTAGTCCAATCGCATCACTTGCTTCATACTGCTCCCGTTGAACTCCTATAATTCCACCGCGAATAATTTCTGCGGCAAAAGCTCCTTCAAAGAACGATAAACATAAAACCGCTGCCCAAAAGCGGTCCACGCCAAAAATTGGTGCAATGACAAAATAAAATAAATAAAGTTGCACAAGGAGAGGGGTATTACGTATTGCTTCAAGATAAAACGTGGCAATCCACCGACCAGCAATTGAGTTTGAAAGCCGAGCAAAAGCGGTGACCAAACCTATTGAAGTCGCTAAAATAGCAGAAATTACAGTTAAGCGAATTGTTTCAATTAATCCTTTAACTAGCGGCCCAAAGACAATTGCACCATCGATCTCTTGGAAAATAAATTGTGGAATTCTGTACCATTGCCATTGGTACTCCATCGCTTGAGCTCCGCGATAAATTACCCAAGCAATAATTCCAAAAATGAGAATGACTTGAACGACCTGCAAACTTACACTGATTAATTCCCGTGAGTCGAACTGCCTAGGAGGGCGCTGTCTTGTGAGGGGAGATATTGTTGAAGTCATTATTTTATTGACATTTCAATAACCTAATCACCATAATCGGTGATAATGGCCATCCTGCGATGAAAAAAGTTTATAAGCTTCCAGCAATAAATAATAACTCTACCTTAAACTAAACTTAAACCCTTTCAAACCCAAATTCAACATTCGATTAATTTAAAGTTTGTACAATGAAGAGTATTCCATGCGTAAAACACTTTGAAACTGAGCCCGCATTTTAGAAATTTGTTAAATTCAATTACCCATTAGTGACCAGGCAAAAGCAGGTACAATCTTGAACTCAAACAATAGACATAATCACCATTTTCGTTCCAGTAATCATTTTTGGTCGGAGTGAGAGGATTTGAACCTCCGACCCCTGCCTCCCGAAGGCAGTGCTCTACCGGTCTGAGCTACACTCCGCTATATTAAATTCATCCAAGCAATCAGTAATGATTAACAAGCCAATATATTAAGCTCGTTGATGATAGCATCACCCATGATTGAAGTGGAAACCGGTTTTTTACCTTGTCCTTGGAATAAGTCCGGAGTTCGTATACCCTTGGCGAGTGTTTTCTGAACTGCTGTTTCAAGCATTGCGGCTTCAGTAGTGCAGTCTAAGGAGTATTTTAAGGCCATTGCGAACGACAAGATACAAGCTGATGGATTGGCTTTACCCTGACCAGTTATGTCAGGTGCTGAGCCATGAACAGGCTCATAAAGTGCTTTTGGGATACCCTTTTTTGAAGGCGACCCTAATGAAGCGGATGGAAGCATCCCAAGAGAACCTGTTAACATTGCAGCAGCATCAGATAAAATATCACCAAATAGATTATCCGTTACAATCACATCAAATTGTTTGGGAGCGCGAACTAGTTGCATCGCTCCAGCATCAGCATACATGTGACTGAGTTGGACCTCAGGATACTCTTCGTCATGCACATGCTGAACTTCTTCACGCCATAAAACCCCGGATTCCATAACATTGGCTTTTTCCATGGAACAGACATTATTATTTCGTTTTTTTGCCAATTCAAATGCCGCCCGTGCGACTCTTCTTATTTCATGGGTGGTGTATCTTTGGGTATTTATGCCAATTCTATTACCCTCTTCATCAACAGTAATTCCGCGAGGTTCACCAAAATAAACTCCCGAAGTGAGTTCTCTCACTATCATTATATCTAATCCAGCAATAAACTCTTTTTTGAGAGAAGAATAATCGGCGAGAGCGTCAAAACATTGAGCTGGACGAAGATTAGCAAAAAGGTCTAGTTCTTTTCTAAGTTTGAGCAATCCTCTTTCTGGTTTAATTTCAAATGGTAGCTCGTCGTATTTGGGAGCACCAACAGCTCCAAGTAAAATAAAGTCAGTGTTCTTGGCTTTTTCCAACGTATGATCATGCAATGGAGTTCCATGCTTATCATAAGAGGCCCCACCAACGAGATCTTCATCAATTTCAATCTGAACTTTCGTGTTCTGGGAAAACCAAGCAATTACTTTTTTGACTTCCCGCATTACCTCAGGCCCTATACCATCACCTGCCAACATGAGTGCTGAATATTTTGGCACCCTCAATCTCCTTTTTTTGATAAAAATAATTGTTCAATTCTTAGCAGAAACTTAGCCAAACATATATTGAATTTAACTATTCGCAAAAGAAAATCTAGGATCTTCAAGTTTATGTTCAAAGCGTCGCGGTGCTGTACCAGCTTGAAGCCAACAAATCAATGAATAAATTGAATAAATCGGTACTTGGGTAACTTTTCGAATATCTGCGGCGTAAGGGGCCATGTTAGTGCATTCAAGAACGATTGCGCCTATATTGTTGTTATTCCGTACGAGGTCTGCACTCGCATCAATATGTTCGGCACGACATTTTTCAAAATCCATTTCCGGCAAATCATCAAGAATTACTTTAGAAAATTCTCCTCCATCTGTTCCCCCAATAGGAGTGTCAATGGGGACTCCGGCACACCGAAGATGCTCTTCGGTCAGATGAGCTTTTGAGATAGTTAGAATTGCCGCCCGTAAATCTCCTCCGAGCATTGCATTAACCATGGGCACCTGTAATAGAGATGACGTTGCGACGGGAACACCTACGGCCGTCCTCACTTCATCCTGAATCAATGAAAGAAAACCACAATTAGTTGTCAGAGCATCAGCACCATGATCAATTAAATCCTTTGCGGCAAAAATAAACTTATCCAGTAACCCTTTGGCCTTGTGCCTGACAACCAAGTCCGGTGACGCTCCTTTTACAATCCGATATTGGACAGGGAATTGCCACGTCGTGGCATTAGCTATATCCCCTTTGATCCGAGGAAATTGGGTGTCAAGCATCATAATCCCAATTGTCGCCCCATAAATGTTTTTTCCACCATACTCCACAGTCATAATCTTCCCCCGATTTCTTATTACTTCATTGTGATTATCGCTAACTCAATTCATTTAGGTTAATTTAAATTCTATCAGAACGCGCAGCAGAATTGGTACGTTTTGGTAAGTTCGGCATTGTGCTGATTAAGGATAGAGGATAAAACAATTAAAATTTACCAAATCCGTTAGTATAATACTCTATTTGTTTGCAGATTAAATCAATGAGTTTCTAACAATGCAAATACTCAGACATACTTCAAATTAATTCTGGAAAGTACAAAATTGAATACTCGGGTAAAAGGTTCTGAAGCATTATTGCAGATGCTTGTTGCTTATGATGTGGAATTTATATTTGGATTATGTGGGGATACAACTCTTCCGTTCTATGATGCAATTTTCAGGCTTGATCACTCAATCCAACATATTCTAGTTCGTGATGAAAGAACTGCGGCCTACATGGCTGATGGTTATGCCCGAATTTCTGGTAAGCCGGGAGTGTGTGAAGGACCATCAGGCGGAGGAGCAACATATATCCTACCTGGACTCATCGAAGCGAACAATTCTTCTTCGGCCATTCTTGCCATTACAACAGATATATCCATAGCTTCATACGGAAAATTTCCTCTGACCGAAGTAGACCAAGAAGCTTTAATGCGACCTCTAACCAAATGGAACACTGTTATTAAGAGTGGCGATCATATCCCCCGAATGGTCCGTAAAGCATTTCGGATGATGACGTCCGGGAGACCAGGTTCTGTTCATTTGGGAATCCCCTATGACATCCAATACGAGGATGTTGACCGTAGAGATTTATGGGCTGACCCAAATCACAAAAAATTTCCAGCTTGGCGCGCTGGGGTTCAAGCACGTGATATTGAAAAAATTATAAGCAGTCTGTCGACCGCCAAAAAGCCCCTTATTGTCTGTGGCGGCGGTGTTGTTATTGCCCAAGCGATGGACGAGTTGAGAATTTTTGTTGAATTTTTTGACCTTCCATTGCTGACCTCTATTTCTGGACAAGGAAGCCTCGCCGATACCCACCCTTTATGTGGTGGCGTTGTTGGCTCAAATGGCGGGACACCTGAAACTTGGCAACTGATGGAAGAAGCTGATTTAGTTATTTTTCTGGGTTGTCGAGCAGGTTCGACTACCACATCAAGATGGCAGGCTCCTAACCATTCAACGCGTATTATACAAATTGATAGTGACCCTGAAGTGATTGGTGCCAACTATCAAACAGAAGTCGGTGTTTTAGCTGATTTGAAGATTGCCCTAGCAGAACTTAACCGACTATGCAGTGAAGAAAAAATTGAACACATTCAATTCGGTGGGCATGAAAAAGTCAAACACCTTAAGCTGAAAAAATTTGCTCGTTTTAACGCTATTGCGGATATGAATACCCAACCTATTCGTCCAGAATCAGTGATCAAATCTCTACAAAACGTTTGTCCCCAACACACCATCATTGTCTCTGACCCAGGCACTTCTTGCCCTTACATTTCGTCGTTTTTTCAATTTCCAAAGCCGGGGCGATATTTTATTACTAATCGAGCTCATGGTGCTCTCGGTTATTCACTTGGGGCGGCAATTGGTGCTTGGTTTGCGACAAATCAGAAAGAAATTATTGCCATTATGGGAGATGGATCCTTTGGCTTTTCTTGCGGGGAACTTGAGACCCTCAAAAGATATAATATCCCAATCACAATAATCGTTCTGTCTAATCAGAGCTTCGGATGGATTAAAGCAAGTCAGCACGATGACTATGCTCAACGATATCATAATGTTGATTTCAACCCGACCAATCATGCAGCAATAGCGTCTGATTATGGACTAAAATCATGGCAAGTTGAGCGATTAAATTGCTTGGACGAAACCTTCAGGCAAGCACTAAGTGCCAATGAACCCACGCTTGTTGACGTTCAATGCACTCCTTTAGAGTTAGCCAATGCCCCTGTTCAGAAGTGGATGGGATAATATGGCATTCTGTGATAGTCAACAGTCCCAACTAACAAAAGTGGTCGTGATTGGTGCCGGTATCGTTGGTGTTTCAACTGCCTTGTGGCTCCAAAGACTTGGTCTAGAAGTCATTCTCATTGATCAAGAAGAGCCCGGAGAAGGGACATCCTTTGGCAACGCTGGCGTTCTTGCAGCGAGTTCTGTCACCCCGGTGACAGCTCCTAAAATGATTCGCAAATTACCGCGGTATCTCTTTAATCCCAATTTCCCATTATTCCTTATCTGGCGTTATTTTCCTACTGTTCTTCCCTTTATCATTCGCTACTTGCTCAACGCCAATGATTCGGATACCCGACGTATTACGAACGGCCTCACACTCATTGTCAGAGACTCACTCCAACAACATATTGACCTTGCGAAAGGAACTCAGGCCGAGAAATGGTTGCAACAGTCACCCTATATCTATGCCTACCAATCTAGAGCACACTTTAACGAAGACCAATATGTTTGGTCCCTAAGGCGTGAGGCAGGGTTTGTTCCTGAAGAAATAGAGGGGGCCGATGTTCGGGAATTTATTCCACATTTCTCAAAAAAAATCCAATTTTTAGCCGTTCTTGAGGACCATGGATTTATTCTTAACCCCGGCAGCTACGTCAAAGATTTAGCGACAACCTTTATCGCGAGTGGAGGAAAATTTATCAAATCCAGGGTCACCAATTTGGCCATAGAAAAGGACCGAATACATGCCGTTGATACCGAATGTGGACGCATCAATTGTTCCCAAGCGGTAATCACAGCAGGAGTGTGGTCAAAATTCTTAACCTCAAAACTGAACCTCAAGATACCGATGGAATCAGAAAGAGGATATCATGTCGTTTATAAATCCCCATCGTGTCAACCATCTCATCCAATCATGATTGCCTCTGGAAAGTTTGTTATGACACCAATGGCGATGGGGCTAAGGTGTGCCGGTGTCATTGAATTTGGTGGCTTGACGGCACCGCCGGCCAAACGATGCTTGGCGTTTATCAACCAACAGGTCAAATCCGTTATTCCGGGCTTTTCGTGGCAAGATAAAACCGAGTGGTTGGGGCATCGTCCGGCACCTTGCGATAGTTTACCCTTTATCGGCGAAATACGAAACAGCGGGATCTTTGTCGGCTTTGGTCATCACCATATCGGCTTAACTTCAGGCCCCAAAACGGGTCGAATTCTAGCACGTCTAATCGCTAATGAAAGCGTTCCTATTAATCTGGAACCATTTGAACCATTGCGATTTTCAAAATAAATTGAACACATCAACTTTTTTAAGTATTGTGTTTTGAGAATTTTGTTTAAACAGAGGAGGAAAATCGTGTTAAGAAAATTTTACATCCTAATCGCAGGAATGGCGGGTTTAATTTTTTCAGCCAGTGTTTACGCAGCTGAAAAGTGGGATATGCCCATGGCCTATTCTGCGTCTAACTTTCATAGTCAAACAGGGGCCGAATTTGCCCAATGTGTGACCACCGGAACAGGTGGAGAAATTGAAATCGTCACTCACCCTGGAGGGTCTCTCTTCAGTGGTAATGATATAAAACGAGCAATTCAAACTGGACAAGTTCCTATTGGCGAACGGCTCTTATCCGCTCATCAAAATGAGAATGCTGTTTTTGGTTTTGACTCAATCCCATTCCTTGCCACTTCATTTGAAGACTCGGATGCACTTTGGGAAAGTGCTGAGCCCGCTCTGAAAAAAGTTCTTGCTGACCAAAATCTTCATCTCTTATATTCAGTACCATGGCCCCCACAGGGATTATACTTCAAGAAGGAAGTGAATTCTGCTGTCGATGTTGCCAACCTCAAATTCCGTTCCTACAACACTGCAACGGCACGAATTGCTGAACTTGCGGGAATGAATCCGGTTCAGATTGAAGCTGCAGAAATTTCTCAAGCATTTGCCACGGGTGTTGCCGAGTCAATGATTTCATCGGGTTCAACTGGATATGACCGAAAGGTTTGGGAAAGTTTAACGCATTTTTATGAAGTTGATGCTTGGCTCCCGCGCAATTATGTCATGGTCAATTCAGGCACTTGGGATAGCCTTGATATGGCGACCAGGAATGTCGTCAATGGATGTGCATCTATAGCTGAATATGCCGGCTACTGGCGATCTATTCATTACACCCAGTTCACTTTGGGTGAATTGGCAAAAAATGGAATGTTTGTTGGACCGGCAAGTGAACAGTTAAAAAGCGAACTCAATGAGTTCGGTGTCATCATGACAAATGAATGGATTGAACAAGCTGGTGAAGAGGGTCAAGGGATTATTGACCGCTTCTTGAGCAGATAATCCGTAATACTAATAGGGTTTGTCGTCAAGACAAACCCTATTGATTGGAATAATTAAATGCCTTCTGTCCAACAAATTGGATCGGCTTTAAGAACTAGCCTGGATCGACTTTACCTTCTTTGTGGGTATTTTGCAGCAGGATTTCTGATTATCATCTTGTTGCTCATCATCTTGCAGATGCTGGCCCGATGGATTGGTGAAATGGTTCCTGGCACCACCTATTACGCTGGCTATTGCATGGCTTCAGCTTCATTCTTTGCTTTTGCCTACGCCTTAAACTCGGGAAGCCATATTCGCGTGACCTTGTTTCTCAGCGCAATCGGGCGGTTTCGCCGATTTGGTGAAATCTGGTGTTTTGGCATTGGGACCCTACTCGCAACTTATATGAGCTATTATTCGATTAAAGCGACCTATTGGTCTTTCTTACTGAAAGATGTGTCGCAAGGATTGGATGCGACCCCAATTTGGATTCCCCAACTCAGTATGTCCATTGGCTCAGCGATTTTTGCAATCTCGCTTCTAGACAATTTTATCAGAGTACTTGTATTTGGAACCCACTTGGTGAAAGTTCAGTCAGTGGATTCGAATACAGACACACCTATTTCATAATGACCGAATTACATCTTACCCTCATTTTTCTTTTCATCCTGTTCACGCTCTTAGGTTCAGGCGTTTGGGTGGGTCTAGCCTTATTTGGTGTGGCTTTCGTCGGTTTGGAACTCTTTACCACCCGACCCGCCGGTGATGCCATGATCACAACTATATGGACGACCTCAAGCAGTTGGACGCTGACTGCTCTCCCGTTATTCATTTGGATGGGAGAAATTTTGTTTCGAACAAGACTGTCGGAAGACATGTTTCGTGGACTTGCTCCATGGATGGCTAAATTGCCTGGAGGATTGGTTCATACTAATGTTGTGGGATGTACAGTATTTGCGGCAGTCTCTGGCTCCTCCGCAGCCACTCTTACAACGATTGGGAAGATGTCAATCCCGGAATTACGAAGTCGGGGATATCCAGAATATATGATTATTGGAACTTTGGCTGGAGCTGCGACTTTGGGACTGATGATACCTCCTTCGCTCACTTTGATTGTTTATGGAGTTACAATTAACGAATCAATAACCAAACTCTTTCTTGCAGGAGTCGTTCCCGGTCTTGTTCTAGCCCTGATGTTTATGGGTTATGTAGTCGCTTGGTCGTTTATCAGAAAGAAGGAAGTCCCCAATCTCGGCGAAGGTTTAAAATTTTGGGATAAAGTCAAAGAGTCAAAATTTTTGATACCAGTTCTGTTGCTCGTTGTCGTTGTCATCGGCTCCATGTATCTCGGCTTTGCGACTGCCACTGAAGCGGCCGCATTTGGCGTGGTTGGGTCATTGGTCTTAGCCGCTAGCCAAGGTTCCTTAAATCGAAAGACCTTTTTTGATAGTCTCTTGGGGGCAACAAGAACGTCAACCATGATTGCCCTGATCCTTGGCGGCGCCGCGGCCTTATCTTTATCAATGGGCTTTACTGGTCTACCGCGTTCGCTTGCTGCTTGGATTGATTCGCTTAATTTATCGCCCTTTTCGCTCCTTGTGGCTTTGATGATTTTCTATATTATCTTGGGGTGTTTTTTGGATGGAATTTCATCGGTTGTTTTAACCATGGCAATTGTGGAAACGATGGTTCGACAGGCAGGTATAGATATTATTTGGTTTGGTATTTTTATCGTTGTTGTCGTTGAAATGGCACAGATTACTCCACCTATCGGATTCAACTTGTTTGTTATGCAAGGTATAACAGGACATGAAATGAACTATATCGCCAAAACAGCGATACCAATGTTTTTAATCATGGTCCTCATGGTATTTGTTTTGATTGCTTTTCCTGAGCTCGCAACATATCTTCCTGAGACTATGCGAGGACCTCGATAACTTCATACACCCCCTGAACGGAACCTCCCGCTGCTTATAGGCAGAATATTAGCACGAGTGATTCAAGCTTTTGCTAGATCAGAGCCAAGGCTTGGTGACCTCGTTTTGGACTTCATAATCATCAATGTATGAAATCTTCTTCATGGTCAACCCAATATCATCCAATCCTTCAAGCAAACATTTCTTTCGGAAACTATCAATTTCAAAGCCAAATTCCTTTTCATCTGAAAGGATTACTTTTTGATTTTCCAGATCAATGGTTAGTCTTTGGTTGGAGCTGGAGCCCTTCTTGGCAATTGCCATGAGTTCATTAACCTGATCTTCATTGAGAGTAATTGGTAGAAGCCCATTCTTGAAGCAATTGTTATAAAAAATATCGGCGATACTCGTTGAAATGATGCACTTAATTCCATAATCCAACAGTGCCCATGGAGCGTGTTCTCGTGATGAGCCACAACCAAAGTTATCTCCAGTTATGAGAATTTCTACATGTTTCCATTGCGGTTGATTAAGTACAAAATCTAAATTTTCTTGACCATTGATATCAAAGCGCATTTCATAAAAAAGGCTTGCACCTAACCCCGTTCTTTTTATGGTTTTCAGAAATTGCTTTGGAATAATCATATCGGTGTCAATATTCACCAATGGTAAGGGGGCAGCAATCCCAGAAAAACTTTCAAACTTTTTCATAAATCAATTCCTTATCAATCTTGTTCGTACCATTGTACTTATAATAATTCTCGTACATCGGTTAATCGACCTGTAACAGCTGCCGCGGCTGCCATTGCTGGACTGACCAGATGGGTTCGTCCACCCCGACCTTGACGGCCTTCAAAATTACGATTCGACGTTGAAGCACACCGTTCCTTTGGGGCCAATTGATCTGGATTCATGCCAAGGCACATTGAGCATCCTGCCATGCGCCATTCAAACCCAGCATCCACAAGTTGTTGAGCAATCCCTTCTTGTTCAGCCTGATGGCGTACTAACCCTGAGCCAGGAACAATCATCGCTCTTAATCCAGATTTTACTTTTCTGCCTTTTAATATTTTTGCGACTTCACGCAAATCTTCAATTCGCCCATTGGTACACGACCCAATAAATACTGTATCAACCTCAATATCAGTTAATTTAGTCCCAGGCCTGAGTCCCATATAGTCTAAACTACGCTTTACCGCCTCGGACTTAGGTCCTTCGAAATCTTCGGGGCGAGGAATGGCTTCACTAATGGGTAATACATCTTCTGGACTAGTTCCCCAAGTTACTACTGGAGCAATTTTACTAGCATCAATTGCCACAGTTTTGTCGTATTTTGCATCTGCATCACTGAATAGGGACTTCCAATAGTTAGTCGCCATTTCAAATTGACCGGCTTTAGGTGCGTAGGGGCGTGATTTCAGATATTCAAACGCTTTTTCATCGGGCCTGACCAAACCCGCTCGCGCTCCACCTTCAATTGCCATGTTACAAATTGTCATGCGACCTTCCATTGACAGATTTTCAATGACCGTCCCACAATATTCAATCACATGGCCAGTCGCTCCGGCCGTCCCAGTTTGGCCGATAATTGAGAGCGTCACATCTTTGGCAGTAACGCCTAGACCGAGTTGACCACTGACCTCAACCTTCATGTTTTTGGACTTCTTTTGCAGGAGCGTTTGTGTTGCGAGGACATGTTCGACTTCACTTGTACCAATCCCTTGAGCCAATGCTCCAAATGCACCATGAGTCGCGGTGTGACTGTCCCCACACACGACTGTCATTCCTGGTTGGGTTAACCCTTGCTCCGGACCAATAATATGCACGATACCTTGGCGAATATCACTCACATCAAAGTACTCAATACCAAAATCTTTAGCGTTTTTGGCCATTGCCTCGACTTGAATTCGACTCTCTTCGTTATCAATCCCACTGTCACGCCCGACATCAGTTGGAACATTATGGTCAACAACGGCTATAGTTTTTTGGGGGGACCGTACTTTTCGATTTGCCTGCCTTAAGCCCTCGAAAGCCTGGGGACTTGTAACTTCATGAACTAAATGCAGGTCAATGTACAATAGGCAGGTGCCATCTTCAGATTCATGGACAACGTGCTCATCCCAAATTTTGTCATAAAGGGTCCTAGATTCAGTCATTGAATAACTCGCTTTTTTGTGGTTTATGTTTACCGTCTGAATTAATGAATTGTTGCACTTTTAGAAGTTCAGAAATCTTCAAATAATATTTGTCACTCAAAATTCAAAATGACAGGCGGTGAATTTGTATAAATTGATATGCTATTGGATTATTTCAAAACGTGTTGATTGAAAGAAAAAACATCGCATTGATAAAACATTTCAACCTGAAAACATCAATTTTATTCTTAGTTCGCAGGTTGAAGTTGAAAAATTTCGGAAAAAACATAGAATCTTTCTTCATCCATATTAAAAATGAAAATCATATTAGTGGAGACTTTTAAGTTGAGAGCAGTTACGTCATTAATCATTACAATTATCTTTTTTTTACATCCGGCATTGAGCCAAGCAGCTTTATCAGGAATCGGGGAAGAAGGCGATTGGATTATCTTTAAAGAACTTGAAGAACCGGTTTTCTGTGGAATATTGGGGGTGCCGTCAAACAGTACTTATCTTCGCAATGGTCAAAAAGTCAATGTGGACAGAGGTACGCATCGACTATCAATTTCATTAAGAGGAGGAACCAACGGTCTTGTTTCTTTTGAGGCAGGTTTTCCAATAGACAATCAAAATAACGTTTTGATTACCATTGATGGTCGTAGTTTTAACCTCTATACCGACCCGAATGGCGAAGTTGAGGATTACGCTTGGCCCAATCATTTCGAAGAATTAAATATCATTAACGCTCTTAAAGCCGGTTCGCAAGCACAAATCACTTCAAATTCCCGTCGAGGCACAAAAGTTACCGATATCTTCTCCTTGAAAGGGGTAACCCGTGGTTTGCAAAGAGCAAAAGAAGCGTGTAGCAATTCCTAGAGTTGCCAACGAGGTTACCCAATGACACTCCGACAAAATGCAAAACTGAATCTGGTTGGGCTGACCCGCGGTCAGCTAGCCGAAGCCTTGATTTCGGTTGGGGTATCTAATGCAAAACTGAAAATGCGAATTGACCAGATCTGGAAATGGGTTTATATCAAGGGCATTAGAGACTTTCAAGAAATGACTAATTTAAGCAAGGATTTTCGCCAAACACTTAATGAGAATTTTATCCTTGACGTACCTAATTTAGTTTTCCGTCGGGTGAGTTCAGATGGAACGCGTAAGTACTTGTTTCGTGTTGAAGGAAATCATGAATTTGAAACCGTATATATTCCCGAAGAGGACCGCGGCACTCTTTGTATCTCATCACAAGTTGGTTGTACCCTAAATTGTACCTTTTGCCATACAGGAACACAAGCCTGGGTTCGTAATCTTTCTGCCACTGAAATTGTCGGTCAACTTATGTCGGTTAGAGATGACTTGGGTGAATGGCCTGGCTCTGGAGTCCAGACCAATTTGGAACAAAGGTTGATTTCTAATGTTGTTTTGATGGGGATGGGTGAACCACTTTATAATTTTGATAATGTTCGTGATGCCATGAAAATCGTGATGGATGGGGATGGGATTAGTTTATCTCGGCGGCGAATTACATTGTCAACTGCCGGTGTCGTTCCAGGTATTGAAAGAGCCGGTGAAGAGATCGGGTGCCGTTTAGCAATTTCTTTTCATGCGACAACTGATGAAGTTAGGGATAAAATCATACCGATTAATCGGAAGTGGAACATTGCCACCCTATTGGAGGCACTTCGAAATTATCGTCGCGTGACTAACTCTGACCGAATTACTTTTGAATATGTCATGTTGAAAGATTTAAACGACAGTGATGAAGATGCTTACAGGCTGGTTTCTCTGATCAAAAACATCCCCGCAAAAGTCAATCTAATTCCGTTTAATTCCTGGCCGGGGTCACAGTTTGAGCGTTCAACACCTGACCGCATTGCAAGTTTTGCCAATATCATATATAAGGCGGGTTACCCTTCACCAGTTCGCAAGCCAAGAGGCGAGGATATTATGGCCGCGTGTGGACAGTTAAAATCAGCATCGGAACGGGTCCGTAGACAATCACAAACAAACCCTATTCAGTCTTAAGTGGAAGATTAATGCATTGCTGAATCTTTTGGTCTTTTTTGTTATAGTGACTTAGTCATTACTATAGATTTCACTACTCATGATTCGATTTAACAAAATATTTATCGGCGGATTAATTACCCTTATTGGTTTGTTGCTTGTGGGATGCGATAATTACATCCAGAATAATATTAACACTGAAAATGTTAGTGTAACCAAGCTTGAAGTTAAAAAGTCTACACGGGAGTTGAAAATTTACAGTGGAGATAGAGTCTGGAGATCCATGAAGATTGAACTCGGTAGAAATCCACTTGGACATAAAACGCAAGAAGGCGATGGGAAAACACCCGAAGGACTTTACTATATTGATCGAAAAAACCCGCGAAGTTTATTTCATCTATCCCTTGGAATTTCTTATCCAAATACTGATGATATTGCCCAAGCACAATCAAGGGGAGTTAGTGCTGGAGGTGACATTATGATTCATGGTCAACCCAATCAAGGCCGTCGCTCTAAAAAACGAGATTGGACCGAAGGGTGTATAGCCGTAACCAATCGCGAAATGGAGTTGTTGTACCGTATTGTACCTGTTGGCACTCCAATTATCATCAAAAGCTAGTGATCCTTGAAATCAATTCTATAGATATTGGTACAAGAAAATCCCCAACTTATCCATTTGAATTGGGAATTGCAACGGCCTCTTCGGTTAATTCAGAGGGTTGGTTTTCAGGCGCAAGAGATTGTTTGTTTGAAGAGCCAACAAGAACAACCCACCATATGCGACCATCGGGATCTTGTTTCCAGCCAACTCCTAATTGGTCAGCATCGGGGTCAAGTAGATTCGCTCGCGTGGATTCGTCAACAGTCCAAGATTTAATGACATTTATCGGGGTTTCAAAAGACTCGGATATGTTCTCACCTAACAATGCTCCTTGATATCCAGCTCTTTTCACTCTGAAGTAAGGGGATGAGCGATCAGAGCCAAAATGCCAAGGCCTATTTTGGAGACTCATATCAAGAGCATGCGTAAATGCAGCCGCGTTTAGGGATGCGGAGTAATCTAAGTCGTTGAGTCCTGACTGACTGCGAAGAGTATTTACAGAAATTAAGAATAATGGAGGTATTTTTCTGGCTTCATTTTGATCAATCACATATAATGTGGATGCAGCTTCTTTTTCTACTGGTAAGTCACTCGTATCACTACACGCCACAAGGACGATTCCTGCGGCTAGCATTATCATACAATATTGGACACCCCTAATCAGAACACCGCTGCTGATAATTTCTGTTATTTTTCTTGCAAATATTTCCAATTTAACTCTCTAATTTTTTCAAAGTTGTTTGATTTTGTGATTTATTGTCAGCCCGTAATTATTTTTTGGAGTTGATTTTAATAGCAAAATGACCCACAGGATTAGGACAAATGCCGATCAAACAGATAAAGGAATTATATAGTTAAAGGAATGATTTTCCCAAACTATATTGATACCATGGGCTTGATAAACTTCTAGCTTTAATGACACAAAGGCTTGGAGGCGGAGATGCACCACCACGTGCCGCCAAAATTTTCAATATTGAAAGGAGTCAAGCTATGTTCTTCAATCAAAAACCTTCGTAGACCGACCTAAATTGGAACACCGTTTACGGTTCGGTGGAAGTCAAGCGTTCGTCCTAGGTCATCGGTGGCGACTGTCCGCTAAGGACACCGAAATGGGACTCATAAACGGGGAGCTGCAGAGACACGTGGTCGGCTTGATCTGGTTTGAAAGAGACACGATTGAGTGGGTCCGAGACGTCTGACCTGTTGTGCTATGAGGTGGGTTATGATGGATTGCGGTTCCGATTTCTTGATCACCAAGCTCCTGATATTGAAGGTGTCGTTTGAGATCCGGTCCGTCTCCAGTTTGCTCGCCGAGCCCAGAAGGTCACAACCGACCCGGTGGATGCCCTGCGTATGATTTTCGTGCCATGAAGGCTTGGCATTCTGGCGACAGCAATGCCGTGACGCGTGTGTTCCCTCGGTTACAAAGGGAGACCGGCAGCGACTGCTCCGTGAACGTGGTCGTGACGGTGGCGGAACGTCAACAGAGCCTCAATCGGACCAAGGGTATGGTGTATGGGCACGGCATCTTCAACCTTCAGCCGAAAGCCCGTGATTTAATTCCTCGGCTGAGTGTCACTCCAACTGGATATGGTGAATCTTTTCCGCATCATATTCTGGCTCAGATTGGTCGGCTCAAGGAAAGTCTGGGCGCGATGTTAATAGCGGTTGAAAATTCCCCTAAAAGTAACGGTTGAAAAAGGAACCAATTAATTTCTTAAAAGTTACTACTCAGGTAGTCTAAAACCCCTCTTGACTTCAGACATTTTTGCATTTTTTAATAAAAGTATTCCCCATTTTTTGGGCATTTATCTGCATTTCAATCGCCATTTTGAGATGTAGTGCCCTTTGAGGTCATTATTCTCCTTGATAAGCCCTAACACCATCCCCATTTACTCACACATGTTTATTCGACACAAAGACTCACGGAAGGACCAAAGTTCAGGTCGTTAAATCAGTCCGAACCGGCGCAAGAGTCCGACAACTCGTCCTCCGACACATTTGCACCGTTCGGAATGATAAGGAACGGGATGTCTTTAATGGCCTCGCACGGTCTTTCATGAATGATCTTCAAAAGGAAGCCAATGAACAAAACACCCTGTTCAATCTTGATGAATATACGAACCTCGTTGACCGGTCAAGCCATTCTGAAGACCATCCCGTCCTGACAATTTATCATCACAGAGTTAAGTGTGATAAATTGATAGCTTCTACCCGGCTCTAAAATACAACAAGTGCAATATGCTGCACTCTGGCTTGGTCAATGACGCTGATAAGGGAAGGTGGATCTTTTGTCTTTAGAAAGCATACGTATTGTATGTCGTAACGTGATTTAGTTACTGTTATTCCTGTATTTCAACATTGAAAGATCCCACTGCCCGACCATCTTCGAATGTCAGATCAACATAACCTGTTAACCCTTCCGGGGGATTGCTAGATGATCCTTTAGTCCAAGCTACTGCTCGCCAGTAACCCTCTTGTAGCCTTGTTGCATCGCGAATATTGGAAACATCAAATGCATTGTATCCATCAGCAGCGTTAACACTTAAACCAGCATCCCATTTTGATATGTCTGGAGGATTTGTTCCCTTGAAACGAAAGTCGTCAATATTCCCATTAATGTTCGCTGGTACTTCCACAGTATCAAAATCAGCTTGAAAGCTGATATTTGCCGTGAATTCATCGGCATAATCACCCATGTAGGCAAATCCCTCAGCATCACCATCGTAAACGGCATTGCCGGTCAAGGGTCTCCACGATTCTGTTGGATAACTATTGCTGTCTTGAGGAATATCGTACCAGACACTAAAAGCATCGCCACCGTCATCAGGATCTAATAGCCATGTTCCCCAATGTCTGTTCCTCCCTTCTACTGGGTCCGAGGCAGTGTTTTCCACTTCGGCTAATACATCTCCAGCTTTAAATTCCTTAATTGTTTCAAGAACACTACTCTGCGAACTCATCGGGGCCTCAACTCCTGACTGATGACCGCCTCCGCAGCCTACGAGTAGCAATACCCCCCCCCACCATGAGAGACAATATCTTCAAATAATTCATTTCTATTTCCTTCTATATCTGAATTAAAATAAATTAACTTTACATTATCCAAATCAGCGAAATTAAGTCAACACCACATTTGAAACAGATTGAACCTGTTCAATACCCTTTTAAGGGCACGTCTATTTATTCCAAATTAGAAAATACCTTAATGGAGATTTGTTGGTCTGAGTAGTGCCAATGTGGAGGCTAGGTGTGTGATTAGGCCTAGGAAACGATGGAAAAGGGTCAATTTTTACCTTTTGGGGGAAGATTATTGAATGAATGTGACCCAAAGGAGAAGAAATTATTCAGAATAATCATGATTTTTTCAAAGGCAAAAACAAGTGAATCCTGATTTTGGGATTTTATAGACGTGCCCTTAAATTAAAGGTTTGGAGGAAATTGTTAAACAACAATAATTTTGGTCCAAAAGAATTCCCTCAAACGGAGTTATTGAATGTTCACCAAATTTTTATAAACAATTTTAAGAATCAGCTATATTTATATTCACTAGGCAATGCCAAAGCAGTTGAAATCTTCCGCTTATTTATAATTATAATTTAATTCATATCAGTTTTATGAGATTCGAGCATTGATTTACTTTGAAATCAATGAGGTATTGGTGGGTATTGGAGGAATAAAATGGTCCGGATAAGCAGACGTAAATTCGGGTTTGGATTAATGTTTTCCGTTGCGAGTGCATCGGTATTAGCAAGCCCAGCAGTCGCTCAGACAGGTGTGCGACTTAGAAATATTTCAGGGTTTAGATATGCCCGCTGGCAGGATTATTTTGACAATATAAAACACGGCGCAATTTTGGTTGATGTAAATTTCAGAGCCTTAAATTATTGGTCTGAGGATGAATCAATCCACCGTCTGTTTCCAACAAGTGTCCCAATTAGTGAGGAATTAACTAGAACGGGACGAACAACAGTTATTGATAAGAAAGAAAATCCCACTTGGACACCAACTGCATCAATGCTTAGACGCAATCCTGATTGGCCGACTTTCATGCCCGCAGGACCAGAAAATCCAATGGGAACACACGCACTTTACCTTTCTTGGCCTGCATTCCGTATTCACGGAACTCATGATACACGAAAAATAGGACGCCGTTCATCGCAGGGTTGCTTTGGTCTTTATAACGAAGATATTGCCCAATTGTATGAATTGGCAAAAATTGGTACCCAAGTCGTCGTGTTATAAAAATTTCCTTTGCTTTTTTATAATTTTGTAATTTAACCTTGACTTTTATCATTAGTTTGATAATTCAATTTCAATTTCATAAATGTTGAAGGAGATTAAAATGAAAAAACTTGTTCTTCCTGTAATTTTTGCAGGTTTAGCATTTGGAGCATCTGCAGGTAGTTTAGACCAAGCCGATATGAGCGACGAAGGTAATGCAGAGATGGGTGAAGAAATGATGACTGAAGAAGTGGTCGTCGAAGAAGAAAGTACTGGAGGTGGATGGAATTGGACTGTCATCCTCATTATTGCTGCGCTAGCTGGATTGGCTCTGTAATTTTTAGTATTTCATCCGTACAATTGTAATTCAGTCCACTTGTCATGGATTGGATCATTTAGATTACAGCTTGGCTGCCATTAATTAGCCCCTTGTTGTAACCACACAAATTTTTGAGGCGACTCTGTATAGAGTCGCCCTTAAATTTATTTTTTTTGATTGGCTAATATTCATGTTTGCAGAGCATCCTACTAGCGGACTTGAAATAAAGATAATTGGTCCACTGCACCGTCTCTGGTGCTTCTTGTTCGGACCCATCTATTATCTGTCAAAAGGTTCTTGGAACTGGGCCCTTATCAGCTTCTTAACAGCCAACGGCCTGCTCATAGGATTCCCTATATGCAACAGAGCAATCCTCAAGTCGTACTATGAGAACACTGGATGGCGGGTCTACGAATAATGCGGTTAGTTCTGTCACACACCTGACAGAAGTTCTAATGCAGGCCCACTTTTTCTTGCCTTCCTACATTTTAACCCTAGAACGGCTCTGAAATAGGACTGACTCCTAGAATTAGCTCACCACTTTTAACCCCAAGTAATTTCAATTAGGGATAATTAATTTTCTTTTCTACTGAGATATTCGTCGGGTCCACAAAAAACAGCCGTGTGGTACAGAATTGCGATTGCATGCCGCAAAACACCCTTCGGAATTGTATTGTCAGTGCCTTCACCGCCAAGACTAAGTCTAGTGCTTGGTCAAGTCCAAGAATACAGTTTGTCCAACGATATTATTGAGATATTAGTGTATCTAGAACTTCTTGACTGCAAGGGGAGAGTGATGAGCTCAGACGTAACGCACACAACAGATGATCTCGGAGACGGTCATAAAAATGGAGATGACTACGTTGTGATACTGAATGGCAGCCATGTCAGATACAGTTTAATTTTACACCAATTGTAACGGTAAAAAGAGCCAGTTCATTTTTTAGAGAAAGTTGCAAGGCCGGGCTATTTCTACATTGGAAAAATCTAACCTGCAAAAAAAATGCGAAAAGCAGAAAATTCAATCATACTCACATTGAGGATATGATGATATTTAACTAGTTTATGCAATTCTCAGTTTTATTCCCTAATCAGTTCAGCAAAGCCTTGCATGTAGTCGGGGTATTTGAGTTTGTAACCAAGTTGTTTTTTTAACTTGGAATTGGAAACTCGCTTAGACTCTCCATAAAAACTGCGTGCCATTGGGCTTAATTCAGCATCTTCAAATTTAATTCCTTTTGGGGGGTTAATATTGAGAAGTTTTGCGGTGTAATCAACAATAAAATCCGGCCTTTCTGGAAAATCATCACAGATATTGAATATCCCTTTTGCTGAATCAGACTCAATTGATTTGATAACTGCACCGGCAATATCTTGAACATGAATGCGATTGAAAAACTGACCTTCTTTAATAATTTTTCGTTTTAAACGGTTCTTCATTTGGTGTACTGGACCTCTATTTGGACCATAAATTCCGGCCAAACGAAAAATACACAATCTCACATCTAGCTCTAGCGACAGACTAATCCATTTCTTTTCAGCATTAACTCTTGATTTACCTCTTTCCCCTGCAGGCTTAACAACTGTTTCTTCATTAACCCACCGACCTTGATGATCACCATAGACAGCGGTGGTTGAAAAATATCCTATCCACTTGACTGGCCAATGCCGACATTCAGGGAGACATTGAGTCAAGAATTCAGCAACAATATCTATACCATTAACGGGTGGAATTGAGATTAGCCAATGAGTCGCCCTAGCAAGTTCCTGTTTAATATTATCACCGGGCCAAATGACACCCTGACCGGGAATGTTTTTTATTTGCTCAAGTTTTTTACTAGACCGGGTTGTTCCAACAATACGCCAGTGTTGTGATTGAACCAATACCTTGGCAATTTCTTGAGAACTGTAGCCGAGGCCAAAACAGAACAACTGACCAGAATTTACTTTCACAATAACCTTTTTCTCATTTTAATTCGAGATTACATACTTGCTTACCCACAAGTGAAATTTTACTCACTATGGACTTCTCTTTTCAAGAAATTACACAAGTGTTTTTCTAACTGTAATGGCCACTCCATATCACAGACAAATTCGCCGATTTCTAATTCCAAAGTCCCTATGAAGAAATGGTGTATTGCCATTTACTTTTATGCTCTCCAACTTTTAAAGCATATACATTAATGGATTTATATAGGGATTTTAATGAGTCTCAAAAGACTGCTGAGTTCATATGTTGGACGTCAGGTTGATGGCATAGATACGAGGGCCAATGGTCATGCACCGCAATAATGCCGATATCGGCATTGTTGCGGGGTTCAACCATTAGCCAATAATTCATTTTCAGCCCAATGTGCCGCTTCACTTACTGCTTCGTTTTGACTATTTTTATGGATAACAACACTCTTGAGAAGTTGAGGATTGTCGGAGTTACCGATGGCGTACAGAACATTGCGAATAAAGCGATGATAACCGATACGAATTACTGGTCCACCACGAAACAAATCCTTGAACTGTGCTTCGCTTAAGCTGGCTAGGTCATTGAGTTTTGGTGATTTAAGTTCTGCTCGAGCTTGATATCTGATTTCAGTTGATTGCTGAGCAAACTTGTTCCAAGGACATATCTGAAGGCAATCATCACATCCAAAAATACGATTACCTAACTGTTTGCGGAATTGCTTAGGTATTGGACCTTTGTGTTCAATAGTAAAATATGAAATGCACTTTCGGGCATCCATTTGGTAGGGGGCTGGGAAAGCCCCTGTTGGGCAGATGTCAAGGCACTTTCGGCAACTTCCGCAGTGATCATTTTGGGCACGGTCTGGTTCAATTTCAATTGTTGTAAAAATAACACCGAGAAAAAACCAATTTCCTAACTTCCTACTGATCAGGTTGGTATGTTTTCCTTGCCAGCCGATTCCTGCTGCTTGTCCAAGAGGCTTTTCCATAACTGGAGCGGTGTCAACAAATACTTTAATTTCGGAATTGGGATGCTTTTGAATCAGCCATCTTCCGATTCGTTTCAACCTTTTTTTAATCAGACTATGGTAGTCCTTGTTTTGGGCATAGATTGCAATTGTCCCGCAATCTTTTTCTGCAAGGTTCTCTAATGAGTCAACTGGTTGGGCGTAGGAGTCGGCGAGGACTATGATTGATTTAGCAGCAGGCCACAGTTTTTCGGGGTTGCCTCTCCAGTTTGCTCGCTTGACCATCCAATCCATTGTCCCATGATAGCCATTAGACAGGTAACTTATTAAATTTTTGTTAGCATGGGGAATACTATCAGGGCGGCAAACTCCTATTGATTCGAAACCCTCCTTGAGAGCTAATCGTTGTAATTCTGACTTTAAGCTATTCAAAAATCTATCTGGGCATAATGTCGAGGTGGGATGTAACCGGGAACGTGGTCAGACAACAGAGGCAAAAATGCCGGCCTTGATTTAAGAGCAGAATACCAATTTTTTATACCTTCTAGCGATTCCGATTCCCACTCTATATCATCCACATAATCAAGACAGGATAATTGAGCTGCCACAGCAAAATCGGCCAATGACATTCGATTTCCGGCAACCCAATTTCGATTTTCTACCAAATGTCCAAGGTATTTGATGTGTCGGCGTAAATTCTGGCTGCCAGTCCGAATCATTTTTTCATCGGTATATTTCTTTTTCTGAATTCGACGGAGCATCCGTTCAAAGAGAAGAATTTTCGTGACTTCTTGGTAAAAGGTCTCATCAAAATAGGCAATTACACGACGCATCTCACACTGTTCTACGGGGTCTTCTGGAATAAGTGGGACGGTATCATCGGATGCAATTGAAATGAGATATTCACAAATTGCATTACTATCGGCAAAAACGTTTTTATGACTATCAATCAGTGCCGGAACTTTGCCCGTGGGGTTAATTTTTATGTAATCCTGCCGTCGTTCCCAGTACCGTTCTTCACGTAAAGAAAACTCAAATTTTTTTTCAGCTAAGACTAAGCGGACTTTTCGAGAGAATGGAGATATCGGGTAGTGGTAGAGTATAAAGGCAGAAGACATCACAATTCAGCAATAGAAGTTAATAGGACGAGTCAATTCTTATGGATAAAACAGCAATTGCTTCTATCCAATGAATGCTTTTCAATTAGTGTTATACAATGTCTAATTTCAACTATTCAATGTGAATAGTCAAAGCCAAATTCACCTCTCATGAAATTATGAAGAAGATATCGTGAGAGTGAATGCAATTAATTCCTGTCTGACACTACTTTAAAATTTGAGCATTACAGGAATTTAATTCAGCTCATTCACTCCACAATTTAAGGATCAGCTTTTGGCTTTTGAAGCTTGCCTTTTAGGTGATTTAGCAGCTGCGGAAGATTTTGCAGAAGACTTTGGCGTTGATGTCGGTTCCGAAGTGGCCTCTTGTACTTCAGAATGTTGAGCTGGTGAAGAATCCTGTCCATCCGATTGCTGACCGGCTTTGGATTCGCTTTCAGGCGAGTCAGTTCTCACCAAATCCAAGTAAGCTTGGGTGGTTTCTTTTTGAAAATCCTGGATCATGTCAGCATAATTCGCCAGTTTATTGACTGAAACCTGAGTTGCTTCAGTGACAAGGTCATTTAATACCTTGGCATATTGATCAGGGTCCTTGACTTCTGACGATGATGCTTTTTCTACTTGTGAAATAATTTCTTTCGACCACTGATTAGAAAGCTCGACACTTTGTTGTGCAAGCGAAAGTGATACATCAGCGACTTTCTCAGCAAATTTTTCTGAATTTTTGTAGTGCTGACTATGGACGAGATTTTCGTTACATAACTTCTGAAAGGCCTGGGCCATATTTTCAATTGGATTTTTATATTCGTTCATTTTGTTCTCCTGATAATTAAGCATCCCGATTACGTAATGCTGCATTACAGCATTTCAAGATTTTACTTGGATTATTTAATTGGGATTCTGTATTAACAACACTAAATGTGATAAGTATTGAAATGAATTTCATTTAACCGTGAAAAATGAGGTCTAATTTGGTCGTTGAATATTCACCATCAATTGCTGATGAAGTCAAGAAAACCACATGTTATATGTGTGCTTGTCGATGTGGAATAGACGTCCATCTCAAAAATAATCGGGTAACGTATATCCAAGGTAACCGTAATCATCCGGTCAATCGGGGGGTGCTTTGTGCCAAAGGTTCGGCGGGAATGTTACATCTTGAATCTCCCTCACGTTTAAACTCTCCTCTCTTAAGAATAGGCGAAAGAGGTGAAGGGAAATTCAAACAAATTAGTTGGGATGAAGCTCTCAATCTGGCAACAGAGTGGCTTAGGCAAGTTCGGGCAGATGATCCCCGCAAATTGGCTTTTTTTACTGGTCGTGATCAAAGTCAAGCACTGACGGGTTGGTGGGCTCAACAATTCGGAACCCCAAATTATGCTTCTCATGGTGGTTTTTGTTCGGTCAATATGGCTACTGGTGGAATCTACTCAATCGGTGGTTCTTTCTGGGAGTTTACTCAACCTGACTGGGAACGAACCAAACTCTTAATCCTCTTGGGAGTCGCCGAAGACCACGACTCTAATCCCCTTAAACTCGGACTGTCCAAACTCCGACGTAATGGAGCTAAAATCATCTCGGTAAACCCCGTCAGGACAGGATATTCGGCAATTGCTGACACTTGGATTGGGATTAATCCTGGAACAGACGGGCTATTGATTTTATCTGTAATTGGTGAACTTCTTCGATCTGGCTCAGTTGATGTTGACAGTTTGAGGTACCGAACTGATGCCCCATGGCTTGTCCATACGAAGCCAGGTCCCGAACAGGGATTGTTTGTCAGAAATGGAGACAATGAACCGCTCATTTTTGATGCGAAATCAAATTCTCTCAAATCTCATTTGGTTCCAGATACAAATCCTCTGCTAGCAAAAAGTGTTACTCTTGAAAACGGTGCCACCGCGGCGACAGTTTTTAAACTTGCCGTTGAAAAGTATCTTGCACCCCAATACCATCCTGATAAAGTTGCTGAAATCACGGGCGTAGATGCATCGGTGATTCAGGGCCTCGCACGAGAAATCCATGATGCTGCGATTGTCAATTCAGAGTCTGTGGCATGTGAATGGACAGACATCTATGGTAAAGAATATCAAAGCGCTTCCACCCGGCCTGTTGCTATTCATGCAATGCGAGGTATTTCGGCTCATGCCAATGGTTTCCAGACCTGCCGAGCACTTCATTTATTGCAGATTATAATCGGCTCCATTGACTCTCCTGGAGGGACGCGATATAAGCCACCATATCCGAAATCCTACGAAAATCACCCTAGTCCAGCTCAATATGCTGGTCCAAATCAATCTTTGGCAGGTTCGCCACTTGGTTATCCCAAAGGGCCTGAGGACTTGCTAGTTGATGAAGACGGGCGACCCCAACGAATTGATAAAGCTTTTTCTTGGGAAGCCCCTCTCGCTGCCCATGGCAAGATGCATTCGGTCATCTCAAATGCTGTGGCACAGGACCCTTACCCTATCGAAATCCTTTTTTTATACATGGCTAATATGGCCTGGAATTCCTCAATGAATACTCCAGCTGCCATGCGCGACTTGACTGCGAAGAATTCTGATGGTGACTATTTAATACCTAAAATTATTGTTTCTGATGCTTTCTCTTCCGAAATGACCGCATTTGCTGATTTAGTCTTACCTGATACAACTTATTTTGAGCGGTATGATTGTATCTCGTTGCTAGACCGACCCATTGGTGAACCCGATTTAGTTGCTGATGCCATACGTTATCCTGTCATCCAATGTGAACGTGATGTCAAACCCTTCCAAGATGTATTAATCGACCTTGGTTCAAGGCTTGAACTTCCAGGGTTCGTTAATGAAAAGGGGCAGCCCAAATTTAATAGTTATGCCTCTTACCTTGTTAATCATGAACGAAAAAAAGGTATTGGACCTCTTGCGGGTTGGAGAGGGCAAGGGGGTACAGAATCAGGCCGTGGTGACCCCAATCCCAATCAGTTAAAGTCTTATCAAAATAACGATTCAATTTGGACTGCGGAAGTCCCGCCTCGAGCACATTACTTTAAGCATGTAAACAGAGACTACCAGAACTGGGCCGTAAAGATGGGATTTTTTGATGTCCCAAATCCATTCAAACTATCCATTTATTCTGAGGTCATTCGTAAATTCCAATTAGCCGGAGAGGGATATGGCTCTCATCAACCTCCCGTGGAATTAAAAGATCGCCTCATTAAACATTTTGACCCTCTTCCCTGTTGGTATGCAACAAATCCAGAAGTAAATACTCAAGACTATCCATTTTCGGCAATTACCCAAAGACCTATGGCCATGTACCATTCTTGGGGGACACATAACCCATGGCTACGACAAATTCACTCTGAGAACCGCTTGTTTGTACCTTATGAGGTTTGTCAAAGAGAGAATCTCAAGGATGGCGATTGGGTCTGGTTGGAATCCGTTGTGGGAAAAATTTGTGTTCCGATTCGTCCTATGAAAGCAGTCAATATGAATACCCTGTGGACTTGGAATGCGATAGGCAAACGCTCAGGTGCTTGGCGACTTAATCCACAATCACCTGAAGTAACAAAGGGATTCTTACTGAATCATTTAATTGCTGAGCTACTCCCAAAGCAACCCGATGGTAGCCGTTGGTCAAACTCTGATCCAATCACCGGTCAAGCAGCTTGGTATGATTTACGTGTCCGTCTTAGAAAAGCACACCGAGATAACGACAATAGTCAATCTCAATTTAGTCACCAATTCGACCCACCGGGAATAGGTGAAAAGCCTGTTCATTTGCAATTCGGGAAGGGATTGACTTCATGACTTCATTACCTCAATCAACTGAGAAAAAACTTGGTTTAGTCATTGATTTAGATGTATGTGTAGGTTGTCATGCCTGTGTTATCAATTGTAAAGCATGGAATACCAACGGTTACGGTTCGCCACTTGCTGATACGGCCCCCTACGACGATGATCCAAGTGGAGTTTGGCTCAATCGGATTCATAGCTACGAGACCGACAAAGAGGGGTATGCAGCAGTCACTCACTTTCCTAAAAGTTGTCTGCATTGCGACGATGCCCCTTGTGTTACGGTGTGCCCTACGGGTGCTTCTTACAAGCGTGTTGCCGATGGTATTGTGCTTGTTGAGGAATCTCAATGCATGGGATGCGGTCTTTGTGCATGGGCTTGCCCTTACGGTGCACGCGAAATGGATCCCTTAGAGGGTGTCATGAAAAAATGTACCTTATGCGTTGATCGGATTTACAATGAAAATATTCCCGAAGAAGACCGCCAACCTGCTTGTGTCCGCACCTGTCCTGCCAAAGCCAGATTTTTTGGAGATTTTTCTGATCCTCACTCGGAAGTGTCGCAACTCGTTAATGAACGTAATGGGGTTGATCTTATGCCCGAACAAGAGACTAAACCAGTTAACAAATATCTCCTGCCTGAACAGCGATTTGGAATTGAAGATCTAGGCGACCCAGATTTTAACCTTGCTTCATTTGCTCAGACAAAATCAGGTGGAATATTATCATGGATTGACGATTTGCTCCAGAGATAATCACTTTCGAATCCCATGCATCCGGCCTTATCCATAATTTTTTTTACCACCGTCTCAGGGGTGGGGTTCAGCTTAATTTTCTGGGTTGGATTCTATCTTTTGTTTATCATTGACATTGATTTCCCTTATCCGATTTTAAATGCTTACATCGATGCTGTTATCGCTAATTCCATTTCTATGGATAGCGGTTGGGATGCCTTGTACTTTATCTTGATTACGCCGATTTGCCTCGGTATTGGAATCGTTTTAGCCGCGGTTGGATTAACGTGCTCCCTTTTTCATCTCAGGCGACCAACTCGCGCTTGGAGGGCTTTGTCACAGTGGCGATCATCTTGGCTATCACGAGAAGGCATACTTGCAATATTCTGCTTAGGCATGAGTGCCCTACTGTTCATATCTCTGTTAATTTTTGTGTATCAAATTATCGCTTGGGATATTCCCCATCAATTGATTCAAATATTAGCATTTTTTGTCATCATTCTTTCGCTTCTGACTGTTTACTCAACTGCTATGATCTATGCTCAACTCAAGGCTGTTCAAGCATGGTCAACACGATTGACGCCATCAATGTACATTACCTTTGGCCTGGCGGGTGGTTTTTTACTTTGGTTAAGCGTAGCTGAATTACAAACCAATTTAGAGGCGTATGAACTCACCACCATTGACTTATTAGTATTCTTGTTTATCCATTGTTTATCATGGTTAATTATGTTGGTTTGGTGGCGTCGTAACGATCAATTATTTACATCGGGTTCAACGATTGAAACAGCTACTCGGTTAGACAAACTTGGCGAAGTAAAGCCCTTTGAACCACCTCATATGGGTCCGAATTATCTGACTTCAGAAATGGGGTACAGAATCAATCGCAAGCGGATTATTCATTTGCGTTTGATCAGTGGCGGAATCGGCTTTATCCTTCCGATAGGATTGATTGCTCTTAATTTACCTATAATCTTAGCTTTTTTATGTCAAATCGTTGGAATAGGACTTTCGCGTTGGCTGTTTTTTGCCGAAGCGAAACATACCTCAATGCTCTATTATTACGGCAATCCTGAAAAATAAATTTCGTTCAAATTCTTCGCTTTAAGATCATCCCCGCTTTTTTTGCTTAATCATCCAGTCTTTAACACAAAGCGATTCAAACGCTTCATTGTTGGAGGACAAGTTATCAGAAGAGCACTACCAAATATAAATTATCTTTAGCTTGCATACGTTCATCAGAACGACCACTCAAAGTCAGGTCTAAAATATTAAACTAAGTTCAAGCTGTAAGCTGGCTTTCCAAATCAACAATTGGATAAGGAATACGATGCAACATTTCTTTTGGACAAATCTGAATAAAGTTATCCTCTTCAACTTCCCAGTTGTTAAGCAACTTTTTAGCATGAGAACTATTTGTTTCTTGAGCGTGTTCAACTACAAAATTATACAACTGCCCACGCCAATAAGGAACTGACAATTTGCAATAGACCAAAGTCTCTTTGTTAATCATTCTTGGTGCCTCATTATGTGGGTCATATAAATATGCCATTCCACCTGTCATACCTGCACCAAAATTAGCCTCAATAGAACCCAATATCACTGCGACACCTCCAGTCATATATTCGCAGCCATTGGCACCACATCCCTCAACGACAACAACAGCGCCAGAATTGCGAACACAAAACCTCTCACCTGCACGTCCTGCGGCAAACATCTTTCCATTCGTAGCACCGTAGAGAACTGTATTACCAATGATAGTGTTTTTCATTGACTCAAAATGGGAGAACGTAGGAGGGAAGACGACAATTGTACCACCTGAAAGACCTTTACCGACATAGTCGTTAGCATCACCGGACAGAATGAGTTTTAGACCGTTAACTGCAAACGCACCAAGTGATTGACCCGCTGACCCTGATAATTTTATTGTAAGGTGGTCAGATTGGAGCGAGTTGTTCATTCCAAATTTTTTGACAATATAATGCGATGTTCGTGCTCCTATCGTGCGTACTGTGTTACGAACAACATAAGAGAGTTGCATTTTCTCTCCTTCCTCAAAAAACGCGTTTGCGTCATTTAAAATCTCTTGGTCTAAAGATTCAGGGACTTCATTTCGGGGTTTAGCAGCGCGTTTACCAACAGAAGCATTTTCATCAACTCGTACAAGAAGAGGGTTTAAATCAAGATCAACAAGGAGTTCAGAACCGCGATAAGTTTGAGTGAGTAAATCGGTCCGTCCAATCACCTCATCAAGTGAACGAACACCCATTTCAGCCAGAATTTCTCTGACCTCTCGTGCATAAAAAGAAATTAAATTTACAACCTTATCAACTGTTCCCGTAAACTTCTGTCGAAGCTTTTCATCTTGAGTACATACTCCGACAGGACAAGTATTTGACTGGCACTGCCTGACCATCATGCAGCCCATAGCAATCAATGCCGCGGTACCAATCCCATATTCTTCAGCCCCGAGAAGTGCAGCAATAACAATGTCTCGTCCTGTTCGTAGTCCCCCATCTGTTCGAAGGATTACGCGGTCGCGAAGCTTATTCAGAGTCAGAACTTGGTGACATTCGGCTAAGCCAATTTCCCAAGGTAAGCCAGCAAACTTTATTGAAGTGGCCGGGGAGGCGCCTGTCCCACCAGAATGACCCGAAATTAGAATGACATCAGCTTTTGCTTTAGCCACTCCTGCAGCAATCGTACCTATACCAGATGAGGATACCAATTTGACGCATACTTTGGCACGAGGATTGATTTGCTTCAAGTCATAAATTAATTGTGCTAAGTCTTCGATTGAATAAATATCGTGATGAGGAGGTGGCGAAATTAATGTAACTCCTTTAGTAGAATGACGCAGTTTGGCAATTAAGTCGGTTACTTTCATACCTGGAAGTTGACCTCCCTCACCCGGCTTTGCTCCCTGTGCTATCTTGATTTCGAGTTCCTCACAATTGGAGAGATACTCAGCCGTAACACCAAATCGCCCACTTGCAACCTGTTTGATCTTGGCTGAAGGATTATCACCGTTTGCATCAGGAGTTGCGTGTGCCGGATCTTCTCCTCCCTCACCGGAGTCCGATTTAGCCCCAATTCGATTCATCGCAACGTTAAGGGTTCGGTGCGCTTCAGGGCTTAAAGCTCCTAAAGACATACCAGGGGTTACAAACCTTTTTCGAATCGCCGTGATTGAATCAACTTCACTTAAGGAGATTGGGTTCTGGAGCGCACTGATTTGCAATAAATCACGTAAGTTTAACGGTGGTGCATTTTTCATCGCATTAGAATAACTACGCCAGAGCTCATAATCATCAGCCTCGCAGGCCGCTTGGAGTTGATGCATTTCGCGAGCCTTCCAAGCATGCTTTTCACCTGCATTTCGTAACTTGTAAAAACCTCCAACAGGAAGCAGTGAGGTTATTTGGGACCAGCTTTTTTGATGCTGCTCTATCAGAATACGTTGTAATCCTTCTAAGCCGATTCCAGATATACGACTGGCCATTCCAGGAAAGTACTTTGCGACCATTGCTCTTGATAAACCAAGAGCTTCAAAGTTAAGACCACCCCGATATGAGGAAATCACCGAAATCCCCATTTTGGACATAATCTTCAGAAGACCCTGATTAATCGCTTCTCGATAATTATCCACCGCTTCTTTTAATGATAATTTCAAGAGTTTGCTTTTTACTTTTTCGGCAAGTGTGTCTTGGGCAAGGTAGGCATTGACAGTCGTGGCGCCACAACCGATCAGAACGGCAAAATAATGAGGGTCCAGACATTCCCCAGAGCGTACATTTAAGGATGTAAAGGTTCTTAATCCTTTGGCCGTAAGAGAACTATGAACTGCACTTGTGACCAATATCATCGGCATAGGTGCCGCTTGAGGACCTTGTTGCATATCAGTCAGAACCAAATTACTAAATCCCGAACAGACTTTTTTTTCAGCTTCAACTAAAATTGCTTCCAGTGCTTTTTCCAGCGCCTTTTCCCCAGCATTTGGGTCGAATGTACAGTCAAGGACTGCAACATCATCACTGAAAAATTCAGACATGGACTCAAACATTGCATTACTGAGCACCGGCGATTGAATCATGGCGGTGGCAACAGCTTGTTCCTCTGTATCTAAAACATTGTTCAAATTACCAAAGCGGGTAATCAAACTCATCACACCATGTTCTCGAAGGGAGTCGATTGGAGGGTTGGTAACTTGACTAAAATTTTGTCTGAAATAATGACTCATGGGGCGATACTTATCGGACAATACTGCAGGAGGGGTATCATCACCCATTGAGATGACAACTTCTTTGGCATCTTGAACCATCGGCACAAGGATAGACTCAATCTCCTCCAAAGTTACCCCGGCCATACTTTGTCTTTTCAATAGCTCATCACCTGAAAAGTAGGTCTTTTCATGAAGCGCTTGAACTTGACCATCAAGTGACCGGATGGTTTCTGTCATCTTGGCAAAGGGCTGGGAATTTGCCAACAGATCCTTGATTTCTTGATCGTGGTACAGCTTTTTTTGGTATATGTCCACGGCAACCATTTGGCCTGGACCCAGAGCACCTTTTTCGGTAATTGTTGATTCCGGAAGAGGAATCATTCCAGTTTCCGAACCTGCAAGGAGTAAATTATCGGAAGTAACGGCATACCGTAAAGGCCGCAAACCATTACGGTCCAGTCCAGCAACAAGCCAGCGCCCATCCGACATCACTACACTCGCAGGCCCATCCCAAGGTTCCATGACGGCATTACAGTAATTATACATATCTTGCCAAGCTTTCGGCATATAGTCTTGTTTTTTTGACCACGCCTCAGGAATCATTATTGATTTGGTCATCGGGGCGCTCCGCCCGGCACGTATCATTACCTCGAAAACGGCATCTAACGCGGCTGAATCAGATGACCCTTGGGAAACGATGGGCTTTATGTCATCAGCATGATCACCAAAATTCCCCGAAACCATCTTGATCTCATGACTTTTAAGCCAATTGAGGTTGCCATTGATGGTATTTATCTCGCCATTATGAGCGGTCATCCTAAAGGGTTGGGCAAGCCACCACTGGGGAAACGTGTTGGTTGAATAGCGCTGATGATACAGAGCATAGCTTGAAATAAAATTTTCATCCTTGAGATCTGGATAAAATTCAGCGACCTGTTCGGCTAACATCATACCCTTATATACAATGCTTTGACAAGACAGTGAGCAAATGTACATTCCACTTATCTGCGCTTGAACGACTGCTTTTTCTATCCGACGCCGAATAACATATAAGTTCTGCTCAAAAGCCTCTTCACTGAGGTTGAGATTGTCAGCAAAAAGGATTTGTTCAATTTCAGGGCGGGTTGCATCGGCTTTTTCACCCAATACTTCTGTATTGACCGGAACATGGCGCCAGCCATAAATCGTGTGTCCCATCTGAAGAATCTCGGATTCAACGATAGTCCGGCACTTTTCTTGGGCATTAAAATCAGTGCGAGGAAGAAACACCATACCCACTGCAAAATTCTTACCTTGAATAGGTTGGCTACCTGTTTGCAGAATTTTTTCATGGAAAAAATCAAGTGGAATTTGGGTTAAAATACCGGCTCCATCACCAGTTTTTCCATCTGCATCAACTGCCCCACGGTGCCAGACCGCCTTCAGTGCGGTAATTCCGTATTCAACCACTCTTCGAGAGGATTGAGCATCAATTGAAACAACCATACCAACACCACAAGAATCATGCTCGTTGGCGGGTAAGTAAAGTCCTTTCTCGGCTATTTTTTGGCGACGTGCGCGTTCGTCAATTATCTTGTTATTTTGTTGACAATTCACCATTAATTTTCTCCTTAAGAAACTTACCCTTAGGCATTAAGCGGCTGATTTAAGCCTTGTTGCAAAGCAATTCTTGATGATTTCTTCAGCTGCTTCACGTCCGTCCCTGATGGCCCAAACCACAAGGCTAGCTCCGCGAACAATATCTCCCACTGCATACACGCCAGGAATACTTGTCGCATGGGTTTTAAATTGAGTGTTGATTGTTCCCCAGCGAGTTATTTTCAGCTCTTGGATACCCCAGAGTTGTGGTAAATCTTCGGGGTCAAACCCTAGGGCTTTGATGACGAGGTCGGTACTGACATTAAACTCACCGCCGGGTATGGCAACTGGTGTTCTTCGTCCCGTTGCATCGCGGTCAGAAAGCCGCATTTTCGTCGCAAGCATTTTATCAACACAATTCGCACCAGAAAAGGCTTTGGGCAGGGTTAACCAAACAAATTCGACCCCTTCTTCTTCGGCGTTAAGAACTTCACGAACTGAGCCAGGCATATTGTGGCGGTCCCGCCGATAAAAGCACTTCACAGAATTGGCGCCTTGCCTCACAGCCGTTCGTACACAATCCATTGCTGTGTCGCCACCACCAATCACCACAACATCCTTATTCTTGGCATCAAGTAACCCATTATCAAATTCTGGAACCGAGTCGCCAAAGCTTTTACGGTTAGAGGCAACCAAATAATCTATTGCTGGTATCACACCCGATAAGCCAATCCCTGGGCATTTGATATCACGAGATTTATAAACACCCGTGGCAATGATTACGCTATCATGGTTCTGTTGAATTTTATGGAAGCTGATATCTTCGCCAACTCGGCAATTTTGAATGAACTTAACGTCAGCTTTTTGGAGCTGATCAATCCGATTCATTACAATATGTTTCTCCAGCTTAAAGCCGGGTATACCATAGGTCATTAATCCACCTGGTCGATCATGTTGATCATAGACCACAACTTTAATTCCTGCCCGTCGTAAAAGATCAGCCGCGGCTAATCCTCCAGGACCGGCACCAATAATACCCACTGAATAATCCACTTCATTTATAGGTTTGATTTCTTCGACCCAACCTTCTTGCCAAGCAAGATCAGTGAGATATTTTTCAATTGATCCGATGGTAACGGTTCCATGACCCGATTGTTCAATTACACAATTCCCTTCACAAAGACGGTCTTGCGGGCATATACGGCCACAGATTTCTGGAAACGTATTGGTTTGTTGACTCAGTTGGTATGCTTCTTTAAGACGCCCCTCAGCAGTCAATTTAAGCCAGTCAGGGATGTTATTATGCAAAGGACAATGCGTTTGGCAATAGGGAACACCGCATTGGGAACAGCGACTTGATTGTTCTTGTGCCTCTTCAATTTGATAGTCATGGTAAATTTCGCTAAAATCGTTTACTCGAGACCGCGATTGCCGTTTTTCTGGCGTGGCTGATTCGGTATTAACAAAAGTTAGCATGCGTTGTTTGTTCATAACTGATACCCCAAAATTGTGAGAGATTACTAGTTAGTTAGTCCATGAATAAAAATAAGGCATAACCATTGATATATTTTACTTATTTTTTATTGTTAAGTCAATTTTAACCCATTTATTCAACCATATTAGGTCATTATTTATTACCTTTATTACATTAATTTCCCTGCATTGAATTATCCTGATCACCGCTTTAATTATCCATTTCTGCCTATAAGTGATCGAGAAATTCTATTTTAGTTAGGTTTATCTCTGCCATGATGCTTTTTCACCTCATATTAGTTGCCACTATACAAGGAATTACGGAGTTTCTCCCCGTGTCATCATCGGGACACCTAGCTTTAATCCCTAACTTAACATCTCTGGATGATCAAGGTCTTGTCATTGATGTCTTTGCCCATATCGGTACGCTTTTTGCCGTTATCCTTTACTTTTTCCGAGACGTCCGATCCGCTTTAGCGGGATTGATTGATCTGATTCAATGGAAAATAAGAACCTCGAACGCAAAGTTGGCGACCTGCTTAGTGATTGGAACCATACCCGTTGTACTACTGGGTTTTGTATTTTATACCACGGGTATAGGAGATTCGCTTCGCAATTTAAAAGTAATAGGATTTACGACTTTATTGTTTGGTATTGTGCTTTACGTCTGTGATCAGCTCGGTACAACAGACCAAAAATTTACGAATTGGTCTGTTAAAGACGCCTTTATTCTGAGCCTCTTTCAGATGATTTCGCTCATTCCGGGAACGTCGCGTTCAGGAATAGTCATATCCGGGGCTCGCTTGAAGGGATATAATCGCTCCGATGCGACGCGCATTTCAATGCTTATGTCAATTCCGACAATCCTAGCGGCAGGAACCTTGTCAACGATAGGTTTAATGCAGAATCCGCAACCCACTTTAATTGTCAATAGCCTCATTGTACTCGCCATCTCTTTCGTTGCGGCATTAGGAGCACTCGCCACCATGATGAAGCTCATACAATCTTTCAGCTTCACACCATTTGTAATTTACCGAGTTATTCTCGGAGTGATACTGCTGTGGGTAGCATATAATTAATCGCACATCAATATTCCCCATCTACTCTGGGTATTCCGCTTCACCAGTCCAATGCAAGACACCCGACGATTCTCGGTCAACACCGGCACGAGTCGTAATACTTTCCATAAAATCAGTAGGTTGCAACGGATCGGATCAAGATGATCAGAGAGAGTCGGGCTGGGTGGTTGTGAGCCTATCAATTTATCACATTTAACTCCGTGATGTTTTTATGCCAATTACTGGACCATGTTTATTGGTACTTTTCAACTTTCATCTTCCACCGCCTGCTGGTTCAGACAGGAGTGTCAGGCCTCTGAGGTTTGAGACTGTGAAAGTATTCATTGCACAGTCTCACATGCCCGTCGCGGGCCTCAACCTTGGTGCACCGGGAATACGTCAGAGTCAGGCGCGTCCCACCAGCGGCGCAACATCTCCGGTTCCGTCAACGCGGCATAGATCGACTCGACCGGCGCGTTAACCACACGATGCAGCGTCAGGTAGATGGTCCGCTTGTGGTTTCCGGTGATGGCTCGAATTCGGTCATCGCGATTCAGCCGTCTTTTTTCCATTTATTAACCGGCATCTGAAGATTCTTTGATCGCCGTGTACTGTCCATCTGGACGATAGCTGTACAGGTACTTTTCCAGTTCTCCAGACATTGAAGTTGGTGTTATTCCTAATTCAGAAAAAGTTGGATAGGCGCCAGTGACGACATTATCTTGACCTAATTGTTGGAGTTGATCACGAGTAATCATTTGGTTGGGAACCAATCCACCGCTTACAAATTGTAACATGTCAAATATCCACGCCACTGGTGAAAATAACGGAGCAGGGAATGCCAGAACCAATCGCTTGCGTCTAATAATTTCCAGCATGCGATCAATGAGTTGTTTTAAGCTCAGTTGATCAGGTCCGCCTAATTCATAAATTCCAGGCTTTATGTCTTCAATGACAGCCTTCTCAACTGCTTGAGCAACATCATCAACAAATACTGGTTGAAATTGAGTGTGCCCTCCAGGCAACGGCAAAACTATCGAGAGTCGTGCCAAAGAAGCAAACTTATTGAAGAATTCATCTTCATTGCCAAAAATGACTGATGGTCGAAAAATTATGGCCTCCTCAAAATTGTCAATGACAACCTGCTCCCCTCTCGCTTTACTATCGGCATATTCACTCGGACTACCAATAGTTGACCCTAGCGAAGACATATGAATCAGCCTATCAACATCCATTTGTGAAGATATCTTGGCAATATTTTCAGCCGCTTTAAAGTGAATTGCATCAAATTTTTGCTGTTTGATTTGATTCAAAATTCCGACACAATTGACGACCGCTGAGGAACCCTCAATTGCTTCCTCAATTGTCTTTGGGAAGCGTATATTCGCCAGCATTGGAGTAACTTGGCCAGGAAATCCATAGACTTGAGTAAACATCGCTTCATTGGGTCTTCGTGAAGCAACTTTAACCCTCCAACCTTGCTTGGCGAGTCGCTGGACGATGTAACGACCAACAAAACCAGATCCACCAAAAACTGTGGCTACTTTATTCAACACTTATTCCCCTTGCGAATGAGCAAACCAGCGCTCTCTAACGATTTAAGATACTTTTTTTTAAAGGGTAGTTCAAATTTTTATTTCTGATAAAAACTCTAAAAACCATATTTCAAGTTATTACCTTGTCAACTCTCTTTGAATATTCTAAATGAATATCCTGTTGTTTTTGGAATTGTCTGTTCTCAAGCCCAGATGGCGGAATTGGTAGACGCGCTAGCTTCAGGTGCTAGTACTCGTATGGGTGTGGAGGTTCGAGTCCTCTTCTGGGCACCATATAGTTCATGGTCTGTTGCCAGCCTGCAGATAGCATGAGGATAATTTCGTACTACAGGCACCAATTAATTTTTGAACATTAAAGGAACACATTGAAACCAAAGATATTTAAGGGCGACCTTCCCGTAGATTTCAATCCCGGTCAAGCACTTGCTATAGACACTGAGACAATGGGCCTCAATCTTTTTCGTGACCGCCTTTGCGTAATTCAGGTCAAGTCTGACACCGGACATGTAGCATTGGTACAAATTGCACCAGGACAAACAGAAGCTCCAAACATGGTTAAAATACTTGAAGACCCAAAGGTTTTAAAAATTTTCCATTACGCCAGGTCGGATTTAGCAATCCTTTGGAAAGCCTTCGGGGTAAAAGTCATATCACTATATTGCACTAAAATTGCTTCAAAACTAACTCGAACAAATTCAGACCAACACGGCTTAAAGGCTTTAACTAAGGAACTCACAGGAAATGAAGTTTCGAAAGTGGAACAAAGTTCTGATTGGGCCGTTGAAGAATTGTCTGATTCGCAAATAGACTATGCTATATCAGATGTTGAGAATCTGCATAAAATTATGGATATCCTCAATCAGCGTCTGGTCCGTGATGGGCGTTATGAGCTTGCCCTGCGATGCTTTGAGGTTCTCCCAGTTTTTGTGGAACTTGATATTGGAGGGTGGGGCAGTGATTTGTTTTCCCACTAACTTCAATACGGGAGATATTCTTTCAGAATAGAGGTGTTTTCTTGTCATCTTCCCAACTTCTTAAAACCGGGCGGTCCGTCATCCAAAGTGAAATCGATGCTCTTTCCATGTTGAAAGAATCACTCGGTGAAAGCTTTGTAAAAGCCATTAATCTTCTTTACAAATCAGAAGGCCGTATAATTGTATCGGGTATGGGGAAGTCAGGTCATATTGGTCGCAAGATTGCCGCCACATTATCCTCAACCGGAAGCCCAGCCCAATTCCTTCATCCCGCTGAGGCAAGTCATGGCGACCTTGGAGTCGTAACGACCAAAGATACTTTGTTGATTCTTTCAAATTCAGGAGAAACCCAAGAACTTGCCAACTTGGTTGCCTTTGCCAAGCGATTTTCAATCAAACTTATTGGGGTAGCTAATGATCCAAATAGCTCGCTTATTCAGAACTCTAAAATAGGGATCATTTTACCCCAAACGGGAGAAGCCTGCGAGACTGGAGTCGTTCCGAGCAACTCCTCAGTCATGCTTTTAGCGCTTGGTGACGCTTTAGCCATCGCACTCATGAAACACCGTAAATTCTCGGTTGAGGCATTTCGAGAGTTTCATCCAGGTGGGCAATTAGGAGCCCGATTGACTCAAGTTCAATTCGTGATGCATACTGGTGATAGCATTCCACTCGTTGACGCAAACACCCCGATGCCAGAAACTTTGCTGATGATGTCGCAAAAAGGATTTGGAGTTGCCGGGGTAGTGTCAGAGGAAGGCACTCTACTCGGTATCATCACCGATGGCGACTTACGACGCCACATGGATGGTTTGCTTGAAGCGAACTCCGGTGAGGTGATGACATCTTCGCCAGTAACAATTTCCCAAAATTCACTTGCCGAAGAGGCCCTTGCTCTCATGCAAGAAAAGAAAATTACTTGCCTTTTTGTACTTGATAATTCATCACCGGCACGGGTTTCAGGAATTTTACATATCCATGACTGCCTGAGGCTAGGTGTCATTTAAAATTGAAATGACATTGGCAACATTTTCTGCTTATTGATTAACAATCAAGTTGATAAAAAGGATTTTTGTTTGCTATAATGCTCACCCAAATGATAAAATAAAAAGTGTGGCGATATTGGCTTGAAAATATCGTTGTCACAGGCGACCCAAAGGATTTTTGTTTTTTGATTACAGATTAGGAAGGACGCCTTTTATTTTAATGCACTAATTTACTAACAGAAAATAATGAAAAGCAAAAAATTAACAATCACGGCGATAATATCTGGAGCTTTGTTTCTAGGTGCATGTGGGGGTGATAAAAAAACAATGATTGAAGAACCAGCTCCATCAGTTGTTGAGAACAAACCGGTCACCCAAGCCACAATAGATAAAGCTGAAAAGATGTATGATGGCATCAATACATCAGCGACTGCCACATATAATACTGATGGTCACATTGAAGTAACCATTGGTACTGTTACGACCATTTTAATGGAAAATGAAAATGAAGTTGTTACTCCTCTCAAAGGCTGGGAAGGAAAAAAATATACCGATGAAGATGGAGATTATACAGCAATCGTTTATTCAAATATTGAAGAACCAATACCAGGTGACCCTTTCAATGAAGTATATACTTTGACTGATGCAGATTCAGCCAATCCAGGTGAAACAAACATTTCATTATCTGAATTGATTAAGATTCCGAGCATAACTCGAACGTCCGGTACTGAAAGGTTTACGCTACCGGATAATACAGCTAGAGTTGAAGAGGTCGGTAGCTATCATGGTGTTCCGGGTACTTACTATTGCTTGCCGACGACAGGTTGTACAGCTTCAGTTGCTGCAGAAGGATTTACCCTAGGAGGAGGAACTTGGACATTTAAACCTACACAGCCAACCACACCTGTTTCAGACACACTTGATACAATTTATGCTTCATATGGATACTGGCTGAATACAAACGATGATGGTGATTATGTAGCAAGCACATTTATTGCTGACATGGGGGATGTTCCCGAGGCTGATATTACAACTCTTGAAGGAACAGCAACTTATGTAGGTGGTGCTGCTGGATATTATTCGTTACATAGTAAAACTGGTGGAACAAATGATAGCGGTGTATTTACAGCCGATATAGAATTAAACGCCGATTTCAATAATGATAAAATTACTGGATTGATAGATAATTTTATTGGTTCTAATGGTAAATCACGTAACTGGAAAGTCACATTAAAAGAATCTGGTCTTGTTACCAACGGAGGTTTCGGGCAAACTGAAATAATAATGACAGTTTGGTCCATTGGAGATACATCTGCTGACCCTTCAGGGAATTGGAAAGGGTCACTCCGAAATAATGGCGAAGATGATGTGCCACAAGTTGCAACTGGAACTTTTTATACCGAATACGGTAGAGAGGGTCGAATGATTGGTGCTTTTGGTTCTAATGTCCAATAACAGAAATGTGGCTGGAACATATACGATACCATTTAATTATGTTAAGCCTTACATAATCAAATCAGCATGCTCAGTCTGTAAAGCGGTATGCTCAACCAAGAGCCGGTCGGTCGATTCTGCTAGGTCAACAACCTGTTTCTGTGAGTGTGTCAATGCCGCCTGTAAAGCGGCTTTGGAGAGACGTTTTCTGAAAAAAATAACTGCTCGACTTATATTGGACGATTGGTATGATTATGACAATGTCAAACGACATTGTTAACAGGAATCTGAAAAAATAAAGGGGTATTTTGCCTGCCTGAGTAGTTACGATTGTGAAATTAAATTCGAGAGGAGATTGCGATTCCAACCGAGAATGATACCAATGGATATGTTTCCCAATTAGATCGTTTTGCGAGCACTCAAAGTCATAATGGAATTTCCACGGTATGGAAGAGGTAAAACAATCCTAATTGAACTGCATGAACTCTATGGAGCACATTGATAGCGAACTTCAAACAAACAATGAGCGATTACATACAATTAAAATCTTGATACGTCCAAGTTTGTTTTGACCGGAAGCACCCCCCCCCTTTCTCATTGCCAATGCCCACTGAATTTGAGTGACCGGTGAAACCTCACAATTTTTATTCTCTGCTTAATTTGAATGGGAGACAAAATTATGCTATTTTTCGAGTCCGAAGTACAGGGTCAATTAAATTGTGCTATATCATATTGAGCAAATTAGAATTGGATTATTCCTTATTGTTTGTACCCTCTACACAATAAACATGAAGTCTTCATTATGATCAGGAATTTAATTTTTTTATTCAATAGTTTTATTCTGCTTACTCTTGCTTCACTCACGGCGGCAAGTGCACAGGAATTCTCTAACTCAGATTGCCAAATTCCCAACAATGCTGAGATTTCAGCATCAGACATTATATTTGAACAGTCCACCGGAGAACTCCAGCTAGAAGGTGATGTGATCATTATTCGTGATGGCTATTGCCTGATTACGAACTTTGTAAAAGTGACAAATCTGCCCAATGATCCTTCCATTATGGAGACTATTTCCATTCCAGGGACACTCAAGATGTATGTCCTTCAAGACGATGAGATTCAAATTGAAGCCAATGCTGGAACTTACACTCAATCTAGCAACATTATCAATCTAGTGGGAGATGTCAGAATCACCCGAGACAATACAAATACCTTTGCCCAAGCAGATGAAGCAAATTATAGCGGTGATACCAGAGACATTGATCTCAGCGGCAATGTCATCGTAGAACAAAACACCGAGGGTAATCCCATAAGTGTGTTCGCACAATCCGGTCTGATTAATTCAGATGAACAACGAATTGACTTTCTGGGAGATGTTAAAATCTCAGCAATTGAATACCAAATTGAGGCGTGGTCAGAAAATTTAACGTACCTTGATAAAGAGCAAATAATGACGATGAATAGCAATGTGGTAGTTGAACAGCAGACAGAATCTGGGGTGGGTCAGATTAAAGCCGATAATGCTGAAGTACGATTTTTAGACAGTGAAATTTTATTTGAGGGTAATGTCTCTGTTAACCAGCCCGGATTTCCGTTTGTGCAAGGACGAAATCAAGTGACTTACTCATTTGCAAATTAATATTTTACTCTGAATACAAACAAGTTTTAGTTTTGAACAATTTTTCTATTCCTTCTCGGACCATGAAAAAGTGTCTAGCTGTTGAGGATTTATCCGTTGGCATCCAACAAAAGAAAATCGTCAACAAAGCAACTCTGGAAGTAAACACTGGGGAAATTGTTGGTTTATTTGGACCAAATGGTGCCGGCAAGTCAACCTTGATTAGTTGCATTTGTGGTATCGTTTCGGCCAATTCGGGTAGGGTTCTATTGAACGGGTTTGACGTTACATCTTACCCCTTTTACTTGCGAGCTCGCCATGGATTAGGATTGTTGCTCCAAAAGCCCTCAATTTTTTTGGGAATGACCGTTGAGCAAAACATAATGGTCGCACTGGAAACCCAAGCAATGAGTAAGTCTGAAAGAAAAATCCGACTTGAAGCAATTCTTGAACAATTCGAAATCACTCATATTAAACGATCCAAGGCATCTACCCTTTCTGGCGGTGAGACCCGTCGGGTTGAACTTGCTAGATGTTTGGCTTGCGAACCAAAATTGATTATATTGGATGAGCCATTTGCTGGACTTGATCCCATTATTTTAACTAAAATAAAATCATTGGTATTTGACATACTCTCTGATGAAATCGGTGTCTTAATTGTTGACCACAACATTCCCGAAACCATCAGCATGATAAAGCGGGGCTATGTATTGGTGGGTGGCGAGGTTGTAGTCCATGGCACACCACATGAAATTGTATCAAATGATTTTGTCAGAAGGAATTACCTCGGTGAAAACTTTGATCTCCCGCAGTCCTACTTTGATCGATAACAGACCGAATCAGAGAATAACTTGTGGTAATCGAATTTCCTTTAAAGGAGGATGCGGATGTCTGGATTGTTGTGATAAATGGGGGCTTAATCTTTTCGTCACTCCCACCTATTCTCAAGCAGTCTAGAATTGTTATAAAATAAAATGAACAGAAAGGAGAATTAATGCAAATAGTGATTAGTGGGCGGCAACTTGATGTCGGTGAAGCACTCCGAGATTATGTAACAAATTATATTGAAACCGCCGAAGTAAAATTTGCCGAAAGGCCGACCGAAGCTCGTGTAACTTTTTCAAAAAACGGCGCTGCTTTTGACTGTGAAGTGAGCATGCATCTGTCGACCGGCGTTTCAACCATTGCCAAGGCTGAATCGCACGACATATACTCCTCATTCAAACAATCCTACGACAAACTTGAAAAGCAACTGAGACGATATAAACGTAAGCTCAAAGATCATCATTGAATCTAGGTCAAATAGTTTATTGCCTGAGATATTGATGTCATTGGTGGTAATCAATATTTGATCTGACCGCCTTTGCGTGAAGAACCTTTTCTTTCACAGCAAACAAAGGCAATTATACAATTTAGATTGCGGATTGAAGATGCTACGCCTTGGGGTAGCGATAGGGTTTAATAGTAAAATGTTGGGTCTGAACTTTTTTAGTCAGCACACAACGGGTATTGGAGATTGAATTAATCAATGGTAGTTAAGGATTTTCTCTCTTTGGAGGCTATCGCCGTATTGCCTAAAGAGGTTAAGTTAGAGAAAAATGATGTTTTAAATAAAATTGCCCTAATCGGACAAGATGTGTATGGGTTGGATCATGACTTTGCCCATCAAAGTCTTATCAAACGAGAACAAGCATCTTCAACGGGTATGGGACTAGGCATTGCACTCCCACATGCAAGGTCCGATCGATTTAATAACATCGTGGGTATTTTTATCCGTTTAAGTAATCCCATCGAGTTTCAATCTCTTGATCGACTACCCGTCGATTTGGTTTTTGGTATATTTGCTCCCGAAACACAAAGTATTGATTATCTTAAATCTTTGAGTGGTGTTGCCCGAAAACTTCGTGACCCTGTAACCCAAGAGCTATTAAGGAGAAATTCCGAACCGTCTGTTCTTCATACAATATTATGCCAAGAATAGGTTGACTGGATATGACACTGAGTTTTCGTCCAGTTCATACCACTCTTGGCCATTTTATTCCCACCAGTTTTCCTGATTGCCATCACCTCTATTCATTATAGTTTACAACAGCTAAATCAGCTCTTCTACTTCTCAATAACTTCAACGACTTGCGTTCCATTATCATCACTTCCGTTTACGCATTGCAGTTCTTTAACAATGGAGTTGACTACATCCGAATAGATTTGCGGCGCATTCAACGAATTGGATTGGTGCAAGCGGTAGTTTCTCATATTGAGTATTTTATTCCGCGCCGTTCCTTCAGGAAAACGCCTAGCCAACATTTCACGACCATCTGTAACCCCATAAGTATGATAAACTTTGTGCCGTAGGTTAACATCCTCAACAGTCGTTGAAAACTCCCATAACTCTTGTGGGCTTAAATTGAAAATGAGTCTCTCCTGAAAGACTCCCAATTTCGTTTTAAACACACCAATTAAGGTTGCCCCTTGACCTAAAGTGTTCCCTTCAGCAAAGCCTCTTTCATTCACAATATGATCCTGAAGAGGAACAACCTTATTAAGGTTACTCTGCGCTTTCCTTGAAAGCGAACCAAACACAAGAATTGTTGTAGCCAACTCCAACAATTGGGGCTGAAAGTCATCAATAAATTGTGAAGCGAGGGAAATGCGTACATTTCGTTTTCGACCCTCCCGTGCTTCAAGTAAGATATAGTGGTTGATTTCAGGGACCGCACTCGCTCTGTGGTATTCATCAAGACAAAGAAATTTATCACTCATCTTTGATTGCTCGGCACGTTCAAAATGAAATACTTGGTATTCAGGGGGCAATCCCTCATGAGCAATGGCTGAAACAATTTCAGTGCGTTCAACGTCCCAGTGTGACGTGGCGACCTTTGAAGCCATCATGAACATGAGGGCCGCATGAATTTGTCCTTCTTTACTTAGATCCGGGGTAAGCACTTGGGCAATATCAATAGCAACGACTTTTGCCTCACATAGGTTAAATCGGGTTGCATTGGCTATGATGGGATAGTCTCTGATGGCTTCTGATAATCCAAGTTTAACTTGTTTGATTATGTCCGGTAAAACCATTTGCTCAACTTCATTATGACTCCCGTAAAGGTCTGTAATTTGGGGAGAATGAGCCGTCAGGATAATATCACCAAGCGTTGGCACCGCATAAATCTGAGCTCGTGTGGCTAAAGCCAAGTAACCATTGTTAAACAGCCAATCAACGATTTCCCACCACGAGGTATAATCATTGTGTTTAAACCCATTTGTTTTTAAGGTTTGGTCGATCTCATCATCACCACCCGTAAAGTATCGCTTCGGTGAACCGCTGTCTGAAAACTCTTCAAAGACCTTGTCAATAAGAATGCCAAGAATCCGTGACGGACGTGTTGACAGATTTGTATCCTTGAATCCAATAATAATTGACAGAAAATTAATCAAAAAATTACGGTGCCGAACTAGAGGAATACGAAAACCAAGGGGAGTATCAAAAATGTTGATGGCATTTTCAGGCAGCATTTTAAATTCGATGTGTACGGCCTCTCCCTTTCGTTCCAATGGAAGGGCTTCTTGAAGCAATTGAATCAGGCCTTTACTTGAGTTGCCAACATCAATAATGGCAATTTCAGGTAAGCAAGAGAGATTTCTGTTTAGACTTCCAATGATTGAATTTAAATTAATGGCATTGAGGGCAACCGATTTTCCTGAACCTGAACCGCCGACAATGATCTCCAGCCAATTTGTCAGTAAGGGTGATCCTCTATGATAGGGCCAACATAAACCATCGGTCGTAGTAAAGAGAACATTCCCCTCCTCCCAGGGGCTTTTATTTCGCACCAGTGGGCTCATTGCCAGAGCTTCATCCAAAGGAGCTAGAGCGGCACTTGCTGTACTGGCTGGGCCAAATCCCGGAATTGAAGAAAAAATCGTTGCAACGTGATCACCACTTTTAGGCTCAATCATTGTATTGCCCCATTGTTCAATCGTTTTTTTTAAAATGGCGGCATTGGTTCGCAACTGGGAGTCTTCATCTTTTCTGGTCCACGTTGCAAAACTTAATCGTAACTCAATGGGAGCTCCATTTGTTGCTGCCCAATCATTGATAAAATTAAATGCGCTACGAATTTTGTAGTTGGACTTAGGGTTCGTGAATCCAAACAACCTGACAAATTGTTCTTTAGTTCTGAAGGATCCTGCAGAACTCGGATAAACTTTGAAAGTGCATCGCCAAGAAATATTTTTGCCCGATTTTGACATGGCCAAAATCAATTCGTCAAAAGAAAGTAAAGTTTCAGGAGTCAGACTGACATCCATCCCGGCAAAAAGGTTATTTCCTAAACAAACTGTTTCTCCGTCTTTGAGTTCAATTGTTTCTGTTGCCAGCAAACGGTCTATTCCTAGTCGCTTATGAAAGCCGGTCTTTCTACCTTGATTCAATACATTCTGAAAAACTGGCTGACTTGCATTGGGATAGAGTCCCTTTTTTATAACGTCTAGATATTCATGGGAGTTTAGAATATTGACCAAGTATCCTTGTGCTTGAAGATTGCGGAAAAGAGTATCAAGACTCGTTTGGTGATTGTGAAATGCATCATTGCAATTGCTAAACTTTGGAGAATCACTGTAACGAGCTTCTTCCCAACTATTTTGATGAGTTCGCTGATGACTTGTGGTGTACAAGGTGAGAAAAATCTCTTCATCCGTCAGGTTCTTTTCATAGTTTTTATATTGACCATTGAGAACTCCCTTAAGATCTAATCTTTGCCTTTGACACGTCTCTAAAATTTCGTGGTGCGTCCTTACAAAATTATCTTGCTGTCGTTTCGGGTCTCTTACCAAAGTAATTTCGAGCGAGTGGGGGCCCATTATTTAGAATAGGTTTAAGGGCCATCTGTAATTTTTCTAACGCACTCTCTTTATTGTTTTTTTCGAGTACAGCACCGGCTCCATTGATTTTTATGATGGACGAAAGTGTCCCATTCTTATGGCACATCGTTCTTTCGTCCAAGATTGTCTCCAGAGTTATCCTCGCTTGTAAAGAGGGTGAAGCTATCTCACCGAGGTACTGAGCAATTGTCTCGTTCAACCTGCTAAAAAAATTGTTTGGTGCTGGCACTGACATTGTTAATTCTCCCAAAAGATTCTGATTCATAGAACTTACTCAAGGTATCGATTTGTCATGTCTGAGCATGATTTCATGAGAACCTAACACCCTTTGGTGAAACGTGCGGCAAACTTAATTTTTATGAGATTCTAAATTGTCCAAAAAAATGAATGCTTTGTCAGTGGGTTATCTTTGCCCCAAAAAATCATGACAGCAGGTCATTAATTTTCTTGACATCAAAGGAAGAGAGATTTACCCTCTTGCGTTGTTTGAATTAACTCAATGGTTCTGCTTAATAAGTCTCTTAATTGAGTTTGCAGTATAAAATGAAAGATGAGATGTTAAATTCGCAGCAGAAGCAGTTGGTTGATTTACGTTGGGATATTACTCTGAAAGTAATACCTCAGATACTATACTCTTTCACCTCACAACTTAAATTATCCTGTCAGGAATGCACTTCGCAATTGCAGATTTCTAAAAACATATTAGAATAATGAGGGAAGTAAATAAATGTTGAATGACCAATCATTTTTTTTCATTTCACTTTTACTTTGCTTTCACTCCGAGTTGTTTGGTTAATAGAATATTTCCGAGAAAGGATATACAATGAAAATTACAGGTTTAGCTGCGGCTATCAGCTTTGCTGTCACAGCAATAGTCTCACATGCCCAAACACCGACTCAATTTGCCTTGGATTGGAAATTTGAGGGACCAAGTGCGGCCTATTTTGCTGCGGTTGACAATGGACATTTTGAAGCCGAGGGATTGGCTGTTGAAATTTCCGCTGGACAGGGGTCACTTGATGCGATTCCTAAAGTGGCAACAGGAAGTCACCCATTTGGATTTGCTGATATTAATAGTTTGGCAAAATTCTTGGACTCAAATCCTGGTGCTCCCGTTATAGGAGTCATGATGATTTATGACAAGCCACCTTTTGCAGTTGTCGGTCGTAAGTCACTTGGTGTCAACGGGCCTTCAGACCTTGAGGGAAGAATCCTTGGCGCACCACCACCTGATGGAGCATGGGCACAATTTCCAGCTTTTGCTAGTGTGAACAATATCAATGTTGATAACATTACTGTTGAGCCCGTTGGTTTCCCCACGCGAGAACCAATGTTGGCCGAAGGAAAAGTGGATGCCATTACAGGCTTCTCCTTTTCAAGTTATCTCAATCTTGTACGACTAGGAATTGCACCTGACGACATATCCGTTATCTTAATGGCCGATCACGGTCTACAGCTTTATGGCAATACGATTATCGTCAATACGGACTACGCGGCCGAAAATCCCGAACATGTGACAGGGTTTATTCGTGCAGTCGCAAAAGGATGGGCAGACGTTATCGCTGATCCGGAAGCGGGTGTCGTCATGATGACCAAGCGCAATCAAGCCGCTGATCTTGCCCTTGAAACTGAACGTTTGCAGATTTCAATCGATAACAATGTTTTAACTGATTATGTGCAAGCCAATGGTATCGGCGGCATCGACCCTGATCGATATGCTGAGTCACTTTTGCAGTTGCAAGAGAATTACTCCTTCAGTAATCCTGTTGATGGGTCAATCATATTCACTTCAGAATACTTACCGAGTGACGGTAGTTTAATGATCCAATAAAATAAATAGTGAACGGAGGGCATTGCCCTCCGTCCTTTCTTTTGGCCTCTAACGGAACCCAGACATTGACCGAGAAAATTCAAATAGAACTCAAGAATGTTTCGCATGCTTATGTGACTGCTGATGGCAGGCTTCCCGTTCTGAAAAACTTTTCCTTGGAAGTTAAATCTGGAGGATTTACAGCAGTTGTTGGTCCAAGTGGATGCGGAAAATCTACCCTGACACGATTGATTGCAGGACTAATAAAACCGGATGAAGGTGAAATTTACCTTGCTGGTGAAAGAGTCACTTCCCCTCGTCCTACTGTGGGAATGGCGTTTCAAAATCCAGTTATGTTGGAATGGCGTTCTGTAATAAAAAATGTCACCTTGCCTTTGGAAATTGTCAAACCGAGCCAACCCTGGTCCAAACAACGCGAGCGGGCTCGGGAATTACTCAAAATGGTTTCTTTGGAAGATTTTGAAGACAAACGACCATCAGAATTATCAGGCGGAATGCGTCAACGAGTTTCGTTATGTCGATCTCTCGTCCACTATCCGGAGGTGCTTGTACTTGACGAACCTTTTGGTGCTTTGGATGCTTTCACTCGGGAAGAGCTCTGGTTGGTCATGAATGCCCTGCGTAAAGAAGTTGCGTTTACCTGCATTTTGATTACCCACGATTTACGTGAGTCTGTATTTTTATCCGATGAAGTTGTCGTGCTTTCAGACCGTCCGGCCGAAACTCAGCATGTTGCCAAAATCCCATTCGGTAAAGAACGCAAATTGGCTGACCTATACTCTCCCGAAGCCACCCAGCTTTTGGCCGGTCTACGCCACCAAATCGAAATCGCTCAAGGACGAAATAAGGAACCATAATGAACCAACAACGTGTCAAAGAAATAGCGAACAAATTGCTTGCCCCAACGCTAGCTATGGTTATCCTTCTCCTTCTATGGGAATGGATCGTTTGGATTAATGGTTGGCCAAACTACAAAATGGCTTCTCCGTCTGATTTGTGGCCTGCCTTTTGGAAATTCCGCGGGTTATTCTTTGAACTCGGCTGGGACACTTTGTGGCGAACTGTCGTTGGGCTTTTATTGTCTGTCGTGGTTGGGACACTGTTTGGAATGATCATGGGCTTTTCACGCATTGCTAGAGAAGCACTGTATCCCATTTTGGTCGGTTTTAATGCTATTCCGAAGGCAACCGTCGTCCCTGTAGTTGCCTTATTACTGATTGGCTTACACGATTTGAATACCGTGTTGATTGCCTTCATGATTTCGTTTTTTCCCATCGCCGTTTCGGTTTCGATTGGATTATCGACTCTAGAACCTGAATATCGTGATATTTTGCGTTCCTTGGGGGCTTCAAAATTTACAATCTTCCTAAAGATTGCCCTCCCGAAAACTTTACCTGAGTTTTTTGGAGCACTTAAAGTTGCCGTTACCTTGGCTTTCATTGGAACCAATTTAATGGAAATTGTTGAGCCTCATGGGCGTGGACTTGGGCACTTGTTTGATAGTGGCAAGATTAGTGCTGACTATCCACTTATGTTTGCCGTTTTAATTGCTCTCGCAATTCTTGGTATTTTACTCTACTATGTGGTTGTATTTTTAGAGAAAATTTTTGCCGGTTGGGCCGAACGAGATTAAATGAGTCGAGTTCCCGCAAAGCTCAAACACCCACGAAAACTCAGTTCACAAAATGGTATAATAACTGACAGGAGTTCATTTTCAATGCATGAACGCGTGGATTAAGCCTATTCCTCGGGTATGATTTATTGAATTTTCTGGTTGAATAACGGGCTCTTTCATGTCTCTAGATACTGGCTTAGATCCTCTTCTTTCTGGTGCATTAGCATTAATTCTGAGGGCCAAAATCGAATAAATCCATCTAATACACGAACCCTCTCGATTAAGGTATTTGAATCAAGATAACGGCGTGAACAATAGATTCCCTCAATTAATGCGAGAGGGTCTGAACTACCAAGAATGTCTCGTAGAACGATCTCACGACGCTCGATACATGCTAAAACTTCACTTGGGACACTGCTCGCAAATGGGGAATATCCATCGACTCGGTAAGTATCTATGGTAGCCCACGCCATCCTGTTTATTGCAACTTGAGGTATATCAGGGAGCCAAAACATCCTGATCTTCTCCCTCTGAGAAGCCCATATGAAATGTCTCAGTTGATGGCAAATTCGGCACACAGTAAATACATTATTCAGTTCAGAATTTAGGACATGCTCTTTATGTTCCACCTCCATGAATGCTGGAATACTGATGCCACAAAACTGGCACTTATGATGATCACGATGAAGGCATCGTCCAATCGTTTTTCCCAAATTCAATCGTAATCCGGCATGCACTTCAGAACCAATTGAAAGCTGCTCAACGGGGACCTCAATTAGGTATTCAAGAAGCCCAGTCATAAAGGATTAATTTATATTCCTTAATGAACCATCGACTGAAACATTCGTTACTCCACTTCCAAAAAGGGAGCCAATCCCAACCCCTAGAGTTGTGGGTATGGCCACTAATGCAGCACCGACAAATACAAGTGTAAAGGCGGTTGATAAACGTGCTGACGGATCGCTTGGATTTAAGGCATGTTGGCGAAATTTAAGCAGACCAAGCATCGCAATTCCGACACCAAGCAAAAACGCAACGGCGCCTATGAGATCAGCGATATCACCCACCTGAACCTGTAATACCGAAGCCATATCACCGAGGTTACTCACTTGACTCAAAACAACCTTCAAGTTGGTGAGATAAATTATTGTTGTTAAATAAATTAATTTTAGAAACACTGTAAATCCTTCCTATTCACAAACTTTGTGGGGTTCTTCCCACTGAACATCCCATTTTCCAGTGTTTGGTGAAACTTGAAGAGAGAAAATCAGATAGTGCTCTTAATTTTGTTCAATTAACCGTCTGAGCAGCGACAAGCGACTCACCTCATCTCACTCACAATGAATCACAGTGGGAATAGTTCTAGTTTGATTAAAAAAGCGACAATTGACCCCTTAAGCCGATTCTTGTTTTGGCTGTATTGGTTCCATGTTTTCTATCCCCAAAGCAATTTTATTCAGTGTATTGGAAGAGAAAAGATGACCAGTTCTAAATTAAATAACTACAAATCAAGATTCGAAAATTGGAATAAAAATGAAGTTAAATTGCTCACCGATCTATGGCTTTACGGGATGCCAAGTGGGTTTATTGCCAAAAAATTAAATCGCTCACCTAACGCAATAAAAATAAAGGCAATGCGACTTGGACTCGAATCACGAAGAAGTCAGGTCAAAATAACTCGTCAGCGGCTTAATCCAAATGGAAAATTACGGCCTTGCCTCAGTTGCAAAAATTTATTTTACTCAGAAGGTCGCGGCAATCGCATTTGTGACTCTTGCAAATCCACTTCTAGGTGGAAATCAGGAAGTGACCTATCAATGCGTTAAAATGATACGTTTTTACTTGATTGGATTATGATACACAAAGATTATCTCAATATAATGATATAAGTTTGCAATTTTGTAATTTCTTAAACTGACCACTATCTGTTGAAGACCAATTCAAGTTGACCAATCTTGCAACCCAAACAAAAGATTGTTATTTTAGTTCCTGTCTGCAATTGACTTGGGCTACATAATTAAAATCATTCCTTGCCTACTCACCTCATATTCAATGCCCAGAAAAAAAACTGCATTCATGCAATTCGGTAATCGGACTATCCCCACGGATGATCAACCCGAATTAATCAAGCAAATCTTCGCTAACGTGTCGTCACGCTATGATCTCATGAATGATCTCATGTCGGTTGGTACTCATCGGTTTTGGAAAGACGCTCTCGTTGATTGGTTAGCTCCAAGAAGTCATACCAAATGTTTAGATCTTGCTGGGGGAACAGGGGATATTGCCCGGCGGATTCTCAAACGTTCATCAAGCGTACAATGCTCCATTGTTGATCTGACTCATGAGATGCTTTGGGTCGGACGCAACAAAATACATCACCAGTCAGACCCGGATCATTTGAACTGGATTGCTGGTGACGCCAGCAAGCTTCCTTTCTCTGATAATCTGTTTGATTACTGCACGATTGGTTTTGGCATGAGGAATTTCAAAGACATCGATCAATCGCTTGCTGAGATTATGCGGGTTTTAAAACGCGGGGGACGACTCTTAATTCTGGAATTCAGTCACGTAAAAAATACCCATTTGAGCCAATTATATGATGCCTATTCATTCAAATTAATTCCTAAATTGGGAAATCTTGTGGTCAAGGATCAAGAAAGCTATCAATATCTTGTTGATAGCATTCGTAATTTTCCAACCCAAGAGGAATTTGCTGAGCGACTTCGAATAGCAGGATTTAAGCAGGTCAAATACCGTAATCTATCACTGGGGATCGTGGCCATTCATTCGGGGTGGAAACTCTAAATATGCGTGGTCCTCATAACTTGTTTCGTCTTATTCGAATCGCGGCGACGTTTCAACGTACTGGAGCGTTGAAAGTTACACTCAACACTGTTCAATCCCATCCCAATATCAAAATTGCTGTGCGCTTCTTGGGCATTCCCTTTTCCATTCTGGGATTGCGGGGAGACCCAAGGCTTCCACCAATAGCCCGTGCACTTACGGCTTTAGGGCCCGCCTATATTAAATTTGGACAGGTTTTATCCACTCGGCCTGATATTGTCGGAAAAAAGCTAGCCTCCGAACTTAAATTTTTATTGGATAGTTTACCGCCATTTCCTACCGAGGTGGTTCAAAAGACCATTGAAGAGGAGCTCAACATTAAAGTTGATGATAAATTTACTGATTTTAGTGGGGCAATTGCCACGGCATCCATCGCCCAGGTTCACAAAGCTCGTCTGAAATACACAGGCCAAGATGTCGCTGTTAAGGTTCGTCGACCCAATATTGAGAATGACTTTAAAAAAGACATTGATGCCTTTTATCTGGTTGCCGACTTAATTAGGAGATTATCACCGGCTTCACGTCGCTTGCGGCCCCGAGCGGTTGTGGCACATTTTGAAAGTGTTGTTAATCGCGAAATTGATTTTCGCTTGGAAGCGTCAGCAGCCGATGAGTTTGCGGCAACAACCTCCAAGGATTCTGGAATTTACATTCCTTCTGTTAAATGGGAGTATTCTTCCAAGCAAATTTTAGTGATGGAATGGGCAGATGGAATCAGTCTCAATGATATCGAAAAACTTCGCAAATCTGGCCATGATCTCAAAGAGATAGCAAATCGCTTGATCCAATTATTTTTAAATCATGCACTTCGGGATGGATTCTTTCACGCTGACCTTCATCAAGGCAATCTCAAAGTCGATTCTAATGGCGATTTAATCTTTCTCGATTTTGGGATTATGGGAAGAATTAATAGCTATACCCGAAAAGTGTATGCCGAAATTATATATGGCTTTATCAATCAAGACTATCATCGCGTTGCTGAAGTCCATTTTGAAGCCGGCTATGTTCCACCCGATAAAAATGTTGATGATTTTGCCCAAGCTTTGCGAGCGGTTGGAGCCCCAATTCTTGACATGGATGCCAGCCATATTTCTATGGCCAATCTGCTCAATCATTTATTTGAAGTGACTGAACGATTTGGTATGGAAACAAGAACCGAACTCATTTTATTACAAAGAACAATGGTTGTCGTTGAGGGAGTTGCGCGAAGTCTATATCCCAAAATCAACATGTGGACAGCCTCAAAACCCATAGTTGAGAATTACATTCGTGAGCACTTAGGACCTAAGGCTATTCTGAAGGACACGGTAACAGCGATTAAATTATTGTCTAAATTACCTCCTCAACTGCCAGAAATACTTAATAATCTCACTAAAAATGAAGTTATCGACCCCCCACCTCAAGAAACCAAAAATCTCACTCGATCCTTTGTATTCTTTTGTTTGGGAGCAGGATTTATGCTCATTTTGGCAATCCTTTATGGGGTATTTCTGTGATAGTTCTCTTGTGGTCACAATAATTTTATTTGGATTATGGTGCCGGAGAAGGGACTCGAACCCCCGACCTAGTCATTACGAATGACCCGCTCTACCATCTGAGCTACACCGGCTAAACTGATTCACTAATTATCACTGATTTCGGTAATCTCGTCAGCTCTTATAATTTCGTCAGGCTTGACTTGTTCTTCAAGGTCTCCTTTTGAATTATCATCGTCATTTCTCATCGGGAGTAGTTTTATTGATGATACAAGTTTTTGGTTGGCTTTGTCATTGCGTTGCCACCAAATCGAGTCAAAATCTTGACAATTGGAACATATTGGTTCCCAATTTTCATGGACATACTGGCAAGTATTACATACCCATTGCGGTCCGTTTGCGGCAGTTAAAGCTTTAGCCAACAGGGTTTGAACCTTACCTTCTTCGGCACCTATTCCTCTTTCTATTGCGGCAAGAATCAAATAGGTTCTCACGGTTGGGTCAGTGTCAGGAAGAGTTTCCAATTCCCGTCGTGCACCAACAAAATCATGACGTGATATTGCCAGTTCAGCCATAGCCATTCGTGATTCAGAATGGGTTAGTGTTTTATTAATTATTTTTTTGAACCTTTTGTAGCGTTCTTGGAGTGATTCATTTGGCTCAATTTCAGAATAAGCTGAAACGATATCTGGATGCTGCAAAAGATTCCAAGCATTCATTAATACTCGTGTTGCCGCCTTTTTGTCATTTCCTTCAACCTTGAACTGAGCGGCAAGAATTGCAGCAGGAATAAGGTCAGGCGCAAGATTATTCGCTTCAAATATTTTGGACTTAGCCAAACGAGAGTTATCTTGACTCAGTTCAAGATTTGCCTGAGCAAATAAAATCACGGCCCGATGGTGTTTGTAGTCTTTTCGATCAAATTGGTTTCTTGAAAATTTAGCTTTGAGAGTTTTTTCGGCTCCTATCCAATCTTGCGATTGGGCTTGTAATTTAAATAATATATTCAGTGTTTCTTCGTGATGAGGTCTCAATTGATGGGCTTTTTCAGCTAATTTCAGGGCAGTGCTGGTATCATTGTTCTCGAGCCTATGCTTCAAAATTCCAGCCACCCCAATAAACCGTGTTTTTTGATTTTGTAGTAACTGCTTGTATACTTCTTGAGCTTTAGCGGTGTCGCCCATTCTTTCAGCCGTCTGAGCTGCCAATAACCCAGTGAGTTCAGGTTGCTTTAGATATTTCTCAGCAAGGTTGATTTTACTTTTTGCTAGGGCGGGTTCCCCCGAGGCTAAAGCGACCATGCTGTCGGCCAAGGCCTGAAACCCTTTACGGGTTTTGTTCTTGTTGAGGTATCGGGTGAAAGCGGTTTCATCACCTACGATAAACCTGATGATGGCAATGCAGAGACCGACAAGAAAGTACATACCCCATAGAATTGGGATTAAAATCAACAATAGGAGTACCAAATTTATGAGGTCTGTTTGGATAGCAAGATCAAACAACTCAAAAGTTACGGTGCCATTGATATTCATCAACAGGGCAAGACCGGCACTGAACGTGCCAACGATTACAATGAACAGAGTGATCTTTACGAGTGGCCAGAACATACGGCTAGATCTACATTTCCAGTTTGGTCAATTGTTCTTCTACCACCGCAATTGCCGCACTTCTTGCTTGAACTTTGCTGAGCCAACTCGCCAGAACAGATTGAACTTCAGGATGCAGTTGCTGAATGAGTTCTAATACCTGATTTAGGTCTCCCTCTTGTAACCTTGCTTGAATTCTTGATAAAACCGCACTGGCACTATCCCCTTCAGATTCAGTCATCCTTCTGACCCGAATGAGTGAGTTCACGACCTCCCAGACACTCCCTTGAAGAGTATTCTCACTTTCTAAAGCGGGTTCGGCTTCAATGGCTTTGAATACAAGTTCCTCAAATTCTTGTTGCAAATTCAGAAGCGTAGTCACACCTGTTTCGGCATAAGCAATAACAGTTTCCGGTAATGAAAGCTCCAAACTTTCATATCGATTGATAAAGCCAGCATATGGAATACCTAACTCAAGAGATGTTCTAATTCCAATGAGTGTTATGGCTTTAAGGATTAATTGTGACTCTTCGACTATTTTGGATTCGGCAAGATTCTGCTCTTCAGCCAATTGGTCATCTGATGTGACTCTCATTTCAAGTTCACGCAATTGAATTCGAAGAATTTCAAGTGACTCATTCATTTCTTGATAAGCCAAAAGTTGGGTGTTAAGCCTTTTTACTTCGCTCGCTAAATAACCAACACTCATTTCGCCTGTTTGGGAAATGTTACCTTCAAATGCTCTGGAGTTGACATTATTGGTGGTTTGACCGCCAGGAGAATTGGTCTGGTTTGAGGTTGGCAATTGAATCGCTTCAATTTCTGCTATGGTACTTATTGTCAAGCTTTCGAAATTGCGAAACTCGTTCCTAAGTGAATTCACGTCAGATATAATATCATTGACTTGATTGACCAATTCAAACAGCCGAGATTCTTCACCTTCATTGGAAGCCACTAATCCAGAAAGCTCCTGATTGATCTGGGAAATTTTGGCTTGAATGTCGACAACTTGTGAACTGATATTTTGGCTGAATGAGTCACTTTCAACCACCTCTACCCTTTGATTTAATTCCATCACTTGGGTATCAAGTTGAGTGATTTGGTTGACAAGCACATTTGAGCTTGTTCCAACAAAGTTATTGATTACTATGGCAGTTATGACACCGACTACTCCTCCAACTAATCCAGCGACTAAACCAAACCGAACTCCCCAACCCAAAGCTGATTTCAAACGTAAAGAAAAATCTTTCGGAGGAACGTTTCCATTCGCAACTTCTGATTCTTCGATACCTTGATGTTGTTCGGTTGTCTCTGCTGAGTTTTTTGTTTCTTTTTTTGGTTTCACAATTATTCCCACAGTTTGCTAGGAAGTTCCATACAATTATAGATGACTTAATGCTTAAAGGATTAACTCATGCTATTAATTCTGAGTTTTACTTTCTGTTTAATGTATGTTATCCCTAAAATTAAGGGCTTCAAACGAGTTGTTATTCAATTATCTTCAGGGAGATGTAGTCCAGTCATACCTTACTGTTTTCGCCCATAGATTATTCATTGTGATAAATCTAGGGAAATTTTAGCAATTTGATGTGGAAAACTCATCTCCGTGGGAGGGTCAGCGATTACTTTTTTCCAATTAAGTGTAAAGGCATCACTGATACTTTGGCTAATACAAAAAATCGTATTGTTGCGAAAGCTTCTTTTGTTGCATTCCTGAGTAAGGATTTTTGCTGTCCGAATCGAATAAAGCGGAATCAAGCAGTCTTCAGAATTCAGTAACTCTATGGCCTGTGTTGAAAGGGTTTTAGGATTTTGCTCATAAACTAACTTTTCAACCACTATCAAACCATATTGTTTTAGGCGATTTTTTAGATCTGTTGTGACGTATTTGCCGCGTAAGTAAAGTAATCGGGTTTGCGGTTTAAGAGTCACAAGGTGCTGGATTAGATCTTCAACCTGATGCTCTTTAGTCACGACATTGAGACCATATGATTGAGCAATCTTTGCGGTCTGAGTCCCCACACAGTATATTGTTTTTCCTTTAAGTGATTTGATGGTATCACCCAATGATTTTAGAGCATTTTGAGAGGTTACTATTATCCCTTCAAAGTCTCCAAATTCTAACACTGTAGAATGGTAGACAATTTCAATGAGTGGGGATTGAACTATATTGAGACCAGGGATAATTGCCTTAAGTTCGCTTGCCAACCTATCTGAAGCATCATGCGGTCGAGTGATCAATACTGGTCTTGGTTTGGCCAAGTAAACTACTCCATAGTTTCCGTTTGGGTTGGTCAGCGTGTCAATTTAGCCTAATTCGTAAGAATACGCAACAGGGGTATTCTTCAAGAGCATAAATCTGTAATTCAGCAAATTTTTATGCTGGCTTTAAACTATCCATCTCGCAATTGTTTGGATTGATTCAGCGGTACTGAAGGAGCCCAGTTATCAAGGCGGCACGTATCAGGACCATTATCAAAAACATTTGTGCCATTGACCGCAAGAATTGTTTGAACATCATCATTCTTAATACGACCCGTCAAGCGTTTCCACGGTTTGTTATCCGTTGGCATAAGATTAACCTGCAGCTTTCTTTGTGGTTCTTCGCTCGCATCTTCACTCCTGTTGTCCCCTACCGCAAGAATGGCGATACCTGAATAAGCATCCAGTGGGGTACGTATAATTTCACCTTCCGCATTAGCTCCCTCAGTCGTTATAGTGTGACCATCTCGCTTGGCAATCCGAAAATTACCTGTGCCTTCATGCCTTCACCAAATCCCTTGATTTTGTCTACCATTAGTGGCGATTAGTCTTTCCGAAACAGAAATAGATATATCACAGCTTGTGAAGTTGCAGTACAATTAATGCTGCCTGTGGCGAGTATAGCAGAATTCGTGCAAGGACATATCTCCGCATCTTGAGCCGATACGTTGACTGGTAGAAACACACTCCATGAAACGAGAAAGAAAAGAACTGACAACAGACTAAAATAGCGGCTTAACATTTTGCAATCCTTGCTAAGTTTCTTTAAACATGAAGAGAGGGGGGGGGTAGATGATTTTATTTTGCAGGAATCGCACTGATTATCATGTACTATCAAGTTTATTTAAATGGAAAGCATAATTTAAATCCTTTCTAGCCATAGAGTTGTATGAGAATATGTTTGCATAAATCTCTTATGGAGTGTCAATGAAAAATAGAGTCATTTTGGCATTACTATGTTTGAAGTGATAAAATTAAGCATGAATGAATTCACAACATTTTCTCTTCCTTATAGTGAATTTAGACCTGATACCTGATTCGAAGAGAAAACTCAATTTGTCGCTCATTGTCACTTTGATTGACGTTCTATGGAAAAACTTTAACGGGTCTATATTCTTCAATAGCCATTCACTGGAAAGCACAATATGTGATTGTAAAGCCGGTTAATTTTATATCAATTTTTTAAGGAGTACTGATTTGGCTATTCCAAACTCACAAAGTATGACAGTTCTTGGTATTGAAAGTAGTTGCGATGATACGTCTGTTGCCCTCATCAAACATAAGGCAAACATCCACCCACAAGTATTATCCCTCATCGTTTTGAACCAAAATCACCTGCATAAACAATATGGAGGTATTGTTCCAGAGATTGCTGCAAGAGCACACTCAGACAAATTAGATTATTGCACTATTGAGGCTCTTAGGCAGGCTAATTCAAAAGTCCATGATATTGACCTAGTTTCCGTTACTGCTGGACCAGGACTTATTGGAGGTGTTTTATCAGGGGTGGCCTTTGCAAAGGGTCTTTCATGGGGAATTGGAATTCCTATTGTGGGTGTTAACCACTTAGCAGCCCACGCATTATCCCCCGGATTAACAACTGAGTGTCATTTCCCCTACTTATGCTTACTTATTTCTGGAGGCCACTGTCAATTTCTCGCGGTGCTTTCTCCAAAAGAGTATAGGCGTTTAGGTGGCACCATTGACGATGCCCCTGGCGAAGCATTTGATAAAACTGCTCGACATCTTGGCCTTCCCCAGCCGGGAGGGCCTAGCATTGAGAAACTAGCAAAAAATGGTGTCAGTGATCGATATCATTTTCCCCGACCTCTTACAGGCAGAGAGGGATGTGACCTTTCTTTTTCTGGGTTGAAAACAGCTTTTCTGAGAGAAGTAGAAAAAATACATGGTACAACCGGAAGTGTCAGCGAACAGCAACAGGCAGACTTATGTGCGAGTTTCCAAAAAGCTGTGAGTGATACCTTAAGAATTAAATCACAGACAGCTATCACTCAATTTGAAACACAGATGAAACAGAAGCCTACCTTTTTTGCCTTGACCGGTGGCGTAGCAGCTAATCATGAATTACGCGGTTCAATTGAAGCCCTTTGTCATGATAACGGAATTAAATTTTATGCTCCTCCACTTAAATATTGCACTGATAATGGTGCCATGATAGCATGGGCTGGTTTACAATTATTTTATTTAGGCCAAGCTGATGGCTTGGAATTACAAGCCCGTTCGAGATGGCCATTAGATCCAAACAGCCGACCTCTATTGGGGTTTGGAAAAAAAGGTGCTAAAGCTTAGAAATGAAATTCGTATTTTGTAAAAATCAATTTAATGGACGAAAGGCCGAATTGTGAGATCATGAGATATTGGTTGTTTAAATCAGAACCCAGTGAATGGAGCTGGGAAGATCAAATCGCCAAAGGCGAAATTGGTGAAGAATGGGATGGTATCCGAAATTATCAAGCGCGTAACTATATGCAAGAAATGAATATCGGTGACTTGGGGTTCTTTTATCACTCACAAACGTCAAAAACGATTGAAGGTATTGTTGAGGTCATCGCGACTGCTCACCAAGATAGCACTACCGATGACTCTCGTTGGCGCTGTGTTGATGTGAAAGCAGTAAAGCCATTTAAAAAACCCGTTTCTTTAAAAGAATGTAAATCAGTTGTAGAACTTTCAGATATGGTTCTTGTCAATAACTCTCGTTTGTCAGTTCAACCAGTCAAGGAAAATGAATGGAATATCATCTGTTCAATGGGAGGCATTGACAATGCTTAATCGTGGAAATTTATTTTAATTTACGACATTTTATTAAGTAAAGATTTGATCAAGCACTGCCAATTTGTTGGAATTTAATTCCCTCTTTATCACACAGAGCAAGAAAGTTTGATAACCCCACTTATTAGGTTAACTTCAATACTTCCTTTTCAATTGTATATCTCCTATTGAGCGTCAATCAAGGTGATTGGGTGATTGCCAAGGGCGAGTTTACTAGTAAAGGGGGAACGTTAACAGATCTTTAACTCTTGGAGTCTCAATCGTTTTAACCTACTAAGCAACCCCGCCCATCCAAAATAGCAACTTGGAAATAGATGCTCTCATCAAAATAGCAAAAAATTCCTGACTAGGAAAAATAAAGAAAAAAGCAAGCCGTTTTCAATCGAAAATTCTTGCTGGCTTCTAGCTAACATTCGCTCTCAACTCCTCAAAACTTGTTGTTTTTACCTCGCAGGTTTAAATTTAATGCTGTCGAAATGTTGCCCTGAAATAACATTTTAATTTTAACTTTGCGTATCTTATAATTTTAATAATACCTTACTAAAGGTGCCTTGCAAGGAACCAACTTATGTCTCTCAGCGTTGATGTCATCCCAAACCGAACCTCGCCTCCCGCAATCCTCCTCCGCGAAGCTTGGCGCGATGGTAAACGGATCCGCAGAAGAACCATCGCTAATCTCTCCAAGATGCCACCCTTCCTCATTGACGCCATTCGCCTCAGCCTCGCAGGAGGGGTCACGTTCCCATCGCTCAACGCCGCTGTCGATATCCGACGATCCCTCCCATATGGACATATTGCCGCGGTATTGGGAACACTCCAGTCACTTGGCCTGATTCGTGTCTTCGGGCGCAAATCGGAGCGAATGCGGGACCTCCTTGTAGCAGCCGTGATCGCTCGTGTCGTGGACCCCACTTCGCAGCTTTCTGTGGCCCAAACACTCTCGCCAGAAACCGCATCCACAAGCCTTGAAGCAGTACTTGAACTTGGTCAAGTCTCGGACAACGAAGTACTCCTCATGCTGGACTGGCTCCTGAAGCGAAAGCCATGGATTGAGAGGAGCCTCGCAAACCGGCACCTCAAAGGAGAGAACACACTGCTCCTTTACAACGTGAGTAGCTCCAACCGCGATGAGAAGAAGAACAAGCGACAGATCACCTACGGACTGCTATGTTCTGCGGACGGGTGTCCTGTCGCCCTCAAGGTGTTCGCAGGTAACACCGGCGAATCCACCACCGTGGCGTCCCAAGTGGATACCGTCCGCAAGCGCTTTGGCATTGACCGCGTAGCCTTTGTCGGCGACCGGGGCATGCTCAAGACGGCTCGCATCCGCAAGGACATGAAGTCAGCAGAGCTTGACTGGGTATCGGCTCTGAAGCCAGGCGACATCCGCAAACTAATTCAAGAGGATCCAATGGGTGTTCTAGCTCCATTGACCGCCGAAGAACTGGTTCTCAACGCTGTAGCGGAGGTCATCAGCACGGATTTTCCCGGTGAGCGGCTCATGGTCTGCCTGAACCCACGACTCCGGCACGAACGAGCTCGGAAGCGCACCGCGTTCCTCCTTGCAACCGAGGAGGTACTGGAGACAATAGCAGCCGCGGTGCGATCTGGTCGCTTGAAGGGGAAAGAATGTATCAACCGCCGGGTGGAACACGACATCAACCGCCGGAAAGTCGGCAAACACTTTACCATTGATGTCACTGATGACGCCATTGTCTGGTACCGCCGGCAAGACCGTATCACCGCTGAGGCACGGCTTGACGGCATCTACGTCATCCGTACCAGTCTGGATACCACGGCACTGGGTTCCGAAGCGGCAGTGGAAGCTTACAAGAGCATCGCACGGATTGAGCGGGCGTTCCACATGATGAAAGCCACCCGACTCAAGGTCCGACCTGTAGACGTCTATTCCGAAAACCATATCCGTGCTTACATGTTCGTGTGTATGCTGGCGTATTACTTGGAATGGCACATGCGCCAGCGCCTTGCACCACTCCTGTTTGAGGACGACGACCATAAGGGAGCACGGGCACAAAGGAATTCCCCTGCGGAACCAACCAGAGTCTCCAAGGGTACACAAACCAAGGCAATCACCAAGCGCACTTCCGAGGGGCCGCCGGTTCACGATTTCACGGCACTACTCGCCGACCTCGCCACTCTGACACTGAATGAGGTCACTCTAACTGGAAGTTCAGACTATGCTTTTCCACTACTGGCGACCCCGACGGAGTTACAAAACCGAGCCTTTGACCTGCTGGAGATTGACCCAGCCAATTATGTTGCCATGTCAGTGGCAGGTTGAACCCACAAAAATCTGCCCTCAAACCCTGTAAATACAAGGGAATCATGTCAAAAATTTCAAAATGAAGTTTTGTCTAGAAGTTTGTTTATTTCCTAGAAATGGCGAAACCTTTAAATGCTTTGGATTCACCACGGTAATGAAAATTTCCTTAATAAGGTGATTAACCTACTTGCCTGTCTGTCCTGCCTCCGCAGAAGTACCGTATTTCGGGAGGTCAGCGGAGGGGATATTACGGGCAGCAAGCAAGGTGTCTCTCACAAAAGCAATGTGAGCTGTTTCCTCAATGATCTCAGCAAGGTACTGAGCAGACATCAGCGATTTGCCCACCCCTATGGTACCATGATTGGCAAGCATAGCGGCCATTACCTTAAGATCACGAAACACCGGACTTATTTCTCTCTCGGTTTGCGGCCCGCCTTGAGGCGATAGTGGAATCAAGGGTATGCGACCTATTTTCTCAATGGTTTGTACTGTAAGACAGGGAATCGGAAGCCCTGCGCAGGCATATCCAGTCGCCCAGGGACTGTGATAATGTACAATTGCCTGGATGTCATCCCGAATACGGTAAAGGTCCAGATGGAATCCCAGATCCTTAGAAGGCCGGTAAGATGATGGTTCAATTGTCCCGTCCAGATGCACAATCTGCAAATTATCACGGGAACATTCATTTAAACCAATTCCAGAAGGTTTAATGATGATCGAATCGGAGTTATCCAACCGTACGGAAAGATTCCCTCCGGCGTTGGTTTGAAGCCCCAGATTAAAGCTTCTTTTAGCAACAGAAATGAGTTCGTCCATACGCTGGAGGATTTTCCTGTTTTCATTCATATTGAGAGTCCTCCTGAAGAGCTTCCATCAGTGCGTTGACTGCAAAGTCGGCCGTTTCTTCATCATTGATATGGGAATCCAGCATTATGACGTCATAAGATTTGGCCGCACCCTTGAAACATTCAGCTGCAATATTCCGCAACTCCCTGTCTTCAATCGCTCCTCCGGGACAATCTTCACTCGAAAAACCTCCCATCGGTAATACCAATCGGGTAGGCCCACTCCCCTGATTTAAAGCATGAGCAAGGGCTGTACATGATAATTCTATCTCCTCTTTTGACATTTTTACATGCGTGAAATAACCCGAATGCTGGTAATGGCGACGCTCAAGAAAATGAGGTGGAACAAGTTCAATTTCGCCAAGGCCTATGAAATTCAGACCCCCTGGCAGCATGACACAAGGGAGGTGCCCGGCAGCTGTAAATCGGTCCGGCATGTTAGCATGGACGCCAGCAACGTGAATGCGCGTGATTTCATGCACGGTCATATCAATCACACCAGTAAATGCTCCCGCTTTGGCAAAGCGGGAAAAGGCAGCACCGCCAAATCCGTTGGCATGAAATGATGTCGTCTCATGTCCTTGCTGACGCAGGCGGGAAATTATTGCTCTAGCGGCGTTCTGGGTTACCCCAAGATTTGTTAACCCAATGGATTTGGTTGCCAATACAGATTGGACTTCATGCCGGGCGAGACCTTCAAGCATGTGAGCGGCATTTTCAAGAACGTGCCGGAGGGAACTGTTCAAGCCTTCAATATCCGACAGGGTGGGAATTAAGACAATGGAATTATCAGAAACGGCAAACCGCGGGTCAAAGGGAAGAGTCGTGACTAGGATTTTAGGAAAATCAAAGGGTAATTGCCTCAGTATCTGAAGAATGATTTCTCCTCCGGTACCTCCCCCAAGTCCTAAAACTGCACTGCTATCAGTTAAATGATTCTTGTTGATACGAGTGGCGATTTCCTGCACAACCTTGTTCATCTGGGTAATCTTTTGAGATGCTTCCCAGGTTTCCCCATTTGACCCGAGGGAAATATCGAGTAGATTAACCTCTACCCCACTGGTTTCCAAGACGTTTTGGAGATATCCGATTTCTTCAGATTTGGTTTCCAACGTTGCTAGTAAGAGAACGGCCTTCATTTATAGATTAACCTTTTACCGCTCCTGCAGTCATGCCGGTAATGATCTGTCGAGAAGCGAAAAGAGTAAAGATTATTGACGGAATCGCCAATAGCATTCCTGTCGCCATGATAACACCCCATTCAACATTAAACTCCGACATGTTGTTGACAATCAGGATTGGAACGGTTTTCGTATTTCGGTCTGACAAGGCAGAAGCCAAGAGATATTCATTCCATGCAATGCGGAAGGTAAAAATTGCGGCGGCGGCAAGACCAGGCTTAATGAGCGGTAGAACTATTTTGAAAAAGACCTGAAAAGGTCCGGCACCATCAACACGCGCCGCTTCTTCCAAAGATCTCGGAATCTGGACGATAAAACTTTGTAGTATCCAGATCACGAAGGGGAGATTCATGGCAATGTAAACCAGAATTATTCCGGAGTGTGTACCTGCTAGGCACACATCACCTCGGCCACCGAACATTTCACGGATCCATTCACCGATCATCGTTGATCTGTCAATGCAGAACTCGTTGTTCCACAGACCGAAAACCGGAACCAGCAATACCGCAGGGGGAACCATACGAACCATTAGGGTGGTCAGGGAAACAGTATCGCGTCCCATAAATCGAAACCGGACCAGGGCATAGGCTGCCATACAGCCAATAATCAGGGTCAGGCCAGTTGAAATCAAGGCGATAATAAGGGAATTGATGAAGGCCCCGCCAAACTTCAGGGAACAGAATTCCATATGATCGGGTTCGTACCACAGAATATCACAAAGAGCGGTCTCATAGTTTTGGATTGTTGGGAGAAAGAGCATTCCCGAAGTACCACCAATAATATCCACATCCAGCTTGAAGGAGTTGATGAACATTAGGCAGACCGGCCCGACAGCCATAAAAACAAGAGCGGCCAGCAGGGCGTAGAATGCGGGATGTTGACGTTCAGTTTGCATCTTCTCAGCCCACTTCCCTGAATTGTCTTGCCGCTCTGGCAGCACGGGCTTCCTGTATTCTTGTAAAGGCAAACATTGCACAGGTCAGAATCATCAGCAGTATCAGGAGATAATTTGACATTGCTGCCGCTGTGCCAAGTTCACGAAATTCGGTTGCCGTTCTGGATATACGCAAGGCGATGATTTCCGTTGACAAACCTGGCCCGCCTTCAGTCATGACCAAGATGACCTCCAAAACCTTGAAGGCATCAATCAGGCGCAACAGTGCAGTGACGATCAAAACAGGCATCATTAGGGGAAGTTTGATATGCCAAATTTGTTGCCAACCCGTTGCTCCATCAATGCGGGCGGCTTCAAGTGCTGATTGGGGCAGGGATTGCAAAGCAGCAAGTGCCAGAATGAAGATAAAGGGTGTCCATTGCCAAATATCGGCAATAATAACGGATAGGAGGGCATTTTGCCCTAACCAATCAATACCCTCAAAACCCCAGGATTTCAAAGTCCGATTGAATGTTCCAACTGTAGGATGGTACATGTAGCGCCACATCAGACCCACAACGACCGGGGCGATCATCATCGGAAGGATGAACAGGGTTCGCAGGATTGACATGCCCCGGATTTTTCGGTCCAGAAGCAAGGCCAATCCAACACCAATCACCAGCTCGGCGATGACGACTGAAATAGCAAAAGTCAAGGTGACCGAAAGGCTCTCTCGAAAAGCAGGATCATAAAAAAGCGTAACATAGTTCTTGAAAGCCACGAAGGTTGATTCGGATATTTTCTGGCTTGGATCCCAGTCCCGAAAGGAGCCGTATATCATGTAACCCAAGGGATAGAGCAATGCGACGGCCATGATGATCGCAGCTGGCAATACAAACATGTAGGGCGAAAGCCTATTCATGTTCAGTCTTAGCATGCTCTTTCCACTTTGTGTGTCAATACCGGATCAGAGTTATTCCCTGATCCGGTTAAAGGTTCTATCCCAGATTAATCCCAAGTATAGTAACCGGCTTCTTCCATCACTACCCTAGTGCGTTCAGCCACACTATTGAGAGCTTCTTCAATATCCAAGTCTTCCGTAAGAACTTTCGAAAGTGTTGTACCTATATCGGCATTGATTTTGCCCCAAACGGGTATGATTGGACGCCAGTCCGGGTCAGCATGTTTCAATGCTTCACCGAATGTCGCCATGTGAGGGAACTTAGCGTTCACATCCGGATCGGCATGGGTTGAAAAGCGTGATGGATTTCCACCTTCCAGAGCAACAAGCTTGTCCCCATGTTTGGACGTCAGCCACTGCATCAGAAGAAAGGCAGCTTCCTTGTTTACAGCGTTTTTCGGAATACCGATGCCGAAACCTCCGGTCTGGCTTCCTCGTCTGACACCCATCGGATGGAGAGCCCAACCGACTTTACCAACAACCTTGGATTTGTCAGGATCATTGATTTGACCGGCCACTACGGTCGTATCAAGGAACATGGCCGTATCCCCATTCAGGAACGAGCCCAAGGCTTCTCCAAAGCCAAATGAAGCCGCTCCTTCGGGACCACAGTCAACAATGGTCTTGAGTGCGTTGGCGGCAGCGATACCAGCCTCGTTATTGATAATGGGATTCCATTTGTCATCGAAAATGCGACCACCCAAAGGTGCTAAATGCAAAAGGAAAGCGTGACTGGCATGATGCCCGGAGGCAGCTCGGCTAGACAATCCGCCCATACTTGGTTCCAACTCGGGGATTTGACAGGCGAGTTCCAGCAATTCATCGTAGGTTTCAGGAACTTCAAGTCCGTGCTTATCAAAGATATCTTTACGATAGCCGAGAATGGACGTTTCCGAACCATAAGGAATGCCAAAAAGAGACCCTGTTTTTCCTTCAAGATAGCCCTTGTTCCCACCGGCAAAGCCGATATTGTAGACATAACCGTCAATCAGGTCGTCTGCATCATAAGAGGGATCAGACAATTTGGGATTCATGAAGTAGCGGGCCAGATTTTCAAGTTGGTCAGCATAGACATAATCCGCTTTGGAAAAGACCACATAGGCGATCAGATCGTATTCCCCTTCTTCCTGTCCTAGTTCCAAGGTCTGACGCTCGCGCATTTTCAGATAGGGCAGTTGGTCCACTTCAACTTCAATCCCTGTTTCCTCGGTAAATTGGGGTAAAATTTTCATGACGGCATCATAATGCGGATGGGCCGGAAAATTTATAATTAAGGTTTGACCGCTATAGGGTTCATAAGGATTGGCAAAAACTGCCGCCGACATTGCAACGGTGGTAATGACTCCGGCTACAATGATTTTTAAGTATTTCATCATAATTAAATCTCCTTGTTAAATTAGATGCTAAAAAGCATTTTCAGTTATGCGGTCAAACAGCTGAAGTCCCTCAGGTCTGACCGCAAACCTGAGCGTCTCTCCAAGCGCAATTGGTGTTTCAGATTTTAGTTCCACCGTTACGTTTGTATTTCCACAGGTGCATAACAGGACCGATTGTGCACCAATATATTCGGAGACAATAACCCTCAGATCGAAGGATATGTCTTCCTTGGCATTTGCATCGAAATTCAGATCACTGGGACGAATTCCCAGCGTGACAGCTTTGTCAGTTGCTTTAAGTTTGACTCTGTGGTCTTCTGGCAACTTTATCTTAAAACCTGATCCCTGGGCATAAAGTTGGTCATCCTCTTCAACCAGTTCCGAATCAAGAAAATTCATAGGTGGTGACCCCAGAAAACCCGCCACAAATTTATTCACCGGGTTTTTAAACAATACCTCCGGTGTACCCTCCTGTTGAATACGACCGTTGTGCATCACGACGATTCGGTCAGCCAAGGTCATGGCTTCAACCTGATCATGCGTTACATAAATCATGTTTTTCTGAACACTTTGGCGCATCAGGGCAAGTTCAGCCCGCATTTGCCCTCGCAATTTAGCGTCCAGATTCGACAAAGGCTCATCAAACAGAAATATGGAACTGTCTTTGGCCAGTGCCCTTGCCATTGCAACACGTTGCCTTTGTCCTCCTGACAACTCACCCGGCTTGCGGTGCAAGAACTCCGTTAGACCTACTATTTTGGCGACTTCCAGAACCTTTTTCTTAACTTCATCCTTGGGACGCTTTTGCAATCTCAGAGCAAAGGAAATATTCCGTGCCACATCCATGTGGGGATAAAGGGCATAGTCTTGGAAAACCATGGCCAAGTCCCGGGACTTGGGCTCAAGATGGCTGATGGGTTTATCGCCAATAAAAATTTCACCTTCAGTGACCGTCTCCAGGCCGGCAATCATTCGCAGTGTCGTTGATTTACCACACCCTGAGGGACCCACTAGAACAGTAAATTCATTATTTTCCATGGTTAAATCTATGCCATGAAGAACCTCTACTGAACCATAGCGTTTGACAAGATTTACAAGTCGTATTACAGGCATGATCTCTCTTGAACATGGAATAATTTAAATATTGTATACAATACTTATTAATTATATTCAATAAAAATAATTTATTGTTAGTTCACTATTGCCATTGTGTGATAATCAGTGTATTAAATCACCTGAAATGATTAAGAATCGCAATATAACATGACCAAAAAACCTACTTCAACAGAAACTGTACACAAAATCTCAACTGCGCAAAAAATTGAGCATGCCTTGATTGAGGAAATAAGTACAGGTGAACTTTCCCCTGGACAACATTTGGATGAGAATGGTCTGGCGGTAAGGTTTGGTGCTTCACGGACTCCGGTTCGGGAGGCCTTGTCGCGGCTCGCTGCGCAGGGTATCTTAATTCAGGGAGAACAGCGGGGAATGTTTGTGGCTCAATATTCCCGTGAGGAATTGGGGCTGATATTTGAAGCGATGCATGAGATTGAGGCAGCGTGCGCTCGTATCGTTGCACAAAGACTTAGTCTTCTGGCTAGAAGCGAGATTGAAGCTGCTCAGTCCGAGTGCCTGAAGGCTGCCGAGACCGGTGACCGCAAAAGCTACTTGCGGGCCAATGAAGATTTTCACCAGGCGATCTATCGGGCTACAGGCAATCCTTATATTGCTGCCATTGCCAAGGAATTTCGTAATCGGACGGGTCCATTCAGGGCCAAAAAATTTGCTTCTCGAGAGGATTTGATTGCTTCTGCCCAAAGTCACCAGGTATTGGTCGACGATATTTTTTCCGAGGATTCAGCCAAGGCAACCAAGGGAATGCGGTCGCATATGACCGAGAGTTTTATTCAGGCACTTAAAGTGAATTGAATTATTTATGATTTCCAAGCATATTATGTATGTAAAACTTTAATTTTGCATACAACTTGATTATTAAACAGCATCATGCAAAGGAACACAAATGGGTATTAATGAAACCAGAATCCATCCCATCAATACCGGTTGGTTACATGGAGATCTTGGCACGTATATCTTCTGGAAAGGTCCGGCGGGCAAGAAAAAATGGCAACCGGTCTATTGTCATTATGTTGATACCGGAACCCATAAAATACTGATTGATACCGGTCTTCCGGACCAAGAACGGGCTTCGAAATATCATCACAATTGTGAAAAACGCGACTGCTTACAAGTCCATGAACACCTTGAGCAAAGACTTGGTATTCATCCTGATGCAATTGATGCAATTGTTTTTACCCACCTGCATTGGGACCATGTCCAAAACATGAAGGAATTCAAAAACGCCCGCTACATAGCTCCCAAAGCCGAGATTGAAATGGCTTACAATCCTTTGCCTCTCTATTACCGAACCTACGAATCTGGCCTTCTGGGCATTGAGCCCGCCTATACAGGTTGTGCCTTTGAAGCTGTGGATAAGGAGTGCGAAGTGTTGCCCGGCATTACGATGTTCCCGACCCCCGGCCATTCAGTGGGGCATATGGCCGTGACGGTTGCCACGGCAATGGGAGACATTGTCGTGTGCGGAGATGCTATTTTTGAAGAACGAAATCTTGACCCCAATCCGGCTGAGAAATGGCGGTTTTGGGTCCCTGCCCGTTTTGTCAATAGTTATGAAGGTTGGAAATCAGTGGAGGAACTTGACAAGCGGGCCGATTATGTCTTGCCCTGTCATGATTACGATGCCAATGTCCGATCGATGGTCTTTCCATACGAAGGAATGCCCTTACGTAAACGTCGTCAGGTTATCCCAGGTTATCAGTTTTATTTTGCCGACATGCCGGGTGATACCGCACAAAAATCGGCACCGGCTATGCCAGCTGATGAAGTTGAAGCATATATCAACAACCTTGCCGATCCTGAACAAATGGCAGATTGAAACTTGTGACTCGTATTATTGAGACACTAACGGATATCGCTGATCATTACGAGGTAATTGTACTTGACCAATGGGGAGTATTGCATGATGGGTGCAGTCCATACCCAGAGGCAAACAAAACACTGAATCACCTAGCATCAGCCGGTCATCGTCTGGCCGTACTATCAAATTCTGGGAAGAGAGCCAAATCAAATGCTGATAGAATTTCCCAAATGGGTTTTTCAGCAAATTTATTTGATACAATCCTAACCTCAGGCGAGGTGCTCTGGCAGGATATCAACAAATCTGTGGTCCAGCATCGGATTTTCTTTCCCATTGAACGCACTGTAGGTGATTCTATTCATTGGGCCAAGGGGCTTGATGTCGATTTCACCACCGACCTCAAGGCAGCCCAGGCAATTTTACTGATGGGTTTGCCCGATGATACAAACCTTGCAGAGTGGCAAAGAATATTGAATGGTGCCTTAGATCTAAGGATTCCCATGTACTGTTCCAATCCAGATATATCTTCCCCAAGGGGAAGTAAAATAATTGAAATTTCGCCGGGCGTGTTGGCCCATGAATTTCAAAAGCGTGGGGGAGAGGTTTTCTTTTATGGCAAACCTTACGGACATACTTTTATGACTCTACAAAGGACTTTGGGAGTTAAATCTTCTTACATACTGATGGTGGGGGACAGTCTGGAACATGATATTGCTGGAGCTCATGCTTCGGGTTGGGATAGTTTGTTTGTGTCAGGGGGGATACACCGGAATTTATTCACCAAGGTAGAGCCCCAAAAGGCACTGCGATCACTGACCCGAGAAAAGAACCTTCCCTTACCAACCTATTTGATCAGGACCTTAAAATGAGCTCTCAAACATTACTCACTGATGAATTTCGTGAATTGTCAGCCCGCTTGGGACTGGATCCACTATTGGTTCAGGGAGCGGGAGGTAATACCTCGGTCAAGAAGGGAGATGTAATGTGGGTCAAGGCTTCTGGAACCCAACTGAGCAATGCCAAAGAACAGGACATTTTTGTCAAGGTTGATCGCAATATTGCCAAGGCAGAAGCATTTGGAAACGGAAAGGGAGATTGTCTAGGCGCCGTTCTTGAACCGACCGTTGGATTGAGACCGTCTATAGAGACAACATTTCATGCTGTTTTGGAGTATTCTTATGTCATGCATACCCATTCAGTCATGACACTTGTTCACGCCATCAGTCCAGAAGGAAGACAATCCCTAAAAGAAAAACTAAGTGGGCTTCCCTTTGCCATGGTACCCTATGCGAAACCCGGCTTGCCCTTGACCAACGAAATTCTCAGATGTGTGGAGCCAGACACTCAAATCATTATATTACAAAACCACGGTTTGATCTGTTGTGGACAGAGCATAAAAGAAGTGAGCGATTTGATATTCACCGTTGAGGAGCGCTTGTACATGCCTCCCCGCAAAGTTAGTGCTGTGCAACCGGACGACGAACCGGATGCACGGTTCCAGTGGTCAGATTTTAGCTGGCTTGCCAAGAATTCACGTTACTGTTCTTGGCTTGTCCAAGGTTCTTATTATCCTGATCATGTAGTCTTTCTTGGTCCAGCATTACCGTTACACGATAATGATAACAATCCCCCGGTTATCATGAAAGAAGGGGTTGGAATCTTGCTTCGCAAGGATGCCGGACCATCCCAGCAAGCCATGTTGCGATGTCTGGCGGAAATCCTGCAGAGGATACCCTTAGAATGGACTCTTGAACCCATCGGTGAAAAGGCGGAATCTGAACTTTTGAATTGGGATGCCGAAAAATACCGACAGTCTTTGGCTGCCCGTAAATGAGTCTGGCCCTCGGACTAGATATTGGTACATCCGGTATACGAACTGCCATAATCGACACTGACGGAAACCTGATCTCGCAATATCAACTGAAGCATGCTGCGCAAAATACCAATTTGATTGATGCCGAATTGTGGTGGGAATCAACACAAGATTGTATCAGGAAACAATGTTTAGCCTTACAGGAATTGGGAAGAAGCCCGCACGAAATCTCTGCCCTTGCGGTGGATGGAACCTCGGGTACAATGCTTTTAACCGATGCCAATCTGAGGCCCGTAACGCAAGCCTTGATGTATAATTCCAAGGGATTCCATCGAGAAGCTCAACTCATCAATTGTGTTGCTCCAGATCTTCACATTACACAAGGGTCCACCTCTGCCTTAGCCCGTGCCCTTTATTTGATAGGAGAAGATAAGGAAAACCGAGCCAATCACCTCTTGCACCAAGCCGATTTCATAATGGCAAAACTATCAGGGGTCGGGGGATATTCAGATTACAACAATTCCCTGAAAACAGGTTTTGATCCTGAAGCTGAAACCTGGCCCGACTGGCTATCAGAACTGGGAATAAATAAGGCCTTGCTGCCTGAAGTTGTTGCTCCGGGAAATGCGGTCGCCACAATTTCAAATACGGTTGCCAAGAAATTTAATCTGTCAGACGATGTAAAGGTCATTGCCGGTACAACAGATAGTATAGCGGCCTTTCTGGCATGTGCCGAGCCTCACCCTGGGATGGCTGTTACTTCCCTAGGTACGACATTGGTGATAAAGGTCATGTCAAAAACCCGAATAGATGATCCCCAAATTGGCCTCTATTCCCACAGGTTGGGGAAAGGTTGGCTAGCCGGTGGGGCTTCCAATACCGGAGGCGGGATACTGGCGAGGTTATTCACTCCTGACGAAATTGAGACTCTCAGTTCAAGAATTGATCCCAAAGTTTCACCTGGATTGAATTATTATCCCCTCTTAACTTCAGGTGAACGTTTTCCTATTAATGATCCTGATTTGGAACCCTGCCTGATTCCTAGACCTGAAAATGATGTGGAATTTTTGCATGGTATACTTGAAAGCATAGCGAAAATTGAATCCGATTGCTATTACGCTATTCAGAAACGAGGAGGTGCTTTTCCTCATACCATTTATACTGCGGGTGGTGGTTCCTCAAACCAGATTTGGACTGCAATTAGAGAAAAAACCTTGGGACAAAAATTACTTAAGGCCAACCACACCGAGGCGGCTGTGGGAGTCGCCAAACTTGCGCTCTCAAGAGCATAAAAGATATCCAGAATTCTGTCCTCCTCTACGACCCTCATTGCCCATCTTCGTAATAGTCGCCGCACGCATCCTTCGCCTCTTTCGGTTTATGACAGCTTGCTAAACAGAGGGTGTTGATAATTTTTTATAACCCGGAGTCTGATCTGCTAGCCTTGATCACACTTGGATCTATATTTTTACCTCATTAGCTTGCGAATCCTATTTTTTTGTATCTGGCAAGGTGTCTTGTGCATCAAAGTTTAACCCTAGTATCACAACACCTTTGAAGTGATGTCATTAATTTGCATTATTCTCTGTCATATTGTCAATAAACACCACCAATTAATTGAGAGCAGTAATTCTTCCGCAATCATCAGGTTCATCGTGCATGCCTAACTGGTCGTATGGTTGGAGCTGATACTGGGGAGTATTGATAGAGGATAATGATGATGGAAAAGACATGCAGAAACATTGACCGCGTGCATTTGGCAGAGGATGAGAAGCAGTGTTTACAAGACCGTATCAAGCGTGGCAAGGGTTCGGCTCAATCACGCTTACGGGCTCAGATTCTGTTGTGAGCCGACGCGCACCGTCCTGGTGGTCAATACAAAGACAAGGCGATAGCTGATAGTGTTGGTGTGGGTACTGCAACGGTTGAAAGGGTGCGTCAACAATGCGTTTTGGAGGGGATTGAAGCGACGGTTGAACGCAAGTTTCAAGAGAACCGTAAGCCGCGCGCACTGGATGGTGAGAGTGAGGCTAAACTGGTCATGTTGGCCTGCTCCAAGCCGCCCGAGGGTCATGCTCAGTGGCGTTTAAAACGGTTAAGTGATCAGTTGGTTGAACTAGAGATTGTGGACACGATTTCGACCGAGACGGTGCGGAGGGCGCTAAAAAAACTGCTTAAAGCCGTGGCGTAAGCAGACCTGGTGTATTCCCCCGAAGCGAATGCCGATTTTATCTATGCTATGGAAGATGTTCTGGAAGTTGACCATCGCGAGTATGATGACCACACGGTTTTAGTCTGCTTGGATGAGACGTCAAGGCAACAGACACTGGAAACCCGTCTCCCTTAACCCGTGCGTCCGGGCCAATCCGCGTGCGACGATTACGAATAGACACGGAACGGAACCGCCCATCTCTTCATGTTGTCGGCTCCACTGCTGGGATGGCGTCATGTGAAAGTCACTGACCGTCGAACTAAGCCGGACCTTGCCCATGTGTTGAAAGACCGTGCCGATGTTCATTTTCCTGATAAACACCTTGTCCTCGTCATGGACAATTTGAACACGCACAAACGGTCCACCTTGTATAACGCATTCAAACCCGCTGAGGCACGTCGTCTCGTCAATCGGTTTGAGGTTCACTATACACCCAAGCACGGGAGTTGGCTAAATATGGCCGCAATTGAAATCAATGTCATGACGCGTCAATGTCTAGCAAAGCGGATCCCTGACCGTGCGACGATGGAGCATAAAACCAAGGCTTGGGTGGATTATCGGAATGAGACAGCCAAGCCGATTAATTGGCAGTTCAAAACCGAGGATGCACGCATCAAGTTGAAATCGCTTTATCCATCAGTTCAATGAAGTTATGATACTAGGAAGCCAGTGGCAAGAACCAACTTTCATAGTCTCAATTGCGCTCATGACGGATGTAAATCTACCGTAGATTGTTGCAGCACCTTCTTTGTGTGACTGACCAAGCGGATAATATTACTGACCTTCAAGAGGGCCAGCAATGTAATCATGTGTTCGCTTCGGAACGAAAGAAATATACAAAAGTGACCATTTTTATCAAATTCCGATGAGTAGGGAATTTAATAACTGTAATATTCATATACTGATTTATCGTATAAAGTTAGCTTGGATACTATCTAACTTATCCTCTAACTTTTCTATGTCATCATCTAAATTAGCTACTTTTTCTCCCAATTTTGCCAACTCGACTTTATTTTCAATAACTATCTCAAGAATTGATGAGGTTTGATTTCGTATTTCATCGCGTGTCTCAATTCTAATATTGTTGAATTGTGAATTTAACCACCAAACTCCAGAAACAATTACCCCCACAATAGTTACAACTTTAAGCCCCATGGATATATATGGAAAAAATCCCTTCACATTCTCCTCATTTCTAGGCTCTTGATGAGATGCCGGTTCTAGAGATTCTGATTTGGCTTCAATCTTACTTTTCTCAGTCATTTAGCTTCCTTTGAATATCCCCATAAATCTGGGGTGGCAAATCCCGAATATCTTTTGCTGCACGGGATTACTATTCCAGTAATTTGTGGATATTCACCATCATTAGTAAAACCAATATGTTTTGATACATACGAAGTGTTTCCATTAGATTGGATGAAATAAATATGAGGTTCTAGAGATATATAAGGATTGGAGTCAATTTTGTTAATTCGTTCTATAAAATCCTGAGGTGGATCTTCAAACGGTATTATGGCAAAAAACATTACATTTTCTCCAGTGATAAATTTTTCATATTTATATTAACCTTACAGCCAAGAGGAAATCAAATAAGATTTTTATAATGTTTTGTAATTCCAAATTTGGTAACTCTATCACAACAAATTTGAATTAAGTGAATATGATTGCTGAAAAGTACTAGTATCACGCCTTCATTGAATTGATGGATAAAGGCGAGATACTAGGAAGAAATACTGCTCGCAATTAATTGGTGTTGACTGTTGACAGAATGACAGAGAATAATGCAAACAAACTACATCATTTCAATGGTTTTGTGATACTAGTATCACATCAATTCAACGGTGTTGTAATACTTGTTCCTTGGCCATGTGGAACAGATCAATCGTTTCAAAGCCACGTTTCTGTAGAATTTCATGCTGCTCGGGAGTAAATACTGGAGAAACTAGAACAAATCGGATGTTATTAGGTTGAGGTTTTCTCTTTTCTTCATACAGCTTGTCAAGAAATGGTCCGAACACCTGCTCCGGTGACCGTGACTTATTGATGTGCTGTGTGGAGAAACGCTTACAACTGCCCATGATAAGAGTATCCTCAGCGTCCTTAGCCAAAACATCTCGCCAAATCAAGACATCCAGTTCCGGCCCGTTTTTTAGCTGAACGCCATAATTTGCATGAACTTGATATTTTCCGATAACGCTTTTTTCCAGTGACCCCAGATATTCTGCCGCTATCCTTTCCAGATCATCACCTTCGTTTTTTTGGGTTTGTTGAACAATATTAGAAAACAGCCCAATTCTTTTCACCAGCAACTGGTGCCTCGTATCATTGTCACTGATTCTGTATTTGGTTGGTGTGGTTATCCTGGCATCCTTGAAATGCCTGATACCCTTGATCATCTTGACATGGTCTTCCAATAGAGCCAGATTGCGCAATAAGTGAGTATTCCATGCCTTGTCTTCACTATTATTCAGTACCGATTGGTCTACTGGGAGTATACCCAAGTCAAATATTTCCTCTCTAGGTGTACCTCGGGGTTTATTACTGATTAACTGCAGAATCCGGTCCGCCGTTGGGTTCAGTTCAATCATACCCTTGTAATCATACCTGTCCTGAAGGCGTTCAACAGGCCGATTACTTTCATACTGCCAGAACCTTTCCAGCCATGATTCATAGGGGTTTTTGCTTCCAATCTGAAACTCAGGGCGGTCAAGTTGGTACAGAAAATACTGGTGCCAAAGGCCAGGAACTCCACCATAGGCTGCATAGAGTGAAAGGAACTGGCGTGGATCACCGAGCCACCCTTGCTCGGCTGCCATTTCCAGCAGGACAGGTGAGGTTAGCTGCTTCATGCGTATCTCCATAAAGCGGCCGTAAAGCTGCTCCTGTGCATTAGCCAATAACCGGATCATTTTCTGCTGGTGCGAGCCGGCGGCGACGATACCACCGCCTGCAGGGTTCGGGGTAAGAGTCGGTGACTGGTTCACATCGATGACCCGCTTGATATAATAGACAAGATGACCGTTATCATAATCAATGTTATGAAACTCGTCCAAGCAGAGAATACCTCCCTTAGCTACCAGATGTTTGGCTTGGTCAAAGAAAAATCGCTCAGAATCGTCTTGATCCCAATAGGGTGAGCGCTTAAAATCATCCATTAAACTTGAAAGACCTGCATCTCTGATAGCCACTTGGAGTTCCTCCCCGATCCGGGTCGGGTTTGGCCGGACATCAAGATAGACGATTGGTTTCGAATCAGCGGTCGGTAACGCCCTGATGCAGTTGATAGCTCGGTTTAACAACTCGGTCTTGCCTATTCGCCTCCTTCCATATAACGCAATTGATACGGTAGGCCTTATTATGATACTATGAACCAGATCATCCAACTCCTTGTCACGGCCGTAAAATCGCCAATTCTTCATTAGTCATTCCAATTCTGGGTTTTGAATAAGTAAACAGCCTAACGGATAAAGTTCCTCCTGCATAATAGTTCGCTCTAATATAATCTCTTCTGCCGCTTTCAATCCTACAAGATGGGAACAATCCGACCCATCATATCCTGTGTAGTCTTGGCGACCCTGTATAACTTGCAATTAAGGTCAGATTGTATAGCACCAATCAAGTTTGCAGTTAAATGACGCTAATGCGGAACTAATACGCTCAATAATATCACACATCTAATGATTGCTTTTGATACGACAATTAATTCGCCAAGCAATTGAGAATTTGTGCACAAATTTCGTGTGGAAACAGGTACCTTTCTCTCTATGAAAGGCTAACAGTAACTGACGGTCAATAGCCCAGAGTTAGGATCGGCTCACAAAAAATATTCAGTATCTCTGTATGATATATTTGTATTCCTTTGTTAAGTGACAACGCCAACAAGCCGAATAGGCAACCCACTAATAGCGGTAAAGACTTGACTTGTACGGTCCCTTTTTGGCAACACCAATATAGTCAGCTTGATGGTCGGTTAGGTGAGTCAACTTAGCACCGAGTTTAGATAAATGCAGTGTCGCAACTTTTTCGTCAAGAGACTTTGGCAACGTGTAAACTCGGTTTTCGTATTGGTCACTATGATTCCAAAGTTCCATCTGGGCTAGTACTTGGTTCGTAAAACTTGCTGACATGACAAAGCTTGGGTGGCCAGTGGCATTTCCAAGATTTAATAATCGCCCCTCAGATAACAAAATGATTCTTTTTCCAGAAGGCAGCTCAATGAGGTCAACTTGATCTTTAACATTAGTCCATTTGAAGTTTTGCAAGGCAGCAACTTGGATTTCGTTATCAAAATGGCCGATATTCCCAACAATCGCCATATCTTTCATTTGTCGAACATGATCTACCGTAATAACGTCTCTATTACCAGTTGCTGTTATGAATATGTCTGCCACGGGTAAGGCATCTTCAATGGTGACAACTTCAAAGCCATCCATGGCGGCTTGCAAGGCACAAATGGGATCAATTTCAGTAACCATAACCCGAGCTCCAGCACCTCGCAATGAAGCACACGAGCCCTTTCCGACATCTCCATAGCCACAGACCAGTGCCACCTTACCTGCAATCATTGTATCAGTGGCTCTTCTGATTCCGTCAACCAAACTTTCTCGGCACCCATATTTGTTATCAAATTTAGACTTGGTGACGCTGTCGTTTACATTAATTGCTGGAAATGGTAACAATCCTTTTTCATAGATTTGATATAATCGATTAACCCCAGTAGTCGTTTCCTCGGTCACTCCTTGGATCATAGACCGTTGCTTACTAAACCAACCCGGAGAGGATTCCAATCGCTTTTTAATTTGTAAGAAAAGGGCTTCTTCTTCCTCTGATTGCGGATTAACAATTAAATCCTTCTCACCTTCCTCGACACGAGCTCCAAGCATTATGTAAAGTGTCGCATCACCACCATCATCAAGAATCAAATTAGCCCCACCTTCTTTGAATTGGAATATCTCATCGGCATAAAGCCAATATTCGGAAAGTGTTTCACCTTTGAAAGCAAAAACAGGGATTCCTTGTTCGGCGATTGCGGCAGCAGCATGATCTTGGGTTGAAAAGATGTTGCAGGACGCCCACCGAACAGTTGCTCCTAGTTCTACAAGCGTCTCAATTAAAACCGCCGTTTGAATAGTCATGTGCAGCGAGCCAGCGATCCGAGCACCCTGCAAAGGCTTTTGTGATTTATATTCCTCTTGTATGGCCATTAATCCCGGCATTTCGGTTTTGGCAATGCTTATTTCTTTGTGCCCGAAATCCGCCAGCGAAATATCCCTGACAATATAATCGTTACCCATTATTCAAAACTCCCCGAAAGACTAAACCAAGAGGACATGAATATAGTTTTGTGGATGAATTAATCCAGATTTTGATTGCCCTAAAGCAATTATTCTCAATAAAAACACAAATAATGATCCCCTTCCAATCATTCGGAATACCAGTTCCTTCTTCCCCAAAAAAATCGTTCATTACATTATATTTTCCGAATTTGTGTTGAATCTTATGAAACCCAAACCAATAAGTTCAGACTAGTATCACAAAACCATTGAAATGATGTAGTTTGTTTGCATTATTCTCTGTCATTCTGTCAACAGTCAACACCAATTAATTGCGAGCAGTATTTCTTCCTAGTATCTCGCCTTTATCCATCAATTCAATGAAGGCGTGATACTAGGTTTGCGGCAGGGCTATCGCATTTGAAATTTAATAATGGTTTTGCTTGCTGATGAACTATATTGTTTCAATATTATCAACAATTTTAGCCTGTAAAAGAAAGATAAATCCTTAAAATTCCTTCTGAAAATAATCTGCGAGGATAAATTACGTGAAATGTGATAGAATTTTTTCAAATGCGATGCCCTGTAGCCCATCTTTAACTTGTTTCATTCCAAAAGTGTAAATTAAGGTTAAATCCAACTTTTTACATACCCTCATATTTCAAATATGACCATATACCCGATAGTTACGTTTCCGGGGTTCCTCTATAACCTCTCATGTGGTCTCACTCGCTAGTTTAAGGGGGCGAAGCCAACACCAAATCGCCAACATAGGTTTAGGGAAGTGAAGACGCTTAGAACATGGCTCTCATTGGATAAATAAGCGAATTTTTCAGGATAAATAGGGAACATAGGGTTCAATAGTTATAGATTGAAACTATAACCGAGGCAACTGAATATTCAAAAATAGAAAAGCAGAGTGTAAGGAGTATTCTGAATAAGGGAATGATTTCAACCAAGTCAATAGTGTCCAAGTCGGGATGTTGTGTTCGCAATCCAGATGTAAAGATTATGAGGCGAAAACTTCAAGGATCCCAGGAATCACCGACATAGTCAAAATAACTATAATAGTGCTACCGAATGCATACATCCATTTAAAGTTGTTCTTGAAAGAAGCAAGTACTATATCTTGTTTATTAAGTCGTTCATCCATCTTATCGAATCGCTCATCCATCTTGTCGAATCGTTCATCATGTTTGTCGAGTTGAAGTTTAACCGCCGCCACATTTCTATTCGTCTCAGCTATTGACTGGGTCAGTTTACTTTCCAGATTGAGTATATCAATCTTTGTTGCAAGATCACCTTCTAAACCGCTTTTAATGGCAAACGTAATTGCTTCGGCTTGGTTATCAGTAATCCCAGCTTCCTGAAGCAGCTTGGTCGTCGTCAGTGTATCAAAAGATGTTCGTGTCATTATTAATCTCCTTCTTAATTCAATGATAAAGCATAGAGTTGTAAATGACAACAATTCATTTGCTCAAATAAGCCTGAAGCAATTTTGGTGGCGTTTCAAAACCAAACACGCACAAGCCAGTTCATTTATAATTATGAAAGTTTGCCAAGATATACAAGTAGAAATGAAATCAATGGGCCATTCAGCTGAACTTCTATTTAATTTTCTTTCCCAACTAAACCTATATCCCTCGATATGGCGGCATAAAATGCAAGGTAAATGTAATTTTATCTTGTATGATTGTTACCATGTTAAAGGATACAATGATTGTCATCAATATCCATATCAATCCGAACCGCTCTTCACCACCAGCACTCCTCCTCAGACGCTCATAGCGGGAGGGTCAACGAATTCGCCGGGAGACACTCGCTCATCTTTCTAAAATACCTCCAACCTTGTCAGTGACCTGCAAGCCGTACTCAAGGGAGGGGTTGTCTACAGTGATATGACCGAAGCCATGACCCTGCAACGGTCACTCACACATGGGCCAGGGCTATCGCATTTAAACTGTTTCAGTTGTTGCCACCTGCATTTTCTCCTATTCAATCAAAACAAGACAATTGACGAGGCTGAACAAGGCAAGGCTATCGCATTTGAAATACCATTCGATCACATTTCACGTCATTGACCCTCGCCGATTATTTCCAGAAGGAGATGAAAGGATTGTTCTTTCCTTTACTGGCTAACAATGTTGACAATATAGAGTGCGTCAGCAAGCAAAACCATTGTAAAATTTTAAATGCGATAGCCCTAGGTTTGCGGCCTCTTTAGTTGACGAGATTTAGACGCCGGTCAAGGGGAGTTTCGTTGATTGGTAAATGGACTAACGCTGAGAATAGGGCCACACCAACCCCAAGCCACCATACTATATCATAATTACCCGTAACATCATACAAATATCCGCCAAGCCAAACCCCAGCAAATCCACCTAATTGGTGTGAGAAAAAAATAATCCCGTAAAGTGTGCCCATGTAGCGAAGACCGTAGACATGAGCCACCAAACCACTCGTGAGGGGAACCGTCGCCAGCCATAAAAATCCCATTGCCAAAGAAAACCAAATTATATTAAATGGAGTGATTGGAAGAAGGAGAAATATTGTCGTGAATAAAGCCCTTAGGAAATAGATAATGGTTAATACAATTTTACGAGAATAATACTTTCCCAGCCATCCCGCTAACAGTGTTCCAGCGATATTTGCCAAGCCAATGAGCGAAATTGATATCGCTCCTAAAGTAGCCTTTGAATCGATCCCAAACAATTGCAGAATACTTCCTTCCTTAATTGGTTCACTGAATTCAGCTATGAAGGGAGGGAAGTGGGCCGTAATCATGGCGAGTTGGTACCCACACGAGAAAAAACCCACGAAAATCATAGAATATGATGGGTCACCAAAGGCCCGTTTAACGACATCAGTAACGGTTAATTCAAGTTCAGCCTTGGTTGCCTGGTATCCTGATTTGAAGAATGGAAGAGTAACCAAAACTAAAATTATAGCTCCAGCAAATACAACGAAGACCGCTTGCCAAGTCATAAATTGCAATAATGCATCTGCAAATGGAGGTCCAATAATTTGGCCGCCTGAACCAGCGGCTGTTGCTATTCCGAGTGATATAGATCGATTTTCATCTGATGAGGCTCGGCCAATAACTGCTAAAATAACTCCAAATCCAGTCCCCGCCACTCCTAAACCAATGGCAAACTCAAGGATTAAATGGGCTTCAAGGGAAGTGGCATAACTAGATATAACAAGCCCAAGTGCATAAAACACTGAACCCAAGATAATGGCAAAGCGGTCACCAAATTTCTCAGCTATTGCACCAAATATCGGTTGCCCAATTCCCCAAGCAAGATTTTGTAAGGCTATAGCCAAGGAAAAGTCAGCACGAAGCCAACCAAACTCTTCAGCAATCGGGATCTGGAATACTCCAAAGCTTGAGCGAATGGCAAAGCTGACACCGACGATAAGGCAACCACACACCAATATTGGCGAAATAAGTCTGTTAGGTTTGTCGACGCGAGTCAAAACGGATATATCGTGAAATAAGTTAAAATTAGTTTTTAGGTCAAAGTTTTTCTTATAATTTTGGCAATGAGAATACAAATTATAATTTGGTTCAAAGCAATTACCGAGATTACAGAACACGATATTCTGGTCAGTGATTATTCACTAACCAGTCAATGGGCAATGAAATACCATCCTGAATCTCATCAACTTCTTCAAGCCTTCGGAAATATATCCCTGTGAAAAACTTTTTTAAATTCACCTTTGTTACCTCCTCACCTGAACATACAGGCGCATTAGCAGTAACTACATCTCAGGCCTTACGGGCAGGAATAGTTATACTTCTGAGTGGTCAATTAGGGACGGGCAAATCAGTTTTTGCTCGACACCTAATTCGCCATCTTCTGACTTCCAACGAAAGCGATGAGGACATCCCCTCCCCGACCTACACACTCATTCAAACCTATCAAGGACAGGAGTATGAAATTTGGCATGCTGACCTTTATCGACTGCAATCAGTGGATGAGATTATTGAGCTTGGCCTTGAAGAAGCCTTTTACGCTAATCTATGTGTCGTTGAGTGGGGAGACAAACTAGAGCATTTCACTCCAACCGATGCCCTCAATATTCAATTTGAATATAATGTTGGGAGTTCTTCAACTCGAACAGTAATAATGACAACAACGCATCCCGAATTAGGTCGTGAATTAACCAAATTATTCGCAGCGAATAAACAACTTTGAAAGTTAATCCAACAGGACTAAAGAAAAAATGACAACATTAATTTTGGGGAACCGCTCGAAAATTATTTACTTGTTTTCCCATGAGTAATTTTTCACTCACTTTGGCTTTTCCTTTTCAAGGAATTTCAGCTCTATTTCAGAGGGATATTTCATTATTGCTTTGCTACCTTACTCGGATTATCCTTGATTGGTTCAAACTCTTCATTCTATTTGCGCGTGAGGGGTTTGACTTCGTCATTGTCTGAGTGTTTCCGTAATCATCAATTATTTTGCCTTTCAATTCCCAATTGAGTCAAATTGATGTTTGAGTAAGATACTACATGTATGTTAATCTCTGCAAAATATTTACACACTTTCACTCAATTTCGGTCTCTAACATGTTCCCTTACATTGGTGTAATTCCAATTGAAAATCAATCTAATTTCAATTCTTGACTATTGACAATGAACATGACCACCCACATGCGACGCGAGTTGCTGGAAATTCCTAACACTGTAGCCCGCCATCTCAATGAAACTCATTCCGAAATTACGCATATTGCTCGCCTAATTCGGACACAAAACCCTGACCTTATCATTACTGTTGCCCGTGGGTCCTCCGATCATGCAGCGACATTCTTGAAATATATCTGTGAGATTCAACTTGGGATTCCTGTAGCATCGGTTGGCCCATCGATTGCATCAGTTTACAATGCTCAACTGCACCTCAAAAATGCTGTATGTGTTAGTATTTCACAGTCGGGTCAGAGCCCAGATGTAGTTTCTATGGCAGCTTCAGCCGATAAACAGGGGGCTTTATCAATCGCCATCACGAATGAACTGGATTCGCCTCTTGCCAAGGCAGGAAAACAAACAATACCTATGATGGCTGGACCAGAACGGAGTGTAGCAGCAACAAAAACGTTTATCGTCTCACTTGTAGCCAGCCTTGCTTTGGTTGCTCATATCAAAGGGGATAAAGATTTAATCAGGGCTATTGAGCAATTACCTGAGTTTCTTAATGATGCGGTTCAATTTGAATGGACAAACCTAAGTGATGCAATTATTGAAAAAAACAGGCTTTATGTTCTTGGTCGTGGAATATCATTTGCAGTCGCAAACGAGGCTGCATTAAAGTTCAAAGAGACATGTCTAATGCATGCCACTTCCTATTCATCAGCTGAAGTTTTGCACGGCCCCGTTGAAATTATAGGCAATGACTTTCCAGTTCTGGCTATGGTAGCAAGGGACGCCACCGAAATGTCAATCATAGACGTCTGTGAAAAACTCTCGCAATTAGATGCCAATGTATTTGCAACTTCGGATAAAGTTAAGCGAACACAGCAGCTTGATTTTGTCAGTACTGCTCACCCAATGACTGACCCGATTGCTGTTATGACCTCATTCTACGCTTTTGTTGAAAAACTTGCTATCGCTAGGGGATTCAACCCGGACAAACCCTCCCATCTCAACAAAGTTACTGAAACGATCTGAATCCAAAGCATTTTATATCTAATTGAAGATAGTTTTTCTAGTTCAGTCGTGAGGTCAAAACGAATTTAACCTCAATTCCGTAACTTCTCAGGTAGGCAAAACACCCCTTATTTTTTCAGATTCCTGTTGACGATGTCGTTTGACATTTTAATAATAATACCAATCGTCCAATATAAGTCGAGCAGTGGCCCCGGTCTGCGAACACATTGAATTGCCCCAATCTTAGTTGTAATGACTATTCAGTCAATAAGGGCGGTTACTCCCGTTTTAAAAACAATTAATCTGCCAAGCGTTCGAAAATCAATGTAGGGGTTGATTTTGGTTGCAAAGAAATTCACAAAAATGAGGAAGGGAGACTATGGTTTGAATGGTAAGAATTCTAAGCCGGTAAAAGACCTTTTTGAGTGGCTTCAAGAATGACTTTCTGAACTAAATGGGGAGCATAAAACTGAATATTTACCCCTCTTAGATACAAGCCTATTATGCCCATCTCAATCAAAGTGGCTATTTGGTCTTTGGCTGTTTCTGCCTGAGAGCTTCCACCCAAATCCGAAGTAAGGGCTGCTTCCAATTCCGACCTCAGCATATACATCGGGGTATCAACAGGAGGTCCAAAACATTGTGCAACGACCTTAAGAGAAGCCAACAAACCATTTTCAATAAAATGATCAAGAACAACAGAAATACCCTTTCTACTGACATAAGCTGCCAAGCTGGGTATTCCATATTCCCACCGGTCCATCTCCGGTTGCCAGATGAACCCTGTATGCAGTAGATTCTCTTGGGCCTCAGGTAGGGAATTATTCCCAGCAATTCGCAGAGCTGTTCCATAAAAATAACGGGAAGTGGGTTGACGCGTTTCCCCTAATCGTAATGCCATTTCAGTTATGGGAACGAGCATATTGTTTGCATTCAGTTCAAGCATTCGCCGATTATAGAGCTTCCAGGCTCTCTGACTAAATTCGACACGGGCCGCATCAATTTCAGTTTTCCCAACATAATCTTGTTGAGTGCTTGCTAATACTTCCCAGAGTGCATAACCCCACAGCTGGATGAAGTAAGGATAATTCTGAGCTTCGTTCAGTACCATATTCAAATCGTGGTCACTAAATGTAACAGAAGCACCAAATGGTTTGATAAGGGCTTGCTTGGCTTCTTCTCGGTTGAGACGACCAATATTCTCACTTTGTATTCGTTCGCTGAAAGTCGCATGGGAACGAGTGAGAACCATCTCCAGATCAGGGGTTCCCGCAATCACCAATAAAATTGGATGATTCCGGGCCGTGTGTTGAGCCGCATCATAAAACACTTTACTCACTTCAGAAGGCATATCATGTGCCTCATCAATGAGGATGACAAAGCCCTTCTTGTTAATACTCCTTAATAACTTTTCAAGAAACAGGCTCACCTGAATATCCGTTTGTGAAGCACGCTTGTAACCCGCATTCAATGACACAAGGTTCAAGATGGGTTCCTTTATCTCCCCACCGACCGTAAACTCGCTAGATTGTTTGCCTTTCTGGGCATGGCTATACAATTTTTGTAGCAGTGAATCGATGCTTCCAAAAGCCTGTTTGTCGAGAATGATGACAGGCAATTTTAATGCTTTTGCTTCCTGCTCTATCCAAGCAAGCAAGGCAGTTTTGCCACATCCACGCGGCCCCATAAGTGCAATTGGGGTTGTTCGACAGTCTTGTTGGGTAACGTCAATTAACCGTTCCCTTAAATTGTTTTGAAGCTCATTACGCCCAGCTAATAGCGGTGGCATCTCCCCATAGCCAGGCTTAAAGGGATTGCGTTTTTGCGGTAAAGTCAAAATTACCCCTGTTGTGGAATTTTTCTATCACTCATTATCTAAGCACGAAAAGGGGTAAAGTCAATTACAATTCGGTAATTTAAACCTCATAGATAGCCGATGTGCATGTGAATCGTTAAAATATTTCGTTAACTTTGGTGTCTTTAGAAACTAAGTAACTACTCAGGTAGTCTAAATACACCTTGCCTATTTGTTGTCCAGATTCCAGTTGACAATTTGGTAGCATCCCTTTAATTCTGTTACCAATCGGCAAATCAATGTCGGGCAGTATAATTTTCAGATATTATGACACGTCTCTCCAACGCCGCTTTGCGGTCTACAGTTTCCAAGCTATAGGAACGCGTTAATGACCTGACTGAAAAGTACAACCAGTTATAAGCCGAGTACGACCAGTTATCAATTGAGAATGCTTTATTAAAGGAACGCCTCACGGTGTATGAGCATTGTCTCAACACGACCAGCCGTAACAGCAGCAAACCGCCTTCAAGCGATGGTTTGTCCAATCCCCAGGCCGCGGTCAAGCCTCCTAAAGGTGGCCGCCCATCAGGTGGTCAAGCTGGTCATCAGGGGCACACTTTATGCCGGTCGCCCAATGTTGACCATATTCTAGATCATCGCCCGGCATCTTATGGGCGTTGTGGTGGCTCTTTGGCCGCTGACTAAAAGGCGATGGTGGCGCAGGTCCGCCACGTCCAAGATTGACCGGTCAGACAATCCCTTGTGATGACCGACCATCGCGTCTGGACTTATCACTGTGCACATTGTGGGGCTCTGACCACCGGCGACTTCCCCGATGAAGTCAAAGCACCGGTTCAGTATGGTCCTCGTCTGCAAAGACTGGTGGGGTATCTTGGGGTTGAACAACTTCTTCCTCTGCGTCGCATTGGTCAGGTTGTCTACACCTTGACCGATGCCCGGCTTTCCGATGAAACAATTTATCGCATGATACAATCGTCGGCCCAACACTTCCAACCAGTTCATTCTCATTGGGGTGAACTTGTGAAGCATGCGCCGGTCACGCATGTTGATGAAACCGGTATGCGGGTCAAGGGTTCGCTCAAATGGTTTCATGTTGGTACTACCGCCGCCAACTGCTCTTTCTGGCTGGAGACAAGCCGTGGTGATGTCAGGACTGAGGCCACTGGCATTGCGGTGCATGATCATTGGCCCTCGTACCAATCGAACATATCCCAAGACCAACATGAATTGTTTGGCTCATCTGGTGCGTGAATGTACGGGTATGGCGGAGATGGGGGAAGAATGGGCCGGTAAGATGGTCGCTCTTTTCTATGACATCATGGCGGTGGACCAACAGGGTTGTTCTCCATCGTCCACGGCCATTGTGGTGATGAAAGCCCGTTTTGACCGCCCTCTACAGGAGGGTCTCAACGACCATAACCAACTTGACCCCTTGCCCCAACAAGGTCGGAGACGACCACGATGTTGACCTGATCATAACTTGACCCGCCGTTGATGAGACCATCGTGCGGGAACTCTCATGTGTCTCCATAACCCGCTTGTTGATACCACGAACAATGTGGCCGAAAGGAATATACGCCCGTTGAAGCTTAAGCAGAAGATTTCGGGGAGTTTTCGAACCGAAGACGGTGCAAGGGACTTTGCGATTTAACGAAGTTTGCTTGAGACTGCCCGCAAAAGGATGGAATGCACTTGACACCCTGGGAACAGAGGCGGCTGACTTGACCACACGGCTTACACCCGTGAAACCAGTTCCCGATACTTAACATACCATTGCGCTAAAATATCCTTGTTCAGCAGATGATACTTTACTAATCTGCCACTGATACTACCTGAGTAGTTACCTCAATTCAACTTACCCTGTTAAATTGATTGTCACTACAAACCCTTGTTGCAAATCGGTTAGAAAAATTAAAAAAGTGTTGTTAGGTTTCACGGGAAGTCATATAATGGTTGAGAATAATTCATTTAACCATAACAATTAACTAACCCCAACCCATTATCCAATGGATATTATTAATCATGCTTGAACCTGCCCCCCAGAGAAATGTGTATGCACTTCCACCAGGATGTAATTTTGCACGCGAATTGGTGGAAGGGATAATGAATCGACAGGAATCAAACAACCCAATTGATCTGGTCAAAACAGAACTATTCCTCAGTACTGGAAAATTACGGGAAGACGTAAGAAAGGAATTCATTAGCCGGAATAATTTACTTTTACCGCAATTTAAACTCATTAATGAACTCTGTTTTGATCTAAGATTTCCGAGCATTCCTCTCCCTAATTCATCACTGCAAAGGCGGCTTGAACTCATGAAGGCTGTCAAGCAATTATTGGATAATGATAAGCGGTTTGCCTCGCAATTGGCTCATTATGATCTAGCACAAAGCCTTGAGGCCCTTCTGCAAGAGTTACACCAAGAAAATATTGATCCGCAAAACATAAAAGACCTGGACCTGACTGAAACTTCTGAACACTGGCAAAAAAGTTTAAAATTCATCGAAATTATAACTGCTTTCTGGCAACCTGAAGCGTTTCCTGTGAAAGAAACTCGCCAAAACCTAGTTATAGACGCTCTCATCGCTTCTTGGGAAGCAAGCCCACCTAAACATACAATTATCATTGCCGGATCAACTGGTTCAGTTGGTTCAACGCAAAAGTTAATGACAGCTGTGGCCAAGTTACCTCAGGGAATTCTTGTCTTACCTAGCTTTGACACCCACTTTGACCCCGAGACGTGGCAACAGTTAGATGGTCCATTCCCTCTCGCTGATCACCCACAATTTCGGAATTACAAACTGACCAAGACAATCCAGATTAGGCCAGAGACAATTCCCCTTTGGACCCCAGATCCAAAGCATTTGAAGTACCGAAACGAATTGATTTCACTCGCTTTAATTCCGGCCCCAGTGACGAACCAATGGATGAAAAAAATTCCGCATCTCAAGGGGATTGGAAGCGCAACTGAAGGGATCACTTTGTTGGAAGCACTTTCACCTCGAAAAGAGGCTCTGGCAATTGCGTTAACACTCCGACTGTCTTTAGAGAAAAATCAATCTGCAACTCTTGTAACAGCGGATGAATCACTTGTTAAACAGGTCAAACTTGCTCTTCGTAAATGGCACATTGTTCCAAATGACACACGCCAAGGAATTCGGCTCTTTCAAACAATTGAAGGTCGATTCCTCGTTATGTTAGCCAAGTTAATTGGAAATAATACTTCGGCTGAGGAACTCATCGCCCTGCTCAAACATCCTTTAACAAGTTCCGTTGAAGGTCGAAAATCCCACCTGAAGTTGCTCAATGACATGGAATTTGACATTCGCTCTCGGGGGGTCGAATTCAATCCGATAAAGCAAATTAAAAGCTGGGCAGTCAATCATTCAGATCCAGCAAAAAAATGGCACTTATGGTTCCAGAATCTCTTTCATGAGTTAGCCTCAATGGGACCTTTTCCTTTGGAGAAAATGGTAAAAGCCCATTGTACCATTGCTGAAAAATTTATGGCTGGTCATGAAGGTGTACCAAGTCATAATCTTTTTCGTGAAAATAACCTAGCGAGTGTTGCCGTACATAACCTTCTGCAAGACTTAATCAAATGCTCAGATCAGCAGAATCCCATTACTCCCGAAGAATATACAGACCTATTTGTTAATCTATGTTCGGAAGCACGAACTCGACAAGAAGGATGTACTCATCCCTCCTTGATGATCATGTCCACAGAGGATGCTCGCATGCATACGGCCGACCTCGTGATTGCCGGCGGGCTAAATGAAGGGATTTGGCCAACATCTTCCGAACAAGATCCCTGGCTCAATAGAAAATTGCGCCTGCAGCTCGGATTAAATGTACCTGAACAGAAAATTGGATTGGCTGGGCATGATTTTCAACATGTCGTTTGCCTATCAAATGTTATTTTGAGTCGCAGTATTCGTGATGCGGATAACCCGACTACTCCTTCACGATGGCTCAGTCGTATTATTAGTTTGCTCCAAGGAGCTGGTCAACAAGGAGAAGATGCTCTAAGGCTTATGAAACAGCGCGGAGAAGTACTCTTAGAGCAATCAATTAACTATGAGAAAACAGAAGATGCCATCCCCTACAAAAGACCATGTCCCTGTCCACCGTGTATCGTTCGACCCAAAAAACTATCGGTCACGCAAATACGAACATTAATCACCGACCCTTATGCCATCTACGCTCGGGAAGTTCTCCGTTTACGTCCCATTAGCCGTTTGCGATTAGAACATAGCTCTTTGCTTAAGGGCATACTTTTCCATGAAATTATGGAGGAAATTGTTAAATCGGAAGCGTCTCAAAACAATGAACCAACGCTTGACCAACTTCTCAACATTGCCCAGAAGATTCTTGAAGATTCCGGTGCACAGCCATTTGTAGAAGCCATTTGGGTTGCTCATATTCGTGATAATGCCAAGCAAATCATTGACACTCTCAGCCGTATCAAAAGAAATTCAACCCCACAAATGATTGAACAATATGGCGAATACCATTTTACCGAATTGGATTTCAAACTGAAGGCCAAAACGGACCGTATTGATCAAGATAACGAGAATCCAAATCACTGGCATTTGTTTGACTACAAGTCAGGAAATCTTCCCTCCAAAAGCGATATTGAGAACTTTGAAAAGCAGATGCCTTTACAAACAATCATGGCCGAACAAGGAGCTTTTAGTAAACAGACTGTGCAATCAGTGGTTGCGACGAATTACATTAGCATCGGCAAAATAATTGAAATGAAACCCATCGAAAGATACGAGGAGGGTCTTGATCTTTTTCTGGCCGATTGGGATAAATTTCAGAAACTTATTGGACATTATACTGATGAAGAATTCGGCTATATTTCACGCCGATTGAGTGGCGAAGGCATGCTTTCTCACGATTATGACCACCTCGCACGATATGGCGAGTGGTTAGATAGTGACCCACCCAATGTTGAAGAGGTGGTCGATGAATAGCTCTCGCTTTGACCCTGCGACTATTCCCCAAATCAGTGCTGCCAATCCTGAACGAACTTCGTGGGTATCCGCGAATGCCGGTTCAGGTAAAACGCGTGTTCTCACACATCGGGTTGCCCGGTTGCTATTGCGTGGTACCCAACCCCAGCAAATTTTGTGTTTAACCTTCACTAAATCAGCTGCCAATAACATGGTCATGCGACTCATAGAGATACTCGGCAGCTGGTCTATGCTCCCTGATTCAGAATTAACCGAGAAACTTTTGGATTTAGGTGAGGATGGCAAGCATCTAACCCAAGAGCGATTGAATTTAGCCCGTACCTTATTTGCTAAAGCACTGGAAACACCTGGCGGAATGAAAATCCAAACAATCCATTCCTTTGCAACGCGATTGCTACGAAACTTTCCCCTGGAAGCCGATATATCACCTCAATTTACGGTGATTGACGACCGAAAATGTGCCGAAATATATTTTGAAATTCTGAATACTCTCGCCACCGAACAAGAATCGCTCATTGGTGAAGTCGGTACTTATGCCAGTTTTGACCAAATTCTAAAATTTTGTGAAAGCATTGCGTTTCATCGAGAACTCATACCGTCTGAAGTCGACCAAGCGCGTATTTGGAATGAATTTTCAGTTCCCGAGGAATGGAACGATGAAATGTACAAGAATCTCTTTCGCAAAGATGATTTATTAGCTCTCAATCAAGTCATTGAGGTTTTAAAATATGGTTCGACCATTGAAAGAAGAGCCTATGAGAAACTCAAAAGAATTGATTTTTTGGGGCCTTCGGTGGAAATGGCTCAAATCATTGAAGGGATTTTTTTATACGGTTACAGTGCCAAAGATCCCTTTAAGAGAAAGCCAAGTATATTCACAAAGAGTACCCTGGCATCTATTGCCGAGGATTTAGGTCATAAATTAGTCGCTTATGGCGAGGTGGTTGAGGACTACAATTTTAATCAGCGAAACTACCTAGGTGCCAAAAAAACCCTCACGTTTCATAGGTTTGCTCAAGCCTTTCTGAATAAGTATCAAGAAATAAAATCCCACAATGCTTGGCTTGATTACGACGACCTTCTCCGCAAAGCTTCGGAAATTCTGTCTGACCCAGAAATTGCACCTTGGATTTTATTCCGCCTTGACGAAAATATAGACCATATTTTGGTCGATGAAGCTCAGGATATCAGTCCAATGCAATGGGATATTGTTGCGAGAATAGCTGAAGAGTTCTCAGCTGGACATGGGCAGAAAGACAATATCAAACGAACGGTCTTCGCCGTCGGTGATGAAAAACAATCAATCTACGGGTTTCAGAAAGCTGAACCTGAACGTTTTCAAATAATGCGTGACCACTTTAAAAATCAATTTGAAGATTTTAATGAACAGGAACTTGCCTATTCCTTCAGGTCTTCTCAAGCCATTCTTGATGTTGTTGATAAAGTTATTTCCATTTGTAAAGAAGGTTTACCCAAATCACCTATCAAACACATTGCCTTCAAGTCTAATCTTCCAGGCCGCGTTGACCTCTGGCCAAGGATTCCACGACCGAAAAAGAAGCAATTAATCCCTTGGGAATCTCGGGACTATTTAACCCAGAATATTCGTGCGGAAATTGCATTAGCCCGAAATATTGTTCAACAAATTAAGTATATGCTTGACCACGAATTTATACCCGTTGATGGGGGTTCAAGTCACCGTCGTGTTGAACCCAAGGACATCCTTATCCTTGTTCCCCGGCGCTCAACAGTATACCATACCATTCTTGCTGAACTTCAAACAGAACAGTTGCCGATTGCAGGTACTGATCGAATGAACTTAATTGAAGACTTGGCGGTACAAGACCTTTTGGCCCTGTTAGGATTTCTGTCGGTTCCAAAGGATAGTTTGTCCCTCGCATCACTACTGAAGTCACCCCTATTTGGTTTTAATGAACAAGACATCTTTGCTCTCATGTATCACGCGCAATTCATGCATGGCCACACACAGAGTCTTTGGGAAGTATTACTCACCAAGTCCAATGACAAAGATAAATACCGTAGAGCGACCCAATTACTATCTGAACTAATGGTCAAAGCCAATTCTGAAACACCTTATGCAATCATGGAAGAGGTGTTAACAGTGCACAGTGGGCGAAAGTTATTTAAATCCCGTTTGGGTGAGCGCTGTGTTGAAGCAATTGATGCCCTCTTATATCAGGCTTTGGAATTTGAAAAAACCGAAGTGATTTCATTAACCAACTTCCTTGAATGGCTTAACGCCGAAAAAGTTGCATTTAAGCGACAATTAAGTCAGGATATCAACGAGATTCGAGTTATGACAATCCATGGTGCAAAAGGACTTGAGTCGCCCATCGTGATTCTCCCAGATACTGATAAACGCAACCTAACACCGATTGATCAAATTCTCATTGCACAAGACGGGTTTCCAATTTGGAAAACACTAGCAACTTATCCTTCACAACGCCAAATAGAAATCATTAATAACATTGAAGCTAAAGAACTTGAGGAACGCAATCGGTTACTTTATGTGGCGCTAACGCGGTCTGAATCATGGTTAATTGTCTGTGGTATTGGTCGGGAACAGAATAACAGTGACGCAAATCCGTCATGGTACACCACAATCAACAATGCTTTTAGCCAAATTGAGGGTGTTGAACAGGTTGAATCTAACTGGGATGAAGAAAATAATCATTTTATTTCAAGGTATTCGGTTCACCAATGGCCTGAAATGACTGAATCAGGTCAGAAGCAAGAAAAAGCTGTTATGCCAATCCTTCCGCAATGGATGGAAACACCAGTAGAACCTGAAAGTTTTACACAACTGACTCTCTCTCCTTCAAATCTTGGCGGAGCAAAAGTGATTGCGTCGGACTCAATAATTGACCAAGACGATGATCAGGCGACTGAAAGAGGTTCTGCAATACACTTACTGTTAGAGCACTTGCCGCAACACCCTCCACACAATAGATTAAAAGTAGCAGAAAGTATCCTTCAGCTTCAATTTCCCGAACTGTCATCCTCTCACGACCAATGGAAACAAGAGGTTTTAGATATTCTTGATAGGCCCGAACTTAAATTCCTTTTTTTACCTTCTAGTTTGACTGAAGTAGCGATAGCGGCGGAAATTAAGGAGTTGGGACCAAAAACAATTTATGGTTTTATCGACCGACTTATCTTTGAAGAAGACTCGATTATGATCGTTGATTATAAATCCAACCAGGTGGTACCCAAAACCGTTCAGGAAGTACCCGAAGGCTTATTGAGGCAAATGGAAGCCTATCGTAGAGGTTTAATGAAAATTTATCCTAACACCCCTATCAAAACGGCAATTCTTTGGACTAAATCTGGAGAGTTGATGACCTTGCCGAAAGAATTGACCTTGCAGGCGTTTCAACGCATAGATAGGGTTGAAGATAATCCGGTCATCCATTAGATTTTTAACTCGTCATAAAATTAGGAGAGCTCTATGAGTATCATTACTGTCACCGATCAAACCTTTGAACAAGATGTCATCAAGTCAAAGACCCCCGTGGTTGTTGATTTTTGGGCTTCCTGGTGTGGCCCTTGCCGGCAAATCGCTCCTGTCCTCGAGAATCTTGATAAAGAGTATAATGGTACGATTACCATTGCCAAAGTTGATGTTGATGCTAATCAATCAATTGCCGCTCAACTTGGTGTCAGGGGTATTCCGGCTCTTTTTATCTATGATAAGGGAGAGGTTAAAGGAAATATGAGCGGGGCCTATCCTAAAGAGAAAATCAAAGGTTGGATCGAAAGTTCACTTAGAGGATAAAAAATTATGAAAGTTATATTTTGAAATAAAAATTTAGCACATAATAACTTTTTTACTTCTATACACTCAATATATAGATTCATTAGAGGAAATGAGTGAAACAACAATCAGCGATATAGAAGTTTTAGAGATATTGCCTCCGACGGGAAAATTATTCCATTCTTTGAAGCCAATCGGTGGCATTATAAGTTATCTATTGGAATATCCATATTGCGAATGGCAATGGAATTAGGAGTCACTCAAGATACAAATTAGTATATGATGCAACTGTTGAATGAATCTTGTGTCAACTACAACAAGGAATTCAAACTGTATGGAATTGTTAACTTTGGAAAATTAAGTAGTTGAAAATGGTTTGTTTATATGTGCAGATCACCCTTCTTTTATCAGTTTGAAGAAACTTCTATCCTTTCATGAAACAGTCAACAATAGCATCGTTGAATTTATTTTTGGTAATATACAGCAATGAAAGTGTTTGGGTTTTATTGAAAAGAATTGTCTATGGAGCTTATCAGCGTGTTAAACCAAAGCATTTCCACCAATTTGATTATGGGGTTGCGTTTAGATTGAATTAAGAATTAAGATAAGGTCAGAAACAAAACTAAGTAACCTAATTGTTTATTTGTGTGAATATTGTTGATTAAGAAATTATCTTTTACCGAGTTGACCAAATGAATAATTTCGAAAATATAAATTTTGACCCAATATTAGAAAACTCAACCAATACAATTCATCCAGACAAGTTAGATTCTGAACCATTACCCTTCAAAATTCAAAGTTGTGATTACAAGAAATTTCTACTGGGGATTGAACCAAATTCCGTTGATTTGATTCTTACAGACCCTCCATACAATATCAGTCGGCAAACTGGATTTTCTAATGTTGGAAAAAATAGTGTTGCTCGATTTGCAGTATCAATGGACTTTGGTGAATGGGACCATAAACCTATCAAAATAAAATCATTTTCAAAATTATCGCACAAAGTACTGAGGCAGGGGGGAACAATAATTGTCTGGTATGATATTTGGAAATTAAGTTATTTGGCAGATGCAATGACAGATGCTGGGTTTAAAATGATACGACTGATTGTTTGGAATAAAACCAATCCTGTTCCGTTGAATAGCAAATCCTGTTATTTAAGCAATTCACGTGAAATGGCTGTGTTGGGCGTTAAAGGAGGCAAACCAACATTTAATGGCGAATATGACGATGGGAACTATCATTACCCCATACCAAGACACAACGGCAAGAAAATACACCCAACACAAAAACCTTTAAATCTATTCAATGATTTGGTCTTAAAACATTCCAATCCTGGTGATTGGGTTGTTGACCCCTTTTTAGGGTCAGGAACTACTGGGGTTGCGGCTGTAAGGAATAACAGATTGTTTATGGGTTGTGATATTGACAATTACTATCCCAACTGTAAATACAGGCCACATTAGGGAGGCAGATATGTTCTGTTTCAGGATTCGTGGCCGAAAGTGCAACTTAGTAGTGCCCCTTGAATTTTAATATCCCCGTTTTTATTGGCTTTTGAGCACTTAATGTTAAAGATGGGTTAAGGTAACAAAATTACAAAATAAGAGTGTTAATAATCGGTGTTTGGTTTGACTTGGTGTTTCTTTAAGGAATATTTGGGTCTGTGAAGTACAGACTATGTAACTTCTTGAGAAGCTCAATTTAATGGGAGGTAATAATTTTAGGAATATTATTTTGAAATTTTCTGGTTGAAATTAAATGGGTCGTACCAATAGCAACCAACACAAGAACCCATATACCTTCCGTTCCCGGCCCATTGACTTACGGAATATCCTAGTTGCTTAGCATCAAATCTCTTATTTGTTTCCCGGCAATTCTTACAGTGTTGTTTCTTAGCATTGTTTGCAGCTTTTGATAATGGTTGAAAATCTTCAATGGTAACTAATTCTGGATCGTTTAAACGGGGGTCATCTCTCCTACCGTCTTTATGGTCACATTCAGGTTTGCTAGTTCCTAAAACCTTACATCTTTGTTTATGTATCTGTTTTCTGATTTCTGTAGGTATTATCTTACCAATTGGATTCTTGCGTTTTCCGTTGAGCTTGACTGCAATTATCCTATTTCCTTGTTTAATCCTTTCAATATTGTATAGCTTGCCAAGTGAACTATCATCTCGGCACCAACTTCCCCCATTACCAAAACCAAGGCCATTAGCTTCTAATATTTTTATTGGAACAGATTTGGAATATCCTGATTCAGGATCTGGTTTGGCAAGTTTAAGGAATTTATTTATCCGAGAATTTTTAGTCATAATTTACTAGAATTTGCAATTCTTTCTACTGACTTATTTACATAGTAATTGTCAATATCATGGGGGCTTACCTGCGAACTCTACCCAAGATTCTCAAAGAACAGGAAAACCCAACCGGTATCGTTCGGTGAACGGAACCTAATATTGGCCTCCAATAGTCCAGCTTGAGCTCGCAAGAATGAATCCGACCGCCGCCGACAAGCTGCAGAAGAAACTGACACGGACAATCCAAGTGAGATGATGAGCCGTGGTCGGCAGAGGCAACACATCAAACTCACAAGCAATCCCGAGCGGTCCTTGATCAAGACAAACTCCGAGAGGATACCCGTTGGAATGGGTTGCTTGGGGTGATAGCCAATCTCCGGCACATCACAACCGCTGAGTTGTTGTCACGGCATCGGCGAGAAAAAGGGATATAGGCGATTTCCAAAAGTGGGCAATGCAGTACCAATATTTTTGGGGCTGCCCTATAGAATCGGTATTTCAAGCCTCAAAGTTTCAAAGTCAGGGAACGGATAACACAATGGAAGTATTGCCTGTACTCAGTTTACGGACATTGATTGGTGATTGGGCAATGGTGATTTCAAACACAGTCCAGTTGCCGAACCATGAAGAGAGTATAACGATTGTAACTCATTTGATGAAACTCCAGAGCAAGGCATTTAAATTGTTGGTTGTGCGTCTGAATTAGGTCGTTCCCATAATTGGCGCTGTCAAATATCACATTGAATAGGGCCTGAATCCAGATATAGTGGGGTGTAAAGAAAATTCTGTCCTTATTATACTCGTGACGTCCAATTTAACTGTTATCACGTAGTATTGTACCGGCAAGATAAAGTGACCCACACACAAGGATTCGTGAAGCTTGATTGTGCTTGGCAATAGATTCAACAGCTTCTAGGGCACTTGCGGATGAGCAGGAATTAAAGCCCACTTCACGCGCTACCATTGCGACGTTATTGGCTGACATTGATTCACTCTCACCAGGGATTTCGATCCCGTAGAGATGACTGGCAACTTTTCGCAGATACGTGAGATAACCCTTTGAATCTTTAGTTGTAAGCATTCCACAAATCAAATTATTCGTCCTCTTGGGCATTGCTTCCAATGTTCTAGCTAAAGCAATGCCAGCAGCAGGATTGTGGCCACCATCAAGCCAGACCTCGGCACCTTGAGCTGAATCAACCAATGGACCTTTCTTGAGTTTCTGCATTCGGCCTGGCCAAGACACATTAAGCATAGCGCCCTGAATAGCATCTGGTGTACTATCAAGTAACCGTAGTACTTGAATTGCAACCCCAGCATTAATCGTCTGATGAAACCCCGTCAGAGCGGGCTTGGGTAGTTCCAAAGATCCCTTGCTATCAGTATAAACTAAAGATTCATCAACTGATTCAATGAACCAGTCTCGATTTTGAATTAATAATGGCGAGCCCTTTTCCTTTGCAACTTTGGCTATGGTATTCATGGCGTCTGGTTCTTGCTCAGCGACAACACATGGTACGCTTGGTTTGATGATTCCGGCTTTTTCAAAAGCGATTTCACTGATTGTATTCCCTAAAAACTTTTCATGATCATAGGATATTGGGGTAATCACCGTCAGTTCCGGTTGCTTGACAACGTTCGTTGCATCTAATCGCCCGCCAAGCCCGACCTCTAGCAAAAGAAAATCAGCATCAACCCTTGAGAAGGATAAAAATGCTGCGGCGGTGGTTATTTCGAATAGTGTGATTGGATGATCCAAATTGGTGGCTTCACATTCCAATAAAGCATCAACAAGAGCATCTTCATCAATCACATTTCCAGCGAGAGTAATGCGTTCATTAAAATGTGTTAAATGCGGTGAAATATACGAATGAACGCGATGCCGTTCTGCTTCTAAACCTGCACGAATCATCGCCAATGTAGACCCTTTCCCATTGGTACCAGCGATATGGACAGTTGGCGGAAGTTGTTGCTCCGGATGGTTGAGATCACCAAGCAAATGCTCAAGCCGATTTAATTTAAGATCTATACTTTTAGGGTAAAGCGACTTAAGTCGGTTCAGAACCGTTGAAGACGAAACGACTTCCATTTGCACCTCACAAAATAAACCGGACGATCAGCAATGTATTTGGCTTAAGCAACTTTTTTGCCTGCCCCACTACTGTGAGTGAGTTCTCCCCTGATGGCCGGGGGCATTTTCAACAGCATTCTCAGGATCACCATAAGTGTATCACGGATGTTTTTGCGGTGAACAACCATGTCAATCATTCCGTGTTCTAATAGATATTCTGAAGTTTGAAATCCCTCAGGAAGCTTTTCTTTGATTGTTTGCTCAATCACTCGAGGACCTGCAAAGCCAATGAGTGCTCGCGGTTCAGCAATATGAATATCACCGAGCATGGCATACGAAGCAGTTACACCCCCGGTAGTCGGATGAGTCAAAACGACAATATATGGAATCCCCTTTTCTTTGAGTTGTTTGACGCCGACAATTGTTCGGGGCATTTGCATCAGGCTGAGAATACCTTCTTGCATGCGGGCACCCCCTGCTGAAGTAAATATAATAAAGGGCGATTGCGTTTCTAAGCAACGTTCACACCCTTGTAAAATAGCATCACCAACATAAACACCCATTGATCCTGCCATAAATTCAAAGTTTTGCACCGCAACCACCACATCAATGTCACTTATCTTTCCTTCAGCAAGGGCAATAGCATCTTCTTCCTTGGTAGACTTCTGGGCTTTACGTAATCGTTCAGGGTAGCTTTGGGTATCTTTAAATCTAAGTGGGTCAGTCTGCGGGGGCTCAATTTTGATTGCCTGGAATACTTTTTCGTCAAACAGAGATTCGAACCTGAGTTGTGGGTTCATGAACATATGTGCGTCGCAATCTGGACAGACATTTAACGATCTGACCATCGTTCGATGATTGATCATTACCCCACATTCGGGACAAGTCGTCCAAAGATTTTCGGGAACGTCTTTGCGTTCAAGTATGGCCTTTAATTTTGGCCTAACATAGTTGGAAATCCAATTCATAGCGTCATATATATCGCAGTCAGTCAGAAATTCATAGATACGATTTTAATTCAATAAATGAATACCCTGCATCCTTTTTTGAACCATCCGAGTTATCCTTTACCGTTACCGATGGCTCATCGCGGTTATTCAGCTCGGTTTCCCGAGAATACTATGGCAGCATTTTCAGCGGCAATTAGTTTAGGTTACAAATATCTTGAAACTGATGTTCATGCAACTTCAGATGGTAAGTTGGTAGCGTTTCACGATACCCACCTTGAGCGTGTGACGAATGGTCAAGGGGTCATTGAAGATCTCACTTGGAATGAGCTTAAAAAACTTAAGGTCAAGGGGACAGAAACGATTCCACTTCTTGAGGATATTCTGACTACTTGGCCTTCGGTATGTGTATTGATTGACCCTAAGGAGGATAGTGCGGTTAAGCCTCTGTACGGAGTTCTTTCCCGGCTTGATGTTTGGGACCGGGTATGTGTCGGTTCTTTTTCAGACCAACGAATTGCTTGGATCCGCAAAGAAGCGGGAGCAAAACTGTGTACTTCAATGAGTCCCAAGGAAATACGGAAATTACGCTTCAGGAGTTGGGGTTTGCCACTAAAAGGGTTTGGAGCTCAATGTGTCCAAGCTCCTGTAAAACAAAAATGGATACCGATCTTAGACCGTTCGTTTATCAACACAGCTCACAATCTCGGTTTTCCAGTTCACGCATGGACGATAAATGATGTCGTCACCATGGAGAAGCTGCTAGACTTAAATATTGATGCCATCATGACTGATGAAGCTGAAACGCTGAAAGCTGTCTTTAAATCTAGAAATATCTGGAACGATTAAACACTTTCATTCAGTTGAATCATACTCCTTCCTACCATTGAATGCTCATCCTTTTTTTAGCAACTGAAAGGTTTAATGTTAGGTCATCTCAACCCATTCATTCTGGGCACTACAATGAAGAGGTGCTTGACCCCAATTATCCACTGCATTGATATCTGAGCTAGGTGTTAATTCTTCAATGATATGGGGATTATCAGCCGCACACACAAACACGCAGGGGTGTTCCCGTTTTCGTCACTGCGTGTTGTTTTTAAATTATATCAATCTAGATTTCCCACACACTTTCCTCAGAAGTGGGACAAAATTTTTCAAGAAGCTTCAATTTTTTAATCCAATTATTGTCCCTGATAATTTTTTCTAGCCGTTCAATATAACACCCAATCATTGCCTCCGAAGCTGGATTTGCTCTGACCCGATTGTGCGTCGTGCCGTCAGCGCTCATGGCGTGACGCACCTGAATACGGCGTGACACATTGACGCTTGGGAGTGGTTTGACCACCGGACCTTTCAGCTGTGGTACCGAGCATGAAGACAGGTGTTGTTTCCCTGACCGTACGACGATGGTACATGAAACCAAGGCGTGGGCAGATTATCGGAATGAGACAGCCAAACCGATTAATAGGCAGTTCAGAACCGAGGATGCACGGATTAAATTGAAGTCACTTTATCCATCATTTCAATAAAGTTTAGATAATAGGTTTTAATCTCCCTTAAAATGACGGTTCATAATCATCACCATCATCCAGCTCGGGTGGTTCCGGTGTCGGTGGTACATGCGTCGCTTGATAAATCATATCGTACGTCTCACTCCCCTCCTGGGTCATCTCTAAGGGCCGCCGATTGCGATGGTCACGTATTTGAGGGTCCGCTCCCTCATCTAAGAGCAGCTGGGTAATCTCAACCCAGTCATTCTGAGCACTTAAATGAAGTGGTGTCCGACCCCAATCATCCACAGCATTGATATCAGAGTTATACTTCAAAGCGTCAACGATTAGGGGTTTGCCTCCTGCACACACATAGAAATGCAGAGGTGTTCCCGTTTTCGCCACTGCGTATGACTGGAGCGAGGTAATAGGACATTTATAAGTACCAGATAGCACATTTCCCAAAGGGTGTTTGTCAATCAAACCATGATGGAGAAGGTATTTTAAATTCAGTGCTGGCAACTGGTTAGATGTGATAGTTTCGGCCCAAACTGGCTTATTGACGATGCGATTTATCGCCATTGTGATATCAAATCCACGGTTCGGGTTTGGTCCGAGTTGAGCCATGATTTCACCAATGATTTGTGGGTCTTGATCATACCTCCCAAATCGTTGGTTATAGTATCCGCAACGGATTTCTGCCGCACTACACTTGGCTAAGCGAGGGTTCACCTTCGTTAAATCACCGTCCGTTACCAAGAGTTGTTGACCCATCGCTGCTTGCGAGTTCTCCACATGCTTAGGCCACCCATCCGCCCAATTAACAATGCGTTCTGACCACGCGTTGGTCACTTCAGGGGTGGAAGTAATATTGAAATAGTCCACAAACTTGGTAAAAGACTCCTTAATCTCATCGTGGGTTAAGGGAGGTAAAGGATGCTCAGAATCACTGGCAAGACGCGATACTTTACGCTCTGAGAGAATGCCCGGACTCGTCGATAACCCAGCCAAAATTGGCAGTATTGGCAAACCGTTGCTGCCAGTATGAAGCCGTAAAAGAACACCAGCAGCCTCCTTGGACACCCCTTGGATCTCGTCAATCATAAGTATGATTGATAGTCCCTTGGGAATGATGGGGTCGGTTGAAGTGGTTTTGTGAATTCCACGCGAAAAACCTCCAACTGAAACACTCGCTAGCGATTTGAGAGTATTTCGAACCGTATTCTTGGCACCATCAATCGTTAGGAAGGGAAGGAGCTCTGATATTGTATCATGAATTCGTCTACCAAGATATTCAAAGGATAAGTTTTCGGGGTCGTTGAGCATAACCGGAATGGTTTTGGGACCCGGGGTATCGTTGTTCAGCTGGTCAATGCAGTTTTGCCTGATTTTTTTGAGGAGAGAAGATTTACCTATCCCAGGTGCTCCGTAAATGACTTGCGTCATTCCATCGGCAACATCGCTGACGTTTTCTTCGTGACGTTGCGCAATCCTTTTGGTTAATTTATCAATTTTCTTTTGGTACACTTCCCGGCCACCGAAAAAGGGATTGATAACCCGGTCTCCAGAATTTATAAATTGATTTAGTTCTTTGGCTTTGAATTCATCGGGCATAACTCACTCCTTATGTTTTGATTATACACTAAATAGCACATACTGTGCCCAACATTTAATCTTGAGGGTTGAGATAAATGTCAAAAACTAGAGAAAGTTAAATAAGTGCACCTCTTTCGTGACAATGTGCCACAATTCCCTGACTTCCAAAAGATGATTGGTTCAATTAACATCTTTCTCTGAAGCTATTTACACTTAACCGTTCTTTATCATCCCAGTCACTGTTAACCCCGATAACCCTTGTATGGCCCCATAACGCTCACTTCCTCTCCCATCACTTGCACGCTCTGGACATGATTCACAATTGTGTTTTCGCAACAATGTTCAAATAAAGGGAATTCTTATGGGCAACAATTGCAACAATAATTTATGAATATCTGATTAAAAGTATAGATTACTGGTCATTATCTGGGAAATTATCATAGCTCTATTCGGGTCCGAACATTTATTATTCAATACAGAATTAGAACTAATACTTTATTCCAAAATTAACGGGCCTGCAGAAGCTGGTTTTGTGGATTACAATACCAAGTGGTAAATTCAATTCTCTTTCCTAGATACTCACTCTGCGTTTCTGGATATTCTCTATGGTGTATTTGGGCTATTCTGTTTCGGCTATTAATTTTTGTATTGTCACCTGTAGTTTTGGCAAATCGTTCTTGATAACACTCCAGACAATTTCAGGGTCAATGGCATCATATTCATGGGTTAGGAAATTTCTAAAACTGACGATATCTGCTAAACCCGGAACTCGTTCTGCCAACGTTGGCTCATGATGAGACAGCCGTTTAAGGGCAGAACCAATCGTGTCGAAACTACGCTCAACTGCCAGCCGTGTCTTTATTTCATCAAGCCATTTCTGACGATTCAGATCGGAGGTGAATTCCCTGAACAGTTCACAAGCGGCCGCAACATCATAAAGCAAGGTCAGCGATTTAGGCTTCAAAGACAACCTCCCTGTCTTTATCAATATATGCTTGTCGTAGAGGGTTGCGGATGGTTCCATTACGAATGAGATCAACCTTGTAGCCAAGAACCGCTTGTAAGTCAGCATGCAACCGCAATACGCGTTTAAAAAATCCTGGGTGGAGCGGTGGTTTG
>Ga0209022_1000101_pt1 | contig 114556 bp, 101 predicted proteins | sample PinacodermPK_FD_187300 | JGI IMG/M metagenome (GOLD analysis project Ga0209022, IMG submission 187300) | Host-associated microbial community of the marine sponge Aplysina aerophoba from Gulf of Piran - sponge pinacoderm, lysed by proteinase... | ecosystem: Host-associated > Porifera > Sponge >... | reverse complement strand
GGTATGAATCTACCTCTTTGATGGTTTCCGCACGCATTGGAGATAACTTTACCGCCCCCGTGCTTTTTCAAGGTGCCTCTGATGCGCTCGCCTTCAATGCGTGGTTAGAGCATCAGTTATGTCCGCTCCTTGATGAAACGCACGTCGTTATTATGGATAATGCCTCCTTCCACAAGGGGGCAGAGACGGAAACCAGATTGATTGCCGCAACGGGTGTGAGTTTGCTATTTTTACCCCCTTACTCTCCGGAGTTGAACCCGATTAAGAAGGACTTCGCTAACATTAAACGACGCTATCAATACAACCCTGAAACATCTATTGAACAAATTATAAAAGTGTATAACTAATTATCGACTTTACTATAATACGAACAATTGCGAACCTCGGGTTTCGCCATACTTAAAGGAAGACCTCATGAATACGGTACCGGTGTTCATTGAATTGCCATCAGCACCAATGCAGGACATATATCGCACGATCCGACAGCTTGTAGGATCGGATCTCCCCTTTTTCATCACGGGCGAAACCGGCGTTGGCAAGGAAGGCATCGCGCGATACATCCATGAAAATGGGCCGAGGCGGGATAAACCTTTCGTTGCCATCAATTGTGGACGGTTCACGGCTGAACTCCTGCAAAGTGAGCTTTTTGGACATGAGAAAGGGGCATTTACCGGAGCGAATCATCAACGCCGGGGGGCATTTGAAAGGACAAAAGGGGGTGCCCTCCTTTTAGATGAGATTGCCGAGATGTCCTTGGAGGCACAAACAATGCTGCTTCGCGTCTTGGATGCGAAAACCTTCACACGTCTCGGCGGAAATGAGAATCTAACAGCAGATTTTCATATTATCGCGGCAACAAATAAGAACATCGGGGAAACAGTTTTGAAGGGGGAATTTCGACCAGACCTCTACTACCGACTCATGGGCGTGATGCTTGACATACCAGTGCTATCGGAACGCCCAGAAGATATTGCCCTCTTGGTAGAAGTTTTTATTGGCGAATTCGGTCCTGAATATGGAAAAGATGTTAGGGGGATTGCTCCAGCGGCACTCACTCGTCTTGAACAAGCCGCGTGGCCTGGCAATATCCGACAACTCAAAGTTGCAGTTCAAACAGCGGTCGCGCTCGCAACGACTCACACACTTGAAATCAAAGACTTTCCTTATAATTTTTTTACCCCACTGGAGTCAGCAGGGACTGATCGCGAGTTGGCACCAAGAAAAGGCATATCTGACACACAAGATTCCATCTCTACGCTAATTTCTCAATTGCGGGCACTCCCCGCAGAGACACAGCACCAAATTATACAAGCCGTCTCAGAACATTTTCCGAGTTTGCTGAAAAAAGAAACACTCTCTATAGGAGATATGAACCTGTGTGAAATTCTATGTCACGTTGCCAAGGTTCGCATCGAGAAATACCCAACATTGGTTAAAGCAGCTGCTTCGTTGGGGGTTGATGCTCGAACCCTTAAAGTATATGCACGCGGGGATACGGATATAACGGACGATTCCGTAGAGAGCCTCGATTTTTTCTAACCAGTCTGTGAAAAAACAACAGTGCCGCGGGGTTATTGAACGGTTGCTGGTTAAAGCTCATATTCATCGGTAAATATTCAAGGTTCTGAGCAGGAAGAAATTTCAGGGGCGGAAAAACAAAGAAAGGTTCAAGAAGTTGCAGGGGGGGGATTTGAACCCCCGTCCTCCGGGTTATGAGCCCGACGAGCTACCTGGCTGCTCTACCCTGCGGCAAGAATGTTACCGAATCCATGGTCGAGGAGGGACTTGAACCCTCACACCTTTTTACAGGCGACGGATTTTAAGTCCGTTGTGTCTACCGATTCCACCACTCGACCACCAGTACTTTAATAGTATACACCATCTGTAGGTGTTTGTCAACTTTTTTTGACTTTTTTTTCTAAATCGTCTATCATAGCGTATTATGAAAAATATTACACTTGCATCAGGACATGAAATACCGATATTCGGCTTGGGAACTTGGCAGTTAAAAGGTAGACAGTGTCGACAGATCGTCAAAGAAGCCATCGCATTGGGCTATACACATATTGACACGGCATGGATGTACCAGAACCAGCGCGAAATCGGGAAAGCACTCCGCGACATCTCTGTTGATCGTGAGGAAATCTTTCTGACCACCAAAATTTGGCGTAGCCATCTCGGACATGCCGATGTCTTTACCCAATTTGAGGAGTGTCTGGGCGATTTGCAGATGGATTACGTCGATCTGTTATTGATTCACCATCCGAGCGATTCTGTTCCATTTGCCGAAACTTTTGAGGCTTTCCAGAAACTCTATGACGCAGGTCAGGTTAAAAGCATCGGCATCAGCAATTTTAGCATCGCTCAGGTCGAGGAAGCGTGTGAAGTCTCCGAACTCCCGATTTGCACGAATCAGGTGGAATACCATGTGCGCAGAAACCGATCAGAACTGCGGGACTACTGCCACGGACGCGATATTGTGATGACGGCACACCGTCCGCTTGCTGTTGGAGATCTTGCCGGTGATGCGGTCCTACGTGGCATCGGGGAAAACCACGGAAAGACTGCGGCACAGGTAGCACTCCGGTGGTTGGTGCAACAGGACATCATCACAATTCCGAAATCGGGTTCGGTGCCGCATTTACGCGAGAATTTAGACGTTTTCGCATGGCAATTAACTGACGAAGAGATGCATACACTCAATACCGAAATGTAAAATTAACAGTCAGTTGTCAGTAAAAGGTGTTTGTTAAACCTAAGCGCGTAGCCCGTAAGCATAGGGGAGGGGTTTTGCTTCGGTGTTTCTTCAGATCTACGTAAGGGCACTTCAATTATCAAACCCGCCTGACCGAACCGCAAGGTATAATTAAAAAATGAAATTTGGACTGTTTTATGAACATCAGATTCCGCGCCCATGGCACGACGGAGCAGAACATAAACTCTTCCAAGATGCGTTAGCACAGGTAGAATTGGCGGATACACTTGGATTCGACTATATCTGGGAAGTTGAACACCATTTTCTTGAAGAGTATTCACACTCTTCAGCACCAGAGGTATTTCTCGCAGCATGTAGCCAGCGGACAACACAGATTCGATTAGGACACGGAATAGTGCTGATGCCCCCGGCTTACAATCATCCGGCGCGCGTCGCCGAACGTATCGCTACGCTTGATCTCGTTTCAAATGGACGTGTAGAATGGGGCACAGGGGAATCCGCTTCCCGTATGGAACTCGGTGGGTTCAATGTTGATCCAAAATGTAAACGTGAGATGTGGGCGGAATGCACACGTGAAACGGCGAAAATGATGTGCCAATCACCTTACGCAGGGTATGACGGACAGTATTTTTCGATGCCGACCCGCAACATCGTTCCGAAACCGTTACAGACACCACATCCGCCACCGTGGGTAGCCTGTTCCAGCCGCGATAGCCTTCGATACGCTGCCAGATATGGACTTGGCGCATTAACCTTTGCATTTGTCGATGCAAACGAAGCAAAATTTTGGGTGGAAGAGTATTATGAGATTTTCGAGAAAGAGTGCGAACCCTTAACGCAGCGGGTGAACCCGAACATCGCCATGGTGTCGGGGTTTTCGTGCCATGACGACGAAGAGACTGCTATCGCCCGCGGTTTAGATGGTTTGCGTTTCTTCCGATTTGGGCTCGCACATTACTATCACAATGGCTCGCAAATACCCGGGGAAACGGATATTTGGCAGTTATATAAGCAAACACCACAGGATCCAGCCGAAGGTAGAGCAGGGATCGGCACGCCAGATCAGGTCCGTGAACACTTGGAGATAATGGAAGACGCTGGCGTGGACCAAGTTGTCTTCATTCAACAGGCTGGCGCGAACCTTCATGAGGACATAATGGAATCGTTGGAACTGTTTGCGGAGCGAGTACTTCCAGACTTCAAAGCACGAGATGCGGCACAGGTTGCTAAAAAAAGTGAACGATTCGCTGAAGCGACTGAGAGAGCGGAAGGACGAAAATCGGCTTTGACATCCCTCAATGAGATTCCGATTGTGGATTCTTATCCGGTTCTCAAGCAGAAATTAGAGGAAAAAACCGAAGAAACCAACAATGAGATGAGCGAAGATGGCGAAAAGTTTTTATTGTCAATAGAGGGCGGCAGAAGAACCACAGAAGTAAAAAAATGAAAAATGTATTGGTAATTGACGACGACGAAAAAATCTGTTGGGCATTCGAGCAATTCTTAGAAAGCGAAGGCTATCGCCCCAGCACTGCAAATAATGCCGAGGAAGGTTTACGCCGCATCGCAGCTGATAAGCCGGACATTGTCTTACTCGATGTGAAATTACCGGGGATGAGTGGTCTGGAGGCGTTAGGCGAAATTAAGGAGCACCATCCGTGGGTAATTGTAATTATCATTACGGCTTATGACGACGTGGAAACAACCATAGAAGCGATGCGTTTGCAGGCGTTTGATTTCGTCCCAAAACCGATCGATCTGGATATCGTCAAGAGCGTCTTGGAACGTGCCTTCCGGACACAATCCGTCCGTAGTACTTTGCCTGTAGAAACAGCAGACGAATCGCCAACAGCAGAGAGTGGTCACCGATTGGTTGGAAAGAGCAGCCAGATGCGCGAAATCTACAAACTCATCGGGATTATGGCGAGCAATACGATGACTGTGCTGATTGAAGGTGAAACAGGGACAGGCAAAGATCTGGTTGCACGAGCGATCCACACAGGTAGTTCTCGGAAGGAGGCACCCTTCGTCCCTGTTGATTGCGGTGCGCTCCCCGATGACCTCTTAGAGAGTGAGTTGTTTGGTTACGAAGCGGGAGCGTTCACAGGAGCGAAAAAAGAAGGGAAACCCGGACGGTTTGAACTGGCTAATGGGGGTACGCTTTTCCTTGATGAAGTCAGCAATATGACCCCGACGTTACAGGTGAAACTGCTTCGCGCTTTGCAATCACAAGAAATTGAAAGGTTAGGTGGCACCCGGCGACTTAAAGTGGATGTGCGTGTTATCGCTGCCACGAATCAGGAACTCAGTGAAATGGTGAAGCGAGGGCAGTTCCGTGAGGATCTCTACTACCGTTTCAAACGCATCGCCCTCCACCTTCCACCGTTACGGAAACGCCAAGAGGACATTCCGCTACTTATTACGCATTTCCTGCAACTCATACAGGAGGAACTCGGTAAGCCGATCCGCGGCATCTCTAAGGAAGGAATGGAATTGCTACAAGATTATCCGTGGCCCGGCAACGTTCGTGAGTTGGAAAATTGTATCCGAAGTGCCGGGACGCTTTGTCGGGCAGATGTGATTCTTCCGGATGACCTGCCGCCAGAAATCCGAACAGGGCATCAGATAGATTCTACTGCAACCTCACAACTACAAGTAGCCCTTAAATCTATTTTACAAGACGTTACAAAAGAGGCTATCACACAAGGGAAACGGGGGCTTTACGAGGAAGTTGTTGCTCTGCTGGATAAGGCACTCATTGAACTGGTGTTAAATGAATTTTCGGGTAACCACAGCAAAACAGCGGCATTGCTCGGCATGAGTCGGACGACTCTTTTGAAGAAAATTAAGCAGAGCGATAACAAATAGTAGGTAGGAGCGACCTCCGGGTCGCTATAGGAGATTAGGTGTCATGAGTCCCTGGATTCGGATTGCACACCGTGGGGCATCGGGAAATGCCCCAGAAAATACGCTCTCGGCATTCAAGAAGGCAATCGAAATCGGTGTGGATGCGGTTGAACTTGATTTACACGGGACCGCCGATGGCGAAGTCGTAGTGATACACGATGCTTCCTTGGATCGAACGACAAATCACTGTGGGCGTGTCAACCAAACCACTTTAGAAACAATTAAACGTGCCGATGCTGGAGGATGGTTCGCTCCAGAATTTGTTGGAGAGCCGGTGCCGACGCTTGTAGAGGCACTGGAATGCATCGCAAAGGAGACTATTGCCGTTTTGGAAATTAAGGATCCTTTGATAGCAGAGACCGTCGTCTCAAGAATCCGTGAGACCCATACACAGGATCTCACCGTTATTATTTCCTTCCATACCACTGTTTTACAGACCGTTCGTTCATTAGAGCCTCGTATTCCAACTGGGTGGCTCATCGGGAATCACAACAATCACGCCTCTCCTGTACAGTTGTGCCAGCAACTCGGAAAACTCGGCAGCAATCTGCTGAATGTCAATCACCAACTGATTACAGCGGAATTCGCTTACGATGTCCAACGGCGCGGTATCGCTCTCTGGTGTTGGACTGTGGACGATATCCGTCGTATGCGCGAAATGAAAGCATTCGGTGTGCAAGGTATTACCTCAAATCACCCTGAACATTTCGCCAAAGTTTAGACTATTGCACTCGAATGATTCGGTGCCCTGTGAAAGTTTGACCAAACATATCAGTCGTACGGACGTAGATAACGTGCGTTCCTTTGGGAACATTCGCTGGGAGCTTCGCTTGCCAGATATGCAATGATTTTGTAATTCCACTAATCCCTTGCCCCCTTTGTGGCAGTTCGCTGTCTTCCTTCAACTGCGGCTTCATTGTTTCTCGAAGGGCTATATGCAGTTTCCGCTCAAGATGATTCGTATCGTCTCGTGCCTTAAGTGCTTTATAGTATGGGTCTTCCTGCGGCATATAGGTCATCGGTTCCCATGCCCCAACTTCGCCCAGACGGATTTCAACCGTTGAGCGTTTGGTGCCGCCAAAAACGTTAACAATTACATCTGTTTTGCCAGTTTCTGTTGATGCAACTTCCCAAGGTGCCCATATATTCATCTGATAATCCGCTGGACGCCGGGCGGCTTTAAACCGAATTGAATATTGATTTCCGCTGAATGTGAAGATGCCGTATCCGTTCGGTGCTCCATCTCGCATGGTTGTGTGGGGAATACCGATTTCATCGAGCGCGCCCCGCCACCAACTGCCTGATGTGGTTGCATGATTGTGGTGATGATGTGCGTCGTCCCCATGCCAACCGTGCTCCGGTCCGACGAAGTCATCCCGTTGGAAGTGCGTGTGTGCTGATAGGGATAACGTGTGGGGTCGATTGCCGAGTAGATTCATCAGTTTCTTCACATCGCGCATCTCGGTCAACGGAATATGTAAGGATACAACAACGAGCTGATCTTTTGGTACAAAAGCAAGGTCGTTTCGAACGAACGCCAACTGCCGTTCTCCCATCTCACTCAAGTAGCGAGGCTTGTCCTCTTCATCGCGGTGAAAGTACACATTGTCGATGTTGATGAAATGGACAGGTCCCCAATCGAATGAATAGCACGCGGGACCATAAACACGTTCGAATGTCTCATCGGCGTACCGATCACCCGTAGCAAGAAAGTTCATATCATGATTCCCGTGGACGTTGTACCACGGTATCCCAACGGTAGCCATCACTTCGTTAAGTGGATGGAATAAGCTTAAATCGTCCCCTACCAAATCCCCGAGGCTGAGTCCGAATACTGCATCAATTCCAATAACTTCTTCAATCACATCATGTGCTAACCACTCAATTTCTTGCATATTATACGGTTGTGTATCCCCGAAGACGAGCACCTTGAAAGTATCAGCCTCGGACTGTTCAGTGAGCGGAAAATCAACTGATTCCGGTAATGGACCGGTTGGTGCGATGCCAGCATATTTCAGCCCTTCTGGTGAACCGTGCGGTTTGTGAATGTAATAAAATCTTGGAAGACGATTTTCATCAACGGGTGTCATAAACCCACGTGGCTTAATGACAAAGAGAATGGTATCATCACTGACTGCGAGCGAGTATTGCCCGTTGGCATCGGTTTTTACAACCTCCTGCCCGTTAGAGACGCGAACCCCAGACAACCCCTTCTCGTTGTCGTCCTTCACTTGGTTTCTGTTTGTATCGAGAAATACAGTGCCAGTTGCGGTTGAATTTGCTGCTACACTGTTTCCAATCCAGTAAAAAATCAAAATGACAATTAAAACGGCACAATTCCATTGCTTGTAAACCATACGAATCCCTCTTTTCGCACCAGCGCATTGGGTGGTGTTTTTTCTGATAGACCTACTATTTTAACATACCGGAGGTTACGAAACAATAACATTTCCGTGGCATTTTCGCTAATATCACCAGAGTGCTGCTATATGCCTAAGAAGTGAGGTATGTGTGCCGAAGGCAGTCCCTTCATAAGTGAGTATATTGCGCAAGTCGTGTTATTATTCCAATCCCCACTCTCGGCGGAGTTCCGCTATCGGTCTGTAACTTGCACCTTTGTTGTAAAAATTGCCAAGCCAACTGCCGTTTTCCCGGAAAAAGAAGCGGTCGTCCTTCTCTTCGTTGGCGAGTTGGTATCGCGTATCAATGCTGATACGATAACGATTAGAGCGATTGGGGGCACTGCTGTGCATCATGTAAAGTCCAAAAATAATAACGTCCCCTGGGTGGAAATGTGTTGTTGCCAAAGTGAATCCGAATTTCTCAACCATCTCTCGTGGATCGGTACTAAACACGGCTTCGGTCAAGTCTCGATCCGCATCGGTCGCGCCATAGGTGGACTTTAATCGATCATGCTGATGGGAACCGAGGCAAATGACGAGTGGCCCATTTTCCAAGCCGATGTCCGTCAATGCGCTCCACATTGTGTACCGGTTCTGTGTGCCGCGCCCAACGTAAACGCTATCATAGTGAAAATGGTTGTGTCCACCCTTTGCCATGCAGCGAAGCCATCGTTTGTCGAACGTGGTGACTGGACCACCGAGGAATTCTTCATAGAATTGCATCGTTCGCTGGCTGTCCACAACATCAAGAATCGGTTTAGCATGAGCTACCTCAGTTTGCCGAAAGAAGCTAAATGTCTGATTCGCTACGCCGATGATACCCTCTTCAACTGGAGTACCCGACTTTAACCCACCGCTTTGCGCAATGGCTTGCAATGTCCAATGTGCGGCTTTCTTCGCATGCTCCCGCGGATGGAAACCTCGAATAAAAAGATAGCCATCTCTACGCATCCTTCTGTGCAACGCATTGGGATTATTGAGAAGTGAGGTGGAATCTGCTAATTCGACGATCTCCTCGCCAAAATGAAAGCGATGCTCACCGAATTCAAAGGGGGTTCCCATTGGGATTTTTTTCGGTATGTTCAAGGTCATCATATCCTTATATAGTTGAGGGTGGCTCATGATTCGTAGCAGTATTGTACCGCAAACTTGCCTTGCAGTGAGAGTTTGCGGACCGATAGATGTTATCTAACAAATCACGCACACAAAGACCACAATCTGTATAACATATAATATTTTACCTCAAAGTCAATTTTCTTGTTAGAGAAAAAATAAGAGTCTTTATCTTCCGCGCCAGAACGCAAACGCAATATACGCAAGAATTGGGTAAGACAACAAAGCCGTTGACCAAGCGATTCCCTCTAATCCCCAATATTGCATGAAGAACCAATTGAGAAACGGGTTTAGGATAAGCCTGATGAGCGTTGCTGTAACAACGGTCGAGTGGGCTTGACGTGCGAGATGTGCCCGGATTAGCAAGCGACTGATTAAACGCGGGAGCATTCCTAATAGATAGATGCCGAGCAACGAAGCGATATGGGACTGTCCTGCCTCGGACAGTTCGCCGTGTCCATATAATAGCGTGACAATGTTCCCTCGGAAAAGGTATAGACACATTAGGAACGGGGCCATCAGGATGAGTAGCACAATGACACTTTGCCAGACGCTTTGCTGTAGCCGTGTCTGGTTAGCAGTTAGACCGTTCTCGGATTGCGAATCCGGGGACGATATCTTTGCCCAATGCGAAAGTAAGACTGGAAGCGTTACACCCGTGAGTGTTTCAGGGATTGCACACAGACGGAGCGCGTAATCTAATTTCGAGACGGAACTTGTTCCCAACGAACTCGCCATGCCTCTATCGACGACAGGGTTTAACCCGTCTGAGATCGCGGCGCCCATCATCAGTAGGCATTGCTGTCGGAATTGCGTTGTGTAGGGTGTGGTCTGCCAGCTGAGTTTAAGATGAAGCGCAGATAGATTCAGGACGGTACAGCATCGTCGAAATAGGAGAAGCAATTGGAAAAGCTCGCCGATAATCAGGGCAAGTGGTATGCTAAACCAAGTCAGATATGGCTTGCATAGATATATTACGCCGATGACAAGAATGGCACGGAGTCCTTGCACAATGACCGGTAGATGAAAGGCTTGATAGGTGTCTAAGATCGCCTTGAGCATCCAGCGGGCTGCGGCAATAATCGCGAAGCAGAGGAATCCACACACAATGCCGATTGTCGTAGAGGAGGGTAGCCCCACGCTTGGTAAAAAAAGTTGGGAAACAACCCATGACAGGGAGACAAGGAAACAGCAGAGTCCCGGCATGAATATGATGTATTGGGAAAAAATGGATTGTACACAACGTTGTGCCTCGGTTTCGCCTTTCGCGCGAGCTTCAGCTAACATCGGGACGAGGACAGAATAGGCGGAAGCGGCACTGAGCAATTCTATCAGGAATACGGCGATGCCCCAGTAATAGTAGATAAAATCCATTTCTGCTGGATCGCCGAACCAATTAGCGAGAACGACGTAGATGAGAAATGTGCCCGCACGTCCAATCAGACTCAGCGGCGTAATAATAAGTACGTTCTTGAGGAGGGAGGCTTGGGACTGGGAGGCATGAGTGGACATGACACCTACTCGCGCACTTGACCGTCTCCGTAGATGGTATACTTATAAGTCGTCAATCCCTCAAGTCCCATCGGCCCGCGGGAGTGGAGTTTTTGTGTGCTAATCCCGACCTCGGCACCTAATCCAAATTCATAGCCATCAGTGAAGGCAGTGCTGGCATTGACATAGACTGCGGCGGAATCCACCTCTTTGAGAAACCGTTGCGCCGCGCTGTAACTTTCGGTGATAATCGCATCGGAATGATGTGAGCCGTAGGTTTCGATGTGATCAACGGCTGTGCTCATGTCGTCTACCACCCGAATGGATAAGATATAATCGAGGTATTCTGTCCGCCAATCTTCTTCGGTCGCGGGTTTCGCTGCCGGATAGATTTGCTGTGTTCGTTCGCATCCACGGATTTCAACATCCGCACCGTGTAGTTTGTCACAGAAAGGGGGAAGGAATTTCTCGGCGGCATCGGTATGGACAAGGAGTGTCTCTAAGGCATTGCAGACAGCAACCTTGTAGCCAACTTTCGCATTCATGCAGATCTTGGTTGCCATGTCAAGGTCGGCGGCTTCATCAACGTAGATGTGACAGATGCCATCGGCATGTCCTAAGACCGGGACATCGGATTTTTTCATCAAAAACTGGACGAATTCGTTGCTACCGCGTGGAATGATAAGGTCAACGTAGTCTGGCAATTGGATGAGTTCATAGACCGCTTGCCGGTCGGTTGTGTTAACGAACTGAATGGCATCTGGTACGCCTTCTGCAGCAGCGGTATCGCTGAGGAGACTCGCGAGCGTTGCGTTGGAGTTAATGGCTTCGGAACCGCCTCGGAGGATGACCCCATTTCCGGACTTGATGCAGAGTGCCGATACTTCAACAGTAACGTCGGGACGCGACTCATATACCACAGCGACGACACCGATAGGCACACGGACTGTGCCAATTTTGAGCCCATTGGGACGTTCTCCCATACTGATGATCGCACCAATTGGATCGGGGAGTGCGGCGACTTGGCGGAGATTGTCCACCATGCGTTCAATTTTCTTGTCGTCCAATAGGAGGCGTTGCATGAGTGGCGCAGCGAGTCCTGTTTTTTCGCCGTTTTCGAGATCAATGCGATTTGCTTCCTGAATTTTATCTTTGGAATTTTGTAAGCTTTCAGCCATTGCTAAGAGCGCGTGGTTTCGGACATCGGCGGAACTTCGTGATAGAACACGCATTGCCGATTTTGCCTTTCGCGCCTGCGATTGGATCAGTTGTTGGATGTTTCCGTTCATAGTGTTCCTTTGAGAGGTTGCCGTAAGTAGACGGTAATTGGAAATAATGGTTGGTACTATATCATAAGTCTTGGAAAATTTTCAATGGAATTGCATAGCCAAATTTCGTTATAAAAAAGTGCGGGGATCCAGCGAAGTTAGGAATATCGGTTCGGCAGATGAGCGAAATCAATCGAGTAATACCAAATTATCTCGGTGTATGATTTCATCGTAATCGCGGTAGCCGAGAATATTCTCAATGTGCTTGGTGTGTTTTCCAGCGAGTTTGGTCGTCTCTATGGCATTATAGTTCACCAAACCGCGTGCGAATTCCGTGCCGTTTTCGGTGAAGCACGAGACTGTATCGCTATAGTCGAAATCACCTTCAACGCGTCGGATGCCAGCAGGTAGTAAGCTTTTACCACCTTGCACGAGGGCATCGCGTGCGCCATTGTCCACAAAGAGTCTGCCTTTAGGCGGGCGTGAATAGGCAATCCACCGTTTCCTTCCAGAGATACGCGAATTTGGAAGGAATAACGTTCCGAGAAGCTCGCCTTTCAAGAGTCTTGTTACGACGAGCGGTTCCTGTCCGTATGCCAACACCATCATCTCTCCTGATCCGGTGACGATATCAGCAGCTTGCAATTTCGTCACCATCCCGCCAGTGCCGCTTGTTGTGCCAGCTTGCCCGGCGGCTTTCCAGACTGCCTTTGAGATGGTTGTTACAGTGTGTATCAATTCCGAGTTAGGATCGTGTCTCGGATCTGCGGTGTAAAAACCAGCCTGATCTGAAAGGATAACGAGGAGTTGTGCTTGGGCGAGGTTCGTTACGTAAGCAGAGAGGGTATCGTTATCACCAACCCGAATCTCGTCCACAGCGACGGTATCGTTTTCGTTGATAATCGGAATCACACCGAGATGCAGGAGGGCGCGCATTGTGTCGTTCATGCGGGTGTAGCGTTCTCGGTTGGAAAAATCGTCGCGTGTGAGCAGCATGAGTGCCGTCCGCTGTCCATAGTTGCGAAATAGTTCCTCGTAGACTGCCATCAACTCGATCTGTCCAACGGCGGCGGCGGCTTGTAAGCGCGGTAGCGTCTGCGGACGCTGTTTCAAACCGAGTCGGGGCCAGCCCGCGGCGATCGCCCCCGATGTGACAAGGATAACCTCCACACCGTCCTGTTTAACGAGTGCTAAATCGTGGACAAGCCCGTGGAGTGAATCTTCGTTGAGGTGTGCGCCTGCCGAAATGGTACTGCTGCCAACTTTTACAACAAGACGTTTCACGTCTGACAAACAGGCGCGCTGTTCAGCGGGATTGCATTGTTCGTGGACTATAGGTGAACTCAAATTCATCAATCTGAATGGTGTCTCCTTCCACTGCACCTGCGCGTTCCAGTGCGTTAATCACTCCGATCCTTTTCAGTTTCCGGTACAGCAGAATCAATGCTTGCTCGTTTTCCATGTCGGTCATGAGAACGGCGCGGCGAGGTTCTTCACCGCTGACAACAAACCCTTCCTGTGCCTCAGCAAGTTCAAACCGTGCGCGCGGCTCCGATGGAAGTTCCGGCTCAAAGACAATCGTTGTCTCAGCTTCCTTTCGGGCGCGTGTTTCAAGATATTGTAAGGAGCGGTACGCTTGTTGTATGAGTGGGTTCACGCCCTCGCCTGTAACTGCAGAGATAGGGAAGACTTTCCGCTTACCGAAATATTTTTGGACGCGTTCCAAATTCGCCGTAGCTTCCGGCATATCTATCTTATTCAGAGCGATGATTTGTGGGAGTTTTGTCAACAGTTCGTTGTAATGCTCCAATTCAAGGTTGAGTTGTTCGTAGTCCTCAATCGGATCTCGTCCATCTGTCGCGCTCAGATCGATGACATGTATCAGCATCTTGGTGCGCTCGATGTGCCGCAGGAATTGATGCCCCAAGCCTGCTCCTTCGTGCGCGCCTTCTATCAAACCGGGGATATCGGCGAGTACGAAATTCTGCTCCCGATTGATGCGGACGACCCCCAGATTCGGACGGAGTGTGGTGAACGGATAGGCAGCGATTTTCGGGGTAGCGGCAGAGGTTCGCGCCAACAGTGTCGATTTACCAGCGTTCGGATAGCCGACCAATCCGATATCAGCGATGAGTTTGACTTCGAGGCTTATTTCGCGTGCTTCCCCCGGTTCCCCTTTTTCTGCAACGCGCGGTGCCTGAAAGGTGCTGCTTTTAAAACGGGCATTGCCCTTACCGCCAATTCCGCCACGTGCGACAACTACAGTGTCATCAGGCTCCGTCAGATCTGAAAGCAACTCGGCTGTTTCTAAGTCTCTGACGATGGTGCCAGCAGGAACTTTAATAACGCAATCTGCGCCATCGGCACCGTCTCGTTGCTTGCCCAAACCGTGTCCACCTTTTTCGGCGACCTGACGCGGATTATGATGCAAATCAATCAGCGTACTCATCCCAAGGGTAGCGACGAGGCGGACGTTTCCGCCGTTGCCACCGTCCCCGCCATCGGGACCGCCACGAGGGACATATTTTTCTCGGCGGAAACTGATGCATCCGTTCCCGCCATCGCCTGCTTTGACCTGAATTCTTGCTGTGTCCATAGATTACACCCTTTAGAGAATAAGGGTTAATTCCGATTGCCTGCTGTGTCAACCAAAACGCTTTGTCACTGTAGGACGTTTAGATATGAATCACTCTTTATTAATTATACCTAACTCTGCAGCGGTTTGCAACTTCATCTCGACTGTTTTGGCAACATTATTTGGTTATCGGTTTCTATCGTGAGTTCACTCTAAACATTTCATGTGTGTTAATGGTTGCGTTGAGACGCAACACATAAGCACCAAAAACTGAAATGTGTTGTAGCACAAACTGTATGAAGTTTATCAGGTGTCCCATAAATAGTGTGTGAGTGTTGTTGAATAAGAATGTCTCGTGGAAGAAACTACCTCAATCCCCTTATCAGGGGGACTTCAAGAGGACGTGTGTAGGTCGTTTTTGAAATTCAGGAATCGCGACCGGGAGGTCGCTACTACAGGAGAGGGAGTCAGGATTCGGAGATCCCTCCTACAGAAGAGGCTTATCAGCAATCAGTAGTCAGCAAGAGATGGGAGGAATCCGCAGAAATATCCGAGCAAAACCCCAAAAAAAACATCCCGCCGCAAAGGTGGATTACCTCTAAATCCCGCGTATCAGGGGCAGGCGGAGTCTGGATTCGGAGAGCTATCCTATAGAGAGGCTATCGGTTGTCTGCAGTCGTCGGACATGGTCGCCTCCACTTTATTGACATCCGCTTTCCTTGATAATAATGCGTTCATTTAGCCCGTCAATATTAAGGTCAAGGTAATGAGTATTAGGTCCTACAGCGCAGACTAACGCTAATTCCCTCCAATCTTATTTTCTTGAAAGTCCGAATGCTGCCAGCCAATGCGTAATTGCAAAGTACCCGTTTGACTTTACAAATGCATAGTCTATTCGATTCATTAGCCAATAGAGTCCTAATTAAATGACCTTGAAACCCACAGCAGTTATTGCCTCTGTGAGATGTGCTGGGGTAACGCGTGAGGCATCGAAATGAACGACAGCCTCGGCTTTGCGTAAGTTTACCTTCGCACGCCGAACACCCGGAAGTTCTGTGAGGGCATCCGTTACAGTTTTGACGCAATGTTGACAGGACATTCCATCGATTTTTAATTTCGTTTTATCCATGATTTTATGCCTTTGTAGAAAAACTGTACTTGCAAGACGGACAGGTTTGCATATCTGTACGAATTGCCAATCCACACTCAGGACAAATACGTTTCACCCGGAAACGTTCAACAAGACGAGACACAATGACGATTCCTAAAAAAAGAAGAATGAGAAAAGCAACTTCCCAAAAACCGATAGACACCGTTTACTTCCCGCCCTTCTTTACACGCAATAGGGAAAACCTGCAGACCACTCTACACGCGTAATCCGCGTAAGGTCGCGAGGTTTGTCTCGTGCATTGTCTCCATCTGTGGTGTTTCAATGATAAGTGGAATTTCCGTGAACCGGGAATCGTTGAGGATATAAGCGAATGCAGTTGCACCGATATTGCCATCGCCGATGTGTTCATGCCGGTCCACGCGACTCTGATAGGTTGATTTTGCGTCGTTGAGATGAAAAGCCTTTAATCGTGCTAAGCCGATAACCTCGTCGAACTGATTAAATGTTGCCTCGCAATCAGCCTCAGTTCGTAGGTCGTAGCCAGCGGCGAAAACATGACACGTATCCAAACAGACACCAAACCGATCTGGGTATTTCGACATACTGATGACATCACGCAAATGTTCAAAGCAATAGCCGAGGTTTGTGCCTTGCCCGGCGGTGGTTTCCAGAAGCACAGTGACATCTGGAGCCTCAATGTTTTCGAATAGAAAATCGAAACTTTCGCTTAACAGCTTTAAGCCGGGTTCCTCACCCTCGCCGAGGTGTGCGCCGAGGTGTGTCACGATGTAGCGGAGACCGAGCGTATCCGCAAGTTCCATCTGCTCCTGAAACTGTTGGCGTGATTTTTCGAGGACCTCTGTTTTCGGCGAAGCGAGGTTGCTCAAGTGAATATCGTGAACAATCACTTCCCCAATGGCGGATGCTGTCCAAGCATCACGAAACTTGTCCATTACGGCAGGGATCGGCGGTTTCGCCACCCATCGGTTTGGGTTTCTCAAGAAGATTTGGATTGTGTCGCAGTGGAGTTTGTCGCCATTTGTAATGGCGTTATGTAAGCCGCCTGAAGTAGATACATGTGCACCGAGAATCATATTTTTACAAGTTTCAGGTGTTTTTGCTTGGGTGTTGCCCACACCGAAATTGGTATCTCCGTATTATGTCTGTAATTAGACCTATTTAACCCCTATTCTATTAAAGATACCACAAAAGAGCAACGAAGTCAAACAAAATGCGTTTAAAATATGTTATGGGAGAGTGTTTGTCAAAAACCTTTAGAAATTTAATAGCGTTTATTTCTCTCCGCTCAACCCCCCTATACTGTAAGACATTTAATTTGCGGTCCAAACGAAAATAGATTAACCTCAAATAGGCATACCGATGATTGTATTGTACACACAACTTGACCAATAATAACGTCCTAACATGAATTATATTGCAAATTTCGTGCCAGTTCCTGAAATAAAATGTATCTTCGGGTCAAAACTACCGATATTCCAAACGTGTTTTTTGCTGTGATGCGTCTAAACTACAGATACCTATTAGGTTTATCGGAGTGAAGGTAAACATCAATTTTTTTCGCAAAAAAATCACATCTGCTGAAGAGATTAAATCTATTTATAATTTTTGAACTCTAAACGTGCAAAAATTGAGTGTTAATCCACAAAAATTGTATGTTATACGCAGGAATTTCCGAGTTGAAAGACGCCGCTATCTGGTAATATAGAGTTAGGAATTTATCAATCGATGAGACCTTATTACGGATGAACTACTGTCTTGACCCCAAGTCCCGCACCAGCATTGTCGAACGCGGCTAAACCTTGGGCAATTGGAAACCGATCTGTTAACAGCGGTTTGAAATTGAGTGCCTTTTCTATCAGGAGTTGCCGCGACTCTTCAAGACTGGAGCGAGAAAACGCCCACGAAGCCATCAGTTTATGACCCGCGTAGTGGAATTCTTCTAAGTTGATATTGAGCGTTTCGCCATCCGGGGCAAGCCCAAAGAAGTTGAGGCATCCCCCTCGGCGGACAATATCAAAAGCGAGTGCTATTGCGGACGCATTGTTGGTTGTGGCAGAGATGACAGTATCAACGCCGCCACCAGTAAGGTCTTGGAGTTGCGTGACAGCCCCGGGTGAAGTATCAAAAGTGTGATCGGCACCGAGCGTTTCGGCGACAGCCCTGCGGTGAGCCTGCGGTTCAACCACGTAGGTTGTTAAACCCGCTCGTTTCGTCAATTGCGTGAGTATCAAGCCGATAGGACCGGCACCCAAGATAGCGACAGAATTCTTGAAAAGTGTTTCCCGCATTGCGTTCAGACAGCAGCCCAAAGGTTCTAAAAAGAGTAACTCTTCAGGTGGAACGCTGTCTCGGACGCGGATAAGCTTGCCGGTATCCACACCGTGTTTTGGCATCCGCATATATTCGGCGTAACCACCATCAATATCGTGACCGATGCCCTCAATGGTATTGCAGTATTTGTCCAGATCGTTCTGGCATTCCGTGCATACACCGCAGGAAAGCATCGGGTTGACAGTAACCCGTTCCCCGATTTTGACATCGCGGTGTTGACTTTCTACCACGATGCCTGCGAGTTCGTGTCCCATCACGACGGGTGGCGCGTAATCGGATACATCGCCACGGAGCGCGGCAAGGTCGGACGCGCAAATACCGCAGAGTTCCATCTTGATGAGCACGTCTCCGGTAGTTAGTGTAGGAATGGGTTTTTCATGGATACGTAGTTGCTGAATTTTCTCAAAAACGATAGCTTTCATTTTTTTAATTATGGACCTCTGGGCCGCTGCGTCCGTTGTCCTTGCGGGTTTCCTGTCATTCTCTACGTGATTAGAGTCCGTAACGGCATTAAAATCTGCAAGACTTATGAAATTTCTAATAGCGACCTACGCCCCGAGTACCCCAATTAAAATAGCACCGACACCGTAGCCCGAAATGAAATGGAGGGGTGTTTTTGCTTGGGTATCTCTGTGTATTACTTGGGCGTTTTTTCAGCTCTTAAGCGAAGAACGTTCAATCATGAGTCGCGTCGTGTAACCGCAAGGAAAAATTAAAACTCGTAAGGTACTGTTTCTGCCTGATGTGTTTTGGCAGATTTTTCCGCCAAATCCATGATAGCGATGACGCGACGCGCCGACTCCGGTGTCACAAGCAGTGGCGTGCCATCATTTAAATGAGCGACGATATTCTCATAGTAGGTAGGTCCCGGTCTACGATGGTAACCAATCTGTTGCTCTTTGGGGTGTCCTTTGGCTTCAGATAAGACCTTAAACCCTCCGTCTCCGTCAGTAATCGCCCCGTGTGAGCCGAGCAGTTTCCATCGTGATCCCCCAATTTTCGCGATGTTAGACATCTGGATATTCGCCGCCGCTCCATCCGCAACCACTTCCCCACCTGCAAACCGAACAATGGCTTGGACATGGTCCTCGTTGGTAATATCGTCCCAGACGAGGTTCGGTTGATAGAAGCCAGTGACGTTGATCATCGGGGCCTCAAGGACATTGAGTAGCCAATCCAGATAGTGGGCACCCCAATCGTAGAATTGTCCACCTGAGATCGCCTTGACACTGCGCCACCAATCTGGGTTGGGTCTGCCATAACCGCCACCCCACATCTCAACACTAAAAACTTTGCCGATAACACCGGAATGAACGAGTTCACGAAGCGTCCAAAAGTCGGCATCCCACCGCCGATTGTGATGAACAGATAACATAACATCGTTCTCTTTGGCGGTCGTGATCATTTCAGTGGCTTCTGCGATTGTGACGCACATCGGTTTCTCGACAACGACATGCTTACCTGCTTTAAGACTTGCTACGGTTGGACCACAGTGCAGACTATGCGGAAGGACATTCGCGATAAGATCGACGCCATCGTCCGCATTGAGTTCTTCAACCGAGTTATAGGTGCGGACTCCGGGGAAATCCTCTTGCGCGGCTTTTGTTCGCGCCGGATCGATGTCGCAGATGGCAACACATTCGATGCCGTCTGTATTTTTCATCATGTTTGCGTGGGCTTTGCCCATATTGAATGCCGCTCCGTAGCCGAGGACGGCACCTTTGATGGTATCTGCCATTTATTTGGCTCCTTTTCTTTCATGTGTGAATGTCTAATTATAGCATAAACCAGAAAAATTCACATAAAAAATGCATGACATACCCGGATCGGAAACTGATTGACATTTCTGAAAATCCATGATAAACTCAACCGACGTTTATTGGCACAGTTACAGCGGGATCCATATACACAGTACAACTCTTAAAAGATGCGCAATCTGTGTCAATTCTATATACTATTATTTATGAAATTCCTTGAGGTAATTTATGGCAAAAGTTGGATTAATCGGGGTTGGCAATATGGGGATGGGGATGTCAAGAAACATCCTAAAAGCGGGACACGAACTCACTGTGTATGATGTCCGCCCAGAGCCGTTGGAAACACTTGTGCAAGAGGGGGCATACGCCGCTACATCGCCGCGCGAAGTGGGCGCGGCTGCAGACACCGTCTTTATCATGGTTCTGAATGTTGAACAGGTCAAAGCGGCACTTCTTGCAGAAGATGGACTACTGGCAGGACTCAAACCGGGAGGCACGGTCGTCTGTACGGCAACCATCGGACGCTCACAGGTGATAGAGGTCGCCGAACTGGTGAGAGAAAAAGGATTTAATATTGTCGATGCCCCTGTCAGTGGTGGGGCACCGGGTGCCGCCGCGGGAACTCTCACAATGATGGTATCGGCACCAAAGGAAACGTTTGAAGCATCAAAATCGGTGCTTGAAGCCGTCGGACGGGATATCTACCATGTTGGGGAAGAGGCTGGGATGGGTCAAACCGTCAAGTCAGCACTTGCAGTCCTAATTGGCGTTACTTATGCCGGTATCTTTGAAGCACTAACGTTGGCGGTGAAGGCAGGTGTAGCACCGGAAACACTTCGCGATGTTGTCAGCACAAGTGTCGTTGGGAATTTCCTTTTCAGGGACACAACACAGAATATCTTGGATCGGAATTTCAAGGGACAGAGTAATATCGGCACAATGTATAAGGACCTCACTTTAGCGAAAAATATGGCAAGCGATTGTGGTGTGCCTCTCTTCGCGGCGAGTGCCGCTTTTGAGCTGTTTCAAGCGGGAAAAGCCGTAAATCCTGACGAGGATAACTGGACGATTGTCAAAATCCTTGAAAACATTGCAGGTATTGAGATCCGAAAAACGGAATAATTGTGAGGCAGGAATCTTGCGAGAGTGTATTTAGTGCTTTTGAAGCCTACAAAGACAAAGAAATTGAGAGGGATTGAATGTTCAAATTGGGAACTATCACAGATGGAATCAGCCGGGACTTCGAGTATGCGCTCGATACGATGGTAGAAACTGGATTGGAATACGTTGAATTACAGTACCTTTGGGAAAAGCAGATTGGTGATCTGACAGATGCAGACATTGAACGGGTCAAAGAGTTAATCGAAGATCGGGATTTAAAGGTATCGTGTATCTCGCATCACAATCTTACAGCACTTCCTGTGGATACGGCAGTTGATGCGCCTGCGTATCGTGGACACATTGCGACATTACAACGGTGTATTGATGTTGCCCAAGCACTCGGCACAAATCTCGTGCGAATTTTTAGTTTCCGAAAAGAGATGGTGCTTTTTGGGGCGGAACCCATTATCTCCGAAGGGGCGTGGACGACACTCCTGAACAGGTTGGAGGAACCGTTGCGAATTGCCGATGCAGCGGGGGGCACGCTTGTCATTGAAACCGCAATCTCTGGTAACGTGACGTCGGCATACCTTGCGAGAAAGTTGATTGATGAATTAGACGCGCCGCATCTAAAAGTACTCTGGGATCCGTGCAGTTCCCTCTATTGTACTGAAATTCCTTATCCAGATGGTTATGAGGTTATCCGCGAACACATTGCCCACGTTCATCTCAAGGATGGCATCGTGAACCTTCCAGCGGCGACATTCGATTTCTGTGCCATGCGCCAAGGACAGATGGATCCTTACTACAATGACATCGTGAATGCTCTGAAACGCGACGGATACGATGGTGCGATCTCTTTAGAGAGCGTCTACACCCCAGTCGGTGGAACGCGTGAGGACGGATTTAGGGAATCGCTACCGGTCTTTATGGAACTCATGGGACGGTAGAAGACTTAAAAAGAAAAAGGACGCAACCAAAACGTTCTGGCTGCGTCCTTTCGTTTTAACTGTAGTATAGCGAAGCTAAACCTTACTTGGCTTTCAGGCTTCCCCAAGTTGTGAAGAGTTTCCCAGCGGGTTCGACGGAAACGAAAGAATCTCCGAGGGACCACACGCCACCAACACCAGCGAACAGGCTCCAACCGCCGCCGCGTTCACTGACCTTCACCAATAAGACATTAGGACCTGCGACGAGGTTAACCTTGAAATCATCTTGGAAGTCGCCAGCACCGCGGTTGACAGCGTTTGTGTGAACGACTTCACCGTTGAGCCAGACTTTGACGGAGTCATCACTACCGACTTTCGCTGGAACACCACTCTGATCTTCGGGAGCGTTAAGGATAACCAACCCGTAAACGGAGTGGTCGTTGACATCGCCTTCACCTAAGCCAAGCTCGTTGACAAGATCGTTGACGTTGTTACCACCTGTATCGGCGATCTCACCGATCGTCCATGCCAAATCACCGACTTTTTCACCTGCACTGGCACCGTTTGTAGCGACCAAATCTTCCGTAACAGAACCACCACTGGCTTCAGCGAGTGAATCGACATCGGTCGAATTCGCGCCACCTTCGTTCGCTTCGGTTGCTGCAATCACCCAGAGCCATGGACCGGTAATTTTTCCAGCGACACCTGGGGTAGCGGGTTTATAGACGGCATTCACGTCGGCATCGACACCGGCGAACATGCTCCAACCACCACCACGTTCACTGACCTTCACGAGTAAGAGATTATCGCCTGTTTTCAGGTCAACCTGAAATGTGTCCTGAAAATCACCAGCACCGCGGTTGACAGCGTTTGTGTGAACGACTTCACCGTTGAGCCAGACCTTGACGGAGTCATCACTGCCGACTTTCATATCCACGCCGCTCTGATCAGAATCAGATTCAAGCGTGATGAGTGCATAAGACGAGTGGTCGTTGACATCGCCTTCACCCAAGCCAATCTCATTGACGAGGTCGTTGACGTTATCGCCACCTGTATCGGCAATTTCGCCGAGCGTCCATACCAAATCACCAACGGCGTCGCCTTCGTTGGCACCGTTTGCTGCGACATCGTCTTCAGTGACATCACCACCACTGGCTTCAGCAAGTGAATCCACATCGGTCGAATTCGCGCCACCTTCGTTTGCTTCGGTCGGGGCAATCATCCAGAGCCACGGACCCGTAATTTTATCTTGGGCATCGGCAGTTTGCGCCATAACGAAAAGTGCTATGAGACATGCGAACCCTATTGTGAACAATTTTCTATACATGAAATCCTCCAATTAATTTTTTACTTTTAAACGAAACACAGTGAAATCAGTGTTGCCTGTTCTTGCGGGCTCGGCTGTACCTCAATCAGAAATCGCGGCTACAATATTGTACCGATGCTTACAAAGATAGGACAACATATTTAGATTAGTTTAACAAATATACCACAATTAAATCAAGCACAAAAAACTTTATGCAGTTTTAGCCGATAAAAACGCTTCCGAATTGTGAGTGCCCGGAACGGTAATACCGGCTAAAATACCAACTTAGTAAGAACTTTTGACTTCTGCCCACTGTGTTGCTAATTTGCCAGCAGGTTCAACGGGAAGTCCCTTAAACTCCAGGTTATATTCCAAAGGCGCGTCGATCCCGGCGAACATGCTCCAACCACCGCCGCGTTCACAGACTTTAACCATGAAAACGTTATCGCCTTTTTTAATATCCACCTCGAAAGTGTCCTGAAAATCACCAGCACCGCGGTTGACAGGGTTTTTGTGAACCTCTTCACCGTTCATCCAGACCTTGACGGAATCATCGCTGCCGACACGGGCTTCAGCACCCTTCTTCGTAGTTTTTGATACAGCGTTGATTACGGCGTAGGAACAGTGGTCATTGACATCGCCGCCGGGTCCCAACTTAATCTTTATGAGCATATCATTGATGTTGTTCCCCCCGGCTGGGGCGATTTCTCCCTCGGTCCATTCGTAATTTTCGGCAAATTTGACCTTCAGAATATCCTTTGTAATGCCCTGTTCTGCGACATCTTCCTCGGTTAGTTTACCCTTTGTTGCCTCGTCGATACCGTCTTCATCTGTTACGGCGGCACCACCACCGCCAGCGGGACTCTCGGTGATCATCCAATACCAAGGACCTTCAATTTTGTCTAAGGCAGTAGCAAATTGTGCCATAAGAAGAACTCCGATAGCACACACTGCCAAAAGCATAAATCTGCTTTTCATTTTTTAAATTAACCTCCATATTTTGATTATCGTTTCTGTTCAACTAACGGAAATAGTTTAGCACGGGTTACCAGAAAAGTCAAATTTATTTTTCACTTAAACTTGAAGATGTACATCAGTCATTCTGCCTGCAATTGTTTTTGGACGCTGCTAACTTTATCGTCCATTGTCTGTGTTCTGTCGACGCGTGTGCCAAATTTGAGTGTGGTTGTAATTCGGGGTGCCCCCATCTCATGAACGACTTCGTGACACCGCCGAATTGCTGCAAATACAACATCCCATTCGCCTTCGATGTTGGTGCCGTAAGCGTGCAGTTTTGTTTCCAAGCCTGCTTCCTTCAGCACTTTTTCACACGCCGTGACATATTTCGAGACTGAGACACCAACTCCCATTGGAACAACACAGAGATCCGCGATAACCTTCATAGTGCCTCCTTCAATCGTTGCGTAATTGCTTCAAAATGTCGGCAGGCAAAGACCCCGCACCCGAAGTCGCAACCCCGTCGTCAACTTGTGCAGGGGTCATCATCCCTGGAACAACGCAAGAGACGGCTGGGTGTGCCAAAATGAATTTGAGGGCGGCTTGTGGAAGACTGCGCGCTTTATTCCCAACGATCGCTTTAACCTGTTCTACCCGCTCCAGATCGGCGAGAAATTTCTCACGAGACCACGTCTTTCGATAGTCGTTCTCCGCAAAGACGGTGTCCGGACCGAGTTGCCCAGAGAGTAAACCTGACGATAACGGCTGTCGAACAACAACAGCGACACCGTTCTCGGCGGCGGTTTCCATCACAGGAGTTGCCATCTCTTGGGTGAGAATGTTGTAGGTGAGCATCAACGAAGAAATACCGGTTTCTTCTATTGCCTTCAGCGCATCTGCCTCACTTCCGAGACCCAACCCATAAAAGCGAATTTTCCCTTCGGTTTTGAGTTCTTCCATTGTCCCAAACGCGTCATCCCACGCCTCTGCAGGCGGAGGTGAGTGGAATTGATAGATGTCTATTACATCCCGCTTCAATCGCGTGAGACTCCCTTCAACTGCCATGCGGATGTAATCCGGTGAGACATTGAACGATGGATGTTCCCATCCGTGGCTAATCCAGCCATCGGAATCCAATTCATAGCCAAGTTTCGTTGCAATGGTAACTCTATTGCCGAGAGCTGAAAAGGCTTCACCCAGGATTCGTTCAGCACGACCTCCGCCGTATTGGTCTGCCGTATCGTAATAGGTAACACCACTTTCAAAGGCGTATCGGAGGAGATCAACGGCATCGGTTTCACCGATGTCTCCCCATTCACGACCTCCGAGTTCCCATGTTCCCATGCCGATTTCAGAAACGGTTAACCCTGTATTCCCTAATTTGCGTTGGCGCATTATTTTCCCCTTCGCAAGGCACGGGACCCTGCACTGCTAAAGTATTACGATTTGGACTTGACTTTTATTCTATGATATTCACGATTATTGGTCAACTATTTTATCCTTTTCAGGTGTGTAAAGTTTTTGACACTAAATACGCCAAGGGGCTTCTGCGGCATGATATGTTTAGAGAGATCAGGATTCTCTGTAGCAGCAAGCCGAAGAAAGTGCTATGTGTTTTGACGAGGGCTTTGGTAGAAACACCGTTTCCACAGCAGAACACTGCCGAAATATTTACATACCCATAAAAACTAATTTAGATTGACAGACCACACTCATTTTTGATAAGATATAGTTGTTCAACACAAGTAGAAGGAGCGGCTTGATGGCAAAAAAACGCGGTAAATTACGTTTGAATGGCGTCGGCACAAAGACAGAACAGCATGCCGAGCGAGTCTTACGACTGGCGACGTTAAATTCGCCGAATGCGGATCCGCTTGCTTATGAATCGTTGTTGTACGTTGAACGCCGGGATCCGGAAAAATTTAAGACTGTTATGATAGAACCGGCAGTTGCGGCACTTTACGCTCGATTTGATGCCCAGAGGAAAGCACGCGAGCAGGCACTATTAGAGGACTATGCGGCACGAGAAGAGCAGCAGGCAGCGGAACGCGTAGCGGCAAAAGCAGAACGGAAAAGACGAAAACTTGCCCTTAATGGCGAAGGCACACTAACAGAACAACATATCAACCGAGTGAAACGGCTTTGGTCTGTCCTGCGAGAACGCAATCATAACATGTATCAATATAGAACGCGAGTTGCCTTTGCTGAGTCAATGAAATGGTTAGAAGAAAACGAAACGAATACATTTCTAAATCTTCTTGAGTCGCTTGACGACATGCCAAACGGTGATGATGCTTATTTTATCTTTGTTCGCCACGAACTCAACCAGGCTCAAAAACAGGTCGCCGCGGCACATGAAAAAGTAGATTTAGACATTCTCGCGCCGACAGGAAAAAGAAAATCAGCAGAGACCCACTTGAAAAAGCAGATGATAGACAAAGCACTCGCGATATCTGAAGATGACATCACCGAGGTCGACGAAATAGATCCAGATTGGATGACCCTATCCGACCTTTCGGAAGGAAAACTTTGATGAAATTATTGGTCACGGGTGGTGCTGGGTTTATCGGTACCAACTTCATCCGATATTGGCTACAACACAATTCGGACGATGCGATTGTCAACTTTGACCGGCTGACGTACGCTGGAAATCTCTCTAATCTAACAGACATAGCGGAAACCCATTACCCAAAACGGTACAGGTTTGTGCACGGCGACATTCTGGACGTTGCCCTTGTGGAAAACATTCTGGAAACAGAGGGTCCGGACGTAATTGTCAATTTCGCTGCAGAGTCACACAACAGTCGGGCGATTTTGCATCCGCGGCGGTTCTTCGAAACGAACGTGATAGGGACGCAGGTGTTACTGGATGCGTCTCGGAAGTACGGCGTGCAGCGGTTTCATCACATCTCTACATGTGAGGTGTATGGTGAACTGCCTTTAGATTCACCCGATAGGTTTAGTGAAACCGCACCTTATCGTCCACAGACACCCTACAATGCCTCTAAAGCGGCAGCGGATCATCTCGTGAACGCCTACTTTCATAGCTTCGGTATGCCGATAACGATTTCCAATTGTGCGAACAACTATGGTCCGTATCAGCATCCGGAGAAACTCATTCCACTCTTTGCAACGAATGCAATCCAAGATTTACCGTTAACGCTCTACCGAAGCAGTCATAACCGACGCGAATGGTTGCACGTTGAGGATCACTGCCGGGCAATCGCGGCAGTTCTCACGTACGGCAAAATTGGCGAGACCTACAATGTCGGGAGTGGCGTGGAGAAGAGTATTGAAGAGATTAGCGATTTCATATTGGATATTCTTGACAAACCACAGCATCTGAAAACTTATGTTCCTGACCGACCCGGGCATGATTGTCGTTATCTCTTGGATTCAAGCAAGATCACCCGTGATGTGGGTTGGAAACCGACTATTGCATTTGAAGATGGTATGCGTGAGACGATCCAGTGGTACGTCGAAAATTGGAAATGGTGGCAGACGATTCAACAAAAGACAGACGATGAAGCAGTCCAAGAGGACAAATGGGAGACGTTCACAGGGAGGTAGATGTCATGCAACTGACAACGGAACAATTGGCAGCATGGAAACAGGATGGAATAATCGTGGTGCCCAACGTGTTTTCACCGGAAGCGTTTGTGCCCGCGCTGGAAGAGATCGAAAGAAATGCTTATGATGGATTGACTTACGCTGAATATCGAGCGAAATGGGACCCACAACCGGAAGCGTTAAAAAGTGCTTATGAGAAGAACGATGCGATGCAACGACTTGCGGGTCCCTTCGGTCAGGCACTGCATTTTCCGACGGGTTTAGAGGCGGTAGACAAACTGCTCGAAAACGAGGCATACCTTGGAATCGCACAGCAACTGTTAGGCACGGAAGAAATTCGGCTCGGTTATGGGCAAATCTTTCTCCGAGAAGGACTCACCGATAGCCGTCATAGTGAACATCTGTGGCAGGGTTACCACATTGATAATGCGACGAACTCACCTTTGCCCCCGCACCCGGATTGGCAACGCTATGGATATATTTTGTCCGCTATCTTCCCACATGACGTCGAATTGGACGGTGCACCGATGCTTGTCTGCCCAGGTTCACAGAACCAGTTGGATAAAATATGGGCGAAGTATCCGGGCAGAGCAGGTGGAATGGGTATTCCTGACTTACGGGAATTTAAAGGAGAACTCGCGGATCCGATCCCCCTTACGGCGAAAGCGGGGAGTGTTGCATTCCGTTCCAGTTACTTGGTTCACGCCGCGCAACCCTTTCAGAACAAAAGTAGACAGCGCGGATGGATGGGCTATCACTTCCATCGTGCCGACAATGACGATTGGTGCAAAACGACGCGTCCCGTGCCGGGGTGGAGTAGCCCGAACTACATGAAGTTTGTCATAAAGACGACCCCTGCCGTGCGACGCGTTTTGGGGTGGCCCGCTCCTGGTGATGCATACTACACACCGGACGCTCTTGCACGTCTTGAGGATGCATATCCCGGGATTGATTTGGAACCTTATCGGTAAACATGTCTTGAAAGGATAATTTTCGTAGGTTGGGTTGAGCGGTAAAAGACGAAGTCTCACAGATTTTCTACGGAACGGGGACCCTCTTAGTCGTTCCACAAACCACGGGTATATTACACAGCATATCTTGAAATGGACATTAAAAATCGAACGATATTTGAGAATGATAACCTGTTTGTGCTACGAGGGATGGACAGCGAGTCAATAGATCTGATTTATCTCGATCCACCTTTCAATTCCAATCGTAACTACGCCGCACCCATCGGGAGTCAAGCAGCAGGTGCAGCGTTTAAAGACACGTGGACGCTGTCGGATGTTGATAACGCATGGCACGGTGAGATTGCTGACCGAGAGCCTGCGTTATATCAAGCCATTCATACGGCTGAGTTGACGCACGGGAAAAGCATGAAGTCTTATCTCATCATGATGGCGGTGCGGTTGCTGGAAATGAAACGCGTCTTGAGAAAGACCGGCAGTCTCTATCTACATTGCGATCCGACTGCAAGCCATTATCTGAAGATAGTGATGGACAGCGTCTTCGGAAAGAACAACTTCCGGTCCGAAATCACGTGGAGACGTGCAACATCTACGCAAAAAGGGTCGCAGCATCGCAGCACACGGTGGGGCAATAACGCTGATATCCTCCTATATTACGCGGCATCACCGGCCACGGCGTTGCGCCCAGAAAGAGAACTAACAGGAGCCGAAATCTTAAAGAAATTTAAACATATTGATGAGAATGGCGATCGGTATTACAATGACTCATCCCATATTTGGTCCACGCCAGGTATGGGTGCTCGTCCAAATCTTTGCTATAAATGGCGTGGATTCGTGAATCCACATCCCTCCGGATGGCGGTTGAGCAAAGAACGTTTGGAGGAGGAATATCAAAAAGGAAACATTGTAATTCGTTCTGATGGAAAACTCGAGCGGCGAAAGTACCTCAAAGACTACAAAGGCCCGTCTTACGGGAATATCTGGGATGATGTACGTCCTGCTACAGGAGAGGAACGTACAGGCTATCCTACGCAGAAGCCGATTGTGTTGCTTGAGCGTATTATCAAGGCAAGTAGCAATGAGGGGGGTGTTGTCCTAGATCCATTCTGTGGGTGTGCTACGACGTGTGTCGCAGCGGAACGTCTCAAACGACAGTGGATCGGTATCGATATTTCAGAAAAGGCGGTTGCCTTAGTGCGGATGCGCTTGGAGAAGGAGGTAGGGCTTTTTGGACCTGTCATCCACCGCACCGACATCCCTAAACGGAATGAAAAGCTGCCGAATTATCGCACACACAAGCACACTTTGTATGGCAAGCAAGAAGGCTTGTGTAATGGTTGCCAAACGCAGTTTCCATTTAGAAATATGACAGTCGACCATATCATACCCCGTAAGCACGGCGGGACCGACGACTCTGATAACTTGCAACTGCTCTGTGGCGCATGCAACTCAAGCAAAGGAACAGGGACGCAAGCAGAATTACTGGCGAAATTGAAGGAACAGGGTATGATTTAACGCTCCCCCGTCAAATCCCCATGCTTTAGCTTGCGGGATGTAGACGGCGAAGACCCTGATAGAAAATAAATTTGACAACCTAATCAAAATGTGGTATAACATCCTATACACTATAATAGAAAGGTAAGATATTATGCCACTCAAAATCGCTAACAAAAAGCGTGATTACCGAACAACGCAGAAAACAATCTATAGTTGTCAATATCACGTGATTTGGTGTACCAAGTATCGTCGTAAGGTTTTAGACACACAGATACAAGGTCGTCTCAAACAACTCATACGAGAAAAACAAAACGAATATGACTATCAAATCAGAGAAGTTGAAACTCAACCTGAACATGTCCATTTACTGATAGAAATACCGCCCACACATTCTGTTGATAAAATCGTTGGCAAAATCAAAGGCTATACCTCCAAAGTTTTGCGAGAAGAATACCCGTCCCTGAAAAGTCGTTTGCCGTCTTTGTGGACACGTTCAAAATTTGTAAGCTCCTGTGGTAGCGTAACTCTTGAAATCATAAAAGATTATATTGAAGGTCAAAGCGGACAATGAGAAAAGCACAGAAGTTCAAACTTCAGAACCAGTCTAACATAGTGAAGATTGGTAATATGATTGACGATATGTGGCAGATACATCTGCATATCATGCTTTGGCAGCGTAGGTATTATCGCATGTTCGGTAAAAACCTGTCCGCATCTCGGATAAACAAACATATTGCGAAACTCAAAAAGCGGACAAAACCGCATTGGGCAGACTTGCCGAGTCAAGTTGTTCAAGACGTTGTGTTACGTTATGGCAAATCACAGGACGCTTTTTTTCAGAACATAGAAGACCGCAAAGCAGGTTTGACGACCCGTAAAGTGGGTAGACCGAAAATCAAACCGCGCCACAAATATACCTCTATGACGTTCACACAAGCAGGCTACACACTTGAAAACAATCGTATCAAAATCAACTGTATAGATACATGGTTCTCCTTCCACAAACACCGTGAAATCAACGGGACAATCAAGACGATCACACTCAAACGTGACAGGTGCGGTGACTATTGGATATGCTTTTCGTGCGAGAATGTTGACGATTCGGAACCGAAACCCAAGACGGGTAAGAGCGCAGGGTTTGATTACGGAAATAAAACATTCCTGACAAGCGACGAAGGCAACAAGATAGAATCTCCGCAGTTTTTCAAACGATCCCTGAAAACGTTGCAGTCCCTGAGCAAAGCAGTCAGTCGTAAAGTCAAAGGTTCTAACAACTCTTATCGTGCGTGTCGTGCTTTAGCAAGGCACCACAGAAAAGTCGCCCGCCAAAGAGAAGATTGGCAGTGGAAACTTGCTGACGAACTTTGCACGGAGTTTGATACGCTCTGTTTTGAAACCCTGAACCTTGACGGTATGAAACGGCTTTGGGGACGCAAAGTTTCTGACCATGCCTTCTACCAATTTCTGCAGATATTGGAACAGAAGTGTGCGAAACATGGTAAAAAACTTGTGAAAATCAGTCAATGGACAGCCACAACAAAACCCTGCAGTGATTGTGGATACCCTAATAAAGAACTCTCTCTTTCTGATAGACAGTGGACATGTCCCGAATGTGGCTCACACCACGATAGAGACGTAAACGCTGCTATCAATATCAAACGGGCGGGCTTGGCCGCCTAAAGTGGAGCGATAATAAGACGGGTTTTCTCTCAGAGAAAAGCGCAGTCGCTATGAAGCACAAGCCCCTACCTTCAGGTAGTGGGTACCTATGACGTAGGTTCGATTTGAAAGTATACCAACCCGCTATATACGATAATAGCAAAAATCTTTGATTATTTATTAAACTGACGTTATAATACCAATAGGTTACATAGGTGGATTTTCAATTGGCTCGGCAGTGAAACCGGTTTTGTTCTTTTCAGCCCCTGTTACAACCGTGATGTTCCTGAACGGAAATATAAGCGAGATACTGTGCTTGTCTATTTAGATACGTCAATTCCAAGTTTTCTAATTCGGGATCATAGGACGGAACCAGAGATTGTTAAGATGCAAGAGGTAACTTTCCGCTTATGGAGAGATAAACGGTTTCAGTTTGTTATTTCACAGCGTGTTATAGACGAAATTCAAGTTGGCAAGCATTCGGATAAAGTAAAGCTCAGACTGCAAGCTGTTGAAAAGTTAGGGATACTTGAAATTACAGAGGAAATTGAATTTCTCGCTACACTATTGTTGCAGGCACAAGCACTTCCGCCGGATCAAGAAAGCGATGCAATACACGTGGCAGTGGCTACCGTAAATGAGGTTCCGTATCTTGTTACATGGAATCTTCGGCACCTTGCAAACCCAAATCAGAAAATCCAATTTGACCGGGTTTGTAAGACAGCAGGTTATTTTCCAGTTAGAATTCTAACGCCGAAACAACTATTGGAGATTGAAACATGAACGAAATTTTGGAAGAAGTCCGCGAAACAAAGCAACAAGTTCATGCGCGATTCAATGGCGACATTCATAGATACTGTGTTGATGTAAGGCGTAGGCAGGAAGAACTTAAGAAACAGGGTGTAAAATTTCTGTGCCTTAAGGGAAAACAGAAGCGCAAACCCTCTCCCGCCGAAACTGACAAAGTGTAGATAAGTAGATATCGCGTAAAGCACTGTCTGACAATCCGACTTGACAGGGACCTTCTGTGTTATCTGTGATAATCCGCGATTCAGACAATCAACAGAAACTTTACACACCCTGGTATGGACAGCATTAACACCATTCCACAGGATACACCTCCTGTATCTCCCAATTGAACACACAAGATATGTTTTTTGCTGAAAAATACCTTGCAGTAAAAGTGTTTTGTTGTCCTTAACACCTAAATCCGCCTTATCAGGAGGACTTTAAGAGGAAATGCGTAAGTCCTATTCAAAAGCATGGAGAATTGTTTATGAGTAAAACGAGAAAAGTTTTGATGATGAATGAGGCGGGACGTATCTGGACGGAGGAACAGGAAACACCAGCACCAAAATCGGGACAACTCCTAATTGAAGTTCATGCTTCAATGGTGAGTCCCGGCACGGAACTCGGTGGGGTCAAGCGGCGACGCGAGAATCCAGGTTCCGAAGTCCGGCAACGTCCGTTCGGGTACACGAATGCCGGTGTTGTCATCGGTAAAGAGGGCGACTGCGACGAGTTTGAGATCGGCGACAGGGTATCTGGCATGGGTGGTGGATATGCGCTTCACGCCACGCACGCCTGTATCCCACATAACCTGTGCGCGAAAATTCCGAATGACGTCAGCCACGAAGAAGCCGCATCTATTCATCTCGCGGCAACCGCACTCCACGCAGTGCAACGCGGGCGCATCCGTATCGGCGAGAACGTCGTTGTTGCTGGATTAGGCATTGTTGGACAATTCGCGTGTCAGATAGCCAGAGCCGCGGGTGCCTATGTTATTGGCTTGGATAGGTTGCCACTGCGGATAGGCATTGCTGAAGCCGCGGGGATACACCGTGCGATAAACGTCTCGGACACAGATCCGATTCCAATTGGGAAGGAATTCACCAAAGGCTACGGCATGGATTGTGGGATTATCGCCTTCGGTGGCGATGGAACAAGTGCGTTTCAGCAGATCCGTGCGATGCTCAAGACAGCACCGGATACCCATAAAGTCGGACGGATTGTCATTGTCGGCGGTGCGAACATTACACACGGATTTGCGGCGGGTCTTGGCAATGTTGATGTTATTAGTGCGGCGCGCACTGGACCCGGTTACCACGACGAGGACTATGAACACGGTGCGGATTACCCACCGGTGTTTGTCCCTTGGCCCACACAACGCAACTTAGAATTATCACTGCGGCTGATGTCGGAGGGTAAAGTCCATGTGAAGCCGCTGATTACAGATGTTATTCCGATTGATCAGGCACCCGAAGGGTGTGAAAAATTGATTCAAACGCCGAATGAGGCGTTAGGCGTTGTCTTTACTATGCGATAGATGAACATTAGGTTGACATACTCCCGCCGTTAAAGCACGTGGTTTGGCGGGAAGATTTAATAAAGACACGGAATACTCTTAAAGGGGCACATATCCCAAACCCGGTTGAATCTAACCAGAAATCATCGTGAAACGAAGTGGAACGATGCCCAGGAGCCCATAGTTAAAAATATGGAAATTAGAGGCGCGCGAGCATCAGAATTAGAACAGGTCGTTGAGTTGAGTTGCTTAGCGTTTAATCCCGATGGTCATGAACGCTATTGGCAGTATGTCCAAGGAGACAGCAGTTACAGACTTCCGCAAACCCGGGTTGTCGTTGTGAACGACACAGTTATTTCGACGCTGCGCGTTTGGGAACGGCGGATGCAGGTTGGTGCATCTCTCGTAACGATGGGTGGCATTGGTGGTGTTTGCACACATCCACAGTATCGGGGAGTTGGGTACGCGTCTGCCCTCATGCGTGATACAATTAACTATCTGGGAATGATAGGATGCGACATCGGTGCCCTATTTACTATCATTCCAGCGGATTTTTATCGCCGTTTGGGATGGACCTCTTTGCCGTTACACGGCTTCAGTTTGACATGCAGTGCGGCGACACGTACGGTGAATTCGTCGAGGTGGCAACTAACCGATTTCAATCCAGAAACAGATTTAGATGCAGTAGCGAGATTATACGACCTCATCAATGCCCAGCAGAGTGGAACTATCGCGCGGACACGTGCTTACTGGGATATGACACCCTCACGTATCCGCGAGGTCCTTCCAACCCTTGTCGCACGCCAAGACGGACACATCAATGGGTATCTCAACTATGAAATACATGATTCGGGGTTACAAACCCCTCCCACAAAGACCGCAGAAGTGCGTGAGGTGGGATACATCCCCGATAATCGAGAAGTCTTGGACGCGCTTGTATCCCACTTTCTGGAAGCGTGTGAAGCACAAGAGGTTGAGCAGATAGAAGGCATGTTCTCGCCCCAACACCCATTTGTGGAACGTCTCATAGCAGGATGCGATGGGGCATTGACTCCGACAACGAATACAGCGATGATGCTCTACGCTGTGAACCTACCTGTGCTTTTGCGTCGCCTTGTCGTCGGATGGGAATCGCGAATTACGGATGCCGAAGAGACGTTTCCACCGCTCACCGTCAAATTGCCCGCTCTCAATAATCAACAAGCCGCCCTACGACACAATGCCGATGGCACGCTGCAAATCGTTCCTGAAGATGCCGATGCTGTTGATTTGGGAATAGACTTAACCGAAGCGGATTTCTGGCAACTTCTATTCGGCGAGATAGGGTGGGATCAGATAAGTTCCGAGGCTTCGGTATCTCCAGAAGTCTCTGCGTTTTTAGGTGTGTTGTTTCCTGAACGCGAGGTCATCTTCTGGTCCCCGGATCGATATTGAGGTGGATGGAAAGTATGGGTAAAATGGATTCGGAATCTCGGAAACAAGGCACCCAGACCAGCGCGTTTGGAACACCCGGAAGAATCAATCACGATGCGAGTGCGTTTTATGGGAGCAAACTCTACGCCGATCAGGCACCTCCAGAACCCGATACGTGGATAGAAAACCCAATCCCTGCCGAAAATCTCGACCAACTCTATTGTGCTTCCAGCACAGACATGTCTGCAATCCCTGATGGTAGTGTTCATCTGATGGTTACGTCTCCGCCATATAATGCAAAAAAGGAGTATGACGAGGATTTATCGCTCGCGGAGTATAGAGAACTCCTTTACGCTGTTTTCGCTGAAACCTATAAAAAATTGGTTACCGGTGGCAGAGCGTGCATCAATATCGCCAACTTAGGACGGAAACCTTATATCCCATTGCATAGCTACATCATAGAAGACATGTTAGCGATAGGTTACTATATGCGAGGTGAGATTATTTGGGACAAAGCTTCCAGTGCTGGCTCTTCGACGGCGTGGGGAAGTTGGCAATCGGCGGCAAACCCCGTGCTGAGAGATGTCCATGAATATATCCTCGTTTTCTCAAAGGATTCCTTTTCTCGAAAACGCGACGGGAGAAAGAATTCGATTCGCAAAGAGGATTTCTTAGAATGGACAAAAAGCACCTGGACGTTTCCGTCTGTCTCGGCGAAACGGATCGGACATCCTGCGCCTTTTCCTGAGGAGTTACCGCACCGGTTAATTCAACTCTATACCTTTGTAGGTGATGTCGTTTTGGATCCGTTCTGTGGAAGCGGGACCACGTGCCTGAGTGCTTTGAAATCAGGGAGGCACTATATTGGGTACGACATTGAGGAGAAATACGTCGAGCTGGCAAATGAACGGATCAAGCAATATACCGATCAAGAGCGTTTGTTTTTTTAAAGGATTCACCATTGTGGGCTTGACTATAAACGATTTCTATATGTTGAGAATTTGTACGAAAAACCATAGCCTGCAACAACGGCGCAGGGTTTTTGCTTGGGCGTTTCTTCAGATCTACGGAGAGGATCGTTGTTCATTCAACACACCTGATCGAACCGCAAGGTAAATTAAAAAAGTGCGTAGGTTTTCCGTGCTTCTGTTCTAAACCTGATAACCGACTCCGATTGTTCCGTTTCAACTGGAACGCCATCACATGTCACCGAAACAGTTGCGGCTGTTCGGACCGTGCAGTCTTCTCCCAATGTGGAATGAAGGCGTGCCTCGGTGAGTTGTCCATTCTCCCATGCCATTGATACCTCAAATCCACCGCGGGCACGCAATCCGCTGGTGCTGCCTGTGTTCCATGCCTTTGGGAGTGCTGGCAACAGGTGAATTTCACCTGCATGGCTCTGAAGCAACATCTCTGCGATGCCGGAGGTTCCACCGAAATTTCCGTCGATCTGGAAAGGTGGATGTGTATCAAATAGGTTCGTTAGGGTACATTTCGCCAGAAGTGCTTGGAGATGCGTGTATGCCTCCTCGGCATCCTCAAGCCGTGCCCAGAAGTTGACAAGCCATGCGCGGCTCCAACCGGTATGTCCACCCCCGTGCGCCAAGCGATATTCTAACGATTTCTTTGCCGCAGCTGCTAACTCCGGTGTACCACGCAGCGTAATCTGGCAACTCGGATGGAGTGCATACATGTGGGACATGTGCCGGTGTCCTGGTTCTGGTTCGTCGTAGTCAAAGACCCATTCCTGCAACCGTCCTGTTTGCTTGCTAATCTGGAGCGGTGCGAGTCGTTCAAGAGCAGAAACCAATTCAGCACGGAATTCGGTATCTTCCTCAAGGACATCAATGCAAGCGATACAGTTGGTAAAGAGTTCGTGAATAATTTCCATGTCCATTGTTGCCGCGTAGGTAAAAAGGGAGCGTGTGCCGTCAGGCTTTAGGAAACTGTTTTCGGGTGAGTGTGATGGATTTGTGACGAGTTTACCAGCAAAAGGCGTGTCTTCAGGTGCCTCAACGAGAAAATCCAGTATGAAACGGGCGGCACCTTTCATGAGTGGATAGCCCTGTCCTATGAGAAAATCTTTATCGCCACCGAAAAGATAGTGTTCCCACACATGTTCACATAGCCACGCGGCACCTACGGGCCAAATACCCCAGATGCCATCAGCAGGTGTCGTGAAACCCCAGACGTCAGAAAGATGATGGACAACCCAACCATTGGCACCGTAATGGCTCTTCGCTGTGCGACTCCCCGGTTTAACAAGTGTCTCCATATAATCGAATAAGGGGATATGGCACTCCGCAAGGTTGCAAATCTCAGGGACCCAATAGTTCATTTGGAGGTTGATATTGGTATGAAAATCGCTATTCCAAGGAGCGTTCATGTGCTCGTTCCAGATGCCCTGTAAATTTGCAGGCAAGCATCCGGGTCTCGAACTCCCCATCATCAGATAGCGTCCGTACTGAAAGTAAAGGACAACAAGTTCCGGATCCGATGCCCCTGCTTTTACTGCTTCCAAGCGCGCGTCGGTCGGGAGATTCCCAGCGTCGGTAGTGCCAAGATCCAGATGCACTCGTTGAAAGAGGTCCTGATGATCGGCAATGTGATCTGCTCGAACTGTCGTATAAGATTTTGCGTCAATATCAGTGAGATGACCTTCGCAGAGTGCGTGCGGACTTCCACTCGCATCGTTCTGATTAATGTAACTTGTCGCAGCGGCGAGAAGAAGCGTCACGGCATTTGCGTCACGCACAGCGAGCCGGTCGTTCTCCGACTGGACCTTCCCCCCTTCAATTTGCACCTGTAGATAGACTGAAAAGTGCATTCCATCGTTGCTACATTGCCCGTCCAATCTGAGGATATTAGCGGCAATTGCTTCAACAGTGGCATCTTGTTCTCGAGTTATCGCGACATCGAAAGCGAGTTGGCCTGCCGTGCCGGATTCAATTCTAACGACAATAAGGTTATCTACCGCTGTCGCAAAAACTTCTCTGCTGAAATTGACATCTCCGCAGCGATAGGTTGTCTTTGCAATACCTGTGTTCAGATTTAACTCTCGGCGATACTCAGTAGGATCATCATGGAAAAACTCCAAAAACAGATCGCCCAAGGATTGATAGGACTTGATACGTTCTGGGATGCCAAGCATTGTCTCGCCAGCGAGTTTAGTGGCTTCTTCATTTTTGTCATCAAAGAGCAACTGCTGCACCTTCGGGAGTGCTTCCAAAGCCTTTGGGTTGTTGGTGTCGTGGGGACCACCGTCCCAAAGCGTTTCTTCGTTGAGTTGAATGCGGTCTCGCTCTACACCGCCGAACACCATAGCACCGAGCCGTCCGTTTCCAATGGGGAGTGCGTCTGTCCATGCCCCTGCTGGTTTCTGATACCATAAAACAAGATTATTTGTGTCTGTGTTTGTCATTGGCTTCCCATGATTCTTTAGAGATCACCTACCGAACAGGGAATCACCAGAGATTGTATGATTGCCTTCTTTAGTGAAATGTATGATTAAATCTCTGGACATTTAAGTGTAACCACCGCTCTCTGTTCCGCGGCGGGAAATTCCCATCAGAGATGGTCCTTGTTCCTTTCAGGATTGGTGGAAAGTTGCGTGATACCTTCAAGGCTTAACTTACCAACGTCATTTTCTGCTGTGGCGATCCACCTATTATAAGAATTAATTTATTTTTTGCTCTGGCAGCGTAACACTGGTTGCTGTCTGGATGAAAAGACGATTACCATGACCATCCCCTTCGTTCTCGGTGACGGCATAGTATCTTTACTGTTTCATGCGCTTTTTTCTCTGCCGCAATGTGTAAAGGTGTATGACCTTTATCATCCTCAGCGTTAGCATCCGCGCCACTTTCTAACAATACCAACGCTGTTTCATACGCATTGTGCTGTGCTGCGACGTGCAAAGGTGTATCGCCATTTTGGTCTCTCGCGTTGATCTCTGCGCCATTTTTTACCAACGCCGTTGCCACCTCGGAGGTATCATCTTCCGCCGCAATGTGTAGTGGGGTACAGCCGTCTTCATTCGCTGTGTTGATCTCTGCGCCATTCTCCAGCAATACGACTGCTGTTTTATAGGCATTACGCCACGCTGCCCAATGCAGGAGCGTATAACCAGATTTGCTTCTGGGGTTGACACCTAACTGGTCTTCCAGCGATATCCCTTCTGCCTCATAAACATTACGCCACGCTGCCCAGTGTAGAGGTGTATCGCCATCTTCATTCGCTGCGTTGATCTCTGCGCCATTCTCCAGCAATACGACTGCTGTTTCATGTCCATTATTCCACGCTGCCCAATGCAACGGAGTAAAGTTCTTATCGTTTTTTGCGTTGGCATCTGCGCCATTTTTCAGCAATACTGCGGCTGCCTCATAAGCATTGTGCCATGCTGCCCAGTGCAGGGGAGGATAACCATATTTGTCTTTTGCGTTGGCGTCTGCGCCGTTTTCCAGCAATACTGCTACTGCCTCATAAGCATTGTCGCGTGCCGCATTATGCAGAGAAGTATAGCCAATTTTTTCCACTGGGTTGATTGGATGTACAACGTGCTTGGATGTTGATGAATCCACCTGCTTTCCTCCACCTATTTCTGAGGGAATTTCCATGACATCATTGTAATCTCGCGTCCGAGAATCACGGGTCGCGTCAAGGCTATCCTCACGTGCTGATGTATTAGGTAAGTTTCGTTCGTGAAACAAAATAGGAACCGCCTTTTCTATTTGGATTTCTAACTATGGGCTTCTGATCATCGTTCCAAATGTAAAGCAAAGACAGATTATGCCATTTAAAGCATAATTTCGTTCTATGATGGTTTTTAGTTAATTCTGATCGAGATGTGAATGTGTGCGATTCTTTAAATACTTAGAGCCGCCCATAGTTAATTCTTAAGTGTAGCATATATTGAGGTATTAGGGTCTTTAGTTAACATGCTTTGCAGTGGGACAGTCTTCAGCTACAAAATTGAGAGGTTGAAAGATTGGGCACCCATCCTTCCATTCCTCCTGATAACTGATGCCTCTTATGCAGTTACCGCTGCCACGGAACACGCCCAGCCTTCTGCGTCTCCGTCTGAAATAATTGACTCATTTCACTAAAGAGGTCGATCTGTGTCTGTGAACCGTTTGTTGTTTCCAGTGGATCGCTTGACAAATCGTAGAGTTCCAATGGCTCAAAAGGTCGGTTGTGCAACAATTTGATGTCCCCACGTCGTACGGCATGCTGACACTGCCCAAAAAACTGCTGCCTTCCCTCTCTTCGCAACCAGTAGAGGACGCGGTCAGAGAAATCTTGCTGTTCGCCTTGAAGCGTTTGCCAAATTGAATGTCCTTCGATCTCATGGGCTATCGGTGCATCTGCTGCCTCACATACTGTCGGGAAAAGATCCATCAGCAATGCAACCTGATCGGTGACATGTCCTTCTGGAACGTGCCCCGGCCACATTGCACACGTCGGAACTCGAATGCCGCCCTCGTACATTTCGCCCTTTTGCCCCCGCAAGGGACCGTTGTGCGCCCCAACGTCCATCGACCCGCCGTTGTCGGAGGTATAAATAACAAACGTATTGGACAACTGATCTGTTTCAACAAGTGTATCGAGTACTCGCCCAATACCAGCATCCATGTGCTCGACAAGGGCAATGTATTTGGCGCGCTGTGGGGAAATATCCGGATCGCGTTCCCTAATCCGTTCCACCCAATCGTCGGGCGGTTGGATCGGTGTATGTGGTGCATTATAGGCGAGATAGAGAAAAAAGGGAGACCGAGATGATTGCGCCTGCGCACGAATGAAATCCACACTCCATTCCGTGAAGAGATCTGTGGCGTGTCCTTGCGGATTGATCGTGTCGGAGCCGTGTCGCATGTAATTAGTGTCGTGTCGGAGATGCGTATAGTAGTCGTCCATCATATCGCCGAGAAAGCCGTGGAAATGGTCGAAGCCTCGCTTACATGGATGATTCTCCGGTTCAAGTCCGAGGTGCCACTTACCAATAAGTGCGGTATGATAATCTTTCTGTTTCAAAACTGAGGGGAGTGTGACTGCATCCTGTCGAAAGTAGCCCCAACTGTTTTCTGGATGGGTGCGGATGACGCCCGGCACTCCGGCTCGGTCAGGGTAGCGCCCGGTCATGAGGGATGCTCTACTGGGGGAACAGACGGAGGAATTCGCATAAAATTTAGTAAAACGCACTCCGTTTGCGGCAATTCTGTCAATATTGGGTGTCTGAATTGATGGACCGTTGTGAACTGAAATATCGCCATAGCCGTGGTCATCGGCGAGAATAAGAAGTACGTTCGGGGACTTTGACATAGTAATCTCCATATTAACCTAAGTTGCTGTCTTAGCAAAACAACCCAGATTATATGAGTAAAAAAAGCGTATCAAGTTAATTGTGTTTATATTATTGTTATTATTATCTCCTGATATGATTATCATAGCCTGACGCGAAAAATAAGGCAAGATGAAAATGAGTGCAGCCAGCCGTTCAGGTAACGCACCGGCTGCACTCGGTTTGTCTGGTCTATTGTCCAGATTTGATGCTACCCCATGTAGTGGCAAGTTTGTCAGCAGGCTCAACGGGCAATAGAGTCAGCATCCCCTTTTCCATTAGTTCTTCTATATCCTCTTGTTCCAGTACGGAAGCGAAAATTGCGACCTCATAGAGTATACCGTCAAGGGTCTCTGAGGTGTTGTTGGTCCAACCACCGATATTGACGTCAGTATCGTTCCGGGGTGCCGGTTTACCCATCCCGCCAACAGAACCGATTTCCTCAGCATTTTCGTAGATCTTGATGGTATCCTTCGCGTCATAAGTTGCGGTCATATACAACCATTCATCTTTCTTCACTTGACTTTGATTCCAGGCACCTTTCCAGCCACCGTTCGCAAAGTAAGCCTCCCAACCGGTACCGGTACTGCTGGTCCTGAAGGCGTAATTTGCCACTGTACCCGCTGCGGGCCTTTTACCGAGAATATGCCCATAACCGCCCTCGGATTTGTTGACATACACCCATGAAGTAATGGACCACGCCTTTTCCAGATACATACTGTCGGAGTCTGCGATGATAACACGATCGTCTTGCCCGTTCAAACTTAGAGCAGGACCATCTGGTCCGTCGACCCATTCTCCGCCCTGAAGTTCACCGTGATTTTCGTTTCCAGACATATCGTTAATAATAGTGCCTTCACCTTCGTCAAGTAGCCAAATGCCTCTTGCGGTTCCAAGATCGATCTCCGCATAGGTTTGGACTGTGAAGGTCAGACTAATGATAATAATCGCTAAGCCAATTATAATGGATTTCATTTTTACCTCCTGAGGGTTGGATTTGCCATTAAGGGACGTTTTGAAAAAGACAGTGGCACTCTAACTGAAACTAATTAATCTAACGATTCCGAATTTACCGCCTGAATCAGAGCGATAATGTATCCGAACTGGAATGCCCACGCCTGTCGAACCCTACCAGAAACACCGGGTGGCGATGGATCATCTGGATGCCCTGGTGCGTGGTCGGGCATTAACATGTAGGGGTATTCTACATCTCGAAGCGTCTGTGCAACTTGGTGCATGTCCAAGTGTCCCTCGTCGGGCCATACCTCTTGGAAGTTGTGCAGTCCACCGCGAATATTACGAAAGTGGATGTTAAAAAGTTTTTTCTGCTCGCCGAAATAGCGGAGGATTTCGTAGAACTCGGTGCTTGGATCATCTAAACCCTCTGACACTGTGCCACAGCAAAAATTAAAGCCGTGATACGGACTATCCACAATTTCAGCGAAACGTTTCAAACCGTCAAAAATGGGGTAATTCCATCGTTCAACGCCTCTCAGAATGGGCGCGGGTGGATCGTTCGGGTGGCACGCCAGCTGGATTCGGTTTGCCTCAGCGACTGGAATCACACGCTCGATGAAATACGCGATCCGATCAAATGCTTCTTCGCGACTCACCTCACCCGCCTCTGAAAGCGTTGCGTTGTCGTATTTGGAGAGGTCAAACGTGCTGTAACTTGAGCCGCCACGTCCGGGTGTGCTCTCTGTCCGCTGATGGTTTAGGATGCAAAAATTATAATTTAATCCTCGCAATCCAGCAGCGGCAGCATTCTCAATCATTTTGCAAACGGCATCAATATCCGTATCGCGCTGCGGATCTTGGGCAAGCGTAATGCTCCTTGGAAGCCCGATATGAATCATCTCAAGACTGATACCCGCTTCTGCCGCTTCCGCTTTGTGTCGAACCAGCGTTTCGGTTTCAGTGTCCCCAACGGAGGCATCCATGTGCGTTACACCGTGGCGCAGGAGGAATGCCAACTCTTTAGAAGATGTTCCGATGCCTTGAACACCGACGTGCATCGTCGCCTTTTGATGGGGTTGTTTCTCAGGTTTGTCCATCGTTTCGTTCTCCTTTGACAATTGAATGTGCCGTATCAACTGTCGGGCTAAAACGGTATCCGCGCAGTATAGCATAGTTAAAAAACTAAGTCAATTCAAAATGAGAATACAGTTAAAATTTGTGGACATTCAATGACTTCTATGCTATGCTAAAAATCACAAAATTTTGTAGATGTTACACAACAGAGGAGAAAAGATGGAAACCAACGAAGACTACACTTCGCGTGTACCACATTATACGTTCCCAGATACATTGGAAGAGCAGGAAGCGGCGTTGGAGACGAATCCACTGATGCAACGGCTCAACGCTTATCGGAAAACGTATGAAGGCGATCCGCACCGTCCAATCTATCACTATATCAATCCTGAAGCGATGCTCAACGATCCGAACGGTCTCTGTTTCTGGCAGGGACGATGGCATCTCTTCTATCAGGCATATCCACCTGAAGATACGCGTCAGCATTGGGGACACGCGATCAGCGACGACCTCATCCATTGGCGCGACTTGCCCTACGCGATATATCCGAACCCTGAAAGATGCTGTTTCTCCGGTGCAACGGTTGTGGAGGAAGACCGTGTGATTGCGATGTATCACGGAACGGTTGTCGGCAATATGGTAGCAGTGTCAAGCGATCCATTGCTTCTCAATTGGGAGAAAATTTCTGGAAAAGCGGTTGTCCCATCGCAACACGCCGATGGCACAACACCGGTCTATCGCGTTTTCGATCCGTGCATCTGGAAAAAAGATGGTATGTATTACTCGCTTTCGGGTGGCACACTCCCACACGGACCGGGCGGTAAACGGGTACGCGCGAATTTCCTGCTGCGCTCAGCAGACCTCGCAAACTGGGTCTATCTACACCCCTTCATTGAAGATGATATGTACACTTTAGTCGGTGATGACGGTGCGTGTCCTTACTTTTGGCCCATCGGTGATCGGCACATGCTCCTTTTCTTCAGCCACATGAGTGGCGGACAGTATCTACTCGGTGATTATGATACTGAGCGCGATAAATTTGTCGTGACAGCAGGTGCAAAGAATAACTTCGGGGCGGCTTCCCCAGCTGGTGTCCACGCACCCTCTGCTACACCTGACGGTAACGGCGGTCTTATTGTTATTTACAATATGAATCCAGCGAAGCCTACCAAAGGTTGGAATCAGATTATGACACTGCCGCGTCGCCTCACTCTCCTCTCCAAGGATGAAGTCGGCGTTGAGCCCGCTGGCGACATTGAATCGTTGCGGTATGCGCATCAACGTGTCAATGCGATGACGCTCCCCGCAAACGAGGAGGTCGTGCTGGAAGGCATAAACGGCAACGCCATGGAACTTGAACTCGAAATCGATCCGAAATCGGCACCGATGGTTGAACTAAATGTCCTTCGGTCACCGCAGAAGGAAGAGTTCACCCGTATTGCGTTCTTCAGAGAGCGCGGTATGCGCAACCCAGATGTGCCGGATCGCGTGCGCGACAGTCTACTCACGATCGACTCCTCGTATTCATCAATCGCGTCCGATGTCCTCTCACGCGCGCCTGAAACCGGAGCCGTCTCCATTTCACAAGACGAGACGCTCAAATTACGGGTATTTGTTGACAAAAGCGTTGTGGAGGTCTTCGCGAATGGGAAGCAGTGTGTGGCGATGCGCGTTTATCCCGACAAGGAAGAGAGTGTCGGTGTATCACTGCGTTCACAAGGACAATCCTGTGAACTCAAATCCTTAGATGCTTGGCAGATGCAGAACATCTATGCTTAATACCAATAGGCACCGCATTTGTGCACGTTATAGTGGGATTTTAAAACGGATATAGGTTTTAGGCAGATAAGTCAATGAAAAATCAGTTTGATTTTTCATTGACGATGTCCGTCAAATTTGCTATTATCAGGCAATCGATCGGAAGAATGCCTCTGAGATTTTATTTTTCGCTCTGAATGCTTTGAAACCAATAGGGAGATATTTCCATGATTAGACCAATAGGGAGATATTTCCATGATTAGACCAATAGGGAGATATTTCCATGATTAGACCAATAGGGAGATATTTCCATGATTAGACCAATAGGGAGATATTTCCATGATTAGACCAATAGGGAGATATTTCCATGATTAGACAAATTCTCTTTTACCTATGCCTCTGCTGTGTATTCGCATCTCTATCTTATGCCCTTGATACCCCTAAGATCTTTACAAAGGATAATGTGCTCGCTGCGGGGTGTTATAATGACGGATTTAGCAGTAGTGATATGACCCTGATTATTCAACTCACTGTCGGAAAGGATGTTATTTTTGACGAGGGCTTTGAGGTGAAGTATCATGTTCCTGACGAAGACGTTGAGGGTTGGACTGAACTCGAATTTGACGATACGAAGTGGAAAAAGGACATCACCAGCATCGGGTACGGTGATGGTGATGACAATACGGAAATCAAATCGGGGGAGGTCGGTTCACTTTACACGCGCTATCACTTCGATGTGCCTGAGGCGGTCACAACGAAAAAAGTTATGTTTCGGATTGACTATGACGATTCCTACATCCTCTGGCTGAATGGGGTTGAAATCGGACGTTCAGCCAATATCGCAACACTCTCTCCTGTAGGCGAAATTCCTGTATGGGATGTGTCGAAAATTGTGGATTCAATGCCCGATGTTGAAGCAACGAAAGTCCCGAAAGGAAAACCGAACAAAGACCGTTGGAAGAAACCTGTCACACCCAGAGAACGGGATGTGCACGAGACAATTCATGAATTTGAGATTGATGTCAAATTTGGTGGCGGATCAGGGTTGTCGGTTGAAGCTACAAGCAAATTAACAACGCTATGGGCAAGACTGAAAGGTCATTCCGATTGACAAGAATCATCCGTTTTTTTGCTGCTATTTCACTATTTGATACTGGGGACTTGACGCTGAATTCTGGGTATCAGCTTCAAGTCTCCTGCATCCCCTGATTTCCGAATTACCCATTATGCTCACCTACAGGATATGAAATTATGTAACGCCACTCCTTCAAATATCTCCATTCAATACGCCGCGGATTTAGATAACGTCAGAGAGGTCACACTCCACGGCACAGCGGATTTATCGTTCTGGAAAACGGTGTTGCACAAGGAACGCCTGTTCCCATATCACGAAGCGGATCAGGCAGTCCTACTACTCAGTGCGATAGATGCTACATGGCGGGGGTTCAAGTTTAGGGAGTTTGTTATCGCTGTTGGGGTTTGCTTTAGCGAAGATGGAGCAAACTTGGACGGCTATTATCTGCCACACGCTTTCAATTCGTCCAAACTCTTGGTTTTCTCGGAAAGGGTGTTTTTTCAGACCCCGTATTTTCAGGGTGATATCCAACTTGAAAATAAACTCCCTGCCTCTATCAAATTGCAGGACAGAACAGAAGTTCTCCTCAATGCAGAAATGTCTGTTCAGGACACGCCTCCGATAACTGAATATCAGGAGTGGAGGGGACCTGTCTTTCTTCCAAATAGCCGCGGTAAATTCTTCGCTATTCTCGCGGGTGAGACGGAGAGTTATCCGTTCTCATCTGCTACAGATCGACTTGAACTCAAACCATCACCGCGCCATCCAATTTTTCAGCAACTTATTGAAAGCAATTTTGCTGGCGAGACGTGGAGTTTGAGAAGTAGCTCGCGCCACGCAAAATCAAAAACTTACAAGCGATAAGCAGATTTTGAATAGAGGTCATCCAATATGACAGACACGTGGGAAAAACTCCGAGGTAAAACCTATCCCGATACAGAGGTAGAGCAATTCGCTGCCCTTGAAACGGATGAAACGGTGCACGACTACAAGAAAAGGCGAGAGGCGTGGGCATCAGATCCTTACCGTCCGATATATCACATGTCCTCTCTCTACGGCATGGGGGATGCAAACGGGCTTTGCGAATGGCAGGGCAGGTATCACCTGTTTTATCAATTCGGTCCCCCAGATGTCAATCGAGTGCACTGGGGACACTGTTATAGTGAAGATCTCGTGCACTGGCACGATCTCCCGCCCGCGTTGTATCCAGATACCGAACTGCACTGCTTTAGCGGGCAGTGCCTCGTAGAAGATGAACGGGTTATCGCTATCTACCACGGTAAAATGTCGGGGAATAGTATCGCCACTGCCAACGATCCACTCCTACTCAACTGGAAAAAGCATCCGAATAATCCAGTCATTCCGAATGTCGAGACGAACCAATACGAGCAGCCTTATAACGTCTTTGATCCGTGCATCTGGAAAGAAGCGGACGGGTATTATTCGATCTCGGGGACATCGGCGAACGGTTGGATTCGCGAACGGCGCAGATCTACTTCACACCTCTTCTATTCACAAAACCTGACCCACTGGGAATATCTCCATCCGTTGCTGATTGACGATGTTTTCTGCGATTTAGGTGAAGATGGTGCGGTGCCAAATTTCCTGCCTATTGGAAACGGTAAACACATCCTGCTCCTCTTCAGTCATAAACGTTCGGCGCGCTACTACATCGGCGAATACGACTCTGGAACACACAAGTTTACACCTGAATATCACGGTAGAATAAACCACGGCACCTTCGGTGGAGGGATGGCCTCCTGTCCCTCTGCAACAATAGATTCCCGTGGTCGCCTCATCGCCATTTTAAATTGCTCGGACGGAAGACAGAGTGAAGAAGCCGCGTCTGGGTTATGTATGACCCTCCCGTGGCACCTCACGCTGAAAGAGGACAATGCGCTGGCGATGGAACCGGTTGAAGAGGTGAAAGGTCTACGTGGCACACACACTCGACTCACTGACATCGCGTTATCAGCGAATGAAGAACGCGTCATTGACAATGCAGCAGGCAAAGCGATTGAAATAGACATGACCCTTGACATCGGAACAGCACGGGAGTTCGGTTTGTATGTGTTCCGCTCCCCAAACGGAAGTGAACGGACAAAAATATCTATCTACAACCACAGGCACGGCAAGACCAACGATAGCCTGCAGATTGACACATCCTATTCCTCCCTGCGGACAGACCTTGTTGGTAGACCCCCAGAAAATGCCCCGTTCCGTCTGAGCAGTGACGGCAAGATCCGTCTTCGCATCTTTCTCGACCGAAGTCTTATCGAAGTCTTTGCTGACAATGGGGAATGTCTGCCGGAATGGGCATTTCCCAGAAAGGGCATTGACAAACTATTCCCACTGTTCTCGCGGCAGTGCGCCGTTGCACGCGTCTATCCGCAGCAAGAAGAGAGCAACGGGATTTCACTTTTCGCAATCGGCGGAGAAGCGAAGGTCGTTTCGATGGATGTATGGCAGATGCGCGCCATCTGGCAAGAGTTGAAGTATCGGGAAGGAGAGTAGGACTTGCCGGACAGGAAATAGCCTTGTGAAAGCGCGAAACGTTTGACGCGGGTCGTAAATTCTGATAAACTCTTACAGTAGGCTTGCGGAAATCGCTGCGCGATCGCTTTGTTGGCAGCGTCAGTGCATTGCCAAGAAGGAGGAAACCGTGTCAGTTACAACAAAAAAATGGGGACTTAATACCGTCGAAAAATTATCCACTGCTGAGATCGAAGAGTTGAAGCGGTATTTGGAATACCTCGTCTGGAAATCAGAAATTCCGATAGAAAGTTTAGGAAACCCGCAAGATTCGTCCAAACTTAAACGAAAAGGTCAACCCGGACGGATCTTAGAAGCTATTAACAAATCACATCATGTGACACCAGAAGACGCAGAGGCATTGCTGAACGCAATTAAAGAAGGAGAAATCCCAATGCATTTTGATTCTGGCTTCGACGAGTCGGAAAGTGAATAGTTAATGGACTATCTTTTAGATACATCCACGTGCAGCTTCTTAATGGCACATGCCCCTTATGTTACCGCCCACTTCGATTCCCTGTCTGACCTCAATGACTACCTCTTTACTTGTACGATTGTTAAAGGCGAAATTCTTTTTGGAATTCAGAGACTTCCGATAGGTCGCAGACGGCACGTTTTGGAGAATCAAGCCATTAATTTGTTTGAAGAACTGTCCTGTTTGGGGTTCCAAAGGAAGCCGCCGATTACTATGCACCCATGAAAAATTACGCCGAACAACAGGGAACTCCGTTGTCAGAGAACGACCTGTGGATAGCCGCGACTGCTATGGCACTTGATGCAATTCTCGTCACTGCTGACTCAGATTTTCAAAGGATTGCTGGATTCGGATTGCAACTGGAGGATTGGGCAAATTGAGCCCGGAGGATGTCAGGTACCAAATTCTACTTTCTGAGATAACAGAACATGGGAAATTTGTTCAGTTATTCTGTCAAATGTAAGGCTAACTTATGCTTTGTTTAACTGCTATTTTGGTAATCTACGTCCTGTTTTTCTCTATCCAATTGGCTGCCACAGCACCAAGCATCAATATATTAAAACCTATTCCTCCGCCGGATACCGTTCGCAAAACTTTTGACCTTAATCCGTTTTATAAGCAGTGGATTGACATGGAAGGATTGCCTGTTGTCGCATCAGCGAAGGTGAATCCTTACGCCGTAAAGGAAGCGGCATATCTCATTCGGCAGATGATTGGGCATCGTCAGGATGTTTTACAGGCACTCGCACAAAACAACGTGCGTTTCGCGGTGATGGCATATAACGAACTCACAACCCAAATCCCTGAACATAGTGATCTGCAACCCGACTTCTACTGGGATCGGCGCGCACGCGGTTTGGGTTCCACCCCCGCAAGACCCGCTGTCAGCTGTGGTGAGGAAAATCTGCTCAACTACGCAGGCGACCCTTATTCCACTGAGAACATTTTAGTCCACGAATTCGCGCATGCGATTCACCAGATGGGATTGAACACGGTGGATCCGAGTTTTGATGATCGCCTTCAGGTAATGTTCGAGGCGGCAGTCGAAAAAGGGCTGTGGAAAGATACCTATGCCATTACAAACAGAGCAGAATACTGGGCTGAAGGCACGCAATCTTGGTTTGACACGAATCGGGCAAATGACGACCAACACAACCACGTTGATACCCGCGATAAGTTGAAAGAATACGATCCGTCGCTCGCTGCCCTGCTCACCGAGGTTTTTGGCGATACAGACTGGCGATACACACAGGCAGTAACCCGCACGCATCTCTCACATCTTCAAGGATTCAGTCCGGATGCATCTCCAAAATTTGAGTGGTCTCCCGAATTGATGGAATTGACGGAGCTTCATCAGGAATTGAAATATCCGGACAGTGATGGTGGTGGTAGGTGGGTAAATTTGAAGGAACAAGATCTAAATCTGCTTCCGAGTCTAAAATCTGAAGATGATGACATAAAAACAGCGATTATTTTTGTGAACGGCACGAAATCCGAGATTACCTATCATTGGGTGGACTATAAGGGTAATGAGGAGTCATACGGCAAGATTGCACCGGGTACCTTCGTCAATCATCACACGTATGCGGGACATGTCTGGCTCATCAAAGACGTGACTGGTCGCAACCTAACAGTATTTCGTGCCGTAGAAAAAACGGGACGGGCACTTGTTAGTAGGGTATCTTCGAACGTGCGATAGAGAGTTGATACGTTTTGCCACCGTTGGATACCATCTCAGGAGAAACATAAGTGAATGAAGTTGTCCAGAAGGTTACAGCGTTTATAGTACGCGAACGAAATGGTGTCAAAGAATTACTCGTCTTTAAGCATCCAACAGCGGGTGTTCAGATTCCTGCTGGTACTGTTGAAAAGGGAGAAGATATCGAAACCGCTGTAAGGAGAGAAACTTATGAAGAAACAGGCTTACAGTTCGTAGAGATTGAAAACTATCTCGGTTGTTTTGAAAATGAGTTGGAAAATAACCAAAGAATCATAGCGGAAACAACCCAAGTTTATATTGAGCCAAACTTAACCGCGATTCCCTACAAGCGAAAACTCCCTAAAGGACTTACCATCGATTATCTTTCCATACGGGCGAATTTTACACACATCTCGTACATTGAGTATGAATATGACAAATTTCACAAGCCTATAGGCATTGATTCTAACATTACAGGATGGATACCCAACGAAAATTTAAGTGCCCAGAAAAAAAGACATTTTTTTCTTATGTCCACACAAGAGAAAACAGCGGATGCATGGGAACTAAAGAGTGATATGGGGCATATTTTCAAACCATATTGGACTCCGCTTTCACCGAAACCACGGATTATATCGCCACAAGACAAGTGGTTGGATTTCGTCTATGAGAAAATCTGAATTGTGGTAAAATAGATATAACATCGTAGGTGTTTTGCTTGAGGCTTTCCACCAGGTTGAACATTGCCCCAAACGCTCAACGGACGGCAAAAGGGATAGAACAATTATGGAACGGATAAAAGTTACGTCACTTGGACAAATACCCGAAGCCGATATCTCCTTTGGCGATCTCACTGTGTTTGTTGGTGAGCAGGCGAGTGGAAAGAGCATTTTGCTCCAACTGATAAAACTGGTTTTAGACTCGGATGATATTACACAAACGCTGAAAAAACATGGGTTTGATTGGCACGGAAAACACGAGCATTTCTTATCAATCTACTTCGGTGAAGGGATGGAGAAAATTTGGGACACCGCATCGACAAAAATCACCGTGGACAACGAAGCCTTTCTGTTTGACAAAGTGCTATCAAGGAAAGGGAGAAAAAAAGCGGAATCTCTTTTCCTGATACCCGCACACCGGGCAATGACGCTCAAAGATGGCTGGCCTCGCGCATTCACAGATTATGCTATCGGTGACCCGTATGTTGTTAAACAATTCAGTGAGCATTTACGTTTGTTGCTGGAAATGCACTCAAGTTATAGTGAAGATGTTATTTTTCCGCAGGCCGGCCGTATGAATAAAACGATACGTGATGCAATCGGAGCGGATATCTTTGGCGGGGCTCAGCTTAAACTCGACCGCTCTGGCCTGCGTAAACGCATTATCTTGGATGTTGAAGACAGCCAACTTCCGTTTATGGTTTGGTCCACTGGGCAAAGAGAATTTGTCCCGCTTTTGATGGGTCTGTATCGATTACTGCCTTCAGGTGGTAGGAAAAAGAAAAGTGGTCTTAATTGGGTTGTTATCGAAGAACCCGAAATGGGATTGCACCCGCAATCTATTTCGGTCTTACTCATTATTCTTTTTGAGCTCTTACGGCGTGGCTACAAAGTTATCGTTTCTACCCATTCGTCCCAAGTGCCTGAACTGATATGGGCAATACAATTACTCGCCAAATGGAATGCCAGTCCAACGCATCTATTAAAATTGTTGGATTTGAACGTCACTTCCTTTTCCACGGAATTGACGAAAACAGTGTTTGAGGAAAAAACCTTCAAAACCTATTATTTATCTCGCCACAATGAAGTTAAAAATATTTCAACCTTAGATGCTGAAGATTCAGACGAAGCTGTTTCGGATTGGGGGGGACTTACACTGTTTAGCACGAAGGTGGCCGATGTCCTTTCTGAAGCAATGTGGAGGGCAGACTTGTGAGTTTTGCCGATGCGGTTCAGCGGACACCTGAACTCACCGGATGTTTAAAAGTAGGATTACAAGCATTGGGTTCAAATCGCCGTAAAATCAGAGTAGACGCGACACGCAACCTGACAGGAAGTGTTGATATAGATGCTTGTCTCATAAGATGTTATCCGAATGCACCCCGTTGGGATTACGTATTTGGCTACAAGGATAGGGTTTACTATGTTGAGGTTCATCAAGGTCGCACGGGTGAGATGCAAAAGGTCATCGCAAAATTAGATTGGTTAAGACAATGGCGTGAACGTTCGGCACACAGCCTTGAATATTTGAAACATCAAAGCACTTATCACTGGATTTCCACCGGAAGAATCGATTCAGCATTTGCAAAAAATAATAGATACCGCAGAATTTTGCGTCAAAAAAGCATTTTTGGGCCTGATCCTATATTGAACGCAGATGCTGTTTTGTGAACATATCACTACCGAAAAAGGAGAAAAAGATGACAACGTATCGAGCAGGCGTAATCGGTTTAGGTCGTATGGGTAGCACTTTCGACGATGAAATCACGCAAGGGGGTTCGATCTTTTTGCCCTATTGCCACGGCCCAACGTACCATGCTGCCCCGAATGTAGAACTGGCTGCCGGTGCTGACCTACACGCCGAACAAGCCGCAATTTTCGGTGAACGGTGGGGACTGGGTTCTGACCATATCTACAGTGACTACCGTGAAATGCTGGAGAAGGAAAATCTGGACATCGTTAGTGTCTGTACGACAGCACGGATACGGTCGACTATTGTGCAAGATGTGGCGCGTTCCAGTGTTAGAGCGATCTGGGCAGAAAAACCGATCGCGCTCAGTCTCGCTGAGGCAGATGAAATGGTGAAGACCTGTCGAGCAGAAGGTGTCGCGCTGGCGATCAATTGTGCCAGACGCTGGAATCCTTTCTTCAGCGAAGCCCGAAAACTTATTGACGAAGGCGAAATCGGTGATGTGCTTCAGGTAACAGTCTATGCCCAGTGCGGACTTTCACATAACGGCAGCCACGCTATCGACATCTTGCGGTACATGGCAGGTGGAAATGTCGAATGGGTTTTCGGTGAGATGCAGTCCGACGAAGCCGCCGCAGGTGAAAGTGACCTGCAGGGAAACGGCTATCTCGTTTTTGACAATGGTGTGCGTGCGTATCTGCGGAGTACATCGTGTGGTGCGGCACCGTGGGAGGTCGATGTCATCGGTACAACGGGACGTATCCGTTCCGTCAACAACGCTGAAACCTTCGAGTTGATTCGTGTGATTCCCGGTGGACGACGCGGACGCGGCGTGCCTGCGCAGTGTCCATTTCCTATCCCCGTACGGATGCAAGGTATGGGACTGACAATCGTTGAAGATCTCATTAACGGCATTGAGAATGGAGCTTCTCCGAAATGTTCGGGAGAAGATGGACGCGCTGCGTTAGAGGTAGCGGTTGCGCTCCGAGAATCGCATCGCCGTGGGTGTGTGAAAGTGGAACTGCCGATTGAAGACCGAAGTCTTCGGATTCTCTCCTCAGAGATTCAGAATGACGACACTCCTGCTCGAGTTCGGCGATTACAGGCGCGTTGATAGAAGATGTCTATTTGTATGTCAGGCAGAAAAAATCAAAAATGTAGCCTGCAACAACGGGGTAGGGTTTTTCTGCGGATTTTTTCAGATATACGGAAAGGCATTCAGTGTATCTAAATCCATCTACCGAACCGCGAGGTATGATTAAAAACATGAAACCAGCAGATTATGCGTTTTTTAAAGAAAATGGCTATGTCTCACTCGGCAAGATTCTGAGCGATGCCGAAGTTGAGCATTTTGTTCATGCCTTTGATCGGGACCGCACTGAAGTTGAAGATCACTGGTATCGTATTGGACATTACCAGACCGTGAATTGCGATGCACTTCTGACTGCGCCTGAATTCGACAATGCAGTTCGGCATCCGATCGTCATGGATTGCCTACACACACTGATGGGTAATGCCCCTTGCTTTTCAGAAATCTGCATCCGGCACATGGCACCCTACGATGGTGAACTAAATCGCGGCTGGCATCGAGATGGTCCCAAGCACTGGCTTGAACACCCGTTGCGCATTGGGTTCATACAGTTGATGCTGTATCTGACCGATGTTGATGAAACGACGCACTGTTTCTCGTTATCACCGGAATCAGTAGAAGCTGAGATTCTCGAAACAGACGAACAGTTGGACCGTGGCGGAATTGTTGATTTGTACGGTCCCGCTGGGACAGCCATACTCTTCAATATCGGTGTTTTACACACCGCTACGACCCGTCCTACTCAGGAAGAGCGCAAGACGGTGCAAGTCTATTATGGGCATCCGAACCGTCGGTACTTGAGCGAGGATTCGATCATACCTACCGAACTATGGCGAGACCATCCCGACCCTGAAGTGCGTGCCTTTTATAATGTGCTCAACAACAAGACGCGCGACTATCTCGAACACACGGCTTCAACGGGTGAACTGCCATTTGAGGATACTTTGGCACTCCTTCGCGAACTGGATGTAAAGCACCGCAAGCGATCGCAGTGAATTGGCGACGATCTGCTTGCCCTGTTATCGCCTAAGACTCTGAGTCTCCCAAGACCGCCGCCTGCACCGGATTTGCATAGCACTGATAATGTTGTTCGACATCTGCTGCCGGCGTAATATCTGCGTGGACATAGACCCCAAATCGCAGACGGAAACGGTCATCTTCCAGTTCATCAGGTGGATGGTGAAGGATGCTCATCTGTTCCTGCACAGCGATTTCCCCGAAAAAGCCCGGATGTTCAGCGTTTTCTGGGTGATCAAACAGCGCGATACCAGCCACCCCATCTCCCACTGTGCCTCCGAGATCACACCACCGCGCGCGTTGATGATGCACCGCTGTTCTGCCAATCTGTCCTTCAGAATTCTCAACGTGCCCTTTCTCCGGGATACCCATTGACGGGTTCAAACGCGCGACAAAGAGGAATTGTCGATCACCAATGTCCAACGGTGGCGTCGTTTCGTGAATAATTTCCAGAAACCGCCGCGTATTGCTTCCGTACCATACCCGAGCAGTCCGCGTTTCTGTCATGATAACTTCACCATCTCCGTTGACATGGATCAGGTCTTCGACAAATTCGGCGTAGACGTTTCCTTCAGTGATTCGGACAAAGCGTTGGTGCAACATCTTCCCACAGGGTCCATAAGGGGGTTCATCCCAATCAGACCAGATGTTCGCAGACCCACCTTCGCCGTGCCCTCCGTAGGCGAGGTAGAGCCCTGTGTGGTGCGGATGGTCGCCGCCACCAGCCCCGCGAACCACAGTCCCATGATTCCCGTTGAGGGGCCAGAAGTAAGGCTTCCAGACACCGAGAAAGTTGTATCGTGCAAATAACGCGTCATCGGCAGAAATGAGCAAATGCGCGGGTTTCTGTTCGATTTGATAACGGGCTTTTGATGATGACTCATGGACCTGTCGGATCGCATAATATGCCGATGTCCTCGCCGGAAGTTCGCTTGTCTGCCATGCAAGTTCACGTAGCGTCGGCTCGAATTGACATGGGACATCCTCTTCGGAGACATGGCCGTCTGCATCAGCTGTGGACATCGCAAGTCCTGAAATCCCTTCTTGCCAATCGGGAAAGTAACGTTTCGGCTTGAAACGCATGCGGACGAGGTCGTTGTCTCGCTTGACCGAACCCGCCTCAATTTTGATGATTACATTTCGATTTTTTGTCAATGATTAACTCCTGTTCGCTTCACAGTGAAATTGTTCAACCTACCAGCGCAAATCGCATATCTCTTGCACGACAGACACATCTGATTGACGCAATTCGTTTGGAAGTTGTTATACATTTCTACCAACTCCGAATAAAGTCCTCTACCTCGAAATTCACTGGCATATCCGTCAGTTGATAGCGCATTACACGAGATGCTCTATCCGGGACAGATCGGGCAATTTCTGCCTCGATTTTCGCGTATAGCGTCGAAAACCGTTTCCAAATACTTTCGGCATCTTCGGCGGAAAAACGATCCGCGAAATCCTCATAGAGATGGAAATTGAGTCGGTGCGCAGAGATTGCACCGATGCGTTCTTCAATCGAAAGTTTACTGACTTCCGGGTCTTTGAGTTTACGGACTTTATCCGCTAATTTTGAGAGGAATACAACCGCGACCATACGTTCTTCTTCACCCGGGTGCAGCTTTGCCAATCCATTTCGACAAGCATCAGCATCTTTGTTGCGGATGGCATGGAAGGTTGATTCAATCAGATCGCTCTGCTGCTGCTGAAGTTGGAAGAAATGTTCAAATTAGGAGCGAGCCTCAGTCGGAAGGTGCTGTGTAAATCCCATATTCCAATAAAAGTGGTCAACGATCGGGTACGAATCTCCCCCGAAAGCGCGATATCCGAGGTGAACCGTCCGTCGCAATTTTGTGCTATAATTGCTGCCCCAGTGCAACCCCATGTGGCTATAGACGACCCCATCTCCTGCTGACAGTTCGATTGGAATCCCACCCGGCATTGGTTCCTGTGGGCGTGATAATAGGTGTTGATATTCTTCTGGAGTATTTGGACGGCAGTAGCTTCTCGGCACAAGCCAGAACACGCTGTCGTCGTAAAGCGGGATGTTCCACTGAACATAGCCTGGTCCGTTTTTAACGTAATCCATCTGCATCCCTTTCAGCGGTGCCTGTCCCGTTGGGTCAATATCACGATGCCAACTCGCCGGACCGTGATCTTGCACAGGATTACACATCAGTGCCATCAGTGTGATCACAGCATCGGGTGCTCTCATGAGTTGTTGACTCACACCGAGGGTGTTCTCATGCAGACAAAATTCCACGGTATCCGCGGTCTCTGCGTCAACGACTTCATCGAAAAACACTCTCGGTTGTGCACTCGTTGTCCAAACGCCTCCAGGTTTCTCTTCCGGTTTCCGTTCGCGTGCCCAGACTCCTTTTTGCTTCTCAACGAGGGTTTCAAAACTCGTTCTCAACGTTTCCAGTTGATCAGGTGGAACAACCTGTCGTAGCACGATATAGCCGTCATCAATGAGTTGCTGTGGATCTACCTTCATCGTCAGTTCCCATTTCTAAAAATAGAGTTTAGTAAAACCACCCGAAGATTTAGTCCTTTGGAAGGTTTCTATTTTACCCTGGATTTCTGTCAAGAAATGAACGTGGATCACTTATGTTGTCTGAATTTGACAATCATTAATGATCAGATTGCGAGGTTTTAATCCGCCCCCAAGTGAGACTCAACTTCCCGATGGGCTGGACAGCTAAACCCTGTGACTCAAAGTTCTGCTTGATTTCTTCCGGTGTTAGTACTTTCTTATAGATGCGCACTTCGTCCACCGCGCCTATCAAGTACCCATCGGTATTCCCATCTTGAGCGATGTTCCAGTTCGTTTCACCGCCGCCTAAATTGCCGGACATTGCCTCCTCCTCTTTGACGAGGACGCTATCGACATACACCTGTGCCTTATCCTCTTCGCGTGTTGCCACCACATGGTGCCATTTGCCATCGGCGTAGTCCTTATCGGTTATCCACGCTTTTTTGATGTTGTTGGCTTGCTCGGTATAGTATCGGAGTTGTCCGGTATCCTGATTAAAACCCAACCGAAAGAAATGATCGAAGAAATTCGTTTTGTTTGTCAGGATATATTGCCAACCGATGCGACTGTTAGAGGGTTTCAAAAACCACGCTTCATACGACGCTGGTTTCTCCCCGATATTGAAAATGATCGGCAGTTCCACACAATCCGGTTTTCCGCCGAAATTGAGTGCGTCTCCGAGATGACCTTCGATGGACTCCGGCTCACCGACGATTGTTCCATCCTTGCCGCCAACAAGATCTTTAACGGTATCGCCGACGATGTCGTTTGTGTCAAGCGTGTAATAACTCACTAAGCCGTCCGTGACGACTTGAGCTTTCACACCAATAATTAAGGTGACAGTGCAGAGAAGGATACAACTGATTTGAATTACCCACCAATTTAGACGTTTCGGTTTCATAATTGACTCCATTTTTCCAGTATAGCGATACGATTGGATCGTCTTGAGAGGGTTCTGGTTAAATAATGCTGTGAAAAATTAACGAATGCCTCTGAATCGCTTTTATCACATTTCAATTGTGGCTATAATGGCAAATTTGACGAAGATTGTCAATGAAAAAATCAAACTTATTTTTTTGTTGACTTATGTATCTAAACCTTGTATCCTCATAAAAAATAACTCATTAATGTCATTAGATACAGGGGATGAAAGTGACCCAAGAACAAGTACTTCTGATTAATGGTGTTCGGCTTTGGACAGCCGTTCAAGGTGAAGGGTTACCGATAGTGCTTTGTCACGGCGGTCCCGGTAGTTACGACTATCTCGAACCAGTCGCTGATATGGTTACTGACTTATGTCAAGTTGTCCGGTACGACCAACGTGGAAGTGGACGCTCACAACCGGTAGGTCCCTACGATGTATCTACATTTGTCGATGATTTGGAGGGATTGAGAAGGCATTTCAACTTTGAACGTTGGATTGTTGGAGGTCATTCGTGGGGTGCGGGACTCGCTTTGGCTTATGCAGTCAGATTTCCAACTCGGACGTCAGCCGTTCTTCACATTGCAGGCACGGGTATTGATCTCCGATGGCATGAGGAGTATAGCAAAAATCGGTTAAATATGCTGAATGAATCAGAGCGTGAAGAGTATCTACGTCTGCGAGAACAAAGAGATTGTGTTACAGGTGATACGCCGGAGCAAGTACAAAACCGGCTCCGCACTTTAAGCCATAAGACAGATGTATTTGACCCGAATTGTGTTGACAAGCTTCCAAACTTTGATGCGTATCCTGTGAGTGATGAAGCGAACGAAAAGGTCGGCGCGGACTGGAAAAGTTACACCACAGATGCAAAATTTCAGCAATCCGTTTACGATCTACCTATGCCAGTTCTTTTTCTTCATGGTGCCTGCGACCCTCGTCCCAGTCACTTCATAGACACACTTGCCTCCAAGCTTCCTCGTTGTACGTTTGCATTGATCCCTGAATCGGGACACTATCCTTGGGTAGAGAAACCCGATGCAGTGGAAGTATCACTCAGGCGGTTTGTAGTAGATTTTATAATTAACGACACAATATGAGCAGACAAGGTTTAGGAGAAAAAAGAAACGCTATAAGCGGATACACCGCTATGTTAATAGCACTGGAGGTTAACAGATGAAACTGGAATTGAGCATCCCTATTCTACTCGCGAGTATACTCGTATCTCTGCTGTTTGTTGGTTGCGGAGCGGAAATAAATAAATTTACATCAGAGGGTGAGTATGAGACCCCACAGTTACCAAAATCTGAACTCGCGACTATCAAAATTGACACAGATGGAGGATGGCTCCAACGATATAATCTAATTGTATTCCGAGTTGATGGTAAATTAGCCGTGAGTAAGAATATTGAGGCGCGTGAAGAGATCTCTATTGATGACGCAATTTTGGTCACCCCCGGAAAGCGCGAGATGTCATTACTTGCCGTATATAAATCTTTTCATGGGGATACACCGAGTGACCGCCAAATCGTGTCAAGGTTTTCTGCTGATTTGGAAGCTGGCAGCACCTATCTCTTGACAGGGGAATCGAGTAGTGAATTCAACTTTAAGGGTATACTGGTCGATGCAAATGGAGATAAAGTTGTCAGCAAACCAAAGCGCTTCAGTCCATTTGAATTTAGTGGTTCATTGTAAAAATAGATAGGCACTTTTGGATCTCGGTAGGGAGATTCCCTAACCTCGCCGGTGTAGCGTGTATAAGTAATTCTAAAATTCACCACAGTTTGAAATAGGAGACGTTATGCTAATTCGCGGTGAAGACAGTGCAATCAATCTTCCCTCTACACTGACAGAAGAGGAAAAGTGGCACTACGATCTGTTTGGTTACCTGATACTTCGGCAGGTGGTATCGCCAGCTGAGGTTGAACGGATGCTTGAGATAGCGAATAGATGGTTTGCAGATCCCGAAACCGCACCTGAACCTGTGAATGTCACCCAAGACGAATACAGCGGTGTCCTGAATAACGTTCAGTATGGCGACCGAATCTTTGAAAGGTTATCGCTGAATGAGAAAGTGATGCGGATTGTGATGGGTTTGATGTGGAACCGTCCACGCCTTTTTAATTGCGCATTCGTCTTGCAGAAGCAACGTCCCATCCCCGAAGGTGAAAAAGAGAGGCTGCATCGCGATACCAGCGGTTTTGAATTCCCTGACGGATTCCATAATCCGCACAACGACTATCAAGCCGGTAATGGACAAATCTACAGCAATTACGTTAACACCGCCATAACGCTCGTCGATGTGCCGAAGGACAACGGTTTCATGTGTATCCCCGGCACGCATAAATCGAGAATTACGTTTCCTACAACGATTGACATCGACAATGAGTGGGCACCCGCGATTACCTTTGAGCTGAAGGCAGGGGATTGCCTAATTTTCTCACCGCGACTGATGCACGGTGCGAAATTCTGGAAAGTTGATTATCCGCGTCGCGTTGTCTTCAATCGGTATCAATTCAGCTTCTATTTCAATGAGAACTATAACCTCCCAATAGAAGCACATCGACATTGCATCTCTGACGACGAATATGAATTGGAGTCGATCCAACGAAACGAAAAGGGGTTTGCTAAACGGATCCTCAAAAAATTGGAAACGGGAGAGGAACTATGCTGACACAGGAAGAAAAATGGCATCTCGATCTGCTCGGCTATTTTGTAGTGCGCAATGCCGTGCCGAAAGCAGATGTTGAACTGATGAGGGCACAGATGTTTGAGTGGTACAAATGGGATGCAGCAGACTTTAAGCCCCCCATGCGAATCAACGCCCCAGAGGGGAAACCGTGGTGGGTCTACAACATGCATTATGGACATGAAGCGTTCCAACGGCTCATCTTGAACCCAGAAATCCTGCGCGTAGCGACTGCCCTGACCTGGAATCAGCCGCGAGTCTTCGATGTCGTAGCGAATATTTGCTACCCCAACGCTGACGGTTTGGAACTGCACGGTGGACATAAAGGGTGGTTTCGGAGTCCACAGCACCAGTACCAAGTCGCTAACGATGAGATCTTCGCGAGTTTCTTCAATCTCTCCGTCTCGCTTGTGGATGTGCCACCAGGCAATGGATTTGCCTGTATCCCCGGCAGCCACAAATCCAACTTCCAGTATCCAGAAGACATCACAATGGACGATCCGACACCGACGGTTCACAATATTCCAGTGAACGCTGGCGACTTCATCGTATTTCTGCCGAATACGCGGCACGCTGGACGACGATGGAACTACGAGGCTTATCCCCGGATGACGGTGTTCTTACGCTGGGTCTATGCGAAACAATTCCATCATGCGGACTCGTCTTGGTGGCTTCCGTTTGATGCGCATAAAGACGAAATTCCAGAGGCACTTCACGAACTTGAAAGCCGCAATCATGGGCAGCGGAAGGCGTTGAATGAACTCATAGATTCGTATAAGGTAGATGTTCCGGAATAAAGATTCTATTGAACAACATTTCAAAAAAGCGTTGACGCGAAGCCAGAAAATTGGTAGGATACATAAAGAAATTACTCTATGTGTTACAAGACTGGAGAGATAGATGGCAGACCTGACGAATCGAGAAGTGATTGCCCAATGGCGCGATGAACCCGCTCCACTGCTTGCATTGCTACACGCTTTCCATGACCGAGACGGGTTTATATCGGAGGCAGTTCTTCGCGACATCGCAGTCGGACTACGGATCCCGCTCGCTGAACTCTTCGGTACGCTAACGTTCTACCACCATTTTTCCCGTGAAACCCCAGGACAGAACGCACCGCGCGTCTGTACCGGACCCGTGTGTCGATTACAAGGGGGCTTGGAAATCCTTGAGGCACTCAAAGACCAAGGTGCGACCCCGATGCCGTGTGCTGGAAGGTGCGACGATTGTGTGCCGGTGCTGAAAGGGCATCAGGTGCTCGTCGGAAAACAGGTAGATACGCTCTCTGTGCAACCCACGCCTTTACCCCCACCACATCCGGGCGATGGCGAAGAATGCATCTTCGCTGAAATTCGGGAACCCGAACGCAATACACTGGCGGGCTACCGACGTACCGGCGGCTATGAAGCACTAACCCGTGCCTTGACGACACTCACTCAAACAGATGTGATTGAAACGCTTAAGGACAGTCATCTCGCAGGTAGAGGGGGTGCCGGGTTCCCAACAGGCATGAAATGGGAATCGGTCTTAAATGCACCAGGCGAGCCAAAAACGATCGTCTGCAACGCCGATGAAGGCGAACCGGGGTGTTTCAAGGATCGGGTTATTCTCGACTATGCGCCACACGCCGTAATTGAAGGGATGACGCTCTCCGCTTACGCGACAGGTGCGACGCGCGGCTTTATCTATCTACGATATGAGTATCCAGAAACCCTAAAAATACTTGAACGTGCGCTCGCGGAAGCAGAGGCAGCAGGACTGCTTGGTGATACCATCCTCGGTGAAGATTTTAACTTCAACATCTACATTCGACGGGGCGCGGGGGCTTATGTCTGCGGGGAAGAAGGATCGCTATTGAACAGTCTGGAAGGGAAACATCCGTTCCCGAGGAATCGCCCGCCCTATCCTGTAACACACGGATTTGAGAACTTGCCCACCGTTGTAAATAACGTGGAAACACTCGCCGCCGCTGTCCAGATTTTACGACACGGTGCCGCGTGGTACAAAAACCTCAGTTGTGACGAAAACTTGGCAGGTACAAAGATTATTAGCCTTTCCGGCGACATCCAGAGACCGGGTAACTACGAGGTGCCTTTCGGACTTCCGTTAAAGAAGTTTCTCTACGAATGGGCAGGTGGCGCGCCAGAGGGACGCGAAATTCAAGCGATTACGACAGCGGGGCTATCTGGTGGGTTTATCGCTGGTGCCAACTTTGATATTACTATCGATGAACCGAGTTTCCAAAAGGTAGGTGCGATGCTTGGGGCAGCAGGAATAATGGTGTTTGATGACACGCGAGATATGCTTGATGTCGCACGCAACGCAATGGAATTTTTTGCCGAAGAATCTTGCGGAAAATGTTTCCCTTGTCGTATCGGCACACATCGCCTGACAGAACTTTTGTCTGAGCCTTTGAACCCAAATTCGGAGGCACTTATTTCAGAAATTGGAGCAGTTATGAGGGCGACGAGCGCATGTGGACTCGGCACTGCCGCACCAAACATTACGGATAGCCTGATACAGTATTTTTAATTATTGAATATAAGCCGCTGTATCCGTTTGCTTCGCATTGTCCCACAAGCCTTCATAGGTTTGCGTAAGGCAGGTTTCTGATTCGTAAAAACCACTCATCATTGAGCACTTGTTAAAAACCTATGGGCGAACGCAATTTTCCATGAGACTTTACGTGTTCCACACTGCAAAGTAAAATCAAGAAGCAAAAAACGGAGCTCGTAACGAAGTGGAGAGCGGATAAGTGGAACGAATGTCCAAGATTCAAATGTACGTCATTACTCCGCAAGGAAAAAATTAAAAGGTGTGGAGTCGCGGATTTATTTTTCTTTGCGCCATCGTGTTTGTTGTCGGTTTGGTAACAGGACCGGTACAGATGCTGTTTCCGGTCTACGCGGAGACGGTTTTAGAAGAGACTGCATTGTTCGCGGCATTGTTGCGCGCACTACCTATCGGGTTAGGTGGACTCTCGGCACTGATAGGTGGAACGCTGAGTGATCGGTTCGGACGGAAACCGGCTATCCTTATCGGGATAACAGGTGCGGTCGTCGTAGGGACACTTTTCACGACAAAAACGCCGTTGTTTATCTGGGGTATCCTCTGTTACGAAGGCATCGCATCGGGGTTCAAGACTGCGGGTGGACAAACCTACCTCATTAGTGCCGTGCCGTCAAACCGATTGGGATGGGCGACAGGATGGTACTTTATCAATATGACTGTCGGGAGCGCAGTCGGGAGTGCCATCGCAGGAGAAGTCATTGATCGTATCGACTATAGTGTTTTCGGGATCGGTGCTGTGGCTTTGGCGGGTTTGCTGTTTGTAGGTGCGTGTTTTTTTCTACCTCGGTTGGCAGGACACTCTTCCGGCACCCAACGAAAACGCGAGGGGCTATGGAAATCAACCCTTAATGTCGCGGCATACCTCGATCTAAGTCGGCGGCGGAACATGCAAATGCTGATCGGTTTACGGGTTTTCCCGACCTATTATTGGGGTTCCGTGAACTTGCTCATGCCGATCTTGATTGCCCGTATCGCTGGTGTTAAAGCGACTGGCTACTACGGTGCGATGAGTCTACTGTTTGCTTTTGGATGCCAATTGGCTGTTGGGAGAATATGTGATGCGATTGGACATCGCACGCCTGCCCTCGTGGCGAATGCACTTGTTACACTCCTCGCTTTTGGTGTGGCGTTCTTTCACGATTCTTTAATTGCACTGGAAGTTTTCGGGATACTCGGTGCAGGCGCGGCGTGGAGTCTTTCAACGACTATCCCCCGGTTTATCAATGAATTTACTGAGCCTCATGAGAAAGGACACGGTGTCGGTCTCACGCATTTAGCATGGAGTACCGGATTTCTTCTCGGTTATGTAGCCAGTGGCTTTTTGATTAACTTCTCTGTTCACGTTCCATTTATTGTCGCAGGAATTTTCCTAATGTTTTCAACAGGTATTGCTTACAAACTTCAATATACAAATACTCAGATTACAAACTAACAGTTTGTGCTACTTTCAAACTAAGGGAGAAATGCATAATGGTTATTGCAGAACTTGATTTAGAAAACGCAGAACATCGTGAACTCACCAATTCCGAATGGCGTTATGGTGATGGGCTCGTTCCCGGTGAACCCAACGGGGGTTTAGTGAACCTCATGAAAGAAAGCCCCGCCCGTCACGCTGATTATGACGATTCAGATTGGGGAATTTGTGAGGACATCCAAGCAGTCATCTCCGAGGGACTCTGCTTCGGTTGGTACCGTATCACCGTGACGCTTCCAGAGGAGGTTGATGGCACTTCAATCGCTGGGTCTCAGGTGTGGTTCCACACGTGTATTGATGACTACGGCGAAGTCTGGGTCGATGGCGAAATTGACCTTGCATTCGGAGAATCAGGACGTGGTGCCGCCTCCGGTTTCAATACGCCCCAACGCGTCGTTGTCACCGAAAGTGCGGAACCGGGTGCGAAGCATGTCATCGCATGCTTGGCGATCAACGGTCCCCTCGCCAGACCGGGGGGTGGTATTTTCCTCCGTTTCGCAAAATTAGAGTTTGAACGAGAGTAAGAGAGATTAAATGAGTGGAAAGTTGTAAAGTGTAACCAAAGTGAACTAAAGTTAGATTGTGACATCAAACGTAACTTGCCAAACTTTAGAACACTTGCCAACTTGCCAACTTTCCGCTTCCTTTTGGAAGGAAGCCAGTGTCTAAGAAAGCGGTTATCCTACTAAGTGGCGGCTTAGATTCAACAACAGTGCTCGCTATCGCTCACGATGAGGAGTACGACACATATTGCATGAGTTTTCGGTACGGCCAGCGACACACAGTGGAACTCCAGTGTGCCAAAAACATTGCAAAGGCATTAGGCGTCAAACAACACATCGTCGTTGACATTGACCTACGGACCTTCGGATCATCAGCATTGACGGCAGATATTGAAGTTCCAAAGGATAGACCTGATACTGAAATGGGAGACACCATACCGATAACCTACGTCCCCGCCCGAAACACAATTTTTCTCTCCTACGCGCTCGCTTATGCTGAAGTTCTCGCCAGTGATACCATTTTTATTGGAGCCAACGCCATTGATTACAGTGGTTATCCTGATTGTCGTCCGGAGTATATAGATGCCTATCAAACGATGGCGAACCTCGCGACACAAGCCGGCGTTGAAGGTAAAACGAAATTGAGAATTCGCGCCCCCCTTATTGATAAAACCAAGGCAGAGATTATCCAAATTGGCGCGGCACTCGGCGTCGATTACAGCCTCACCTTAAGTTGCTACGATCCAGATGCCGAAGGCAGAGCATGCGGTGGTTGTGATAGTTGCGTACTCCGAAAGAAAGGCTTTAAAGAGGCAAACATCCCTGACCCAACTCGATATATAGTAAAACCCGAAAATATGTAGACAGTTGTTCAGCACACCAACCGTCTACCGCTTCATTACTCCGCAAGGTATAATTAAAAAATGATAAAAGCAGTTTTCTTTGATTTTTACCAGACGTTGGGCGTTTGGGGAGAATCACTTAGACCCAGACTCCAAAGAATCACGGATAGGTACGGGTCTAAAATTGATTGGGAACGCTATGCAACCGCACGCGAGAACCTCTATTCGGACGCGTCAGGTTCCGATCCTGCCGGACATACTCTTCTTGGAACAATGCAGGAAATCATTGAAAGTTACTGCGAATTTATAAGGGAACTTGGGGTTCAAGAACATGTAGAACAGGTGACGTGGGAACTGTTACAATCTGAACACTCGTTCTTTGCTGCAAGTGCCGCTACGCTCTACGATGACACTGTCCCGACCCTCCAGTATTTACGAGACATCGGTTTTAAATTGGCAATCGTTTCAAATTGGGATACACCGTTGGACCCACTCACCGAGCGACTCGGTATTGCACACTATTTCGACATAATTGTTGCCTCGCACGATGCACGCGTCCTGTCGGCAAAACCGGATCCGCATATCTTCAACTACACACTTGCAGCAGTCGGGGTCTCAGCGGAGGAAGCCGTTCATGTTGGGGATACTTACGAGGCGGATATCGTTGGGGCAAGAAAGGCGGGGATTCGTCCGATATTGATTGATCGAGACAACACACAAACCGGTAAATGGCATGAAACGATTCAGAGTCTGTCCGAATTACCGAAACTGCTTTCGAGTCGCAACTAATGTTGCAAACAGAACCTGTAGCCTGCATTCTCACTGCGAAGCAGGCGCAGGCGGATTTCGGAAACGTACGAAAAAATCTTAACGCCTGTTGTTCCTCCGCAAGGTAAATTAAAAATTGGTAAAAGCTATTTTCCTTGATTTTTACAAAACATTGTATTTTCATAGGCGGACGCTTGAAGAAAACCTGCGTCGGATCGCCGCGCGGTATCGTGTTGAGATCAATTGGGAACGTTTTGGAACAGCGCAAGAGAGTTTATTCGCCGATACAGCGGTGTTTGACCCTACTACCTATTCTCTAATGGAATCGCTGATAACTACAGCGAAGCGAGAATGCGAGTTTATAAGAGAACTGGGCGTTCACGAGTATGCGGAACAGATGGCGTGGGAGTTGTTGCAATCTGGGCACTTCCTCTTTGCTTCGGACAGTGGCGCACTCTACAGTGATGTTGTTCCAACACTTCAGCATTTGCAGGACTCGGGTTTCAAATTAGCGATCGTTTCCAATTGGGATTCACCGTTGGATCCACTCACCGAACGGTTGGGAATCGCTGAGTATTTTGATGCGATTGTTGCCTCACATGATGTGCGCGTCAGATCCGAGAAACCGGATTCCCATATCTTCAATTACGCACTCACAGCAGTCGGTACTTCGGCAGCGGAAGTCGTTCATGTCGGAGATACGTATGAGGCGGATATTGTCGGAGCAAAAAATGTAGGAATTCGTTCGATACTACTCGACCGAGACGGCACACAAGCCGGCAGATGGCACGAAACGATTCAGAGTCTGTCTGAACTACCTGAAATGCTGATACCACATTAGGTTATAGTGAAATCGGGTCGTTTGGCTGCCAACTCGGAACAAAGAATTGTTGAAAAAAAGAGGAAAAAACATACCAAAAACCAGACCATAAGGCTTTGTTCAGACCCCAATAAATAGCATAAGAGATACATGTGATACAAAGAGCCTTGACCCACCTAATTTCAAAAAAAGTTTGAACCACTGCTACGAGGGTAAGCGCGAAACAGATATGCCCCACAATGTTAATCAGTTGGACTGGCAGGTCGATTGAAGCCAACGCCTCAAGCGTCGCTTCTGATGGCTCTTGTAAACTTGTCGTGTTGTTATATTCGAGCGTCGTGAGGTCAGGCGGCAAACTAAGTAAAATGAAAATGAATTGACCTAATGTGGTTACCAACAGAACGAGATAGCACAAACCTATAATCTTAAAGAAATTTCGGAAAACCCCTTTGCCATTGTAAAAGAACCGACCCCCAAAAAATAGGAGAACACTTATCAGGACCCAATTTATCAGTGTCCCGGCGATAGCGAGAAATCCACTGATAACCTGAATGTTAGGAGAGGTTTTAAATAAATCCAAATATGCCAAAAGATATCGTCTCTCCAAAAAGTTAATTACACCGTTCAACAGAACAATTGCCAATGGAAACCACATTTTGGGTGTCCAGTTGACGATAATTTTGAAGAGTCGCATGCTGTTTCCTCTCCTTCTATGTAAATTTATCTATTCACTAAACCGCGAGCGCAGTGCCCACAAACCTTGTCCAGGTTCACTGATATAGAAAAAACCACCATCGTTAAAACCATCGACAAGTGTTGCGGGATTGTATTCAGCAAGCACTTCATCCACAGATGCCCACTGATAGCCGACCGATTCAATCTCGGCTTGAGTGAGGTGTTCTGTCGCGTATGTGACCTTGAAGCGTCCTTCGGGACTGCCGTGAATCAGATGTGCGGCGGCGGAGAGATTTTCTTGCAACTCTGGATTTTCGGAGACAGCTTTGAGTGTCGTAGGTGTGCCGCGATAGCCGTATTTTCGGATGAGCCGATCGATTTCAGCGTCCTCACCGAACTCACGGAGTCCGGGTGCGATGATAATCAACTCGCCATCGTCTGCCATCGCCATCCGTGTGCGATAGATGGCTTTGTTGCCGAGCCACGTGCTTTTGAACTCCCTCGGATCCAAATAGACGACCACTTTTGACAAAGGTTCATCTAAGAACGTCATATTAACGGCTCTGCTCAATTCGGCAGCGGTCTCAAAGGTGCGTGCGTCATCGCCAACGTAAAGACCGCGCATGACGCGTGCTCCAGAGGTGTCGGCATCCATGACACTCATGATATACACAATACCAAGTTGCTTCAGGTAGTGTGTGTGTGCATAATTAAGTACGCGCCTGACAGAGGTATCCGTTCGTCCCATGAGCCGTTCCATTCCGTCTACGGCACCGAGGAAATGGGATTTGTTAATCATCTCAACGCCACCTGCACCGACGAGGACATTCTTAAATCCGTTGGCGATACCGATAACTTCATGCGGAATCACCTGTCCGACGGAGATGATGAGTTCGTAGTTTCCCTCTACGAGACGGCGGTTCACAGCGACAGGAATGCTATAATCGAGTTTACCCCCCGAAACCTCCTGCACGAACTCGGATGGCACTTCGCCGAAGTGGTGTAGTCCGGTCCGCCAGTGATGAACGTGATAGGTGGCTTTCGGAAAATCGCCGTACATCTCGGCAATTTGCGGTTCGGTCATCGGGGCATGTGTGCCGATAGCAGGGAGGATATCGAAAGTCGTGCCGTTTGCAGTGTCCCATAATTCATAGAGAAGTTGAGTAAGTTCGCCAGCGTTTGAATGGAGACGTGTTATATCAGGCGGGATTACTAATATTTTCTTCGGGATACCGCCTAATTTGAGGAGTGCCTCGTGCAGTAAGGCGCGTTTTTCTTCAGATGTGATGACGGTGTCTTTGCTACCGTGAGCAATATAGGTCGACATTTTTTACTTTTCCTTGTGGTTCGGTATAGGAATACCATAATCCGCGCGTGTGAACCACCTTGACATCTCAGCGGAGGTTCCACGTTCGGTAAAAACTGCTCCGAACGTTCCGCGCTAATAGGCATCCTTAATCATGCCCCAGGTTGTGCTTAACTTATCCTGCGGTTCAACAGGTAAAACGAGGTCTTCGACAGCATCGCCGACAAAAATGTTATCGAGGTAGACGAGACCATAATGCCCGAACTTACCGGTTTTGAAGTTTCCGTCTTCTCCCTCTGTTGCTGGATCTACTTTGTTAAACGGCGTTTTGTCGTCCCGTTCTTTCAACTTGAAGATGAATTTATCACCGGAGAGGACCAGTTGTGCCCGATACCAGACTTCGGGATCGTTTTCGACCAGCCCGGCTTTGACCTGTGCCCAACCGCCTTGTCGTTTGTAGAAATGGTAATCTCTACCGCCTTGTCGCCTGTCACTCAAATAGAATTTCTCACCATCCTGAAAGCGGAAGACGACGCCCATATAGAAATCATCGGGGAACATCATATCCCATTCAGCAACGTAATCGTCCCAGTTTGCGTCCCCAAAGACGTAGATGGATCCACCGACATCATGCCGTGAAGCGTTAGACCCCTTGTCGGACGTTGCCAGGACTTTATTGCTCGCCTTTTTCGGATCGGCGACGACTTCTGCGGTTGTAGCTCCGTCGTGTCCGACCTCCCATTTGCTGGGTTCCTGACCGATCTCATCTTTCTCAAAGTCGTCGTGAAACAACAGCACTGCCGATGCCTGCATCGTTATGCCGAAGCAGAGCAAAGACACAACGATTTTAAGAGCAAGTTTTGTATACTGGGAAACTTGGATGCATCGGAAAAGAGATAGATATGTGAAAATCATTTTCTCCTCCTTATTGGAACAAGGTGAGGTGTTTGCTTGGGGTTTTTTGATAGGGCGTTTCCCCAAGAAACTTCGCCAATACAAGTCATAGCAGAGCTTGAATTTACGCTTTACCCCTGGTTACAAAGATGATTTCAAAGTCGATCGCGTTGCCTTTGGCATCGGAGATCTTACAATCGATGACGTAGACGGTTTCGTTGACGAGCTCTCTACCCTTGACAAGTTCAAGCGTCCCTTTGGTGCCTTCGATTTTGCCAAGCCAACCGATATTATCCCCGCCTTCAGTTTGGAGAACGATGTTCCCAAAGACATCTTCACTGAACAGGATCACAATTTTCCCGTCGCTGTTGATAGTTTCGGGATCGACATCCGTGTCACCGTCTTCGACAGTGCCACCCGTGACACTCGGTGCTTCGCAGCAAGGCCCCTTAATGGTATATTTGAGTTCTTGGATTCCATCAGCCCATCTGATCGTCAATGGAAGCGGACCGGGGTGAAGGGACCCGTGATGGTCGCTGTTTTGCCTGCAACTGCGACAGTACCGGCACTTACCGTGACATCAGTGGGTGTGTTGTCAAAAGTAATCGTAATAAATTCAAGTGGGCCAATCTCACTGCCCGGCGGGTTTGCACTCACGAAACTAACTGGAATAGGTTCATCTGTGTCATCGTCACCGCCGCAGCCAGTGAGTATTGAAACGGTGAGTAAGACTGCCAGTAATAATGCTATGCCTCTAAACAATATTTTCATGAGTATTAACTCATTGTCGCAGGATATTAGACATATCTGCAAGTAAGTGTAGGGCGAGGTTAAAAACCTCGCCAGCAAAGTACTTGGAAAGCATGCATACAAAGGCGTTCCTATGCTACGACAGGATTCTTCAGAACGCCAATGCCCTCAATTTCAACCTCAACGACATCACCGGCTTTTAATGCGGTCGTTGTGCCCGGAGTACCCGTAAAGATCGCATCCCCCGGTTCAAGGGTAATCGCTTGCGAAATGAAACTGACAACTGTTGTCACTGGGAAAATAAGGTCGGCGGTGGTCTGTTTCTGAACGACTTCGCCGTTGATACGGGTCTCTAATTGGGCATCGGTATAGTCAAGGTCAGTCACGATAACGGGACCTATGGGACCAAAGGTATCGGATGCTTTGGCACGCCACCACTGCAGGTCGTTGCTCTGCCATGTACGTGCGCTGACATCATTGCCGCAGGTTACACCCAAAATATTGGCGGCGGCTTCTTCTGGTGTTGCCTTGCTTGTCCGTTCTTTTATAATGACAACGAGTTCACCCTCTGCATGCACTTCGTCATCGCCATCAGGTAATTCAATGTTGCCCCCTGGATCGTTGATACAGGAAGGCGTTTTAATAAAGATTTCAGGATTTTGTGGCTCCGGAGCACCGCCTAAATGGCTCCGATAGTTTAGACCGACAGCCAACACCTTTGTGGGTGTCGTCGGCGCAAGGAGTTTGACATCCGCCAATGCGACGGTCTCTCCGGTTTCGCTATATTCACTTAACGGGCATCCTGATAGGACGCTCAGACTGTCTCCTGAGACAATGCCGTAACCGGTTGTTCCATTTAATTCGTATCGTGCTAATTTCATAGTAATCTCCTTCTTCGTTTTTCGACATAATTTATCAGCCGAAGTCTGCCATATTTTACCGCGTATAAGGTGGTCTGTCAATTTATTTCTTTGGATGCAAATCGGGCTTATAAAGCCCTCCCACAAAAACGCCTCGCGAGAATTGAATGGCTCTGGGTGTGCCACTGCAATAATTTGACATTTCGCCCGAAATGTGCTACAATTCCTGATATAATCTATAACCTGTCAGTGACCCCCAACTAAAGTTTGGGGGACCTGTGCGAAGCGCAAGCCAAGCGTACACTCCACAAGTTAAAACACTTTCTACACACAATATCGCGGTATCTTGGCATGGCAGCCAGCACAATGTTAGTAACAAGGTCTGCATCTGTGGTGGATGTAGACTTAAGGATGCTCCCCAAGTCTCTATCAAACTTGGATACTGTGATGTGGATGGGGAAATATACAACCCGAGAGGGAGATTACCAACAAAATCTTTTGGTAGGATACCGTGTCAGGTCGGATCGGAGATGGTGACAGCACTTCCGAAAAGAAGCAGCACACTCTGAACCTAAACACCCACTGTGCAGGTGGTGTTAAAACAGCACTCTTTCTAAAACAAAAAAAGGAGCGGGCATTCATCCCCCCACTAAAGCAGGGGGCTTTCTGCCCGAAAGTTTGGTAAATTAAAAAAATGATAAAGATTGGTATTGTTGGTGCATCCGGATATAGCGGTAGTGAATTGCTGCGCTTCCTTGTCAACCATCCAGGTGAATTTCAGGTAGCACTCTGCACATCAGAGACCTATGCAGGGCAGTGTATCGACAGTGTCCTCCCGAATCTTCGAGGGTTTTTATCGTCCAAATTTGAAGCCTTAGATCTTGATTCCCTCAAAGAGAGAGTGGATGTCGTTGTGCTCGCCGTCCCGCATAAGGTGGCGATGTCTTTCGTACCGCAGATTTTGGCACAAGGTTTGCGGGTCGTGGATTTTAGCGCGGATTATCGTCTTGAAGATGCCGAAACCTACGAAACTTGGTATCATGTGGAACACACAAGCACATCGCTCATGTCTAAGGCTGTGTATGGGCTGCCGGAACGCTATCGCGACTGCATTAGTTCTGCTCAACTCGTTGCGAACCCAGGCTGCTATCCAACAAGTGCCATACTTGCCGCACTGCCGTTCGTGAAACACGAAGTCGTGGAATTAGATTCCATCATCGTCGACTCGAAGTCAGGCATCTCAGGTGCCGGTCCGAAACCGAGTGAAAACACGCACTACGCGAATCGAGAGTCCAATTTTATCGCTTACAATATCGGTGTCCATCGACATACGCCAGAAATTGAACAAGAGTTAAGTGCTGTTGCCTCTGAACCGGTTCGGGTGACGTTCACACCACACCTTGTCCCGATGACACGCGGCATCCTTAGCACCGTCTACATGCGTCTCACAGAAGATATTTCTACAGCGGAAGCCATTGACATGTACGCAAAGTTCTATGAGAATGAGCCATTCGTTCGGGTGCTTCCAACCGGTACATATCCACAAACGAAGGCAGTTCTCGGCAGCAACTATTGTGATGTCGGGCTTGAAGTGGATGCCCGGACACGTCGTATCGTCGCGATGGCAGCAATTGACAATCTCGGTAAAGGGGCAGCGGGAGCCGTTGTGCAGAATCTCAACCTGATGTTCGGCTTCAAAGAAACTGACGGACTGAAGGTACCGGGGATGATGCCGTAGAATGATCTTTTAAATAATTGAATCTGGGCACCTTTCTAAATGTAAAGCATTCTCACTGCGAAGCAAAATTATGCCATTTAGGGCGTAATTTCATTTCACGGCAGTGTCTGGTGGGGTCAGAAATATTTGAGCACTTGAGGGTGGTTGGTATTCGATGAAAACCACTGCGAAACGAAGTGGAGCAGTGACCAAATTTAATAGCTTAAAAATTATGATTGTTGCTGGAGAACCCTCTGGTGACTTACACGCTTCTCATGTCGCACGCCGACTCACGGCACTCTGTCCCGATATAGCACTTTTCGGCATGGGCGGCGACTGGATGGAAAAGGCATCCGTGTCACTCGATTTTCATATCCGAGATTCGGCTGTTATGGGGTTTGCGGATGTTATCACTGTCCTACCGATGTTCCTTCGGAAACAGGCGTCCCTGAAACGTCGCATCCGTGAGGAACGCCCCGATGTTCTTCTCCTCGTGGACTTTGCAGAGTTTAATATGCCGTTAGCCAAGTTCGCCCAGAAGCACGGTGTCCCAGTCGTGTATTACATTCCTCCGAAAGCGTGGGCGTGGCGTGCAAACCGGGCACGGAAGTTGGCAAAATGGGCTAACGTTGTCGCGGCAATCTTCCCCTTTGAAGCAGAATTTTACCGAAACGCGGGAGCGAACGCCGAATTTGTCGGGCATCCGCTTGTTGATTTTGCACAGACATCCCTCAGGACACACGCCGCACGCGAGCATCTCGAGCTAAGCGAAACAGCAGACGATGAGAATACGCCTGTTATCGGATTGATGCCGGGGAGTCGCCGCTCCGAAATCCGACACATTTTGCCGGTCATGCTAAGTACCGCGGCGAACATTGCCCAAGTCTATCCAAATGCCCAGTGGGTTCTCCCGTTAGCACCAGGAATCTCACACGAACTCATTGAAAAGTGCAAGCAGGAACAAAACCTGTCAGGAAAGCAGGTTCCGCCTATCAAAATTGTGGAAGATGCAACGTATCCAGTAATGCGGGCATCAACGCTGTTGCTGGTTACCTCTGGCACTGCAACGCTTGAGGCGGCATGCATCGGTACACCGATGATTATTGTTTTTCGCACCGCATCGCTTAACTGGCACATCATCAAGGCGTTAACACCCTTGGAACGAAGCGGACTTCCTAACCTTATCGCAGGACGAGATATTGTCCCAGAACTTCTACAAACAGAACTCACACCGACTGCCTTGACGGAATTGTCTCTTGATTTCCTACAGAATCCACAAAAACGAGAGACGCAACGGGAGGCACTCCAAACGGTGCACGCACAACTCGGCACTGCTGGCGCGGCTGAACGCACGGCGGAATTGGTTCTTTTAACGATTCGTCAAGCATGAAAGAAAGTTGTGAAGTTGTGGTCAGAACTTTCTAACTTTAGGACACTTCCCAACTCTACCAGACTTGAGGCAATTACTGGTTAACAATTCTGATGAAACTCACACACACCTGCGATCTTGCCTCGCTACAGCAGAGAATTCTCGCTACCCCTCTACGCTTTTTATTAATTCCATTGAGTTGGCTCTACAGAGCAAGCGTCCAACTACGGAACATCTTGTACACACGCGGGATATTTAAAGCACGTAAGTTGCCATGCCGAGTCATTAGTGTCGGGAACATTGTTGTTGGCGGGACAGGTAAAACACCTGCTGTTATCGCTATTGCTAAACATCTTCAAAGAGAGGGGATGCGCGTCGCTGTTCTGCTGCGCGGGTATAAACGTCGTGTTCGTGAAAAGATGACAATTGTTTCGGATGGCGAAAAAGTGTACGCCTCTCCTATAGAAAGTGGTGATGAAGCGGACATGATGGCGAAGCACCTCAGCGGCGTTCCGATTATAGTAGGTAAATGTCGCTATCTGACAGGTCAGGTTGCGCTTGAACGTTTCAAGGTAGATGTTTTGCTCTTAGATGATGGATTTCAGCATCGGCAACTTGCGCGCGATGTTGATATTCTCACTATCCCCGCGACACATCCCTTCGGTAGTCCAGAGAAATTGCTACCCGCCGGAACCTTACGTGAACCACCCACCGCGCTACGACGCGCAGACCTCATCTTACTGACGCACGCAGACACACCTAACATATCCGCACAGGCGAAAAAAGTAGTGAAAAGATTGGCACCGAACGCGCCTGTCTTGGAAAGCATTCACAAACCGACACATTTCTATCCGTTAGCCATCAGCAATCAGCGGAATAGCAGTCAGCAGTCGGCAGTCAGCCCTCGGCAAGAGACCGGAAGGGAAGGCAGGAGGGATGGAAGGATGGATGCCCAATCTTCCAATCCGAAGATCCTTCATCCAAACGCCGAACGCCGAACGCCGAACGCCGAACGCCATACCTCTGAAAACCGACTACCGATAACCGATAACTATGAGATAAAAGAACTCAAGGGAAAACGGGTCCTCGCAGTTTGTGGACTTGGAAACCCGGACGCGTTTGTTGCGACCCTCATGCGATGCTCGGTTGCGAGCGTGGAACTGCTGGCTTTTCCCGATCACCACGTCTACACGGAAACCGATAGACATCAGATAGATACGGCTTTTCAAGCGGCAGATTTAATTGTCACAACACAGAAAGACGAGCAGAAATTAGCACACTTTGTAGATAACTGGAACCTTCCGATAGTCGTTTTAGCGGTTTCCCTGATTGTTACCGAAGGGGATGAGAAGCTTACTGATGTGTTGCTGGAGAATAGCAGCCAGCCATCAGTGACAAGAGGAAACCTTTGTTAAACGAAAACCTCTTCACTGACGGTTTCCGACGGAAACCGAAAGCCATAAAGCAGTGGCGAGAGGTGTTGGGTATCCTATAGTAACGGGCAATGAATGGTCTCCCTACTACAAACGCGGTTTCCTATCTATTTTGGTGGGGAGTCGGTAAGATCGCGAGCACAGCTGGGTCCTACAGAAGAACAAAAGTCGGCACTCAACAGTCGGAATTCGGAGATCCTCTTACGAGAGACTAAACAGTCGGCCGATGTCGGTCGAGCCATTTCACAGAAAAATGGAGCAGGTTTTCCATAATTTTATCGTTGACTTGCACATCCGACTGCGTCTCGTTCTTCAAACTGGTAACGATGTACAATCCCCTCTGAAAAGGGAGGAGTAGCAACGCTGAGGCATCTTCTCCATTCCTTGGAAGGCTTGCAGGAGCCGAGTTAATTTTGGCGAGAGATGTCCATTTCCCAAGCGGATCCAACCACATATCATCCAATCGAATAACGGGCTGTTCCTGCGCATCGAGATCCGTATGATGTCCATTAAGTGGATTGGGATGTTGAAAAATACGGGAGCGTTTCCCTTGTGATGTAGGAGAGAGTTCATAAGTATCATCACATTCAATTCCGGTGAGCGGTTCCGGAATCCACCCCGTGCCGCGGCGCTGTTTAGCACTGGCTTTAACATCTTGCCCTGAAACGATGACGATACCGCCTTGGCTGACGAAGTTTTTAATTCGATGTTCGGTATCTATGTTTAAACGATAGCCGGATTTGTAAATTTCACCGTTGCCAATCCATAAAATATCAGTCTTTGTCAGTCTATCGGTTCGCAAATCTTGAACTGCGTTGTAAATTATATGATGGTCTTGAACGTATTCAAAACGTTCGAGTACCGGAAACTCGACGGAAGATGTATTCCCAGTCAGTGCCATGAGTTTGAGAGGCATCGCGATCTGTACTTCCGAACGTTTTATGTCAGGAGTCTTGGAAAACCCATTTCCCGATTTCCAAATTATAGTATTTATGCCCCTCACAATTCGATTCCGCATCTGTTTTCGACTGCGTGCGCGCTGTTTTGCTGTGTTTAGCGTACGTGGCTGCGGATAAACAAGCGGAGCTAACGCCGCGTGTCGAACCGGGTTACTGTGTATCTGCTCAACGAGGGAAGCGTGCGCTGTAATCCGGGCGCGATTCATCGGTAGAAGCCGCTTGTAGATAGGAAATCCATGGCGGAGTTTGTTATCAAAACGCTGAAACGCGTTTTCAACGTCCCACCTTCGGCTATAACTCGCATCAATCGTCTTTAAATCAATACGTTCTTCATTGATATTTGTCACATATCCGCGAACAACGTTGATACCGTGGATAGCATTGCCCTCTTTGTCCGTGATGGCAATATTCTCCGTATCACGCATGTCCAAAACAGTGTCTGTCAAGCCGGTAAGATTGAAAAGTTCAGGTTGGTATTTTTCTGCGCTTTCAACAATTGTGCAGTAGCGGCGCGGGAAAACGATGTCCGCATCGCGGAAGGAGCGAAACTTGAACCAAATTTTTTTGTAATTGTTGATGGCAAGCGTGTCTCGAACAGCAACACGCTCGAAAGGTTCCACGTTATGTTTAATGACAGGCTCTACCTCAAGCTTCTGAACACTGAAGGCACCGATATGGTATTTGTACTCATAATCCTTTTCCCACTTCGGTGAGTCTTCTGTTAATCGGATGCGTCCAAGTTGGATTGTATAGGGTGTATTGTTTTCAAAAATGATTGCGTTGCCTTCAGCCCGACACCGTAAGCCTCGATCATCACGATGGTTGAGTTTCTCAAGGTCCTTCTTAAACTCATGTTCGTACTCCCACTCATCCGCATATCCGTTATTGTCCTTATCCTTCACATTCATGAGTGCCATGTGTCTCTCATTGTAATCTTTGAGGATAGCCGTATACTCAGCGGTATGCTCACCGAAACGGACTCGGACTTTGACGCGCGTCCCAATCAGTCGTTCGATTAAACGTTCATAACTTTCCTGCTCCAAGTAACTGGCGGATTCATCTTCCAATTTGTCGAACCTTTTTTCCAGGTCGCCGCCTCCCTCTTCATAAACCTGACGGTACCTCTCTAAGCGCTTATTCGCGCCTCTTGTGAAACTGCTCCATGCCATGCTAATGGCTTCTTTCAACGCCTCTTTGAGGGCTATGAACATATTCCGGATCTTCCGTCCAATTTTGTAGATGAGAGGTGGATGGTAGACGCGCTCAAGTTCCCAGACGCGTTCTCTAAGTTCACGCGCATTCATCGAATCGAGGTAGCGGATGTATGCGACAATTCCGTCATCGCGTTCTTCGTTGGTGAAGATATAACTCGGGGCATGCCCTCGTTGGCGGGATTCCTCAGAGATAATTTCCATCCCGGTGAATTCCAGGCGCATCGTGCCTCGGTAACGTCTGCCGTCCTTCATCTGAAAAACGACGTATTTGTTCAGAAGCTTCTTAAGAAGTTTGTCTTTTTTAAAGAGCCTTATTACATATCCAACGCTACTGATTATAAAGACGAGAAGGATAACCCCGACGTAGACTTGCGTGTTTGACCACCAACTTCGCGCCTGTTTTTGGACCTCCTCAACGACGTTGGATTCTTGCCCGAACGCTGAGTGCAGAAGTATGAAAAAGATCGAAACAAGAATTAAGCATGCTATTCTCTCTGTAGATATGGAAACCCTCCGCTGGAGAGCTTTAAAGGAATTCCTTTTCAGTACTTTTCTATACATGATACAAGGCCTCCTTTTTCTTTCGGTTATTAGCGAGAAGTCGTCGGTAGGAAACGCACAATCAAAACATTTTGATTTATCAGGAAATCTCTTTGCTGAAAATCGAAGACTGACAACCGTAGCCATTAAAAAATATGAACTCCGTTTTCGGCGGCAATTCGCCGGACATTGGCGTTCGCGAGTGGGATTTTCTCCGCAGGGAGATGTTCTATCAATCCGTAGCCATTCGGATAGAGGGCATCAAAACGTTTTAATGCGACACCCAGTGCCAATTCACCCTCGCCGGGGACCTCTTCGTTGAGATGGAGTACCAAACCGTTCTGCACGCTGATGTCTTTGATATGCGCCATTGGCGCGACCGGTCCCATGACATCGAAAATGTGGTTAAGCCGTGCTTCGCTCTCATAAACCTGCCGAAGCGTTTGAAAGTGATTGACGAAATCCATGACGATGCGAAGCCTGTCGGAACCGACACGATCTACCACCTCGCGACAGGTTTCTGGTGAATCCATAATTGAGACAGCATGTGTCTCCATAACAAGGGTCAGTTCGTGCCGTTCGGCATGCTCTGCAATCGGTTTCAAGGTATCAATCAAACGTTCCATCGATTCAGGGAGATGGTTATCTCGATGGGAGGTCCAAGCACCATCGGGGTTGAGGCTACCTGCGCGAAATAGATAATGGTGTGCGTTGAGGGAGGCAGCGGTTGCCATGCCGCGTTGGACACTGGCAATACCTGCTTTTCGTACAGCGGCATCTGGATGAAAAAGGCATTCTTTGTAAGTTATGCCAAATTGCACAAGGTCAAGTTCCGCGGCTTCTAACATTTGCAGACAGCGAGGAACGGCATCTGGCGGTACAGATGGAATCTCCGCGCTGCGGAAATGGAAGCTTAAACCGGTAAATTCCAATGCTTTGATTTTTGTGATCTCATCCGATGTGAGGGTGCGAAAATCCCCACAGAGTCCAACAACACCAAGTCTCATTTTTTTAATTTTCCTTGCGGTTCGGTTAGGGTAATTAGGTGACTAAGGTTACTTTCCGTATATCTGGGGGAAACGCCCAAGCAAAAACCCTGCGCCTGCTTCGCAGTGAGAATGCAGGCTACCGTTTTGGTTCATCGTTGCGAACGCAGTTACTTTGTGGTCTCCTGCAGCTTCTCCAACAGGTGCTTTGCCTGCTGGAGGTCTTTCGTATCATAACCCTCCGAAAACCATAAATATATGGGGCTCAGCAAATTGTACGCCTCCCGATAACGGTCTTGCTTGCACCACAATTCGCTCAAACTGAGAGCGGCTCGGAGCTCCCACGATTTCGCACCTTGGCGGCGCGCTATCGCTAATGCCTCCTGAAAATAGGATTCAGCCTTTGCCACAGTAGAAGTCGTGTCCTTTCCGCCAACTGCCTCGGTTTCTCTACCGAGGACGAGACAGAGTTCGCCTTTCTGTCGGGTGAGTTCCGCATCATAGGCGCGCTCGCCGGTTCGTGTGACGACGCTCAGCGCAGAATCAAGTGTTTGTAAGGCTAATGTATACTGTCCTGCGCGTTGATATGCCTGTGCGAGCAGCGCGAGAAAGAGTGGCAGTTGCAATTCAGCCCTTGTCTTTTCCCAGGCGGCAATGCCCTTACGTATCATCGCAATGCCCTCTTCTGAGTGATTCAACTCCGTGAGTGCCCAGCCCTTCATCACGGTTGCGGCGGCTTCCCAAAGGGAAAATCCGTGTTCTTGGCATATCTGTAGCATCTGCGTTGCGGTGGTCTCCACTTTCTCCGTTTCATCTTGATGCTGATAAAGCATAGTTTTAAAATGGAGCAACACAGCGTCACTAAAAGGATGGCTTCTGTCCTTCCCTATTCTTGCGGCTTCGGCAAGCCGTCCTTCCGCCTGCATAGGATAACCCAGAGACCATAAGAGCGGCGCGGAGTAGGAGAGCAAAGTCATCCCCGGGTCCGCTACGAAGTGCAGAAACGTCGGGACCGGGTGGTGCTGCGGTTGATAGAGTTTAATCCCTGCCTCAAGATGTGCTAATGCATCTTTGAATTCACTTAAGTAGTAAAGCGTTGAACCGAGGGCTCGATGCGCTTCTACCTCAAAGGCAGGATCTTCGGTTTGCTTGGCAATTACGAAGCACTGTTCACCGAGTTCACGTGCGGAGAGAAATCGTCCTCGGACGAGATGAGAGAGCCATAACCCAAAGAGTATCGGAAAGCGGAGGTCCTTTATGCGATCAAGCGAGGAATCAGCGTCTCGTTCCAAAGTCGATTCCTTACTTTCAAGTGCCTCCAGTAGCTCCCGCGCTCGCGTATAGGCGACTTCGACTTCCGATGCGGCATATCCTTTTGTCGCAATTAGCGCGCTTCCAAGGATCGTTTGCAACTCCAATTCTCGCTGAGCGGTAGCCTCCAACTCTCGTGTGCTGGCGTTTGTCGAAAGTTTCTCAAGTGCGGCAAGTCCTTGGGTGATGTGACGAATACCCTCCACGTTTGCAGAGCGCTCAAGTGCGCGTTGCCCGGCGCGATGCCAATAGTCAATTGCTTTTTCAGGGAGACCTGCTTCGGTGTAATGATGTGCCACCAACTCGGGCTGGAAACCGCCACCGCCTTGCAATACCTTTGCAATCTGTTGATGGTACTGCTGTCGCCTACTCCTGAGTAGAGATTGATACGCTGTCTCACGCAGGAGTGGGTGTCGGAACGTATAGCGTAGTTGATTATCAGCAACTTGATTTCGATTGAGGATGTAGGCGTTTACGAGTTTGTTCAATTCACCTTTCAACGACGCTAAATCAGTGAAAAGAGGGTTTCCGAGATCAAGTCCAGAAGCGACCTCGTGTAATAACTCTGCTGTCCATTCCCTTCCAAGCGTAGCACCGAGGTGGACGATCTCCTTCGTAGCACCGAGTTCGTCTAATCTTGCTGTCAGTAAATCCTGTAGTGTTACAGGTACCTCCATTGTTTGAGAATGTGGATCTGTTGCATCAGACACATCAGAAGCCAAGGTCAATGGATCGCCCTCAAGCATCATCTGGGTGAGTTCCTCAACGAATAGCGGGACCCCTTCGGTCATTTCGATAATCCGTGCCAACACCTCCGATGACAGTGTTGTGTCCCCTGCGACGTGCTGAATCATCTCCTCCACTTGCGGAGGCGTGAGTGCTGCCAACGTCAGTGCATGTGCCCACTCTGGACGTAGAAGTTGCTCCAGAGCTTCTCTATCAAGGACAGAACCCTCAAGATCGCTATCGGAGAATTCATCCTGTAGGAGTTGTCCGTCTTCTTCAGGAGACCGAGGAGTGTGTTGAAAGTGTTGCGTATCGGAGCGACAGGACAAAACTGCGAAAATCCGAGCGTTTTCGATCCGGGCAATCAAAAGTGTAAGAAATTCTATGCTGGAGGGGTCAATCCAGTGGAGATCTTCAACGACAAAAAGTATCGGATTTTGTTCAGCCATCTTCAGTAGCACTTGAACGAGCACTTCCAAGGTCTGCTGTCTGCGCTGTCTGCGTCCCCAGCCTGATGGATATGTGTCCTGTTCGACGGGTCTATTGTATGGGCGGGTGCCTACACCGGTTACCGTTTGTTGTTGTACCTCAAAAGGTATCTCCAGCAATTCGGCGAGAAGTGGCAGTGTCTCTGGCGTATGCTCTTGTACTTCATGCTCTGAATTTGAAACGGACGCTGTATCGCCGCCAACGGTTGGGATGTTGTAGTCGCGCAGTAAATTCTCAAGTTTGTCAAGGCGCGTCTGTGCGGTATCGGTGTTGGTAAACTGCACAACGTGCTCTTGGAAGAGCGAAAGGATAGGATAGAGCGGACTATTCTTGTAATAGGGCGAGCATCTGCATTCCATCGTCACCGCTTCTGGAGAATGATCGACGTGCTCCTGAATGAGTTGCAAGCATCTTGACTTCCCGATACCGGCTTCGCCTTCAATAAGCAGTGCTTGCCCTTTAGATGCCAGGACCTGTGTCCAGCCCTGCATGAACGATTCAACCTCGCGCTCCCGTCCGATTAAAGGGGTCAATCCGCTTTCGCTGGCAATATCCAATCGGCTCTGTGCAGGAATTTCACCTGACACTTGATACACATTCACGGGTTGCGAAATGCCACGAAGCGGAGAAGCACCGAGTGCCACTGTCGTAAAAAAACCTTCAATCAATTGATATGTCGTATCACCAATGACAATGTTGTTCGGTGTTGCCAATTTTTGCATTCTCGCGGCAACATTTGGCGTTTTACCGACGATGTCAATTGCCTCCGGAGATTCTTCCGCTGATATATGCCAGATGACAACAAGCCCCGTATCAATGCTAAGTCGGACGTTGATTTCCACACCAAAGGTAGCCTGCAGATACGGGTTCAGTGTCTCAATAGCGGCAACGATACCTAACGCGGCTCGAACGGCTCGGTGTGCTGCGTCTTCATGTGCAATTGGGTACCCGAAATAAACGAGGACACCATCACCAAAGTAACGTGCGATATGTCCGTTTTGTGCTAAAACCACCTCCATGATACATGTCCGGTATATCTCCAAAAGATTTCGGAGTTCTTCGGGATCCAATTTTTCGGCGAATGCAGTGGAGTCGACAATATCACAGAAAAGGACGGTTAGCTGGCGGCGTTCTGCCCCATGCGGTAATGTTTGCTCCATGGCTGCGGTATCTACTGCTGGAATTTGACGTGGACGTGAGGGGCTATCGAGGGACGTTCCACATTCACCGCAAAATTTGAACGGCGGGTTCAGGAACCCACAATTTGGGCAGCGTTTGTGATGCATATTTCTAACCATGGTCATCTGGACGTTGCTCCGCCGCGTTTGACAACGGTTTTCGGTTAGTTCCAACGCGATTGAGAACCTGTGCGATTTTTTAAGAGCCGTTGTTATCCGCTCATCATTCAGATACGGGTGAAATCTGTGTAGAGGAACGATGAGCAAAACTTAATAGTTAAAAAACTATTTTCTGAACTGGTTCAGGTATTCTTCCAGTTCAGCATCCCTCGGATCCAACTTGTATGCCTCTTGATAATAATCAAGTGCCTTATCGGTTCTGCCTACTTTCATATAAAACGAACCGAGGTTGCGATAAGCGACACTATGTGTAGGTTTCAGATCCAAAGAGCGGATGTAATGGTCGCGAGCGCGCAGCAGATAGACTTTCGTTTGTCCAATTAGAACGTTAAGCGTTATTTCGTTTTCCCAACGCTGTCTATATACATCTCCACCGAGTTGTTTTGCCTCTTCTTCAATGGCATCAGCGACCGCTTCGTCTCGTGTTTTGAGCATAATGGCACCGGAACCCGTTTTGCCCACAGCAACTTTAAGCTCGGCGATTGCCTGATCAACGGAGTCTTCTCTCAATTCTTTTTCCCATGAGGGCCAACTCGGTCCGGCGTATTTAAGACCTTGCTCGTAGTAGACAGTTCCGAGGTCGTTATAGATTTCAGCGTTTTCGGGACGCATCTTTAACGCCTCGCTGTAAAGTTCAATGGCTTGTTGATGTCTCCCGGCGTTGAATGCATTGGTGGCGTGCGTGCGGAGCTGCTTGAATTCTTCGCTTTCCAAATTAACGGCGATTCCCAACTCCGGCTTGTCTCTGCCGAAGAAATAGATACCGCCAATGAGCAGGACAGCAAGACAGACAGCGATGAGTGTCGGTAATTGCAATTTCATCTTTTTAATTTACCTTGCGGATAAAGGACGCGGGTTTGGAACTTTATTCCTTTTTGTGTTCGAGCCGCCCTCCATTTCATTACGGGCTACGGTGATATGTCTATAGAAATATGGTATATCCAAGCAACTGCCCCCCGTAGGGCTCTGTCTATCAAGAGGCAGGAACTTGGGCTAATTATAAAACACTTATCTCCGCCGATTGTTTCTATTAAAAAAAGAGACGGGAATAACTTGATAGACGCCATCTCGTTCAAAATAGACTTGCGCTCTATTTTGGGTGCGAATACGGTCGTCAACAATTTTGAAAATTTCAAGCGAAGGAATTAAGGTGTCGTCAATTTGGTAGATAAAATCTCCACGCTCCAGTGCGCTCGCCAATCCACTGTCTTTTTCAACGTGCGTAACAATAACACCGCGCTGCTTATATTTCTGTGCCATCGCTTTATCAGGTTGGGCAAGCGTTATACCCCATCCAGATGGTGCATAATTCCATTGTAGGGTTTTCAGTGTGAATTCAGTCTGCCGCCTTTTCCCACGGCGGATAAACTCGCACTGAACAGGTTGATTGAGTGGGAGCAGACGCGTGCGTGCGTGAAAGTCCCGTTCGTCCTTTATCCGTTGTCCTGAAATGGCTACAATGACATCTCCGCGTTTAATGCCTGTATCCGCAATGGGGCTACGTTTACCTATTTCCGATACCAAAACCCCGGTGTTGTGTGATACTGACAACTTTTCTGCCAACTCTTCAGTTACGGGTTGTACCTCCAAAGCAAAGTAGGGGGGAATAACGCTGCCGTACTCGGTAATCTGTCGGACGACTCTCTTCGCCTTATTGACTGGAATCGCGAAACCGACCCCCTGTGAACCTCCACTCGTTGAACGAATGACGGTGTTTATACCGATAAGTTCACCGTGGATGTTCACTAACGCACCGCCACTGTTGCCGGGATTAATGGAGGCATCTGTTTGAATCAGATCTTCATGGTACAGGTCTTCAACGGTGAGCGTGCGCCGTGTCGCGCTCACAATACCAACTGTGACTGTCGGTTGGGCATCGCCTAATGATAAACCGAAAGGATTTCCGATCGCAACTACCCATTCACCTATCAGAAGGGAATCTGAATCTCCCCATTTAATTTCTGGTAGGGATACCCCGTCTGTATCGATCTCCAAGAGGGCAAGGTCTGAGAGAAGATCGTATCCGACAATCTGTGCCCCAAATTCCCGTCCATCAGCAGTAGTGACGGTAATTTTATCAGCATCTCTGATGACGTGATGGTTCGTCAGGATGTGTCCGTTTCTATCAACAATGACCCCAGAGCCGACTTCTCGTAAGGCACGTCTGCGAGGATAGGTGATTTCGCCCCAGAACCATTCGTCAAAGGAAGTCCGTGTCTCAACACTTCGAACAGCACTGATATTCACGACTGCGGGACTTGCATTCGCCACTGCTGTGACAATAGCGGTGCGCCGCGATGCTGTGACTGCGTTTTGTGTTGTAGGGAGCGAGGTAACCACGTCCCTACTCGACTCCGCACTATAGGCTCGCTGCCAAGTTCCATCTGCAATTACCGAGGAAATCAGTAGCAACAATAGGAGAATACGACTATAACGACAACACGAACGTCCCATAATTTCTTTTGCTGTAGTTTGCACGTCCTAAAACTTAGTTGGTTAATTTGAGAGAGATGCGATATCCCTCTAACCCTGAGTCAGTGTCAATAATTTCTTGAACGGCTCCGGATGTTCGCCGTTTGGCGGGAAAATCATCGGCATTCGCACAACGGAGTGCTATTCTTGCACCGACTGCACTGGCGGCTCGTAGATGCTCCAATTCCACCTTGTCCAGCGTATCATAAGCCGTGTGTCCGAAACCTCTACCGCCGGGTGGAGACTCTGGATCGCCCATGTGGCTTGAAGGCACACCCTTGAGGAAAAACGGAAAATGATCGGAGTAGGAATGCACCTTTTGTCCGACCGGTATATCGGCATGCATCTGCTCGCGCGCAGTGTTAAAAAAGGCCTCCAATGCGTCCCAGTGATGGAGCACAATTCCCTTACGACTCGAACCACCTGCAGCATCCATATTGAGCATGAACCGGATGTTATCTAACTCCGACGCATGTGCATCGACGTAACGAAATGCCCCAGTAAGCCCGATTTCTTCCGTTCCGAAAGCGATGAAACGGACGCTACACTTGAGAGAATCAGCGGCATAAGCAGATAGGACGCGCGATGCTTCTATGACAGATACCATTCCTGAGGCGGGGTCGTGCGCGCCTTGCGAAATATCGTGTCCATCGTAATGACACCCTACAACCACCATCTCTTCGGCGTTTTCATTACCGGGTAAATCTGCGACGACGTTCCACGAGGTTCGCGGTTCGTTGACATCCGTCGTCTGGAGTTTCAGCGTTACCTTTCCGTTTTCTCGTGCTATTAACCGCGCCAAGAATTCGCCATCCTCTTTGCAAACGGATATGCCGGGCATAGGCGCAGGTCTGTCATTTTGAAGGCTTCCCGTTTCAGGTCCGACACCAGGGTGTTCACTGACAAAAATGAATCCGCTTGCACCGGCAAGCACAGCGCGTTCAAACTTCTCTTTGCGATGTACCCATCTTCCGAGGTCAGGCGGTGAGGCACTCTTCGCCATAACCAGTTTATCGGTAGCGGTATCACCGAGTGCCCTATATTCGTCTGGGCTTCCATACCCAACCGACATAAGTTCGGTGGTGATGTCGGCTGCTGGGCAGTAGGGGAGTGAGATACAGTGCAACGTTCGGCGAATCGGTTCGATAACCTCAAGCGTTGCTGTGCCACGCGTCCAACCGGCGTAGGGATATGTCTCAAGTTTGACGTTCTGGAGTCCGTAACGTTTGAAACACGCGGCGATGAAGTTCGCGGCTTCGTACTCCTCTGGCGTTCCGGCGAACCGAGCACCGTATTCATCGCATAGGACTGTCAGATTGTCCATCACTTCTTGCGAAGTGTAGATGTCACCGACCATCTGCTGGTCGAGCTGCAAATAGGGGTTCTTCTTGCTCATAGGTTTGGGTATTCTCTTGATTTTCGACAGTTTTGGGCGGTAACGATGCCATTCTTGCGTTGGCAATCTTTTTTAATTGCCACGGATCAAGTATCTGAATCCGCCGAAACCGTTTCTCTATTATCTGATGCTGTTTAAACTGATTTAGAACTGCTTCCATTTTTTCGACGGAGCTACCGATTAATTGTGACAGCCGCTTTGTCGAAAGTTTATGGGGGATACGTTTTGAACCGTGCCCTATCGCTGTGTCCCCACGTCCGGGTGCCTCAGCGCACTTCTGTAACAGAAACGCGAGTCGCGATGCAGGACTTCGAAACGCAATGTTCAGAAAAGGGTTCGTCATGCCGCGACGCGGTTTTCGACATGCGGTTACGAGATTATAATTCTCTGATTCCGTTGAACGCCAGCGTAGATGCCTCTTTATGAGACTTCCTAAAGTTCTCTGTGGTGGCATTGCTAAATGCGGTTTTCGTTTCAAAAAATACTGGAAGTTCTGGACGCTCACCACTCCTACAATAGCTTCTGTAAGCGTCTCAGCGGTGACGTTCGGATGTGCATCGTTATTCTCCCATCTCACCGCTCCGAAGAATTCACCGGGGTCCAACACGTCTAAGGTGATAGCGTCCCCTTCAGGTGGTGTTTGATAAATCTTGATACGACCTTCTTTCAACAGGTAAACACCTTCAGCAGAGAGCGTGTCTCCGTATTTTAACTGTCTGAAAGTCATTATCCGTGCAAGCGCGTCAGCATCTGCTTTGGCGAGGTCTCGGAAGATGTCTATCTGTTTAACGCACCAGAATCTTTCTGGGATTTTTTGTTGTGTGACCATGCTACGACCTAAAATGTGACGTATACTCGTCCGATTGGGACGTGTAGATGTCAAGTGAACCGTGGAATGTGGCGTTATTTTACTTTTTTATTTTCGAGGGGCGTTCGTCGCTCTTGATTTTTCTCATGCTTTGTCCTTAATTATATCAGCACGTTGCCGATAAAGCAAGAAAAATAAGATACCTTGAAACCACGCCGCTTCCAAACGCACGTTCATGCCTTTTGTGCCACCATACTGGCGAGGATACCGAGGATTTTGTCGCACTCCGCGATTTGGTAGGCTGCCATGTCAAGTTGAAGTTCTTTTCCGTCCAACTTAAGGAATATCCAATCTATACCTGATGTAATGGCACCATAGATACAAGAAGTGTCGTTTTCCGCTTCGGCATTAAAGCGTTGGGCGGCGATCATCTCTGCGACACACTGCCCGAGTCCTATTGTCAAATTATCCCTTTTCGCTTCAACCAGGGCGATGACGGGTGCCTCCAAATGGAATTGGGCAGGCGACAGACTTACCAGAAAATCGCAAACGCCGGTCAAGCCATTTTCGGCATCAACATTAAAGTCGATCCCGGAGAAAAAACTGATGCCGCCGTCGAAGTGCTCCCAGAGTTCAACCAGAACCGCGGAGACGATCAGTTCTGATTTTGCCTTCTCAGTGCCCATGGCAAAGGCTAATGGCACATTTCGTGCCAGGGTCGTCGCAAGATGTGTACTCGGTTCCACGGGTGCTACCTCGGCGAAAATGCCAGCAGCGTTCACTTCTTCTAACTGAAACGCTTTTTTTACTGTTTCTAAAGTCCAATCACTATATGCCATGAGAGAAAGCCTCCATTCGGTCAGAGTGTGATAGAATTACACCACAAAATCACCCAAAATACAAATCTTTTTTCTTACGGTTCCGAAAGCCATTCAGTTTTCGGTTTTTGTCATGAAGTTTTTGCACAGGGAGCGGAATATGTCCTGCCCGTGAAAGCGAATGAGAAACAGGTAGAACTTACGCATGCCGCTCTTTTGTAGCATAGACTGTTAGTCTGTGTCAACAAACCGTCTCTCTTCTTTTGCGGAATCCCATCTCGCAGCGTGTGCTATGGTCAAAACTGCGTAAGGCCTGACCCGGATGTTTCAACTGAGAAATTTCCGAAAAAATGTTACACTGGTGTAACATTTGGGTGGTGATGGTTATCGGAATAAAATCCAGTCACCGTGTGGGTTTATCGGTGTTTTTTGTGTGGTTTTCGACTATGAAAAAAATAATTTGATGGCAAGTGTAACGTTCTGTGAATGTAGGGTGTTAATTGTCTGAATCGCGGATTATCGCGGATTTATCAGATTTCACGGATTTTGGGGTATTGGGTTTCATTTTCAGTTCAACCTAACCTACGATGGCTGCCTCGTAAGAATATCACTCGGCATTCAACCGAGCAGATATTTCCAGAAATTCCTGCTCGCTGAATATCAATTGGAAGATACCTTGCCGTTCGGGACCGTCGCAGACGACCATCCTACCAGTGGTGTTGAATGCGCCCTCAAGGGTTTCCAAGACTTTCCGCTTATATTCGGTGTTAAGGTTGCCTGCGAGATGTTCACCTTTTGTGTCAAAAATCAGGACGCGCGTCACACCCGCGACTTCATTTGTCATAGCAACGAAGTCTGGATAAATGCGTCCGCGTTTCCAGCCTTGTAAGTAGTACTCACACCGCTGACGTGCCGCAACCCGATGCCACCACTGCAATGCTCTTTCCTCATCAAGGTAGTACGCAAAGTTCTTTTCTAAGTCGTTATCGAATTGCTGTTCAAAAACCGGTTCAAATAGGCTTAACTGCACAGGTTCATAATCTCTCCTTAATAGCGGTCTATCATCAGAACGAACCTGTATTTTGTAAGTATCCACCATCCGATAGTTCGGTTCTTGCGTCTCTAAGTCAAATCGGATTTCATCCTGATCCAGTTTTCTGCGAAAGACCTGTTCCGCCTGCATCTCGACTTCACTTTTCACATGTTCCCGAAGCATGTATGCGAGATAGGAACGCCGATCATAAATGTCTGCTTCGGTCTCGCCGTCTGCTCTAAGACGTTCGTGCATCTGTTGTGCGATGCGAGCGGCTTGCCAGAGATTCGGCATAATATCGGAAAGACGGCGAGCGAAATCGGAGATGCTAACAGTTCTGTCAATGTAGGGTTCTTGGTCGGTATGGAAAACGGGGGCAACCTCTCCAACATCAACCGTTGCGGATTGCCGTCGGACGCTCTCAGGTGCAGAGGCTTGTGGATCGGGCGGTTCGATCGCTGCCCAGTCTATATGTGGTAGGATATGCGCTTGATAATTGAGCTGAATCCATCTATCGCCATCTCTATGGCGGACCACAGGCAAGTAGATTTCCTGGTTTTGGAACCGGTCTCGGCGTTGCACAGTCTGCTGTTGGACCTCTTGCTGTTCATTTTCTCGGTGCGAATCCGCTGCCCCCATCACTTCATCACCCAAACCTGTCAATCCCTCCGATTCCAAGCCATTCTTAACCTGTGTGACAACGGTGCCGACATCAACGTTATTGCAATAGACGTAACACTGATCGAGCGATGCTCTACCGGTGAGTTGTGCGTGCGGTTGCCGCATCACTCGCCCAACGAGTTGTGTAATTGCCCGCTGCGCTTGTGTATTATCGAGCATCACCAGCAGATAAGCGAAGGGACAATCCCAGCCTTCCATCAGTGCGGATTTTGTGATGATCCAGCGTACTTGCGAGAATTCCGAAAGCAGATTTTCTCGTCCGAGTTCATCGTTTTCAGCGGATTTGACGCGAATTGCTTCTGGAGAGACCCCGAGCTGGATAAGATATTCCCGGACATCCTCGGCGTGGATACGTTCTCCATCCCGCTGATCCCTGCCGGTTCGCTCGACACGCACAACAGCGATCGGGCGGATGTATCGTCCCATGCTGTTCTCATACGATTGTGCCTCGGTATCAAGGCGTTCCAGTTCGTCAACGGCTTGGCTGAGGGTCAATTGCCATTCGGCATTCGGGAATGATGTCACCTGCACGGGTAACTTAATCATCTCTTCTCTTTTCAGGTCGGGTCCCTCAATATCAACAAGCAGGTTACTGATACCGCGATTGGGTGTGGCGGAGAGTTCAATCACCATCCGTGGATCGAGGCGGTTGATGGATTTTGCGAATTCTTCGTTTGCTTGTCGATTCCTCGCGCCGTAAGCCTTATGTGCTTCGTCGAGAACAACGACAGGACGTAGCAACTTGAACACATTGAACAGGCTCTGTTTAATAAGTCCGCCTTCTGTATGGCACTCCAGATCGGGGTATTCGTTTAGCAACCGGGCATTGCCGAAGATATCGTCACTGTCGGGGTAAAAACTGGGGTAACGTCCGGAATCCCGAAACATACGGAGGAATTCTCTGCCTTTTTGTCGGTTCGTTGCTGGGAGCATGAGCAGCATCACACAGAGGTAGTTGGCGATGTCGTCTCTGTTGAAAGTATCCTCCTTTTCCAACATCTTCACACGACCCGCGCTCGCCCGATTCAACATCTTACGGTAGGGGTGTTGCTTATCCCACAAGGCGGTTTTGGTTTGATTGTAGATTGCCTTACTCGGCACAATCCACAAGACCAAACCGCGCTGCCACGGGAGGCGTTCTAAGGAAGCAGCAGCGAGTAAAGTTTTACCGCCACCCGTCGGGACTTTGAAACAGATATGCGGAATGGGGCGGTTTGCTTCATCAGTACGGTCAATGTGTTCGCTTGCTGTTACCGCGACACCGCCGTTCTCCTTCAGTTTTTGCCACGCAGCTTTCGGGTAATTGTGTAACTCATCGGGGATCGGGACATCAATTGGTGTCCGTTGCAACGCCTCAACCATAGTTTCTGTATCACGCTGTGCGTCTTCAAGTGTTTCTAACCAACGTGCCAAAGCATCAAGTGCACCGCGTTGATATTCTTTTAATTCCAGCATTGTATTATTTCTTCACAGACCAATTCCTCAGCGTTTGCCAAGTAAGCCTATTTCAGTTTTTAATTCTGAATCAAGATTTTAGGATTGGGAGTCGAGGTTTCACCCCCCCTACAATCACACGACTCCAAATTATGTGGGTGCTGCGCAACACTTTCAGTTATCAGTAGTTAGTGAAAGGTGTTAAGGGCTTACAATCTTCTGTTGTTTGAGTGTTTCGATTTCCTGCCTGAGTTCTTCGATTTTTCGCTCCTGGTCGTGATCCCGTTTTCCACGCCAAGCAGGGATGCCGATAGCGACAACAATCAGAGCGATTAGCCCATACGTTACATTTGTGGCATGTGCGACCTGTTTTTCAACGCCGTTCATACGTCCATCTAACCGGGCGATATCTTCCTTTAGCGTGCCAATATCCGACTTTATCGGTGCAAGTTCTGTTTTAATTTCCTCTTTGACAATCAAGCGGATCTTATTGAGGTCTGCATCGGTTAACGCTGCGAGTGCCGGCATTGCGATTGTAGAAAAGAGCATCAAGAGGACAAGAATGGTTTTCATTATGGTGTCTCCTTTTGGAGATAGTAAAGCATATTTAGGCTTGGGTGTCAACGTAAAAAATGTAATGCCCGATACAAAGGCTTTTCATCTTTCGTGCAAGGCATCGGGAAGTTGACAGAATATAATGCCCATCTTTGTGAGTTCACGCTGACCGACGTAATTGCCTGCCGCATAGACGATCGCTTTTCTACCGTTTTCGCGACTGGCATTGCATAAACGTTCTGCTCGCTCCAGATTGAGGATAGCAGCGTTGCTGCGCAACCATTCAAGATCGGGTTTATAAATCAGGTAGTAGTCGTTTTCGTCATCGCTGTGGAAAAGTCCGTCACCGTTTTGTGCTTCTAATGTATCCGCCCCTACGGAAGCACCAGCGGTGGTATACAACAAGTTGGCAGCGAGTGCTGAATAGGGTGGCAACGCCTCTCCAGTGAGCATTGTTTCTACCTCAATCGGTTTTCCTAAAGTGCAGTAGGTAAAGGAACCTCCCAAGCCTTCTTGCAGTGCAGTGTCACGCGCATCGGGAACACCTTTGATGACACGACGGACGCGTTCAGCGGTGATAGTGTCGGCATAATCTTCACACTCAATGAGAATAAACTTTCGGTTGCCACCATCTTCTTTGTTAAGGTCAAGCACAGCGTGGGCAGTGGTGCCGCTGCCAGCGAAGGAGTCAAGGATAATAGTGTCATTCTCTCTTGATACACCTTCGGCAATCTCTATTAAGTTCGCAATTAATCTTGTGGGTTTAGGATTGTTGAACTCAAGAGCTGCACTTTGGAAGACAGTTTGTAACTGCTTTGTCCCTTCGTCTGTGGTGCCCGCAATATCTGCTAACATTAAATCAATTGGGACGATCCCTTTTTCTTTAGATTCACTCAGAAAATTTTTAAGACGAGGGTAGCGTAAATTCCCATCAAGCCCCCACCAAAGTCTGTCTTCCCTAACATGTTTCTCATGGGTGCTTTGGCTGTACTTCCAAGCATGCGTAGGATGATTTACAGGCTCTCCTGTATAGGGATTTGTTATCGGATAAACTAAATTTGGACGTTGTTCTTTTGTTGCAGGATTAACATAGGAAGCAGACACCCAACTACCACGTGAATCATTATCAGGATTAGAATATGTTTCATTAAGTTCTTCATTCCGCTTAACCCGAATGTGAGAAACAGCATCGGATTTTCTATACACAATTACATGTTCACGTTGGTTTGAAAATAATTTGGCATTGTTGCTTCTACCATAACGATGTTGCCAAATAATGTCCGCGAGGAAGTTTTCTCTGCCTAAAATTTCATCCATTAGCATTCTTAAGTGATGTACTTCATTGTCGTCAATAGAGATAAAAATTACACCATCATCAGTAAGCAGTTCTTTGAGCAGGTGCAATCTCGGCCACATCATACAGAGCCATTTATCGTGCCGTTCCAAATCTTCGTTATCAACGGGTGCGTTCTCTGTAAGCCATTGTTGCATGAGTGGGCTGTTTACGTTGTCATTATAGACCCAGCCTTCGTTGCCGGTGTTGTAGGGTGGATCGATGTAGATACACTTGACACGGTTCGCATAGCGCGGAAGTAACGCCTTGAGGGCATGCAGATTGTCGCCGTGGATGATGAGATTGTCGTCTGTATCGGTTGGGTTGCAGGAGCGGGTTTCGTCGGGTTCGAGAGGTCGGTAAGGGACGGTAAGGTGGTGTGCGTAGATGTGTTGTTTTCCTTTGAAATCGAGTGTGGGCATAGGGCAATTCCTTTCAGTTAATCTGTGCTATGCAAGTCAGTTCATTCTTTTTCGCGTCATCTGGTTCAAAGGCGGGTCGAATTTTATAGGTATTTTGCCTTCTTTAGTTGAAGATGTTTAATCAACCGCCTACGTTTCATATAGCGATCTTTACCTCTTCAAACCCATTTTCCGTGCAGTGTGATGCTCCCTGCGTTCCGAATTCCAAAATGTCGAAGAATTTTACTTTCTCAGCCTCACTTTCAGTTCGGCGATACTCTTCCGGGGTTTCATATTCTAATATTTCACAAAGCGTAATTCCCAGCGTATCCAGCAATTCGTCTCTGGTTCGCTCTTGACAGGTAACCCCACGAACTTCCAATATCCACCCGATCCACCATCCTTCGCTTTGCCGGATAAGGGCAGTATAGGGCTGTAACATTGTTTTTTCTCCTTTCTCTCAATGAGTACTGCGGTTTCACACCCCCTGTGCATTAAAAGAGTGCTGTGAAGAAATCTAAAATTCTCGATCCCATGATTGTCTTTCTGACTCGATATAAGCATCAATTTCTTCGACGGTGTTTCCCCATGTTCCTTTCATCGAGCCACTCATCTTCTGAATTAAGTCTCCTTTTTCTTCGCGAGAAAGTTCATGAGGTGTTTTTAGGAGAACTCTGAACTCGATCTCAAGTGCTTGTCCTTCGGGAAGGTCGATCTTATCCAAAGGTTCAATCACACCGTTTCTGTATGCTGCCTTTGTCTTTTTTTTAATCATTTTGTTTCTCCATACTCGCTTTCAATAATGAGTATATCATTAATGTGGGGAAGTTTCAAGCGAAAGAATGGCATGGTGGTGTCATTCAATTCTCCAATAATTTCGATCTTTTACTTGAGAGTTTTCGCTGTAGGAGCGACCTCTGATCGCGATATTTTGCGCTGTATAGATAGCAATATCCAATGTGGAAAATATTTGATACTTTAAGTTAATTATAATTTCACATTAGTTTTTCACGGAGAAAGGGTATATTGAATCTTGGGAACCCACGGCTCACCTACCACCATAAAAACCTCCGTGAAATCTCCGTGAAAACTAAAGTAACGTGAGTTTGAGAATAAAATATTGCAGTATAACCGTAGGTTGGGTTGAACGAGTCGAGACTCAAAAACACGACGACTTCGTAGCATTTTGTATCTCCAACATACCTTCAAATACCAGAAAACGAGTGAAACCCAACGCTTTATCACATGCACCTCGATTGGGTGTATAGGATTTCCCACGAGTGCGCAAACTAAAAGTTTTGCGGCGTACTCTCCCAGATGCGACGTGCATCACGCTACGAAACCTGCTCTGTCTACTCTGAAATTTCAGAGTAAGTATTTCAGAAACCTTCTGTTAAAACCTTCAAAACCCAATCATTATCTATGGTTACAGCATTTTTGGAATTTGTCACTTTTCAGAGTTTACTCTGAATACTCTGAAACTCACCACATTGAATAACGATTAGCGGTCAGCGATCAGTGGTCAATCGCCAGCAATTAGTAATGATAGTTGGGAAAGTGATTGTAGTCCGGTGGGGACGGATGCGTCTGGGATATCCCTTTGGTAGGAAATAAGAAAGGCGCGGCGTTTTTGATAGGGTGTTTTCCGGAGGAAACCTCGCCAGTGACATAATTGACGGGCAATGAATGGTTTCCCTACTACAAACAGAACTGCTTTGTAAGGATTAGGTCAGAAAGCGGTGGTAGATGAGGGTTGTGAGTATCTTATAACCGGCTTTCAGGGTACCGGTGAAGGTGCCAGTAATTTTAGAGACTCCGATCCGCTTGCGATAGCGAACCGGAATTTCACACACAGGGATTCCCTGTTTCGCGGCTTTGAGTTGCATCTCGACTGTCCATCCGAAGGTTTTGTCCTGCATGTTCAAAGCGAGGAGTTGTGGATATCGGATCGCTCGAAAGGGACCTAAATCCGTATACCGTACGCCGTAGAAGCACTTTATCAGAAAACAGGCGAGCCAATTGCCGAATCGTGCCTGCGGTAACAACGCGTCCCGCGCATCGTCAGCACTTCTCGCACCGATGACAAAATCGGTTTTACCTTCAAGTATGGGGTGTAGGAGTTGCGGCATATCTGTGGGATAGTCGCTATAGTCACCATCGAGAAAAACGACGATATCCGGCACTGTTGTCGTAAGTGCAGCAATTCCAGCAAGACAGGCAGACCCATATCCGCGTCGCGGCTCTGTTGTAACCCTTGCACCGTTTCGGCTTGCAATTGCGGCGGTGTTGTCCGTGCAGCCGTTGTCAACGACGATGATTTCTTGGACTGTGGCTTCGGTTTTTTCGTCAAGGGTTCGCACGGTCTTTGGAATATCGGTGATGACTTTGGCAATGGCGTTTTCTTCATTGAGGACTGGAATGATAACCGAAATTTTTTGTGATGACATCTAAAACTTCGCAGCGGGTTCTTGCACTGTATCGAGGAGTCGTTGGATGACGGTGTCGGAGTTAACGCCTTCAGCTTCGGCATGGAAATTGGTTAAGACGCGATGGCGTAGAACCGAAGGTGCAACAGATTTCACATCTTCGCAAGAGGCGTTGTAGCGACCTCGTAGAATCGCTCTGGCTTTCGCACCTAAGATAAGGTACTGCCCGGCACGGGGTCCCGCGCCCCATCGCACCCATTGCTGGATGAAATCCGGAGCGTCCTCCTCTTTCGGACGAGTTGCGCGCGCAATTTTCACAGCGTATTGCACAACGTTGTCAGCGGCAGGCACACGCCTCACGATTTTATGGAGTGCCACAATTGCCTCACCAGACAGTGCTGTTTCGAGTTCGGGCTCTTCTGCTCCGGTCGTTGCAGAGATGATGTCCGTCTCCTCTGCCTCTGTCGGGTAATCTATGACAATTTTGAACATGAACCGATCTAACTGCGCCTCTGGTAGTGGGTATGTGCCTTCCTGCTCGATCGGGTTTTGCGTGGCAAGCACAAAGAAGGGTTGTTCCAGTTGGAATTCGTTACCTCCTGCGGTAACGTGGTGCTCCTGCATCGCTTCTAAAAGTGCGGCTTGGGTCTTCGGAGGTGTCCGATTAATCTCATCAGCGAGGAGGATGTTCGCGAAGATCGGTCCCTGAATAAATCGGATCGTGCGATGTCCCGTCGTTCGGTCTTCCTCAAGCACATCGGTCCCCGTGATGTCGGCTGGCATTAAATCCGGGGTGAATTGGATCCGCTTGAACTTGAGATTCAGAATATCCGCCAAAGTCCTAATCATGAGGGTTTTGGCGAGTCCTGGGACACCCTCTAATAAGCAGTGTCCTCCAGCAAAAAGTGCCATCAACATCTGATTGATAACTTCCTCTTGCCCAATGATTACCTTTTTGAGTTGTTCTAAAATCAACTCTTGGCTTTTCATCAACTCTTCTATTGCTTGAACTTCTTCTGTTGCTGGCATTTTTTATTAGTATTCGGTTAACAGTCTTCAGTTTTCAGTTAAGAGGTGTTTTGCTTGGGGTTTTTGATAGGGCGTTCCCTTTCTGCGGATTACCCCTTATTTGACAAGATCTCCCTCTTGTAACTGATAACTGATAACTGACAACTGACAACTCCTTATTACTGCGTTAATATGAATCGTTTCGGTCCTCGGTTTGAGGCGATTCTGACGACATCTTTGAGATGGTAAATATTGTTTGGTGTGACCCTCGGTGTTAGGAAACGGATCGTCTGATGCATCTCAGCTTTGCGCTTGGATTTCGCATAGCGGATCTGAATTTCGGCGATCTCGGTCTTCAGCGTCTGTTCCTCAGGAACGGTATCAACGCTAAAGGGTGCCTCGGTACTGACACTGATTTTATCCTCAAGCGTTAATGCTTTGCCGATAACCGCGGGATACATTCGACGTTCCTCGCTCAATAACTCCGCATAGGGATGCTTGACGATCGGTAATTCAAGGACAAATTGACTGCCGATAGCGTACAAATACTCCTTACATGTCCACGTGAGTTTGACCTTCAATTCGCCTTCCAACTTTGAGAGTCCAGAGACTTTGACATCCGTCACCTTGGCGCGTTCGTCTAATTCCAACACTTTGTGGAAGAATTCCGCTTTTTCTTCAGAAGTCTGGAGGTGTGAAAGTTGGCTCCGAAGTTTCATGTTGAAGATCCCTGTCACCATCAACTCTTGGTGAACAGAGACGCTCATATCCTTTTTCACCTCTACGCGAGTGTGAACCCGTTTCAGATTTGATATTGCCTCTAAGGAAGGACTCCTCTGAAAGAGGTAGAGCTTATTTTCCATACTGTCTACCGACGCTACATCATCCGAACTCTCCGTTCCAGATGCTTTATCTTCTTTTAGAAACCGCGGATTGATGATAAGTGCCCACCTGTCTTGGTCGCCGGCAGGGAAATCACCAAAAGCACACGTTTCTGCTGTTGGATCGAGCCAGATGAATTCATCATCTTGGTTTCCGCCGTCAACGGCAAGGATCATGTGATTGAAATATGCGAGTGAAGGGACAGCCTCGACTTCGGAACCACCGTCTGAGAGGTGAGCGTTAACACCCCGCGTATCGCCAGCGGAGATGAGAACAGGGTAGGAATTAATACCTGCAGATGAAAGCATTGTGGAGAGGAGTGTTGTTTTGTCCTTACAATCTCCTTTACCTATTTTCAAAACGAAGTCAGCAGGATAAGGCTTAATCGCCCAAATTCCGAGTTCATAACCGAGATACTGGATGTTTGTCGCGACGTATTCATAAAGCCTCTTCACTTTTTCCTTTCGGGACCAGGCACCGCGGAGGATCTGCTCCGTCTTTTTCGTAATTTCTGGTGTAATGGTATCCTGTTCCCGAATGAGCGTGGCATACCACGTCACTAATTTATCCCAAGAATCAATTGAGGAGATGCTAATGCTATAAGCGAGATCTTGTGGAGCAGGCATCAGGTATTCCTCTTTCAAGGAGGGGACATCCCGCGCTTCAAAGGTATAGGTACGGATGTAGTTATTCTCCGTAATTGTGGGTTTAATATCAAGAAAGGAACTTGACTGCAAACTTGTCGGAACCGCCGATGCGCCTGAAACCTGATAATTGAGATGTTTTTTCTTTGGAATATGTACGGTGAACCGATAGTATTGCACGGGTTGTGAGCCTTGGAAATAGACCTTTCGCCAAAACTCGCCTCGCATGACGTGCCCAAGATTGTTCGTGGAATAGGCATAGTCTATGATGCAACCATCGGAAATTTCTGGAAGTCTGAAGTGCATCAAGCGTGCGTCAACGTATAAACCAGCGTCCACAGCACTCGGCGGTGGGATATCCGGTATCACATCGTTCAAATCCAGCTCAACAACTCTACCATCGGGGGTAAATGTCCGGGCATGATGGATAGTGACATCGTCTTTTCCACGCATATAAGGGATGCTGATTTCGCCGAGATCTGCGCCATCCTCGTTGAGGACTTTGACGACGCGTCGTGTTGAATAGATATAACGGCTCTTTTCATCGATGTCAACATCAACGTTCTCCCAAAGAACGACAGCACCGTCTTCTGGATAGTCTTTTTGAGAAGGTGCCGTGTCAATGGCTTCTCGGATGACGTTCTCGTCTGTTTCGCTGATATAGTCATAAGGCAGTGCCGACCGGCGATTCTCAGGAGTGTGAGCAGTACTCGAAGCATCTGGGTTCCCATTTTCGCGTGCTTCGGTAGGTTCAGTAGGCGGGATGTCGGCGTTGCTAAACACTTCTGGTTCAGATGGAGGTAGAGTGCTCGGTAGGACTGTCCTACGGGTTCCCAAGAAGGTCTTTTCGGCGAGTGCTCCATCATCTGTCTGTTCTACACGTGGTACCTCAGGGTCAATCGTTAGGTTTCGAGTGGCGTTCCCATCCCCGTTATCATCAAGATGCGGATGTTCAGATTGGATAGTCCCGTCGTTCTCATACCACTCCTTTGTCTGCGTCTGTAACGATAGAAACGTTTCTAATAGTGAGATGTCCCCATCGCCGTTTAGATCGTTATCTGCGGTAGAGAAGGCACCAACAAAGACCTCGCCGAATCCTGCTTGTAGCGAATAGCCCTCATTTGGTGAACTTGAGGTGAGAATTATTCGTCCCGGTGCGCTCAGTTGTGGCACAAGCCTTCCACTATAAGGGAAACCAAAGATTAAAATCTGATTCTCAGCAGGAACACTGTTAATGAGTGTCACATATTCCACTTCAGTAATGTCTCGACCTCGCAGATTAAACTTCGCACTACCTCTACCGGTGCGAGATGCGTGCCCAAGCATGAACAGCAGAAACCTATCTGAGGGTTGCACAGTCTTGGCGAGTTGATCGAATGCCGCTAAAACTTGTTCTCGATTTGATTCAGCATCAACCAATTCCAATTCTCCTTGTCCGCCTCGGTCTATATCGCCCATGTCCTCAAAGAGAAAAGTAATCTGATCAGATGTGTAGCCGTATTCATCGGTAAGCAATTGATGAAACCGGGAGGTGGCACCCCAGAATGCATCGTAAAACGATTTCTCACCGGCAACACCGCCAATGATGAGGACGTGATCGGCGGCAAAGGTGGTCGTAGAAATTAAACAAACTGCAAGGATTATAATGAGTATCTGACGCATTTTTTTGTTCATCGCTACATACCTCGTTCGGGGTAGTTAGGGACTGGAACCAGAAACCGTGTCCTTTGTATCTCTTGTGAAGGTGCCACTTTTACCGCCTGTCTTCTTGACAAGCCCAATATCACCGATAACCATCTCTCTGTCCACTGCTTTACACATATCATAAACGGTCAAAGCCGCGACTGACACGGCGGTGAGTGCTTCCATTTCTACGCCTGTACGACCTACCGTCTGGACTTCCGCTTCAATTTCAACTTGCGACACATCATCTGCGATAGCGAGTTCAACTCGAATCGAAGTCAATGCAAGGGGATGGCACAACGGGATCAGTTCACCGGTGCGTTTTGCTGCCATGATACCCGCAAGCCGTGCGACTTCCAAAACATCCCCCTTTTTCATGCCTTGTTCAGCGATGAGACGGAGTGTTTCAGGACGGGCAGTAATATGCCCGCGGGCGATGGCGATGCGCAGTGTCTCGTCTTTGCCACCGACGTTCACCATCCGCGTGTTGCCTTTTTCGTCAAAGTGCGTTAATTGTTCTTTCATTTTTTAAGTGGACGGCAGCACGGAGTCTGCCTACTACTGTGCAGGATGTGCTGTCATAATCTGCTCGTATTTTTCGCGAAACTGCTGGAGGTATTTCCCTTCACCATGATAGGCGGCAACGTCTGCAGGATTCGGCTCAATTGACGCACCGCGCTTCAAGACAGAAGCACTAAACGCCTCAACATCAAAGGACTCGGCTTCCATACCGGAATCCGCATCGAAAAGTGCCTTGACCCCTGCGACAGCGGCACCGAGTGCGGCACCACCTTTCTCTACCGGGAGCGTCGGTCTATTCCAGATTCCCGCGACGCGACGCATGATTTCAGGACTATCTGTTGCGCCGCCCGTTACAAACAACGGTTCCTGCGTCTGTTTCGTGAAGACAGCGGAGTAGATGTAAACAGCGGCGAGGCTCGTTTCAATAATACCGGTATAATCTTTTGCTAATGTGGATTGTGCGGTGGCACGGATTAACGCAAACGCACCAGAGACTGGAAAGGACTCAGTCTTAGGCTGCCAAAACGTCATAAACTGTCCGGGGTCAACGGTCTGTAACGCAACTTCTGCGGGCGCGTATTCCTCTTTCGCCAAGCCGTAATGACTCCTCACGGCATCCCATACCATTGCGCCATTTGTGCGACATCCGAACATAAACGGACGGTTGATGCCATCATACATTGCGTTGGCAAATCCTTCTGGGTCGAGCGTATTCCCATCAGTTGACACCATGTTGACGAAACTGGTTCCGAGGCTAAGCAAATCTCCGGCGACAGGCACCTTCGACTGCGGATTGTCGCCAGAACCCGCTATCACCGCGCAGCGAGCATCGAAGCCATACTTTTCTATGTAATACGCGGCGAGACTACCCACAATGGAATCTGGACGTGCAAGCGCGGGCAATTTCGATTGGAGTGCTTCCACGCCACCCGGTAAGCCGTCTGACGTTGCTGCCAACAGTGCGGTGTCCCACACCTTATTCCGATAGTTCATAAGCGACATCCCACATCCATTCCCATAATCAATAGGCACCTCGGTGCTACCCGTCAGCACTGCGGGGATAAAACTACTAATCAACAGGACTTTTGCTGTCGCCGCATAGCATTCAGGAAACTGTTCTCCAACACGGCGCACGACAGCACCTGTGAAGCGGAGCGGAGCGTCCGAGCCGGAAAGGTCTATCATCTCCGGTTTTCCGCCGACCCCATTTCGGACAGCCTCAGTCTGCGCAGTCGTGTTCGCGGTCATCCAGATTGGAGCTGTGGGATACGCAAAGGCATCTTTTAGCAGAATTTGCAAGTCGCGAGTATCTTCGTCGAAGTTCTGGAAACTTGCGAGTTGCGCCAGAAGTGCATCTGCGTCACGGTTCAGGTAGACATGCCCGTGTTGCTGCCCGGATGTGTTGATGAGAAGAATGTGTTCAAGCGGTACGCCTGCCTCGCGTATGTCAGTAAACATAGCGTCAAGTGAGGCGAGATACATCAATGGCGGCTGTTCGGCTTCACCTTCCTCTCTCGGCGGTAAAATATAGTCTTCTTCGATACCGAATTGGTTGAGGCGGGCATCGGTGCGATAATCAAGCGAATGCTCAAAGTATTTTTCTGCTGTGTCTATATCAATGACGACAGCAGATAGACTTTGCGTGCTTGAATCTAAACCGAGAGCGAGTTTTTCTCTTGGCACAAGTTTCTCCTATACATTCCCCAATCACGGATTGCAGTTAATTCCCCGGATAGGCGCGGTTCTCTAATTCTGCGACGAATTTTTCAGCGGCGATCGCAGCTGCAGCACCGGCACCTGCGGCGGTAATCGCTTGGCGAAAGACATGGTCATGTACGTCGCCCGCGGCATAAACACCGTTTATGTTTGTGCGCTGCATCTCGTCCACAATGATGTACCCTTGCTCGTCTGTATGTATGACATCTGTGAAGAGCTCTGTGTTCGGAATATGTCCAATAAAGATGAATACACCGTCAATCGGGAAAAGTTGTGTCTCACCGGTTTTAACGTTTTTGAGGGTGGTGCCGGTCACTTTTTCTGCGTCGCCATTGATTTCTTCAACAACGGTGTCCCAGATAAACTTAATTTTATCGTTTTTGAAGGCACGTTCCTGCATAATATGGCTTGCCCGGAGTTGATCACGGCGGTGGACGATATACACTTCAGAGGCGTACTTGGTTAGGAAAATGCCTTCTTCTAACGCCGCGTCACCCCCGCCAACGACAACGAGCCGTTGATCTTGGAAGAAGAACCCATCACAAGTGGCGCAGTAGGAGACACCCCGTCCGCCGTATTCCTCTTCACCCGGTATATCAAGCATGCGCGGCGATGCCCCTGTAGCTATGATTACAGACTTCGCACGGTATTCTTTCTCGTAGGTGGTGACGGCGAACGGGTGTTGCGAAAAATCAACCGCCGTTACGGTATCAAATTTGACTTCTGTGCCGAACCGCTCTGCTTGTTCCTGCATGCCTTGTATAAAGACACCCGCCTCGTTACCGAAGAAGCCGGGATAGTTTTCCAAATCGAGCGTTAAAGAGAGTTGTCCACCGAGTGCCTCTCCTGTAATAAGAACAGGTTCAAGCATCGCACGGGACGTATAGACACCGGCGGAAAATCCAGCGGTGCCACCGCCAATAATCACGATATTTCGATCTTCTATGTTGTTTGTATTCATATTTTTTTTATTATTCGCCAAGCGTTAACTGACGGTTTTGGTTACACAAGGGCTTTCGGTTAAGTTCCGCAAGCCACTGTTTTTGACTTGCTTACGGCGTTCTGAATTTAGAATGGAAGCGGAATACCAACGCGTTCAGCAACTATTTTCAACTGTTTTTGGTGTTCTTCGCCAACGGGGATACCGATTTCAGACCATTCCTGTTCGCGCTCCCATTCTAAGCCGCCGGGCAGATCCGATCGGTCGTGCCCGGGTGCCGGTTGCATTTGTCGTGCATCGTGGATATGTTGGTCGATCTCCGCTTTATATTCGTCAATCGGTCGGAATCGGGAAATGTCAATCGCTGTAATGAAAGCACCTTGATTGGCACCTTCCCAGATTGTTGGCGGATCCGGCGGCTTATCAAATAGCCAGATGCCTGCCATAATCCCACCGAGTGCATGACTCACATGACTCAAACCCAACATCTTGAAGAACGCAGCGGGACTCTGTTCAAATGCCTGTTCCAACGGCAGTTTGGCATCAATGCCGGTTGCCATATCGACGACGATAGGCGGTTGGTCGCCCGCTGGAATCGCGAAACTCATCGGTGAAGCTCCAGTTGCGGTAGCAATCGGACTATCGGGGCTGTGTCGAAAACGGTGGCAAGAGACCGCAAATCCAGCGCAATCCGCTTCAAGCGCGAGCCGTGAATACTTACCAGCACTCCCAAAGTGGAAGTGGTTCCGACTCGTTGCGGCACCGAGTCCCATCTCTTTGGCTTTTTTGACCGCTGCCTGTGCGGCATGATACGAGGCAAAATGCCCCATACCGCCATCGCCATCGTAGACCGCTGTCGTCGGGGATTCATCAATGCAGCGGACGTTTGGACGTGGATTTACTTTGCCGTCAAGCATCATCCCGACATATCCCGGCGTTTGGCGCGTGCCGTGACTGAACACGCCGCGCAGATCCGTGAGAACCAGTAGGTGCGCTATGTGCGCGGCATCCGCCTCCGAGGTTCCTGCCTTCTGGAAAGCGGCACTGACGAAGCCTCGGATTACATCTGGCATCACGCGGATAAATTCTTTCGGTACTACATTCATTTTTTTAATTATACGCTAAGCGTTAACGGGCAGTATTGGTTTCGCAAGGATTTTCGATTCGGTTCCGCAAGCCGCCGTTGTTGGCTTGCTGAGGACATTCTTAAGGCTTTTTATTTTCGGTTTGTGACTTTGCCGAAACGCGGAATTCCATCAACAATCCGATAGGACTGTTCGCACATTTTGCAGTGAAGACTGTGTTCTTCCCACGTAACCTCACCTTTGCACTGCGGACAGACGAGAATTTCTTGCAGTGTTTTCGTCTGGCGACGTTGGTTTCCTTTTGCCAAAAGCGATTTTACATGGGAAACGATGCCTCGCGGCACTGCGCTTTTAAGATGCAGTAACCACTCATTATGTCTCGGAGCATTACCATCTGATGCGACAAGCCTATCAAGCGTATCGTGGCATTCCAAATCCAGTGCTGACTCATGTTCGAGAAGTATTTTATAGTCTATTTTATCTTCCCATTCGTACTGGACCAGGAAGAGGTTATGATGTGTAATATGGAACTGCTTCCAATGCTTATCTGTTACCGCCAATCTGTGGAAAAGTTGCCCAAATTGGGAATTTTTTACATTCTTCCGTAGCATCAAACAGCCATCAACCAAGTTGACGACCCAGTTGTGATAGTGCCACCCGTAGATTCGCTCACCTATTTCAGACGGCGTTTCAATGTAGCCTCGGCATGCGACACGCATGAGTTCGGAGATGAATCGCCTCGGATCTTCAACGTGTTCCAACACATGCGAGCAGATGACATAGTCAAACGCCCGATCTGCGAACGGCAGGAACTCGCCATCCGCTTCCACCATCGGACGGTCAGTAACGATTGCCCCGCCGCGTTGTTCGTCATCCCCTATAAATTTATCGCATAAGACATCCGAGCGTGCTTTCGGATTATGACCGCTCCCTATTTCTAAGACAAAATCGTCTGCGCGAATGTTCATTTTTCGACGACCATCGTGATGTAAGGACTCAGGTACGGAAACGCGCCCGCGATAATCCGACCCTTTATCCCGAAACCAACGGCTTTCTTGACGATCCTGAACCCGTGTGATCGGAAAAAATGAGCGAGATCAATAGAGCTGGCATAATAAGCACTGTCTGCATCACCACCGATGGCATCCGCTTGTAAGTCGGGTTCACGGTAAATAAAGTTCGATGCGACTGTCGCAGGAGTCAAGAACCGCTTCTGGATATAAAGCCCGCAATTCCGCATAAATTGCTGCAAAGCTTGCCGTTTCGTCTCACCCCAGACAGGTCTGCCGGGTTTGCCAGCCATCAGGTTGAGCCAATCAAGAAACGGGATTAAAGGTGAACAGAGGTTTGGTCCAGAGATCACAATTCTCCCGCCCTTACAGACAACCCGCATCATCTCGGTTAACGCCGTTTCCACATCCGGCAGATGTTCAACTAATTCGTTTGAACAGATAACATCAAAGGATTCGCTTTCAAAAGGGAGTTCCATCACGTCGCAAACCTGATAGCGGAGTCTCGGTTTTTCCCATGTTTGCGCGTCTTCAAGAAAGAGCGGAGAGATGTCGGTTCCGACGACATCAAAGTCCGCCTGATTCAGCAGTCGCGCTGAGATACCGTTGCCGCATCCGAGGTCAAGGACTTTGGAACGAGGCGGTGCGTAGCGGATTACCAATTCTACGTAGTGTCGGAGATAGGCTTCATCATGTGCAGATAGAAGTCCTTTATAGGTTTCCGATGTTTCGTAGAACTCACGCATCCGTTCGCGAATTGACATTGATGTTTCAGATACTGGCGTTCCGATCATTATTATACTATTAAATCTGGATGCCGTTCCGTACGGGCTGGGTGATCCAGCCCCTACCGAAAAAAATCGAGGTGTTTGACTTGGGTGTTTCCCCTCCACAGTAGACTGGCAACGGTAAGGGCAACTCAGAAGCAATTGTGTTAAAAAAGTTAAAAAGATGATTACGAGCGGAGCGTATTCCACGGTGCCTGATCGTAAACATCAATGAGCTGATACCCCTCTGCGCCTTTGCTGGGACTGAGGGTAACAAATAATTTCGCTGACTGGGAGGAAACGTTAAAAGATGCGTGGACCATGTCTGCCGGGATGAATACAGAGTCACCTGCGTTGAGCGTCTGTTTCTTATCCTCAAGCCACTGCTCTACGCTACCTTCTATAACGTAGATAACCTCTTCTTGGTCGGGATGCTTATGAAAATCGTGTCCATATCCGGGGGAGAGGCTGACTTCCATGGCAACGATGTCTTTCCCGCCTGTACTTTCTGGGCGGCTGAGCCAACCGATTGTTCCCCAGTCGAGTTCGTCTCGTTCTACGTCCGCAGACGCTATAAATTTTCCATTCATGACGTTACGCATTCTCCTTTGTTGTTATAAAGAGGGTGCGCGCTGAGAGATTCAAAAGCGCGCACTCGGACGAATTTTATCGTTGTGAGGTTTTTAAGTGTCCCCAGGTTGTGGCGAGTTTTTGACGCGGGTCAACAGCAAAAAGCTCAAAATGACCGCTCTCCATCTGTTCTATTACCTCTTCCTCGCTTAGGGCGCGGTTCCAAATGCGGACTTCGTCAATCAGACCGAGGAACTCGCGTTGTCCCTCGTGTGTTTTCCCGACGAGGACTTCCGCTGTATCGGCTTTACCCGGGGGAGGTGGCTTTCCTCCGAAATCACCGACATTTTCGCCGTTTATCCAATAGCGATGTGTACCATCATCTACTTGTGCGACGACGTGTTGCCACTCCTCAAGAGCGACTTTTCCGTTACAAACACTTCCCGCGCCGCCAACGCTCAAGTGCAGACATTCACTCGGGAATTCGGTGTAGAAGCTGTAGGAACGTGGTCCGTTACTCTTCGCAACGATGCCTTGCCACCGCTGTCCACCTGGTCCTTGGTGGCGTTCGGTGTTAATCCAAGCCATGACGGTGACGCTTTCATCAACAGTGAGAATTTCATCGTGTGGAACCACAATCCAGTCGCTTTCACCGTTGAGTTGTAGTGCCTTTCCGAATTTTCCCTCAACATGTTTCGGATCACCTACAATTTCTCCGTTGTTCTCATATTTTGAATGATCAATAGCAGTGTCGCCATCGATTTCATCGAAAGAGAAGTAAAGGACCATCGAATCCTCTGGTTCGTTCAACGCGTAGGCGAAAGATGCCGTAAACGCGATAAGTATTAGCATTATAAATAGGGTTTTCATTTTTCCTCCATGAAAGTCTCCTCGGTGTAGGACGAGGTTAGAAACCTCGCCAGCGAAGAGGAGTATCTTACTTTATCAACATAGGCTAAGGTATCGGAACAATTTTATTCCCTTCAACTGCGATAAACCTGCGGTTGATGGGGAGGTGCGTCCCGCTGTCAATGTGTCCACTTTGCCAGCGAATTTCAAGGAGATCGATCTGTTCCGCTTTACCAACGCCGAAATGGGCACGCAGGTCGTGGAAGGAGAGATAACTCCCGCCACTCTGCACTTCCGAATATTGGACGTGTGTTCCGGTGACGACCTTAATCTTTGCCCCAATCCCAGAGCGATTACTTTTTTGTCCGACGACTTGGATCTGTATCCAATTGTTTTGATTCCCGATTACGTTTTGGAGTAGATCTGGACGTTGGTTGCAATTGGTGACAAGAATATCAAGGTCTCCGTCGTTGTCGTAATCGCCGATAGCAGCACCGCGACTCACCTTTTCCAGTGCCAAGCCATCCGTTTCTGACATGACATTGGCGAACCTGCCATCGCCTAAATTCCTGAACAACAGGTTCCTTTGCGGATAGGTTACGTGCTTCTCAAGTAAGGTGATGTTATCCATCAAGTGCCCGTTTGCGACAAAGATGTCTTGGTGTCCATCGTTGTCGTAATCAAAAAACTTGATGCCCCATCCGAGATAGCCATGTGTTACTTCTGCGATACCTGACGTAATCGTATTGTCGGTAAAAAAGGTGCCGTCGTGGTTATGGTAAACGGTATTTGTTTCGGTCTGGTAGTTGCTGACGGTGAGATCGAGCCACCCGTCGTTATCATAGTCCCCGAAATCGGTACCCATTCCGGCTTCCTCTTTACCCATATCATTATAGCACACACCTGAAATTAATGCAACCTCCAAAAAATTGCCGTTTCCGCCGTTCTGAAACAGAAAGTTCGGATCTTGATCGTTCGCGACGTAGAGGTCGGTATCTCCATCGGCATCGTAATCGCCGAACGTCACACCTAACCCGTGCTGAGGTATCAGGTCTGAGGGATGGTACAAAGCCGACATATCGGTGAAGGTGCCATCTCCGTTGTTCTTGTAAAAGGTATCATGAACCGCCGGATACGCATGAGGACCACAATAGACGTGAACCCGACGCTCTTCGCACCGGATGTCATCCTTTGGAGCATACGCGGCGTAGTTCGCCACATAGAGATCCAAGTGTCCATCGTTATCCATATCGGCAAACGCGCAACTCGTCCCCCAGTTGGGGTTGTTAACTTGGGCGTGTGTTGTTACGTCTGTAAAGGTGCTATCGCCATTATTCCGATAGAGCTGATCTTCACCGAAGTTGGTGACGTACAAATCTATATCGCCGTCGTTATCATAATCACCAACAGCGGCACCGGTGCCGTAGGCACGACTACCTACACCTGCCTTATCGGTGACATCAGTGAAGGTGTTATCGCCGTTGTTTTGGTAGAGGACGTTATGCGAGGTTTGGTCTTGTCCATCTCCTGTCTGAACTGCACCATTCACGAGGTAGATGTCGAGATCACCGTCTCCATCATAATCGAAAAATCCACCACCGGATCCGAGGAATTCATTGAAGAGTCTCGAACCGCTTCTGCCATCGGTATGCACAAATGTTATCCCGGCAGATTCCGTAATGTCAATGAAAATCGGTGCTGTGACCGCGATTGTGCAATATTGGAAACTTATAAGTGCGAATATGAAAAGGCGGTAGAGGGAGGAGGTTCCATTAGGGTCAGTTTTTCGCATAAGGAGAAGTTTATCGCGTCGTTTGTGAACTTTTTTTCAAACGCTCTAAGTTTTGTAATGCTTTCCAAGCGTCGCTATCATCAGGTGCGATTTCTGTGATATGTCGGTAGGCATCTATCGCTTTCTGAAGATGCCCTTGTTTCGTGTAAATTTCGGCTAACCCGTGATATGCCAAGGTAAGTTGGGGTACCATCTCTATCGCTGATTGTAGGTGTGATTCTGCCTTGTCAAACGCTTTTACTGTGGTATAGAGCCACCCTAACCGAACGTGTGCTTCCACAGTGTTTGGATTGAGTTCAAGGACTTTCTGGAAGAATGGAATGGCGCGCTGTGGCATATTGAGATTCATGTAGAGTCGTCCCAACTTATCGTATCCAGTCACCAACTCCGGATTCAACCGAATCAGACTTTGATATGTCGTAATTGCTGCTGAAATGTGTTTGTGTGCCAGATGTATTTCTGCCAATTTCAGTCGAAGCGTTGTGTTCATTGGCTCTTCTGCCAAAGCACTTTCAATTGCGTAGGTGCGGTCATAATAGGTTTTCATCTGCTGGAACACCTTAAGTTGTTGCGTTGCTGCCGGGACATCACCAAGGAGTCGATAAGCCTTAGCAAGGTTGTAATAGGCACTCTGAACGTATGGCTTTCTCTCGATTGCTTTCTGATAATACTCCACCGCTTGCTGCGGTTTCTGTTGCATGAGGGCAATCAAACCGAGCCATTCATAAACTTCGGCAAAATTGGGGTTGTGTATGAGGGTGTGTTTGAAGGAAGTGAGTGCAGCGTCAAATTTCGCTTGATGTGTGTAGATATAACCGAGCCGGTAATGTGTATCTGCATCCGTGGGATACCTCTGAACGGCTTCTTTGGCGTGCTGTTCTGCGATGTCCAATTTGCTCTGCTCGCAATAAATTTCCGACAGTGCGAGGTGCGTTAACCCATAAATCCGCTCTGTTGTCAGGGCATCTTTCGAGCCTGCGGTTGTGGCATTCGATGGCAAGTTTTGGCGTTTGAATGCTGACGGGGCTGTAAGTTGCGCCAGAAGGGTGTGAAACGTCTGAATTGCTAACGCCAGTTCATCTTGTAATTTATAGACATTTGCGAGTTGGAAAAGCGTGTTTACATCTGTCGGATCGCGCGATAAGATCGATTTAAAGGTATCCACTGCTTGTGGATAGAGCCGAAGTTTGGCATATTCAACGCCCTGCTGAAACGTTGCTGTCGTTTCGGTTCTGCTAACAGACGGAATCGACCCTAAGAGGATAACAGTGAGGATTAAAATCCGATAGGTGTGCTTTCCAAACGTCAAGGCGCGGCATTCATAACCTGCATCCATGCTGATTTCCCGTTCAAACTACGATTGTTTGTCCACAACATCTTGAATCCAAGACAATGCCGCCATGCTCGAAGACCAGCCAATAGAAGTCACCGCGAGTAGTGCTACCTGTTGTAACTCCTCTGGCGTAATGCCTTCTCGGAGAGCACGCCGCGTATGCGAGTGTACTGCGCCTTCAGACTTCGCTCCGATAGCCAATGCGAGTTTAACAAGCCTCACAGTTTTCGGTTCAAGAGGACCAGCGGTACCACATGCTTCACCCAATGCCTGATACGCTTTCCAAACATCGGGATATTCTTCAATCACATTCTGAAGAAAATCGGGTAATTTATCTTGCATCAAAAATTCTCCTATTTCCCTGTAGGAGCGATCCCCGAATTTCGATACCTGCGAATTCAGAGAACGTCGCCTATCGTCTGGTTACCCGGTCTTTTCGTTTTGTGGTGTCTCTTTCTCTTGCTGCGCTGATGCGTCGGTCTGCTCTGCCTGTTCCTCATTGAGTCCAGCTTTAAAGTTTGTAACGCTCTTACCCAGACCACGTGCCAACTCGGGAAGACGTTTCCCGCCAAATATGAGTAACACAACAGCCAACACAATCAATAATTCCCATGGACCAAGGCCTAACATATTGATGCCTCCATGTTTTTCGTAATTCGCACACTATGAGGATGCACGATGGATATTAGCGTATATATTACCATATCGAAAAAAATATGTCCAATAGTATTCGGTTGTCGTTCAGAGGGGTTCAGTTTTAAGAGTTATCCATGGATGAGGTTAACTGCGAGTTTAGGAGTGTCAGCGAAGTGTCGTAGCGTTTTCGAGATTTTTGTGTATCCTGCGAATCGTAGGACGGAAATGGCGGT